>OKSU01000007.1_pt1 | contig 132312 bp, 106 predicted proteins | sample 1606441 | NCBI WGS metagenome assembly OKSU01 (sample SAMEA3879600, study PRJEB24766) | human gut metagenome | biome: human-associated habitat; feature: feces | place: USA | collected 1985/1987 | reverse complement strand
AGGTTCCTTTGCTAACAGTACAAACTCCGTCTTTCAACTAAATTGCGGAAGAACCACCAAATCCAGTATGAGATTATTGCACCTATCGTTTCTAATCTCTTGAAGGATACCCGTAAAGAGCGTATAGAGATATACAACCATATTAAGGATCAGAAATTGAGTTATCTGAACAAGTGGCATCAGGATACGGAAGATTTTTATGGAAGAAATCGTGCCGAAGCAGCAGATATTATCAATCTTATGCGCAGTACATTGTCAGAGTATAGTGCTGCATACAATACTTTGACTGCGTATAAGAAGACAGAGGCAACAATGAAAGCAGAGCAGTCACTTGAATCGGCAGTTACTGAAACTCAGGATAATTCCGCTGAGGTTCTTGCTGGATATCAGGCTCAGGCCCAGCAGGTTACTCAGACTCAGCAAGAGTTCTCCGATTATATGGACCGCTTGCATGAAGATATCGATGCGAGAGCAGAGAAATTTGGTTATGTCGAGTATTATGACGCTTCCTTAAGAGACAAGAAAGCCAGAGATACTGCTGTGGCTGCAGAAAATGTAAACCTTCTTGACGAAAGGCGTAAGCCGTTGGCCGAAGTCAATCCGCTCCTTGCCCAGAATTCGGAACTTCCTCCGGAACCGAGCATTGAGAAGGAGGCTTATGAATATGCCGGTATTAACCTGAATGCTGTTGCTAAAGAGGCGCTTGATGAATTGGATGGAGTAGAGCATTCTTCTGTGTCTCATGATGCGACTGAACCTCAAGAAGAAGATGTGGCTCAAGAACCTGAAGTGCAGCAGATGGCAGACGAATCTCAAGAGCCGGAACTGCCTCAGGAATCAGATGAATCTCAAGATGAAGAAGAGATTGTTACGGTCAATTCTGTAAGAAGCAAACTCGAAGAGCTGAAGGAATTGGATGTCGATGAAGAGTACAATCTTGATGAACTCTCAACAATGTTTGAAAGTATTCAAGAGCAAATCCAAACCGCATCTACAGAAGAGGAAATGAATGCGGCATTCGAGCAATTGCATTACCTGAATGAGACTGCTGATAGTATCAAGGCTCAGCTGTCAGGTTCGGAGGAATCTGATGACGAGGATGAGAATGATGATGAAGCGGATTTTAATTCACAGGAGGAAGAGTAATTATGGCTAATTTTAACTTTACTGTTGACACATCTCCAATGGCTTCGGAGATGCAGTCTGTTTCACATGGAGTAAACAGGGTTTCCGGTGCAGTAGTAGCCATGCAGGCAGCTGTCATTGCAGCTGAAAAAGAAGGTGCTGAACATGTCTGTCAAAATGTGAACAAGGGTTTTTATTCCCTGATGCATTCCCAGATTTCACAAAAGATCGCTCAGCTGACAAGTACAGTCGAGGCTAAACTTCTTGAATTGGGGCAATATGCTGCTGCTTTAAAGAATATCCAGTCTCATATGACAACGGATTACAATATGATATCAGGACGCTATACGAAACTCTTCAAGTCTATAAATAACAACTTGGAGGCTCGTGTGGCAGAACTTGATATGCCGGTCTTTAAATTGGTGGATAGAGATGCCAAACTTTTTGAGAGCCGTAGGGCGTTGAATTCTGGCCAGTTTACAGTTCATCAACTTGAGTCCGTTTTGTCATCTCAGTTGTTGGCTGCGTCAAAAGTGAAAGTGGATGCAGAAGCAACTCTGGATGCAATAACAAGGTATGTCAAAGATAGTAGCTTGCAGGCAAAGAAATCAGACGCCTCAATGCAGGATACCAGAATTGACTCAGTGGAGGATATCTTCATACCCGTTTCTATTGTAGAGTCGACTTCGGCTGTGGGTAACCCTGCTGTCAATTACTATGTTGCGAGAAGCGGCAATCCGGAGATTGACAAGAACATTGATGCATCAGTCCGTGAACAGTCCGTCAATTCAGTGCTGCATGGTTCATGGTCAGATATTGACCCTAATGATATGGCAAATGTAAAGGCTGAATTTACCCAGTTGCTTTTGAATTCTACTGAAGATGAGAGGGTAAAGGATGAAATCACCAAGATGTTCAATATGACTAAAGATGTTCAACAATTGAACCCAGGAACAAATGAGTTATAGACGTAGTTATACAGGTTATGTTCATTATTCCGGCACTGTGAGTTACCCTGCCAGTCAAAACGGCGGCTCTGTAAGTTACTCGGGTAGTGAACCGGTCTATATCACAATTGATGTGGACACAAATGCTTTTGATGCAAGTGTCGGTCATTGTAATAATGCTGTAAATGCATTGACAGGTGCTGTTGTAGCCACAGAGGCCGCTCAAGTTGAATCAAAGCGTCAGGCATCAAAGCAAATAGCATCCACTATAGTCAAAGGCTTCTTTGATTATGTCGGTGCGGATCTTTCCCAGAAAATCAAGGAACTTTCATCCAAGTGCGAGTCATTGTTCATTGCTCTTATGGGACATAAGGATAATTGCTTGTCAAAGAGCAAACAGATGCAGGATGACTATAATCGTATCAGTAAACGGTATTCCAAGATTTTTGAAGACTTGGATAAGGAAACTGTCTCGAGAATAGAAGTACTTGACAAACCGACATTCCAGTTTGCAGAGTCGGCTCAAAATCTTGTTGACAGGAACAGCAATACTGAATTGCTTGGAATATCCACTATTTCTGCCAATGAAAACATTAAACTGGAAACAGTCCTTTCCTGTTCGCATGTCAAGCAGCAGGCGAGTGTCTTGTTGGATAAGGCCAATTGCTATCTCCAGGGTACATATCGCCTCGCCAACTCAGTTAGGGATATGCTCGATGACTCCCAGGCAGAAAATGATATTTTGCTTCCTGTCATGTTTGTGGAATCTGTAAAGAATATCGAAAACAAAGAGACAAGGATTATTGGTACAGATGACAGCTTCACTCCATCTGGAGATGCCGTAGATTCTACACTGCGTTCCAAATTCATGTCAAAGGACGTTGAGTGGGGGAATATGAACTCAAATGATTTTGACAAGGTGATTTCATACCTCAATGCAGAAGTACAGTCTGACCAAATGGATGACAGGACACTTAAAACAATGCTTGGCCTATTGAATGGTCAGGCTATTCAAACAATTAAAGCATAAGAATATGAAGGAGTTAAATGAAATACAGTTTGATCACGAGAATATTATATTGAACTCGAATAAAGTTAAGGGATCGATTCTCCCAAAGAATGTCGGTGAACTCGACAGAGACGTGAAGATCCAGAAAGATACTGTCATCGAAGGTGCCGTATATGGTCATAAAATTGAGGTCGAAAGCGGTGATGTTGAGGTGAAAGGAGCCGCTTTTGCTCAACTTGAGATCTACATCAACAGCGGGGCTAAAGGCAAGGTCAAGTTTGAGAAGAGCATAGGCGCTATCGAATCAGTAGTCTCTCATGCGCGCGACTGCAAGGTGATGTTGCTCTCAGATGTCAATGCCCGGGAAGTGCGCCTTACTAATACATTTGTGGGCGGCAGTATCTTCGCTGACGATATCACCTTAGTCAATTGTGTGGTGGTTGGAGGTGTTTTCGCCAACAAGGAACTCTCTCTGAACAGTTGCATTGTAGGGACTTTCAATGCTCCGAGTGTAACAATGGAAGGAGATAATTCACTCTTGCTTCCGAGTGCATTCTCGTTGGAGCCGATTAAATTCAATCCTGGCACGACGACGTTATATAATCTTGCTTTAGCTGACTTGGGTGCTCTTTACAAAGGCGTAACCCCAGCGGCCAATTCCGGCAAGATCAAGATGGATCTTGAAACAGATGAAGTTAAGAGCACTCTGACTTCTGATGATCGGCAAATGTCAGTGAGAAATTATACGGTTGTCGGAAAAGTTCTTGCTGCGGATATGATCGACTGGGAAAAAATGCAGAATCATTTTCTGCTTACAGCCGCAAGCTTGAATACACAGCTGCTAAGCGTTTATGATTTGGGTATGGACGCCAATGGAGAGAAAGCTCTTCTTACGCCAGAAAAGATATACGATTTCTTTATGGCTTTGATGCTTGGAAAGATAACAGTTCCTGAAATCGACGGCAAGTTCTCCATAGAGTCAATCTCAGAGAATCTTCGATAGAAGAACACAATCATTCAGCCCCTTGTAGCAACAATTGACAGTCTGCTCAGGGGGCTGAAAAGCATTATAGCCTTCATCAAGACTTCAAAGGATGAAAAGGACAATGACGAGGCGTAGTCGGACAGGTGGTCAGCCACGGTGGACGCGGCCACCCCACGGCCTCGGGAAGTGGGAGGTGCCTGCCGGATACAAGTTCTCGCGCCAGCGAGGACGCAGGAGACGGTAGGAGGGCCGAACGAAGCAACGCGGAGTGAGTTCCGCCGTGACGGACTGCCTGTCGGCGTAACACTGGTCAAGCGTTTGGTTTTGTCTAACGTTTGAGCTGCAGTTCAAATAGGCTGGCAGGTGGTGGACTTCAAACCACGGGGGCAATCGCTTCTTTTGCCTACGTCATTGGATTCACGTGTGCAAATACGGCCTTTCTGCACACGTCATGCAGTTTTTGAACGGCGACGGGGGCAAATCAGGCCTTTCTGCCCCCGTGACAGAAATCTTGTGCACAAAACCCCGCCTTTTGCCCCCGTCGCCCGCAGGCTGCCCCAGGCATCCTTATTCTGTAAAGCCTGACGTTTTTTGATAAAGTCAGGCAAGATTTGTAATTTTGTGGAATATTTGGAATATATGAGCGGACATTACACAGAAGAAAAGAAATACGTTATCGCATCGGAAGTTCCATGCTATGACGTGGACTCGAATTTGAGAATGAAACCTGCAGCATTCATGGACTTGGCGCAGGAAATCGCATATCAGGCAGCCACGGCGCTCGGCTTCGGCTATGACGCACTGCAGAAAGAAGGCAAGGCCTGGGTGCTCTCGAGAATGCATTTTGAGTTTCTCAGACATCCGGTGTGGCGCGAAGCAATCGAGCTTTACACCTGGCACAAAGGCCCCTACGGACCATTTTATCTCAGGGATTTCAACCTGAAGAACACCGCGGGGGAGACACTTGTCAGAGGAACAAGCTCCTGGGTTATTCTGGATGTCGCCAAAAGGACAATGTGCAGAACCTCCGAAGTCCTTGAACTTGTGCCAGAAGGCTCAGTCTGCACGGACAATGCCATCGAGAAACCGGCAGACAAGGTCATGATGCCACGCGGAGTGGAACCGCAGCCTGCAGGCATACACAAAGTCGAATTCTCGGACATTGACCTTTTAGGCCATACCAACAATGCGAGATACGTCGTATGGGCCATGGACTGCATTGACTTCGAAGAACTCCGCACCTGCAAGGTGAGTGACGTCACGGTGACCTTCAACCACGAGACACGCGCCGGAGAAGAAATCGCCCTGGAGAAGGTGCGTCAGGAAGCGGAAGACGGAAAAGTGACCTATTTCATTGACGGAAAGACAGATGGGAAGTCTGCATTTTGTGTGAAAATAAATTTGTACAGATAATATGAGAGACTTATTCTTGGGAACCGGTATCGCACATACCATCCTTCTTTTTGCTGTGGTAATTGCCCTCGGCCTTTATCTCGGCAGATTCAAGTTCAAGGGAATATCCATCGGCTCCACATGGATCCTCTTTATCGGCATTCTTCTCAGCCACTTCGGCTTCAGGGGAGACCCGCATATTCTGGCATTCATGAAGGACTTCGGCCTTATCCTGTTCGTGTTCAGCATCGGACTTCAGGTCGGCCCAGGATTCTTCCATTCATTCCGTAAAGGCGGATTGACCATGAACATGCTTGCAGTGACATTGGTCATGCTCGCTGTGCTGGTTACATACATCATCCACCTGGTGACAGGCGAAGACCTGCATACTATGACCGGCGTCATGTCAGGTGCCGTCACCAACACCCCTGGACTCGGTGCCGCCCAGCAGACATTGTCAGACGCAATGATTGCAGACGGAGCGACACAGGCAGCGGCAACTGAGGCATCTTCAGCCATCGCATCAGCTTATGCAGTCTCCTATCCTATCGGTGTGCTCGGAGTAATCATCCTCCTGATGGCCTTCAAGGCTATTTTCAACGTGGACCTGAACAAGGAGAAAGAAATACTTGACAATGAAGGGAAACTCGGAACCGGCGCCATCCGTGCCACATTTGAGGTGAAGAACCCTGCCATCTTCGGCAGAAAGATAGGTGAAGTCACCAAGGACAATGGCGACCGCTTCGTCATCTCACGTCTGCTCCGTAACGGAGAACTGTGCGTGCCGTCATCAGACATGGTGCTGAAAGAGAGCGACAAACTCCTGATAGTCACCTCTCCTGATGCGGAAGACCTCGTGAAGATTCTCTTCGGAGACGAGATCGAGATGCCGTTCAAGGAATGGGAAGACCCTGAGAGCAAACTTGTTGCGAAAAAGATCACCGTCACCAAGTCCTCCATCACCGGAAGAAGCCTTAAGGATCTGAATGTCAGGTCAATATATGGAGTGTCAGTAACACGTGTGTTCAGGTCAGGCGTTGAGCTCGTCGCAAGCCCTAACCTTTATCTGCACGTAGGAGACAGCCTCTTGGTAGTCGGACCTGAAGACGCTATGGACAAGGTGGCAGGACTCTTCGGAAACAAGGCTGCAAGCCTCAGCCATCCGAACCTGATCCCTATCTTCTTCGGCATCGTGGTCGGCGTCATCTTCGGAAGCCTTCCGATCAAGTTCCCGGGCATTCCTCAGCCTATCAAGCTCGGTCTTGCCGGCGGTCCGCTCATCATAGCGATTCTTCTCGGTTATTTCGGCCCTAAGTTGAAAATCACCACATATACCACATTGAGTGCCAATATGATGATACGTGAAATCGGTATCTCGTTCTTCCTTGCGGCTGTGGGACTTGGAGCAGGAGAAAACTTCATCAGCTCGATCATGAACGGCGGTTACTGGTGGATTCTCTACGGCGCCTTGATTACATTGGTTCCAGTCACCTGCGTAATACTGCTTGCCAGACTGGTGTTCAAGCTCAACTTCTATCAGATATGCGGCCTCATCTCAGGCGGAACCACCAACCCTCCTGTACTCGCATTCTCTCAGGAAGTTTATGGAACAAACTATCCGTCAATCAGTTACGCTACCGTATATCCTCTGACGATGTTCTTGAGGGTGCTGATGGCCCAGCTCATAATATTGTTTACGCTATAACAATGTTCGATCTTTTATATCCTATCTCTCCGGCCGTGGTGCTGCCGCTTCCTACGGCGGATGCTCCTAAGCCGGAGAATAACGTTTCGCCCGTGGAGATGCTGCCCGTAATCAAGGAGAACGGCGTAGTCTATGCGCAGGCGTCCAGAAAATACTGCCACAGCGGGTCAATGTTGCTGCATCCGGTGGTGCACCTGCATATCCTCAACCGCTATGACCAGCTCTATCTCCAGAAAAGGTCAATGAAAAAGGACCTACTGCCCGGATATTGGGATACGGCGGTAGGCGGCCACATTTCCTATGGCGAATATGTGCAGGAAGCACTTTTCAGAGAATCTTCAGAAGAACTCGGATTTACTGAATACAACCCCATATGGCTCGGGAACTACATTTTCCAGAGCGATACCGAGCGCGAACTCGTGAATATCTTTGCCGCAGTCGGCAATTTCGAACCCCATCCTGATCAGGATGAAGTATCTGAAGGAAGATATTGGTCAATGTCAGAGATAGAGGAAAGTTTGGGAAAATCCATTCTAACTCCTAACTTTGAGAATGAGTTCCGCAAAATCAGAAAATCCCTGGAAGCATTGCTTTAAGGATTACTGAGGGCAGGCTGGCTTCCCGTAAAATAACATAAGATTATGGCCACATTCAAAATTGTATCCGGTACTCCGGTAAAGACTACCGCTGACCTTCGCAAGATAGCTTCAGCATTGACAGAAGACTTCGTATTGGTGAATACCAGGCAGTTTGACTGCGATTTGGGTTACCTGGCCCTCGACAGATTTGCCGAGGTAACCGAATATACTGGTGCCGATATGCTTTACTCCGACCATTACGAACTCATAGGCGGAGAACGCAAGCGTCATCCTGCGATAGATTGCCAGAAAGGAGCGCTGAGAGACGATTTCGATTTCGGCCCGGTACAGGTATTCCGCTCAGAATCATTCAGAAAGGCGGTTTCACAGATGGATGTGGAATATTCATTCGGCGCGATGTATGACCTCAGACTGAGAATGGAAAAAATAGTCCATATCGGCGAATATCTTTACACCGAAGTAGAGGACGACACCCGCAAATCCGGTGAAAAACAGTTCGACTACGTAAATCCGAAAAACCGTGAAGTACAGATAGAGATGGAAAAAATCTGTACCGAGCACCTCAAGCGCATCGGCGCATACCTCGCTCCGGAATTCAAGAAAGTGGAGAAGGACGGGGCCATGAATCCGGACGTGCTCGCTACGGTAGTGATACCGGTGTTCAACAGAGTCCGCACGATCGCCGACGCGGTAAAGAGCGCATTGGCCCAAAGCTGTGATTTCCAGTACAATGTCATTGTCATTGACAATCACTCTACTGACGGCACATCCGAAGTCCTTTCTTCGATAGCGGACCCGCGTCTGGTCGTGATATCTCCTGAACGTACGGATCTGGGCATCGGAGGATGCTGGAACCTGGCCGTACACGACAGCAGGTGCGGAACTTACGCCGTGCAGCTCGACAGCGACGACGTCTATAAAGACGAAAACACGCTCCAGAAAATTGTCAATGTATTCGAACTCGAAGGCTGCGGAATGGTGGTCGGCTCGTACGAACTGACAGACTTCAATATGAACCTGCTGCCTCCGGGACTCATTGACCATAAAGAATGGACCGACGAGAACGGCAGAAACAATGCTTTGAGAATCAATGGTTTGGGCGCTCCTCGCGCATTCTATGTCCCGCTTCTTCGTAAGATAAACCTTCCGAACTGCAATTACGGCGAAGACTATGCGGTCGGTCTGCGTATCAGCCGCGAATACCGCATCGGCAGAATCTACGAGTCGCTCTACTGCTGCCGCAGATGGGACGGAAACTCCGATGCCGCTCTGGACATTGCCAAGGTCAATGCCAACAATTATTACAAGGACAGCATCCGTACCTGGGAACTGGAAGCCCGTATCGCCATGAACTCCGCCAAATGCAAATAGATGGAAGAAGATAAACTGATAGAGAAATTCGTGGGCGACCAGCTCTCGGTGTGGCCACTCGCTGCCGCAAATTTCAGGGCATTGAAAAATGTGGAGACACGCTCCTTGACGGTAGGCGGTCTGGAAGTCAGGCTGCAGCACAACCCTGCAAGAATCCGTTCTTCCGCAGCAAAGGTGGACAAGGCCTCCCTCCAGGCGAGAAAATGCTTCCTGTGTGCGGAGAACAGGCCGCCGGAGCAGCGTCATCTGGAATTTGAAGGTAGAAAAGAACGCAAATATGACGTTCTGATAAATCCGTATCCGATATTCCCCAACCACCTGGTGATAGCCCGGAATATCCATACGCCTCAGTCCATATGGCACAGGATGACGGACATGACTGATCTGGCAAGACATCATCCCTCATTCACCATATTTTACAACGGCCCGAAATGTGGCGCATCCGCCCCTGACCATTTTCATTTCCAGGCCTGTCCGCACGGACTCATGCCATTGGAAGCCGACATTGACAAGAACATTGACCTGATACAGGCTTCCGGCGAGACTCCGGAGGCGCTGGATTATGTGACGTCAGTTCAGGATGCGAATCTGTATCATTACGGCAAGTTCACCCGCGGGGTGTTCGTGCTGACGGCGCGCACTTCCAAGTCGATGGCGAAACTCTTTTACCGTCTGGTGGACTGTCTGCCGCAGCGCGAAGACGAGACGGAACCGATGTTCAATCTCCTTTGCTGGTACCGCAAGTCACCTTCACAGAAGCTGCTCGGCATCTCTCACGGCCGGTTCGGCGAATACAGGGCAGTGCTGCTTGCCCGTGACAAACACCGTTCGCACCATTATTTCTCGGACGGTCCGGACCACCTTACCATGAGTCCCGGCTGTGCAGATATGGCAGGCCTCTTCATTGTCCCGAATGAGGAAGACTATGCCAAACTGAATGCCCATCTCCTGGAGGAAATGCTTTCGGAAGTCTCTGTGAGTGAGGCGGTTGAAAAGAACATTATCTGGAAACTTACACGTACCCAGCGCGAAGTGCATGTGGGTGTGATGTCCGGTAAGGAAATCTGCTTCGAGATGATATCAGACGGCGCAGGAAAACAGAAAGTGGTTTACGAAAACGGCCGCATATCGTATAACGGAGCGCTCTACGACGAGCTCCTGTTCGATTCCATCACGATGTCGTCGATGTTCGCCGAGCCGACATTCCTGCTTTACGATGTCACCATCGGAGTCGGATTCCATTGGGAAAGAAAGCAGGTGCAGAAGTTCGCAGGCTCGCTGAAGTTCATTGTCAATGAAGATAAAATCATCGCTGTCAATATAGTAGGCGTCGAGGACTATCTTCTGAGCGTGATTTCTTCCGAGATGAAGGCTTCTTCTTCACTGGAACTGCTCAAAGCGCATGCTGTCATATCCCGTTCCTGGCTGCTGGCCCAGATAGAGGGACGGAAAGCCGGCGGAACCGCATGCGAAAACTCTGTAAAAGAAGACTTTACGGAGCAGGGGACAAGGCATTATGTCAGATGGTATGACCACAAGGACCATGAACTTTTCGATGTCTGCGCAGACGACCATTGCCAGAGATATCAGGGACTTACGGTGGCTGTCGGGGACAATGTCAGGAAGGCCGTGGACGAGACTTGGGGAGAAGTGCTTACCGACAATGGAGAGCTGTGCGACGCCCGTTTCTCCAAATGCTGCGGCGGTATGATGGAAAAGTTCAGCACGTGCTGGGAAGATAAGGATTTTCCATATCTGAAGGCATTGCCGGACACTCCTGAAGAGGAACAGATACCCGACCTGACGATAGAAGAAAATGCAGAAAAATGGATTACAGGTGAGATCCCGCAGGCTGAAAAGGCATTCTGCAACACTTCGGATGCGGCAGCCCTTTCACAGGTGCTGAACGACTACGATATGGAGACGCGGGATTTCTTCAGGTGGAAGGCCAGGTACACGAGAGGGGAACTCTCTGCATTGATAAGCACGCGTTCCGGTCAGGATATCGGGCTGCTGGAGAGCATTGAACCTCTGAAGAGAGGCCCTTCAGGACGTATTGAACTGCTGTCGATAAAGGGCTCGAAAAGCTCTATGGTCATAGGCAAAGAACTGGTTATCAGGAAGTTCCTGTCCACATCTCATCTGAAAAGTTCGGCTTTTGTCGTCCGCGAAGAAAAGTCGCCTGACAATAATGCTGAAAATGATACGATTACGCTTCTTGGCGCCGGATGGGGCCACGGGGTGGGTCTGTGCCAGATAGGCGCTGCGATGATGGCAGTGCGCGGCTATAGTTACCGGGACATTCTGCTTCACTATTATCCGGGAAGCGTCTGTGCCCGTCAGGAGGATTTGAAGTGAGCGCCCCGGACCAATGTTACTTAAATTAGAAACTACACATAATACAATAATGAACCGACCTGTTTCTTTGAAATCTCCGTGGTGGTGGATACCCACATTGTACTTTGCGGAAGGAATACCTTACTTCATAGTGAACAACATTTCCGTTACGATGTTTACCAAGATGGGCGTGCCCAACGGCCAGATGGCGCTCTTTACCAGCCTGCTCTATCTGCCGTGGACATTGAAGCCGCTCTGGAGCCCGATTGTGGACCTGTACAGGACCAAGAGATGGTGGATAATAATGATGCAGATATTGATGTCGGTGTCATTTGTCCTGCTCATCTTCAGTATCCCGCGTCCATCTGACGAGATGATAGCGTCCGTCGGAGTGCCTATATCAATGTTCACCATGACATTGATCCTCTTCGTCATAACTGCCTTCGCGTCAGCCACTCACGACATATCGGCCGACGGATTCTACATGATCGCCCTGGACCACGGACAGCAGTCGTTCTTCGTAGGCATCAGGAGCACGTTCTACAGGCTCTCCTCCATTTTCGGACAGGGAGTGCTGGTCGTGATTGCCGGCATTCTGGAAGAGCGTACAGGCAACATCCCGACAGCGTGGATGATAACGATGGCCGTGACCGCAGTGATGTTCACGCTTATTACATTGTACCATACCTTCACCATTCCTTCTCCGTCGAGCGACAAGGCGGCTGTGGAGGCAACCGGCTCATTTGCAGGCGGTTTTGCCCAGGCGTTCGTGTCATTCTTCAAGAAGCCGGGCGTTTGGATCGCGATCGTGTTCATGCTTCTGTACCGTCTGCCTGAGGCGTTCCTGCTCAAGATGGTGAATCCGTTCCTGCTTTCCTCAGCTGAAAACGGCGGCCTGGCATTGTCCACATCGACGGTCGGAATCGTATATGGAACCATCGGCGTGGCCGCTCTCACAGTCGGCGGCATCATCGGCGGTATGGCAGCGTCCAGATGGGGACTGAAGAAATCACTGTGGCCGATGGCCGCCTGCATGACACTTCCTTGCCTGACTTTCGTATATTTGAGCATGGCAATGCCTCACAACATCATAATCATCAGCATCTGCGTGGCCATAGAGCAGTTCGGTTACGGCTTCGGCTTCACGGCATATATGTTGTTTATGATGTACTTCTCAGAAGGGGAGTTCAAGACATCCCATTATGCGATCTGTACCGCGTTCATGGCTCTCAGCATGATGATACCTGGTGCATTTGCAGGCTATCTCCAGGAATGGATGGGCTATGAGATGTTCTTCTGGATGGTGATTGTCTGCTGTCTCGGAACCGTGGCGGTGACCAAGCTCATCAAGGTGGACCCCGAATATGGTAAAGTGTCGAAAAACAGTTAGTTATGAAAAAGATTGCACTAGCGCTCGCAGCTCTTGCAGCAGTATCCTGTGGAGCGCAGAGAAAAACAGTATCAGATAACAAGTCGGATGTAGCACCGGTTGAAAGCGTGACCGCAGTGAAGTCCGCAGCCTCCGCCGAGACCGGAAAAGTGGCTTTCGCCCTGTCTCTGTTCAATGCCTCTCTTTCCGGCAAGAGCCTCTCTGCCAATGTCGTAGTCTCTCCGTACAGTGCGGGAATGGCATTGTCAATGCTTGCCGAAGGCGCCTCAGGACAGACTAAGGAAGAGCTGACATCAGCATTGAGCCACGCCTCTTTTGCAGGAGACAAACTTAAAGGTGACAAGTCTTGTCAGCTTTCGAGTGCCAATTCCATCTGGCTCCGTGACGGTTTCAGCGTGCTTCCCGCGTACAAGTCATTATTGACCGGCTCATATTCGGCCGAGATAAATTCGAGGGATTTCAGCAGCCCGGCCACTGTCAAGGAAATCAACAGATGGTGCTCAGACAAGACCAACAGGAGAATACCTGAAATCGTCGATGAGATTTCTCCGGAAATGGTGATGTTCATACTCAATGCCCTGTATTTCAAGGCTCCATGGGAATATCAGTTCGACAAGAACAGCACGATAAAAGATACTTTCCACAGCCCGTCAGGCGATCAGGAAGTGGACTTCATGCGCATAAAGAGGCAGTTCAGCTGCGCGGAATATGAAGGCGGCCGCTTCGTGATATTGCCATATAAAGGCGGCGCATGGCAGATGATGATCTGTCTGCCGGACGAAGGCGCTGATATCCAGAAACTTGTCTCTTCCGTAAGCTCAGAGATGTTCTCAAAGGCTGTTGCCGGTGCCAAATACCGCGAGGTGGCATTGTCAATGCCGAAGTTCAGGATAGACAATACATTGATACTCAACAGCGTGCTCCAGTCTCTTGGCGTGAATCGCGCCTTCACCCCAGCAGCTGAGTTCGGCAATATGACAGAGTCGTCGGTAGCCGTGGACGAAGTGAAGCAGAAATGTTTTGTCGAGGTCAATGAAGAGGGTGCGGAAGCTGCCGCAGTCACTTCCATCGGTGTCAGACTTACTTCTGTACGTCCGGAGCCGATTCCGTTCAGGATGACCGTGGACAGACCGTTCATATTCTCCATTTTCAATTCTGAGGCCGATGAGATTCTCTTTGTAGGAAAAATAGGAACCATTAACGACTGATGCTTATGAAAAAGACCAATGCATTGGTAGTCAGCGCATTGCTGCTTATTCTGCCTGTATTCTCCGCTTTTGCGGCACGTAAGACGGTAGTTTGGACAGGAATCGAGGTGCTTGAGGAACGTGGATTTGCCGGGCTCGTGGGAAAACGTGTGGGCCTGGTTACCAATCCGAGCGGCATTGACAGAAACCTGCGCTCCACCATCGACATCCTCAACGAGGCGCCTGGCGTGGAACTGGTGACACTTTTCGCTCCGGAACACGGTGTGCGCGGCGATGCCTATGCCGGTGACAAAGTCGCTGATACAGTGGATCCCAAGACCGGTGTCAAGGTCTATTCCGTGTACGGCAAGACAAGAATGCCGTCCCAGGAAATGCTCGACGGGCTGGATGTGGTAGTGTATGATATCCAGGATGTCGGAACCCGCTCATATACATTCATAAGCACATTGGGACTGATGATGAGGGCCTGCGCCATGAAGGGAATCGAGGTGATGGTGCTGGACAGGCCGAATCCGCTCGGCGGAGAGAAAGTCGAAGGGTGCAATGTGGAGCCCGGCTTCTATTCCTTCGTCAGCGAATTCAGCATCCCGTATATCTATGGCCTGACGGTCGGGGAACTTGCCATCATGATCAATGAAGAAGGTCTCTGCCGTGGTGAGCGCGGATATGAAAGTCCGCTCAAATGCAAGCTAAGTGTCATCCCTATGGACGGATGGCGGCGCAATATGACTTATGTCGAAACCGGTCTGCCGTGGGTGCTCCCTTCGCCGAACATACCGTATCCGCAGTCTGCCATAAATTATCCGTCTTCCGGTATTGCCGGCGAGTTCAACGGCTATCTCAATATCGGCATCGGCTACACTCTTCCGTTCGAGACTTTCGCTGCCGAATGGATTGATGCCGAGAAACTTAAAGCAGAGCTTGACAGTTATGCCCTTCCAGGCGTGGCTTTCCGTACGATCCATTACAAACCGATTGCCGGAAGTTCTCAGGGAAAGCTGGTGCACGGTGTCCAGTTCCACTATACCGACTATGCGAAGGCGCAGATAACATTGACCCAATTCTATGTCATGCAGGCGGTCAACAGGCTTTATCCCGAGCACAATCCATTCGTGATTTCCACGTCGAGGACCGGAATGTTCGACAAGGTTTGTGGTACGGATTATGTAAGAAAGACTTTTTCAGAGAGACTTGAGGTCGCAGATATCATAGATTACTGGAACAAGGATGTAAAGGATTTCAAGACTCTTTCCAGGAGGTACTACCTCTATAAATAACCACGGTTGCGGTTATGTGCCGCACCCAAAACACTGATACGTTATGAGAAAATTAACTAACATCGCATTGGCATCACTTGCCGCTTTTTCCCTGTTCGCGGTGACAGATGACACTCTTGCGCAGACAAGACGTTCTACGACTACTACTCAGCAGCGCAATACTTCAGGCAGTTCTTCATCCCAGACTCGTTCTACGGGTTCACAGTCCCGTTCTACCGGTTCCCAGACCAGGTCTTCATCATCACAGACCCGCTCGACCGGCTCTCAGACGCGCTCTTCCGGTTCTTCGTCCCAGGTGCGTTCTTCAAGTTCGCAGACACGCAGTTCCGGCAGTTCTTACCAGTCCCGTTCGAGCTCATCCCAGACCCGCAGTTCGGGCACTTCTTCTCAGGTAAGAAGTTCAGGAAGTTCTTCACAGACACGTAGTTCCGGTACCTCGTCACAGGTCCGTGGTTCAAGCTCCTCCTCACAAGTCCGTGGCTCGAGATCCTCATCTCAGGTCCGTGGCGCGAGCTCCTCATCCCAGTCCCGTTCTACCGGTACAAGAACCTCAGGCTCGAGTTCTTCGTCTCAGGTGCGCGGCTCGAACAACCGTTCCAGCTCATCCTCACAGGTGCGTCAGTCCGGAAATTCCACTCAGGTGCGTGGCTCTGAGTCCGATACTTATATAGTAAAAGACTTAAATCAGGTGGATGTCTCAAATCAGATAAACAGACAAAGCTCATCAGACAGCCAGGTGCGCCGTTCCAGCTCATCCTCACAAGTGCGTCAGTCCGGCAGCTCCTCACAGGTGCGTGGCTCCAGCTCATCTTCAGGACAGAGTTCGCAGGTACGTTCCTCTTCTTCGAGCTCAGTAAGGAGCAATACCAATGTTACCAAAGGCGGTCTCGGCACAGTTACCAGCCAGATGCGTTCACAGTCCGGCTCCAATACCAGAGTTTCAGGCGGACGTCCTGGTTCGAGAATGAACAATGCTGATGACTTCAGGATCAACAACCACAATGTGGAGCGTATCCCGCCACGTGACCGCGGATTCATGCCTTATGACCGTCCGGGACATTTCTACGACCATCATCACCCTCATTGCTTCGGTTTCAGAGTTGAGGTCCTGCCTCCGAGATACAGGGTCGCGAGATATTTCGGCGTGGACTACTACATCTATAACGATGTGTATTACAGACCTTACCACGGACATTACATCGTTTGCCGTCCGCCGTTCGGTGTCACGATTACTGCGGCTGTCGCCGATATGACATTCGCGGCAGTGAACTTCGCTTACTATAACAATGTTTACCGCACATACAGCGCGATAGATGCGAACAACAGGTACATTGACCAGCAGAACCGTATCATCGCCCAAAACAATGCGACAATCCTGGCTCAGAACAATGCAATTGCCATGAATCCGACAGCGGCGCTTTCTTCCTATGAGATAGCAAGCCGTCTGGGACTTGTCCAGAGCTATGCTTTCGCTGACCGCAATTATTTCTACCAGGACGGTATCTTCTACATTGTAAACGGCAATGGACAGTACCAGACCATAGTGCCTCCTGCAGGAGCATTGGTCCAGAGCCTTCCGGAAGATTATGATATAATCACTCTTAACGGAGTTCAGTATTACAGGGTGGATGACACTGTCTATAGACTGACTCTTGTCGGCGGCGTGCCTTATCTCGAAGTCCTCGGTCAGATGTACGGACAGATGTCCAGAACTTACAACAACTACGGATATTAGTAGTCAACATTCTCATTATGATTAAGATAGGAGTCTTCGATTCCGGTGAAGGCGGGTTGTCAGTCCTCAAGGAGATAACCCGTCTTCTTCCTGAAGCAGAATATGTATATTACTCTGACAATGCGCATTGCCCCTATGGGGAGAAGTCACCGGAGTACATTCAGGACCGTGCGCGTGCGATAACGGAGCGGTTGCTGAAAGAAGGTGCGGACGTTATTGTCGTGGCATGCAATACAGCTACTGCTGCGGCGATTTCCGTGCTCCGGTCAGAGTATTCTGATGCTTCTTCGCAGGAGGTGCGCGACAGGGTTCAGAAACTGACTGGAGGCCGGCATGACCATATCTGCTTTATCGGAATGGAACCGGCGGTCAAACCGGCCGCGCTCGGCACCCGCACCGGCGTAGTCGGAGTTCTTGCCACAGCCGGCACGCTCAAAGGCTCCAAATATCTCAAGACCAAGGAAAGTGTAGATGACCAGGTCAATGTCTTTGAACATGTCGGACGGGGCTTCGTGGAGCTCGTGGAAGAGGGCAGACTGTCCGGTAGCGAAGCGGAAGACGTGGTGAAGGCAAGCCTCGGTCCACTGCTGTCCGCAGGGGCGGATATCATTGTCCTCGGCTGTACGCATTATCCGTTTCTTCTCCCTGTCCTTCAGAAAGTTGCCGGGCCGGATATCAGATTCATTGACCCGGCTCCTGCTGTCGCGCGTCAGCTGGTGCGTGTTCTAAAAAGGGACGGGATGCTCCGTGCCGGGGAGGCGTCTTCTGCATTGGCCCGAAATGCCTCTGCTGTCCCGTCTTCGCCTCACGTGAAGCTCCTTTCCTCAGGTGATCCGGAGCCGCTCCATCATCTGTATGGAACTATTTTTACCAATTCTTGAGAATTGCTTTTTATTGTGGACTTAAATTCTTAAGTTTGCCATACTGTTTTTCCGACAAATTATCAGCAATTTTACTGATTGGAAGAAAAATGCGAAGTAATAACACTAAATTGATAACAATATGGCAGATAAAAAGATGGAGTTGTCTCCAAACATTGTAGCGACATATCTGAGAAAGTCGCCGGAGTCCTTTACCAAGGCTGATATCGTGGAGTTTATCCGTTCTTACGGTATCAAAATGGTGAATTTCATGTATCCTGCAGAGGACGGAAGAGTAAAGACATTGAACTTCATCATCAATAGTCTCGAATATCTCGAGACGATTCTCAGTCAGGGCGAGAGAGTGGACGGATCCAGTCTGTTCCCTTCATTTGTGGAGGCGGGCAGCAGCGACCTGTACGTGATTCCGCGTTTCAGGACGGCGTTTGTGGATCCTTTCGCCGAAATTCCTACTCTGGACATGCTCTGCAGCTTCTATGACAAGGACGGCAGACCTTTCGAGTGCGACCCGTACCTTACTGTGCTGAAGGCGTCAAGGCAGTTCACCAAGGCTACCGGCATGACGTTCGACGCCATGGGCGAGCTCGAGTATTATGTGATTGCTGACGAGGATGAACTTTTCCCGGGAACTGACCAGAAAGGCTATCACGAGTCGGCTCCGTTTGCAAAGCTCAATGAGTTCAGGACGGAATGCATGGCCCGTATCGCTCAGGCCGGTGGTCAGATTAAGTATGGCCACAGCGAGGTCGGCAATTTCACCAGAGACGGAAAAACCTATGAGCAGAATGAAATCGAATTCCTTCCTGTTCCTATAGAAACGGCTGCAGACCAGATTCTTCTTGCCAAATGGGTAATCCGCACTCTTGCATGGGAATATGGCCTGGATGTTACGTTCGCTCCGAAAATCATCGTAGGCGAAGCCGGTTCCGGTATGCATATCCACATGAGAATCATGAAGGACGGCAAGAGCTGCATGACCGAAAGCGGCAAGCTTTCAGATATCGCGCACAGAGCCATCGCCGGCATGATGACGCTCGCTCCTGCTATAACCGCGTTCGGCAACAAGAATCCTACTTCATATTTCCGTCTGGTTCCTCATCAGGAGGCCCCGACCAATATCTGCTGGGGTGACTGCAACCGTTCTGCACTCGTGCGTGTCCCATTGGGCTGGTCCACTGCCAATGACATGTGCGCGGATGCGAATCCGGTGGAGAACCACTGCAAGTATTCTGACGGTTACGAGGTCTCAGACGCCTCAGCCAAGCAGACTGTAGAGATGCGTTCTCCCGACAGTTCTGCGGACATATATCAGCTCATGGCAGGTCTCTGCACCGCTTGCCGCTATGGCTTGGAAATGCCTGTGAAAGAGGCTCTTGAACTTACTGGCCGCACTTATGCGGGATTGAATATCCATACCAAGGGGTCTAAGGATTTTGCTGAATTGCCGGGCTGCTGCAGTGAATCTGCCGATGCTCTCGAGCAGGTGCGCAGCGTGTTTGAGCAGGACAATGTCTTCTCTCCTCGCATGATAGACGGTATTATCAGGTCCTTGCGCTCTTTCGGTGACAAGGGTCTGCTTGCCGATGCTCAGAAGGATCCGGACAAGGTCAAGGCTCTCGTGGACAAGTATTTCTACTGCGGATAACAGCATTGACTGAATAATAAAAGAAGGTGGCCGGAATTCTGGTCACCTTCTTTCATATCTGTTGTGCAGTTCTCTGTCGCCAATGTCCTGACAGAGGCGACTGCTACTGATTCACACGCTTGTATGTCAATGCCTTAGCTCCAGCAGATTTTACTGATGCGCTGGAGATGATCTCATCACTTACATCCGGTGCCTGGAAAATCTTTCCTTCTGCGAAATCCTTTCTTGCCAGATAGTACATGGAGACTGGTTCGTCATTGCCTTTTTCCGAGCCGTTCAGGAATTTGGAGAACTTGCCCTCTGCATTCATTCCGCAAGGCCATAGAGCCGTCATTTCGGCACCGAGATCGCTTCCTGTATATTCTTCTCCCTCAATCTTTATGACAGTCTTGTTCTTGTTCCCGATATAGCCGTGGAAGCCTACTTTCCATGATCGCATTATTTTAACTGCATACTCTTTGTCATATGGCTCATATAGACTATTGGTGGCGCCTCCGCTTATCTGTGAGAGTACGAACCATGAAGTGTATGCCCATTCTGTCTCGCCCTCGGTCTTGATGGTCTGAGGAAGAGTAATCGTGAAATGCTCGTCGATTTTGTCGGTCGCGTTCTTGTAGTCGAGGGTGATAGGGCTTGAACTGAATCTGTTCCTGTCACCGCCCCAGCCGGTAATTGTCAATGTATTGCTGCCAGATTTGGCTATCGTCACATTGAACGGCTTGCTTTCTACCAGTTCCAATGTGTTGTCTTCCTTTTTAGAATATTGTCCGTTCGGCATGCAGACCCATTCTCCTACAAAGTCATCAAATGTGGCAGGGTGAGATTTGGATGCACCGTGGTTTATAGCATAGAAAGGATAACTCATGGAAACGTCTGAGATAATCTCAATGCCTTTTTTGGTCTTCTCCACAGCTGCAGCAGTGAACATGATGTCATCAGCTCCGTCGAATTCGAAACCGCACTGGCTATTTCCTTGGATGATATACTTGTCCTTTACAAGTGATTCCCATGTCTCGCCTTTGTCGATATGGTTCTGGATATCTGTCTCAATCCAGGATTTTGCATCACCCTTTGAACTGTATGCCACAGCACCTACCCAGTAGTAAATGCCGTCATCGCTCGGTTTTACAAATGCGCTGTAATACAGGTAACCGCCTTTCTTGTCGTAACATTCGTAAGGAGTAATCTCGAATGTGATGGCCTTGCTGTCTGTGGTCACGTCCTTGTAGAACCAGTTTGACGATGCCTTGCCGTCCTTTGTGGCAGCGATTCTGACTGTGTATGTCCTGCCAGGGTGCAGACCCTTTGCGATATAGTTCGTTTCTTTGATGTTCTCCTTCACTACATCGGCATTGATACCGTCAGCGAGGTATGTGATTTCGATTCTGTAACCGTCTGCTCCATTGACAGGATTCCACATTGCCGTCAGCGAAGTGGCTTCTGCAATTATCTGAACATCAGGTGCTGCAAGCGCTCCGTTATTTCCGCCCTGCTCTTCGTTGCTTTTTGTGCAGCCTGCAATGGCCATAACGGATAACAATATTGAGAATATTTTATGTTTCATTGTTTCTGAAAAATTAAAATTCGGCAAATGCCCTAACTCGATGTGTTTGTTTTTTGTCCAGTTTGTCCGGGTCTGTTACGGAGGTTCCCGACTGCATGTCGAAAGCATATACGATGCGCAGACCGGTCTCATTTGAAGACCAGTATATGCCGTCTGTCAATGCCGTTCCTTTCTTGTCGGTCAGACATTTGTTGAACCAGGCCTTGCTTGATGAATCATCAGCCTTGGACTTGATGGAACCGGTACCCTGCTCAGTGTCATTGGCTTCGTGACCGGTATATGCCTTGTAGAGATGGGCAAGTTCATTCATTGACGGTATGAACCAGTCCTTGAGCGAACCTACATTTTTTCTGCTGCACCAGTCGAATGCCGGATACTGGTTTCTCCAGTCGTTCATCTTATAAATACATTCAGTGTTGTATTTTCCGGTCCCGGGCTGGGAACCCATAGCCTCCTCGTATCTGTAGGACCATACGGCTTCCGTCTCGTTAAGCGAAACCACCATTCCGTGCTCGCCTTTTTCGTCCACGCTTATGACAATGCCCTTTACAAAGCCCTGTTCATAGTAGTCACCTACCTTATAAACTGGTGCTGATGGCTGATCCGGCTCGTCCGGCTTCTGCGGCGTGTCTGGATCATTGCTCTTGCCGCAGCCGCCCAGAAGGGCAACTGCCGCAAGTGTCAATGTTATGAATCTGCTGAAGTTTTTCATTATCGTGCAACAGCTATAGTTTCAGTCTTGTCGATTTTGACACCTTTCCACATGCCACTTGTTCCACCTTCTGCTTTAGACAAGTGGCTTGTCTTGACAATGTCAGAAATTATACCGTCTGAGTCATATGCAACGGCGTAGTAGTAGAACATTTCTCCTCGTGGGCCATTAAATGGTTGAATGTTCTGGCATACTAAATATCCATACAGGTCCTTTGCGGGTAATATAGGGGTTTCTTTCAGGAGCAGTGTCACCAGTTCTTCTGAACTCTTTCCAGCCCACTCGTCTGTTCCGGTAAATGCTTTTGTGTAAAGCTTCCCGGCTGAAGCATAAGGTACAGCATCCGCAGAAATATTGTATTGTGTCTGCCCTACAAAACTTCCTCCGAATTCATCCATATTTCTGGCATTCATGGCCATAGATATGCTTACCTTGCTCTTCTTCTCCTCGATGGTCTTGAATGAGGTCTTGAATGGCTCAGTCGTGTAAGTGCCGTCAGCCTTGATGCCGATCACATAAGCATAGTATTCCGTGCCGGCAGTAAGGCCTTCCCAATCCACGTATGTTCCCGTGCCAAACTGTGATTCTCCTGGGAGGAGTCGGGAAAGGAATTCTTTCCTGTCGAGTTTTGCGTGGCTTGCGTTCCATTCATTGAGGCTGGCATCAATCTTTGCGTCCATGTGCTTCTGCAGGAATTCTTTCTCGCTTGAGGCTGCCACACCTGCATCGAACTCTGCTTTTGTGACATAGTTGAGAAGGAATGTCTGTCCGGTAGCCTTGTCGTCTCCTGAAACATTTACTCTGGCTGTAGTCTTGGAGATGTTGGATACTTTGATCGTATAGGTTGCACCTGTCGGACTTGCTGTCTTGGTCCTGATAGGGACTTTTACGATATTGGCCTTCTCTCCTGTCTTAGGGGTGCCGTTCGTGTTGCATGCGAAGATGAATACGTAGTAATCTTCATCCGGAATCAGGTCTGTAAATGAGCCTTTTGCCCTGTCTGCAAAAAGATATGCGGAAATGTCGCCTTTATTTGCGGCTACCAGGTCTGCCACCATCTGCTCATCGGTTTCTCCCTCGAAGTAGATGGCTCTTTCCATCATCACGGCGAATGCTTCGCTATATGCCGCGAGAATGTTGAACTCGTATGTGATGTCGCTGATGGCTGACTTGGTTACGGTATATTCGTTGCGCGGTGTTTCCCCTGTAGTGACTTTTACTACTGTAGGATTTGTCGAGAATGAACCGTCATTGGCGATGCCGATAGCATACACATAATAGTCGTACTCAGGAAGAAGGCTGTTGTTTGTTTCTGATGTCTGGGTGTCGTATGTGTATTTGCCTCTTTTTGTAAGGTATGTGACAAATTCTGCCCAGCTCATCGCCTTGAACGTGTCGTTTTCAGTCTTGAGAGATGTTATGAATGTTTTTACGAAACTTGGAATGTTGGCCGGGTCATTTGCGCACTGGTCTTCATATTCATAAGCCGGCATAATGTCGAAGAAATAGAAAATGTCAGGGTTGCTCGGCTCGATATCGAATACGAAGTAGGTGGACTTTATCTCGGTCGGTGTGATGTTGAATGTCACCGTCTCATCCAGCTTTGGCTCAAGTGTCTTGAACTCATAGTAGCTCACCGCGGTAGTGGCGTTTCCGTCGAGGTCGAGTCCATATACGAAGAATACATATTCAGTGTTCGGTACGAGTGCAGTATATGGCTTATTCTGCATTCCGCTTAAAAGTGCTTCCTTGAGAATGTCCTGCAGAGCCAGTCCGTTTGCCGTGGCAATCTGCTCGAACCATGCCTTGTAGGCTGCTGTAAGTTTGTCGGAGTCGCTGCTGTACAATTTGGCGAAATCCTCTTTGGAGATGACGTTGAAGTAGTAAGTGCCTTCATTGTCCTTAGGTGTGATGCGAACGCCGAAGGAACCCTGTGTGAGGTCCGTCTGTTCGATAGTGAAATCTTTGCTTTCCGGGCCCGGAGCAGGGTCGGAAGAAGATTTTTTGCAGCTCAATGTCAATGTTGCAGCTGCACAGAGTAATGCTAAGATGCGTTTCATTTTCATACCTCTTATCTTATTGTTTGTTCTTTATTTCCAGTATTTATTCGGGTTTCTATATCCGCATAAATGTACGATAATTTGAAATATCCGCAAAATTTTTTCACAGAATCGCAAAAAAATATTCTATAACCACCTTGATAATCCTTGATATACATCAGTATGCATCGCCGGATGGACAGGGGGCCTCGCTGGCGGTACGCCCTTTCAGGGCTATCCTTCCCACCGCGAAGCGGCGGGCCCCTTCCGCTCACGAAGCCGCGGACGGCTACGCCGCCCCGAGGCCCCCTGTCCACCTCGCTTATGCAGGATGCCTACTATCTGAGTTTTTTATTATTTTTGTGTCCGGGGAGTATTATCAAAAAATCAGACAAATAAATATGAAAACGGTTACACTTAACAATGGCGTGGAGATGCCGGTTCTCGGATTGGGAACTTACAAGACCACCGATCCGAGCGAATGCCTGACGAGCGTAAGAGATGCGCTCGAACTCGGCTACAGGATGATAGATACGGCGCAGTTCTATGATAATGAGGAATTTGTCGGTCAGGCGGTTGCCTCCTATGACGTCCCGCGAGAAGACATATTCATCACCACCAAAGTATGGCCGACACGGTTTTCCGATGCGAGGGCGTCATTGATGGAGTCAATGAAGAAACTCCGCACAGACTACATTGACCTTGTCCTGCTGCATTGGCCCTATGGCGACATCTATGCCGCATGGCGAGACCTCGAAGCGATGAACCGCGAGGGTCTGGTCCGTGCCATCGGAGTCTCCAACTTCAATACCGACAGGCTCATTGACCTGATGAACTTCAATGAAATAGCTCCGGCAGTGAATCAGATCGAGACGAACCTCTATGCTCAGCGCTTGGAAGAGCACGAGTGGCTGGAGCGTCTCGGAGTGGCGCACGAAGGCTACATGCCGTTCGGACAGGGCCGTATTGACGAACTCTTCCTGTCGCCACGGCTGTTGGAGATAGCTGCCCGCCACGGGAAGACCACCCGCCAGGTCGCCCTCCGCTACCAGCTTCAATGCGGAGTAATCATCATCCCGAAGAGCGTCCACCGCGAAAGGATCAAGGCCAATGCGGATGTTTTCGACTTCGAACTTTCGCCGGCCGAGATGCTGGAAATCAGGTCAATGGACAAAGGGGCCCCAATGACTGGAACCCCTGAAACACCGGATCGTGTGATGAAAGTCACAGGCTTCCGCCTTCCGGACGGGAAATAAGCAAGCGCCAACCCATCTCACACTATTTTATCGCCTTGTCAATGCCTAATTCGGGAGCCTTGTCCGAAGACCTTGCATACAGCACTGAAATCAGTATGGCGAGAATGCTGAGCGTGATGAAAATCAGTTCAGCATGCAGTGCCGCGCTCTGTTCCTGGGCGGCGTTCCCCGGCATTGTCACCTCATTTCTGAAGATGAAGCCGACCGCAATCGGAACAAGCAGCATGCCCATATTCTGAATCCAATAAATCAGAGAATATGCAGTGCCGAGATTCTTCTCGGGAATGATCTTCGGTATGGTCGGCCAGAGGGCGGCAGGAACGAGAGAGTAGCCGACACCCAACATTGCGATAGCCACATATCCGTAAGCCTGAACGCCCTGAGGCGCGAATGCTATCATCAGATGTGAAACGAGGACCAGGACGGAACCCGTTATCATCCATCTGGTTCCCTTGCCTACCTTGTCCACCAGCAGGCCGAAAAGCGGTGCGAAGATTACCGTAAAGAACGGAATCATTGACACCATCAGGCTTGCGCTGTCCACCGGCAGGTCGAATCTCGGGATCAATATGGAGGTCGCGAATTTCTTGAATGAAATGATGCTGCAGTAGAAGAACACGCAGAGCAGCGCCGACATTATGAAGTACTTGTTGCCCAGCACCTTGAATATGTCGGTAAACTTGAACTTGTCTTCTTCTGAAGTCTCTTTCCTGTCAGTCTCGCCCGTCACTGAATCGAATCTCGCATCCATTGCCACGAAAACCGCCCAGACGATGCACCCCACCATCAGGATAACCAGTCCGGCGAATGCGGGACGGGCGGTTTCTGCCAATGTGTAGGCTTCTCCGGCCGGTTTAGCCGTAACAAGAAGCGGAGAAAGTATAAGTGCGAGGGCTGTACCGAGTCGGGCGATGGCCAGCTGCAGTCCCATTGCGAGAGCCATATTCCTGCCCTTGAACCATTTGGCGATGGACCGTGTCACTGCCACGCCTGCGATTTCGCTGCCGAGACCGAATATCATGCATCCGGCATAGGCTGTGAGCAATGAAGATGAAGGAGCCATCCCTGACGTTATCGCAAAAGTCACGATGGCGGCGCCGGCTGCCATGAGTCCCACGAAGATGGAACCGGTTATCCTGACACCCCATTTGTCTAAGAGCATTCCGCAGACAATCAGGCCGCCCCATACACAGAGGAATGAATAGCCGCCTGCGTAGAAGCCGTAGTCAGCAGAATCCCATCCCAGTTCCAGCAGTTCCGGTGAGCGGAAAAGCTGTGACAGGGATGAGAACATATCATCGAAAAAGTAAGATCCGAACATCGGAACCACCAGGCAGGCGAGTGCCAGCCAACGTGTGATGTTGCGGATCTTTGCTGTATCTGTAGCCATCGGGACTATTCCTTGACGTTAGGAAGCTCCAGGCCGTATCCCTTCTTCCTGTCCTCGAACTTGAGCATGAATGACAGTATGAAGGCGAGCACTCCGAATGTGGAGAAAATGATCATAGGAACCATATAGCCTCCGGTTGCCTGAAGTGTAGCGCCGATAAGAAGCGGAACCAGGCAGAGTCCGATGTTCTGTACCCAGAAAATCAGGCAGTATGCTGAACCGAGAATCTTCTCGTCGATGATCTTCGGAACTGACGGCCAGAGAGCGGCAGGGACCAATGAGAATGATACTCCGAGGGTTACGATCAGTACAAGAGCCAATGCCTTGCTCGGGAATGCCGGCAGAAGGAATGCGAAGCTGAGGTGGCAGACAATCATGATGATGGCGCCCAACATCAGCATTGACGCGCCCTTGCCCTTGAAGTCGAGGAATGCTCCGAGGAACGGAGTAAGTACCATTGCGAGAATCGGGAAGCAGCTGAACAGGCGTGAAGCGGTTTCAGCGGATACTCCGAGTGTGATCTCGAGGTAGTTAGGTGCATATCTCTGGAATGGGAAGATTGCGCTGTAATAGAGTACGCAGAGCAGGGCGACAATCCAGAACATCTTGCTGCTGAAGATCTTGCCGAGGTCGCTGAGGTGGAATTCGTCTTCCGGTGATTTCTCGGCTGTCATGAGACCTGCTTCGACAAGCTGGCTGTCGAACTTGCGGTCCATAAATGTAAATGTAAGGAAGAAAAGAAGTCCTACGCAGAGAAGTGCTGTGCAGAATCCTACAGGAGCGACCACGGAGCCGTTGAACTTGGAAGCGATCATAGGAGAAATCCACATCACGGCAAACACGCCGAGACGGGCGATGGCCATCTCAAGTCCCATTGCCAATGCCATCTCCTTGCCTTTGAACCACTTGGCGATAGCCTTGGATACTGTAGTTCCGGCCATTTCACAGCCGCAGCCGAAAATCATGAAACCGAGGCAGGCCATCTTTGCGCTTCCGGGAAGGGCTACCCACCAGCTGTCAAGCCAGCCGCAGAAAGCTGTAGCCTGGAACCAGTCGCTGATACCTATATATTTTACGACGGCACCGCCGACCATCAGAGAGGCTGAAAGCAGTCCTGTGAAACGGACACCCATCTTGTCCAGGATGATTCCTGCGAAAATCAGGAAGAAGCAGAACACGTTCAGGAAGAACTCTGAAGCTGCATATGTTCCGAATACGGTGCTGTCCCATTTGAGTTTCTCTTCTACGAGAGACTTGAGCGGCGACATTACATCCACGAACATGTAGCCGAAGAACATCATCAGTGCGATTAGCACGAGAACTGACCAGCGGGCTACCGCACTGTCATTCATTAATTTTTGCGCTTTAGACATATTTATAAACTATTTGTATTCATCATTGGCCTGCTGCACGCGGGCGGCGGAAAAACAGGCCCGCAAGTTATTCAATAAATCATAAACCTCAAAATTATTGGAAGATGAAATGTCGGGAAATGTTTGTAACTTGCAGCAATTTCGAAACGGAAACAGATTTGCTATGCTTGAAAATATCAATGGACCTGAAGATATAAGAAAGTTTGACAATGCGCAGCTCGAACAGTTGTGCGCTGAAATCCGTCAATACATCATAAACTGTTGTGCGACGAATCCTGGGCATCTCGGATCGAGTCTGGGTGCTGTGGAACTCATTGTCGGACTTCATTATGTATTCAATACCCCTGCTGACAAGATCGTATTCGATGTGGGGCATCAGGCCTATGCTCACAAGATATTGACAGGCCGGCGGGAGGCATTCCTCAAAAACAGGATGAAAGGCGGACTCAGCGGGTTTCCCAAAAGGGAAGAAAGCGAATATGACGCATTTGGTGTCGGACATTCTTCTACATCCATATCTGCGGCTCTCGGACTGTCTGTGGCTGCGAAAATGCAGGGCATTGACGAGAAAGTGGTCGCTCTGATAGGTGACGGAGCCCTTACGGGAGGCCTGGCCCTGGAAGGTCTGAACAATGTCGGGGCCAGCAAGAGCGACATCCTCATAATACTCAATGACAACAACTGCAGCATTGACAAGAATCTCGGAGGAATTCACAATCATCTGCTGAGACTTACCACGGACCCGACCTATAACAAGATCAAGGCAGGAATCTGGAACAAGATGGGGGAGGGCTGGCTTCGTGACAAGATGCAGAACCTGGTGCGTTCTACCAAGTCTTCGCTCGTGGATGATTTCGGAGGTGCGTTCTTCGAATCTCTCGGACTCAGGTATTTCGGTCCTGTGGACGGCAATGATATGGGCGCTGTTATAGACGCATTGAAAAGGCTCAAGGATCTCAAGGGACCGAGGCTGCTGCACACCATAACCCGCAAGGGAAAAGGCTTTGCTCCGGCTGAACAGAATCCTACTGTCTGGCATGCTCCGGGCAAGTTCGATCCGGTTACAGGCGAACGTCCTTCGTCAGAAGGCAGGCCTGACCGTTATCAGGACGTTTTCGGTCAGGTGCTTCTGGACCTGGCGCGGAAGGACGGCAGGATTGTCGGAATAACTCCTGCGATGGCTTCAGGTTGCGGTATGAATCTGCTGGCCAAGGAACTTCCGGGGCAGTTTTTCGATGTCGGCATTGAAGAGGAACATGCCGTTACATTCTCCGCAGGTCTTGCTGCAGGAGGAATGAAGCCGTTCTGCAATATCTATTCATCATTTTCGCAGAGGGCTTATGACGAGATAATCCATGACGTGGCGCTTCAGCATCTGCCTGTAGTCCTGTGTTTCGACAGGGCCGGGCTGGTCGGAGAGGACGGCGCCACACATCACGGATGCTATGACATGGCAGCTTACCGTTCGATTCCTGATGTGATAATTTCCGCTCCACGGAATGAGACTGAACTCAAGAACCTCATGTACACGGCGGCAAGCACCAAGACGGGTCCTTTCATAATAAGGTATCCTCGTGGCTGCGGCGAAGGGGTGGACTGGAAAAATGCCGAGGTCAATGTTCTTGAACCAGGTAAAGGCGAGAAACTCCAGGACGGAAAGATCCTGTCGATAATCGCTGCAGGTCCGGAGGCGAACAGGGCTATGGAAGCTGCAACATTGGTGGCGGAGCGGACAGGAGTTACGCCTGCCGTATATAATATAAGGTATATAAAGCCGCTGGACGAGGAGTTGGTACGGGAGGCGGCTTCTAAAGGAATGATACTTACTGTGGAGGAAGGCTGTATCAAAGGCGGGCTCTTCGGTGCCGTGGCAGAATACCTGGCGTCTGAAGGAATTGTAATGCCTGTTCAGGGGCTCGGTATCCCGGATGAGTTCATCGGACAGGACAAACAGGCCTCACAGCGTGCTGCGTGCGGTTTGGTTGCGGAAGGCATAGCCGTGAAAGCAGTAAAAATGATAGAAAACGTCGAAAAAAATTAAAAAATGTTTGCAGAATAAGATTTATTACCTATCTTTGCAATCCCTTAAGAAATGTAAGACACAAAATATTGCCGATATAGCTCAGTTGGCCAGAGCACGTGATTTGTAATCTCGGGGTCGTGGGTTCAAATCCCTCTATCGGCTCAAGTTCCGGAAACGGCCTTTTCCGGTGAAATATTGGGAGAATACCAGAGTGGCCAAATGGGGCAGACTGTAAATCTGCTGACTTATGTCTTCGGTGGTTCGAATCCATCTTCTCCCACTCACACTTGCGGAAGTAGCTCAGTTGGTAGAGCATCAGCCTTCCAAGCTGAGGGTCGCGAGTTCGAACCTCGTTTTCCGCTCAAATTTTTCGAAAAGTGTCGCCGGTGTAGCTCAGGGGTAGAGCGCATCCTTGGTAAGGATGAGGTCATGAGTTCAATTCCCATCACCGGCTCTATACGTGTTTATTCATAGCAATAACATATTAAAAACATAATATTATGGCAAAAGAAACATTCGTAAGAACCAAGCCGCATGTCAACATTGGTACAATTGGCCACGTTGACCACGGTAAAACTACCTTGACAGCTGCCATTTCCAAGGTGCTCGTTGAGAAAGGTTTTACAAAAGCTGACGAAGTCAAGTCTTTCGATCAGATCGACAATGCTCCAGAAGAGAAAGAGCGTGGTATTACCATCAACTCTTCACACATCGAGTATGAAACAGCAACTCGTCACTATGCACACGTTGACTGTCCGGGTCACGCTGACTATGTGAAGAACATGGTTACCGGTGCTGCTCAGATGGACGGTGCTATCCTCGTTGTTGCTGCTACTGACGGTCCTATGCCTCAGACTCGTGAGCACATCCTTCTCGCTCGTCAGGTGAACGTACCTAAGATCGTAGTCTTCATGAACAAGGTTGACCTTGTTGACGATCCTGAGATGCTCGACCTCGTTGAGATGGAAATCAGAGACCTCCTCAAATTCTACGGTTTCGATGAGGATTGCCCTATCATCCGTGGTTCTGCACTCGGTGCTCTTAACGGAGACCCTAAGTGGGAGGAGAAGGTTATGGAACTTATGGATGCTGTTGATACATACATTCCTATCCCAGTTCGTGAGAACGAGAAACCATTCCTTATGCCTATCGAGGATATCTTCTCTATCACAGGTCGTGGTACTGTAGTTACCGGCCGTATCGAGACAGGTACTATCCACGTTAACGATCCGGTAGAGCTCGTAGGTTTCGGTGACGCTCCAAGATCTACAACTGTAACAGGTGTTGAGATGTTCCGTAAACTTCTCGATCAGGGAGAGGCTGGAGACAACGTTGGTCTTCTTCTCCGTGGTATCGACAAGAAGGACGTCAAGAGAGGTGAGGTTGTTGCTAAACCAGGCTCAATCACTCCGCACACTGACTTCAAGGCTCAGATCTACGTCCTCAAGAAAGAGGAAGGTGGCCGTCACACTCCGTTCCACAACCACTATCGTCCACAGTTCTTCATCCGTACACTTGACGTGACAGGTGAGATCACTCTTCCAGAGGGAACTGAGATGGTTATGCCAGGCGATAACGTTGAGATCACTGTAAAACTCATCACTCCAGTTGCACTTAACGAAGGTCTTCGTTTCGCAATCCGTGAGGGTGGTCGTACAGTCGGCGCAGGCCAGGTTACAAAGATTATCGACTAATTTTCGATAAGACAATACAAGTGGTGCCGGACATCCGGCACCCATTTACAGGGGCATAGTATAAGGGCTAGTATAGTGGTCTCCAAAACCATTGATGGGAGTTCGAATCTCTCTGCCCCTGCTAATATCAAAGGTTACGATTTGGTAATGTTTAACTGACACCGCATCTGCTTCCAACAAGTGGTGTCCATTAAAAGAAAAGATGAGTAAGTTCATTAACTATCTGAAAGAGTCGTATGAGGAACTCACCAAGAAGGTGACATGGCCGACCTGGGCAAAACTTCAGAGTTCTGCTCTCCTTGTTATGGTCGCTACTGTCATCATCGCGGCTGTACTGTTCGTCATTGACTACATTTTCCAGTATCTGATGACAGCAATTTACACGTTGTAATTTTATTCATTACCATGGGCGAGAAAAAATGGTACGTCCTTAGGACTGCAGGAAGCAAAGAGAAGAAAGTCAAAGAGTACCTCGACAAAGAGATCGAGAGGAGCGTAGATTTGCAGAAAGAAATTTCGCAGGTCCTTGTTCCCCTTGAGAAAAAATATACCGTGAAGAACGGCAAGCGCGTAGCTACCGAGAAAATCCTTTTCCCTGGCTATGTGTTTATCGAGGCAGAACTTGGCAAGGATTCCGATTACCTCATCCGCAGTCACGTCATACCTGGTCTCGCAGGTTTCCTCTCCGAGAAGGACAGCAAAAACCAGAGCGAGAAAGTTGCAGTGCCTCTGCATCCGGATGAAGTCAAGAGGCTTCTTGGACAGCAGGACGAGCAGACCGAAACTGTAGCTGATACAGAAGTGGATTATCAGGTTGGCGATTCAGTCAAGATTACTGACGGACCATTCAGCGGCTTCGATGGAACAGTCGATGAGATTGCGGTTGACAGAAGCAAAATAAAGGTAATAGTTATGATCTTCGGCAGAAAGACTCTGCTCGAGCTCAACTTTAATCAAGTAACTAAAGAATAACAAGTTATGGCAAAAGAAGTAACTGGATTCATTAAGCTCCAGATCAAAGGCGGAGCAGCGAATCCTGCGCCTCCTGTAGGACCGGCTCTCGGTTCGAAAGGACTGAACATTATGGACTTCTGCAAGCAGTTCAATGCAGCCACTCAGGCGTCTGCAGGTAAAGTGCTTCCAGTAGTAATCACCGTATTTTCAGACAAGTCTTTCACTTTCGTTGTAAAACAGCCGCCAGTTGCTGTTTCCCTCAAAGAGGCTGCGAAAATTCAGAAGGGTTCAGGCGAACCTAACAGACAGAAGGTTGCAAGCATTACTTGGGATCAGGTAAAAACCATAGCAGAAGGCAAGATGGCAGATATGAATGCTTTCACCCTCAGGTCAGCTATGAAGATGGTCGCAGGTACAGCAAGAAGTATGGGTATCAGAATTTCAGGAACTTTCCCTGAGGATGTTAAATAATCACGCGCATCATGAGTAAACTTTCAAAAAATATGACAGCTGCGCTGGCCAAAGTTGACCAGACAAAGCAGTATGGCCTTTCTGAAGCGTGTGGTCTTCTTAAGGAAATCACCTTCACGAAATTCGATGCTTCAGTAGAGCTTATCGCAAATTTGGGCGTTGACCCTCGTAAGGCAAACCAGATGATCCGTGGCGTCGTTACACTTCCTCACGGAACCGGTAAAGTCACAAGAGTCCTCGTTCTTTGTACTCCTGACAAGGAGGCTGAGGCTAAAGAGGCTGGTGCAGACTATGTTGGTCTCGACGAGTATATCGAGAAGATCAAAGGCGGTTGGACTGATGTTGATGTCATCATCTGTACTCCATCAGTTATGGCTAAAGTCGGTGTCATCGGTCGTATCCTCGGTCCAAGAGGCCTCATGCCGAACCCTAAGACTGGCACAGTTACAATGGCTGTCGGCAGCGCTGTAAAAGAGGTTAAGGCTGGTAAGATCGATTTCAAGGTTGACAAGACCGGTATCATCCACACCGCTATCGGAAAAGCTTCTTTCACCCCTGAGCAGATTTATGACAACGCTAAGGTAGTGATGTCAGCAATCCTCAAATTGAAACCGCAGACACTTAAGGGAACATATCTCAAGAGCGCAGCTATCTGCACTACTATGAGCCCTGGTATCAAACTCGATGTTAAAGCATTCAGTGCTGAATAATAAATATTCAATGTTATGAGAAAAGAATTAAAAGCCCAGATAATTGAATCTATCTCAGCACAGATCAAAGAGACCCCGAACTTCTATGTTACAGATATCGCAGGTCTGAATGCTGAAGATACAACAAAACTTCGTCGTGCTTGCTTTGAGGCAGGTATCAAGCTTACAGTTGTGAAGAACACATTGTTCACTCACGTACTCAATGAGCTCGGCAATGAAGAGATGAATCTCCTTATCCCGACTCTCGTAGGCAATACCGCAATCATGTACACTGAGGTTGCAAATGCTCCTGCAAAGCTTATCAAGAAGCTTCAGAAGAGCGGTCTTGAGAAACCAGTTCTCAAAGGCGCTTATGTTCAGGAGTGCGCATTCGTAGGTGCAGACAAGCTTGACGAACTCGCAGCTATCAAGTCTAAAGAGGAACTCCTCGGAGACATCATCGGTCTTCTCCAGTCTCCTGCACGCAACGTTATTTCTGCTCTCGAGTCAGCAGGCGGAAAACTTGCAGGAATCGTCAAGACCCTTTCAGAAAAAGAAGAGAAATAATATTAACAATTTTAAATATCTACATTAATTATGGCAGACGTAAAAGCACTCGCAGAAGAGTTGGTTAACCTTTCTGTAAAAGACGTTCAGGAACTTGCTAAAGTTCTCAAGGAAGAGTATGGTATCGAGCCTGCAGCAGCTGCAGTTGCAGTTGCAGGTCCTGCAGCAGCCGCAGAGGCAGCTCCAGCAGAGCAGACAGAGTTCGACGTTATCCTCAAGTCAGCTGGTGACGCTAAACTTAACGTTATCAAAGCCGTTAAGGATCTCCTCAGCCTCGGTCTTAAAGAGGCAAAGGAACTTGTTGACAAGGCTCCAGGTGCAACTTTGAAAGAGAAAGTATCCAAGGCAGAAGCAGAGCAGATCAAATCTACTCTCGAGGAAGCTGGTGCAGAAGTTGAGGTTAAATAACTTCGCTTCTCCCCTGGTTGGGAACGAAATCAGGTTTAGAGTCGGATTATAGGCTCTAAACCTTTTTGTCGTATTTAAGTTTTTCTCATTTCAAAGGCAGAATATGTCAAATAAGACTACCAATAAACGAATAAATTTCGCCACATCAAAAATCCTGGATTATCCGGATCTGCTTGAGGTGCAGCTGAAATCATTCAAGGATTTTTTCCAGCTTGACACCACCCCTGAGAACAGAAAAAACGAAGGTCTTTACCAAGTATTCCAGGAAATATTTCCAATCGAAGATACGAGGAACAACTATAAGCTCGAGTTTATAGATTATTTCATTGATCCTCCTAAGTACTCGATTGAAGAGTGTCTTGAGAGAGGTCTCACGTACAACGTGCCTCTTAAGGCAAAACTCCGCCTTTCTTGCAGTGATCTCGAACACGAGGATTTCGATACTAAAGTTCAGGACGTTTATCTGGGTGACATCCCGTACATGACTCCTGGCGGAACCTTCGTCATCAATGGATCAGAGCGTGTCATCGTTTCACAGCTGCACAGGTCTCCTGGTGTGTTCTTTGATCAGACCCTCCACGCAAACGGTACCAAGCTTTATTCAGCCCGTATCATTCCGTTCAAGGGTTCATGGATCGAGTTCGCCACGGACATCAACAACGTGATGTATGCCTACATCGACCGTAAGAAGAAGTTGCCTGTAACGACACTCCTCCGTGCTATCGGTTTCGATGCGGACAAGGATATCATAAACATTTTCGGCCTGGCTGAAGAGATTGAGGCTACTCCTGAGAATCTGAAGGCAAATGAGGGCAGAAAGCTCGCCGCAAAGGTTCTCAAGACATGGAACGAGGACTTCGTTGATGAGGATACCGGTGAGGTTATCCCTATCGAGCGTACAACTCCGGTTGTCGAGAGATGTGAAGTCATCAACGATGAGACAATTCAGAAACTTACCGATGCAGAGGTGAAGACTGTGCTTCTCCAGAAGGATGAGGCCAGCGACAGTGAGTATGCCATCATATTCAACACCCTGCAGAAGGACCCGACAAATACGGAAAAAGAAGCTGTCAATTACATCTACAAGCAGTTGCGTAATTCAGAACCACCTGATGAGGCAACCGCGAGAGACGTGATCGACAAGTTGTTCTTCTCCGAAAAGAGATACGATTTGGGTATCGTCGGCCGTTATCGTCTTAACAAGAAACTCGGCCTCGACACTGATCCTGAACTTCGTGTTCTCACAAATCAGGATATTACCGAGATCATCAAGTATCTCATTCAGCTTATTAACTCCAAGGCTACGGTTGATGATATCGACCACTTGAGCAACAGACGTGTAAGAACAGTAGGTGAGCAGTTGGCTAACCAGTTCAGCGTAGGTCTCTCAAGAATGTCAAGGACTATCCGCGAAAGAATGAACGTAAGGGACAGTGAGCAGTTCAGCCCTACTGACCTCATCAATTCCAAGACATTGTCTTCGGTAATCAATTCATTCTTCGGTACAAGCCAGATGTCCCAGTTCATGGACCAGACGAACCCGCTTGCTGAAGTTACACACAAGCGTCGTCTTTCTGCATTGGGTCCTGGCGGTCTTTCCAGAGACAGGGCAGGTTTCGAGGTTCGAGACGTGCACTATACTCATTATGGAAGGCTTTGTCCTATCGAGTCTCCGGAAGGTCCGAACATCGGTCTTATCTCATCTCTTTGTGTCTATGCGAAGATTGATGACTTGGGATTCATCGAGACCCCTTACCGTAAGGTCGAGAACGGAAAGGTGAATCTTTCCGATGACGGCTGGAAGTTTATGAGCGCAGAGGAAGAGGAAGACAAACTCGTTTCTCTTGCCAATGTGAAGATGGATGATGACGGAACCATCGAAGAGGACAGAATCCAGTGCCGTCTCGAGGCTGACTTCCCTGTAGTCTCCAAAGAAGAGGTTGACTATATGGACGTTGCGCCTAACCAGATGGCTTCTGTGGCTGCATCCCTCATTCCGTTCCTTGAGCACGATGACGCTCACCGTGCATTGATGGGAGCGAACATGATGCGTCAGGCAGTTCCGCTTCTCAAGCCTCAGGCTCCTATCGTGGGAACCGGTCTTGAAGAGAGGGTCTGCATCGACTCCAGAACACAGGTGATGGCAGAAAGAAGCGGTGAGGTCGTATATGTGGACGCAAATGAAATCCACGTCAAGTATGACCGCACAGAGGACGAGAAATTCGTAAGCTTCTCTCCGGACATCACTGTTTACCATCTTCCTATATATAGAAAGACAAACCAGAATACAACTATCTGCCTGAAACCGATTGTGAAGAAAGGCGACAAGGTAGTTGCAGGTCAGGTGATGACAGAAGGATATGCTACCCAGAACGGTGAACTCGCACTTGGCCGTAACCTTATGGTTGCGTTCATGCCTTGGAAGGGTTACAACTATGAGGACGCTATCGTTCTTTCAGAGAAAATGGTCAGATGGGATATCCTCACATCAGTTCACGTGGACGAGTACCTTACTGAAGTCAGGGAAACCAAGCGTGGTATGGAGGAACTCACATTCGATATTCCTAATGTCAGCGAGGACGCTACCAAAAATCTTGATGATAACGGTATTGTCCGCGTAGGTGCCCATATCGAGCCGGGTGACATTATGGTCGGCAAGATTACTCCTAAGGGAGAGAGCGATCCTTCTCCAGAGGAGAAACTTCTCCGTGCAATCTTCGGTGACAAGGCAGGTGACGTGAAAGATGCTTCACTCAAGGCCAATCCGTCACTCAGCGGTACTGTCATCAAGACCGCTCTTTACTCAAAGGCTGCCAAAGAGGGTAACCGCAAGGGCGCCAAGGCTGAGCAGAAAGCAAAACTTGATAGCATCGAGGAAGATTTCACCAAGAAAGCCGAGTCTTTGTACGCCAAGTTCTTCGACAAGCTCGTTGCATTGGCAGAAGGCAAGAAGAGTGTGGGAATCAGCGACCTTTATGGCGTTGAGATCATTCCTGAGGGCAGAGAAATCACTGCTTCCCAGCTCAGGACCATTGACTTCGAAAATATTAATTCAAATAGATGGACTGACGACGACAGGACCAACCTCATGATCCGTGACCTCATCAACAATTACTGCATCGCCTACAAAGAGGCTCTCGCAGCAAACAAGAGGATCCAGGACAAGGTCAAGGTCGGTGACGAACTCGGAAACGGCGTTATGCAGCTTGCGAAAGTATATATCGCCAAGAAGAGAAAGATCACTGTCGGTGACAAGATGGCGGGACGTCACGGTAACAAGGGTATTGTTGCCAAGATCGTAAGAGAGGAGGACATGCCGTTCCTTGAGGACGGTACTCCGGTGGACATTGTCCTGAACCCTCTCGGTGTGCCTTCCCGAATGAACCTCGGTCAGATTTATGAAACTGTTTTGGGATGGGCAGGTGAAAGACTTGGTCTCAAGTTCAGCACCCCTATTTTCGACGGTGCAAGTCTTGATGAGATTTGCGCATATACTGACAAGGCAGGTCTTCCTAAGTACGGAAGTACTCATCTGAGAGACGGCGGTACCGGTGAATGGTTCGACCAGTATGCAACTGTAGGTATCATCTATATGATCAAGCTCGGTCACATGGTTGATGACAAGATGCACGCAAGGTCTATCGGTCCTTATTCTCTCATTACTCAGCAGCCTTTGGGCGGTAAAGCTCAGTTCGGTGGTCAGAGATTTGGAGAAATGGAGGTTTGGGCACTCGAGGCATTCGGTGCGGCAAACGCTCTCCAGGAAATCCTTACTGTCAAGTCTGATGACGTGACCGGAAGGTCCAAGACTTATGAAGCCATCGTCAAGGGTGAGCCGATGCCTACTCCAGGTATTCCTGAATCTCTGAATGTGCTCCTGCACGAGCTCAGAGGTCTCGGACTTAAAGTGACTCTTGAATAGTAACAGTCAATTTTGATTTGATATATTATGCCTATTTTCAATAACAAAGATAACAAGGTAAGGAGCAATTTCCAGAAAATCAGCATTTCGCTTGCTTCTCCGGAGGACATCATTGACAGGTCCCACGGAGAGGTCCTCAAGCCTGAGACTGTGAACTACAGGACGTACAAGCCTGAGAGAGACGGCCTTTTCTGTGAGAAGATTTTCGGACCTACCAAGGACTACGAGTGCTATTGCGGTAAGTACAAGCGCATCAGATACCGTGGTATCGTCTGCGACCGTTGCGGTGTGGAAGTTACAGAAAAGAAGGTGCGCAGGGAGAGAATGGGACACATTTCACTTACTGTCCCTGTTGCCCATATCTGGTACTTCAAATCAGCTCCGAACAAGATTTCCGCAGTTCTCGGCGTTCCTGCCAAGAAACTCGAGGCGGTAATCTACTACGAGAAGTACATTGTCATCCGTCCTGGACAGACAGACAGGCAGAAACTCGAACTCCTTTCCGAGGACGAGTATCTGGCAGTTCTCGACCAGTACCCTGACAACTACAACCTTCCTGACGACGATCCTGCAAAGTTCGTTGCCAAGATGGGTGCAGAGGGTATCTATGACTTGCTGAAGGAGATTGACATAAAGGAACTTGCAGACAGTCTCCGTACAGAGATGCGTCTGGCCAATTCCCAGCTCAAGAAAGCGGAGCTGCTCAAGCGCCTCAGCATCGTCAAGTGGTTTGAGGAGTCCAACGGCATCAACCGCCCAGAGTGGATGATCATGAAGGTGATTCCGGTCATTCCGCCGGATCTCCGTCCTCTCGTTCCGCTTGACGGTGGCCGTTTCGCCACATCCGATCTCAATGACCTCTACAGACGTGTCATCATCAGAAACAACCGTCTGAAGAGACTTATCGAGATCAAGGCACCTGAAGTCATTCTCCGAAACGAGAAACGTATGCTTCAGGAGGCTGTGGATTCACTCTTCGACAACTCCAAGAAATCAAATGCAGTGAAGAGCGAGTCCAACAGGGCTCTCAAGTCACTGTCAGACAGCCTTAAAGGAAAACAGGGACGTTTCCGTCAGAACTTGCTCGGTAAACGTGTCGATTACTCTGCGCGTTCAGTCATCGTCGTAGGTCCTGAACTTCAGATGCATGAGTGCGGTCTTCCTAAATTTATGGCTGCCGAGCTTTACAAACCGTTCATTATCAGGAAGCTGATAGAGAGGGGTATTGTAAAGACAGTCAAGTCTGCAAAGAAAATTGTAGATAGAAAGGAACCAGTCATCTGGGATATCCTCGAGAACGTGATGAAAGGTCATCCGGTTTTCCTTAACCGTGCACCTACTCTTCACAGACTCGGTATTCAGGCTTTCCAGCCGAGAATGATCGAAGGAAAGGCCATCCAGCTTCACCCTCTCGCTTGTACCGCGTTCAATGCGGACTTCGACGGTGACCAGATGGCAGTCCACCTGCCGCTCGGCAACGCTGCGGTCATGGAGGCTCAGCTTCTTATGCTCGGTTCCCAGAACATCCTGAATCCTGCCAACGGTACTCCTATCACTGTGCCTTCACAGGATATGGTGCTCGGTCTTTACTATATCACTAAGATAAGACCTGGTGCAAAGGGTGAGAAGATGTCTTTCTATGGTCCGGAGGAAGTTATCGTGGCTCTCAACGAGAAAGCCATTGACCTTCACGCCGAGATCAATGTAAGGCTCCCTAAGGACAAGCAGAATCCTGAGGCCGGCACACAGATGGTGAAGACCACTGCAGGCCGTATCATCGTGAACCAGTTCGTTCCGGTAGAGGTTCCTTATGTCAATGACGTACTCGGAAAGAAGGCCCTCAGAAAGATCATTACTGAGGTCATCAAGAATACAGGCGTGTCCAGAACAGCCCGTTTCCTCGATGATATCAAGAACCTCGGTTATGACCGCGCCTTCCGTGCCGGTATCTCATTCAACCTTGGCGATGTCCTCATCCCGCCTGAAAAATACGACCTCATCAATGAGGGCTACAAGCAGGTGGAGGATATCAAGAACAACTACGCTATGGGTTTCATTACCAACAACGAGCGTTACAACAAGGTTATCGACCTCTGGACCTCCATTGACAACAAGCTTACCGGAATCGTGGAGAAGCAGATTTCTGCAGACCAGAAAGGCTTCAACCCGGTTTACATGATGCTTGACTCTGGAGCCCGTGGTTCCACACAGCAGATCAAGCAGCTCTGCGGTATGCGAGGACTTATGGCAAAACCTCAGAAGTCCGGTGCGGCAGGAGCGGAGATTATCGAAAACCCTATCGTCTCCAACTTGAAGGAGGGTATGACAGTGCTCGAGTACTTCATCTCTACCCACGGTGCACGTAAGGGTCTTGCCGATACCGCCCTCAAGACAGCCGATGCCGGTTACCTGACACGTCGTCTCGTGGACGTTTCTCACGATGTCATCATCAATGAGGAAGACTGCGGAACACTCAGAGGACTTATTGCTACAGCCATCAAGAACAAGGACGAGGTTGTCGAGTCACTCGGTGAAAGAATCCTCGGCCGTACGTCAGTACACGATATCTTCAACCCTATTACGGGTGAACTTATCATCAAGGCCGGTGAAGAAATCCGCGAGGCTACTGCAAATCTCATTGACTCTCTCCCTATCGAGCAGGTGGAAATCCGTTCTGTGCTCACTTGCGAATCCCGTAAGGGTGTCTGCGCGAAGTGTTACGGACGTAACCTTGCCACCAGCAGAATGGTCGAGAAGGGTGAGGTTGTCGGAGTTATCGCAGCACAGTCTATCGGTGAGCCTGGTACCCAGCTTACACTTCGTACCTTCCACGTCGGTGGTACCGCATCCAGCACGGCAGCTGATTCTTCCATCGAGTCCAAATACAACGGAAAACTGGTATTCGACGAGCTCAGAACTCTTCAGAGAGTGACAGACGACGGTCAGACACAGGAAGTTGTCGTCAGCCGTATGACTGAGGTCAAGATTATCGACGAGAACACAGGTATCACATTCTCTTCATACGACGTTCCTTACGGAGCGATTCTGTACAAGAAGGATGGCGATACGGTTCAGAAAGGTGATCTTATCTGCGAATGGGACCCGTACAATGCGATTACCATCGTCGAGACAGCCGGTACAGTACGTTTCGAGAACATGAACTCAGGTGCGACATACCGCGAGGAGTCTGCAGACGAGTACTCTAACAACAAGGACAAGGTCATCATCGAGTCCAGGGACAAGACCAAGACTCCTTCGATCCTCATTCTTGATGAGAAGGGCGCTACACTCAAGCAGTACAACCTTCCTGTAGGTGCGCATATCCCTGTCAGCGACGGAACTCAGGTGAAAGTCGGCGACATCATCATGAAGATCCCTCGTGCGATCGGCAAGTCAAACGATATTACCGGAGGTCTTCCGCGAGTTACAGAGTTGTTCGAGGCAAGAAATCCTTCAAGCCCTGCTACAATTTCCGAGCTCAACGGTGAGGTCCGCATGGGTAGAATCACAAGAGGTAACCGTGAAATCTTCGTCAAGAACAAGTCCGGTATCGAGAAGAAATATCTCGTTCCTCTGTCCAAGCAGATCCTCGTTCAGGAGAACGACTATGTGAGGGCAGGTTCAAGACTCTCAGACGGCGGCGTTTCACCTACCGACATCCTCAATGTCCTCGGTCCTGTAAAGGCTCAGGAGTACATTGTCAATGAGGTTCAGGCCGTGTACCGCCTCCAGGGTGTGAAGATCAATGACAAGCACTTCGAAATCATCGTAAGACAGATGATGAGAAAGGTTCAGATCACTTCATCCGGAGATACGGAGTTCCTGCCTGAGGAGCTTGTGGACAAGTGGAAGTTTATGGATGTCAATGATGAGATCTATGGCAAGTACTACATCAAGGAAGCCGGAGATTCTCAGCGCTACAAAGTAGGCGACATCATTTCTGCACGTGACCTCAAGAACGAGAATGATTCTCTCGAAAGACAGGGTCTGAAACTTATGGCCTTCAGGGAAGCTCACCCGGCAACTGCAAGTCAGGTGCTCCAGGGTATTACAAGAGCAGCCCTCAAGACAGACAGCTTCATCTCTGCCGCATCATTCCAGGAGACTACCAAGGTGCTCAGCGAGGCAGCTATCCGCGCCCGCGTCGATGACCTCGAAGGTCTTAAGGAAAATGTCATCTGCGGTCACCTCATTCCAGCCGGCACAGGCCAGAAGGAATTCCAGGATATCGTAGTAAGCAGCAAAGAGGACTACCTCAAGGAAATGAATGACCTTTAATAAGGTTCTGACATAATGATCAAGCCCGACTGTGATGAGCAGCCGGGCTTTTTTTGAATCTCAAGTTTCGCGAGTGCGAAAAACCGCTTATAGAGCCCGTGAGGGCGAGAGTAAGTAACCTATCTTTCGATTGTCGCCTCACGGTCAGGTCCGAGAGAGATGATCTTGATAGGCACCTTCAGGTAGTTCTCCATAAAGCGGATGTACTCCTTGAACGTCTCAGGAAGTTCCTCCTCTTTTCTGCAGCCTGTAAGGTCCTGGTTCCATCCCTTGAACTCAGTGTAAACCGGAGTTATTTCGCATTCCGTATCGAATGGGAACTGGTTCGTCTCCTTTCCGTCAATGATATAGGATGTGCAGACCTTGATGGTCTCGAATGAATCGAGGCAGTCGGACTTCATCATGATGAGGTCGGTAACGCCGTCGAGCATCACAGTATATTTCAATGCCACGAGGTCGAGCCAGCCGCATCTGCGTGGACGTCCTGTCACGGCTCCGAACTCATGACCGATCTCGCGGATCTTGTCACCGGTCTCGTCGAACAGCTCCGTAGGGAACGGACCGCTTCCGACACGTGTACAGTAAGCCTTGAAGATACCATATACATGGCCCACTCTTGAAGGGGCCACACCAAGACCTGTGCAGACGCCGCCGATTGTCGTAGATGAAGATGTCACGTACGGATATGAACCGTAGTCGATGTCCAGAAGCGAACCCTGCGCACCCTCTGCCAACATAGGCTTCTCATCCAGCCATTCGTTTACAAAGTATTCACAGTCAATGAGATTGAACTTTTTGAGGAATTCGATGGCACTCATCCACTCTGCCTCGTCCTTGTCCGGATCGCATTCGAACTTGAGGTCCTGGAGAAGCTGGAGATGTCTTGCCTTGAGCTTCTCGAACCTTGCCTTGAAGTCAGGGGCGAGAATGTCGCCGACGCGCAGACCGTGGCGGCTGATCTTGTCGGTATAAGTAGGTCCGATACCTTTCAATGTAGAGCCGATCTTGCCCTTTCCGGCAGCTGCTTCATAAGCCGCATCCAAAATCCTGTGAGTAGGCAGGATAAGGTGTGCCTTCTTGGAAATATAGAGCTTCTCCTCAGGATTGATGCCCTGCTTGGCGATGTTGCCGCACTCCTCGCGGAATGTAATCGGGTCAAGTACCACACCGCTTCCTATGATGTTCGTGGACCCATCCCTGAAAATACCTGAAGGAATGCTTCTTACCACGAAGTTATGGCCATCGAAATGAAGTGAATGGCCTGCATTCGGACCGCCCTGGAATCTTGCTACGGCAGGATACCTTCCGGCCAGAACGTCCACAATTTTACCTTTGCCCTCGTCTCCCCATTGGAGTCCAAGAACTACATCAAGTTTCATATTGCTTATAATTTACTGTTATTTCTTAGAAAGGAAGGTCGTCAGACGGACTTGAATAGTCAGGCTGAGCCTGTGGAGCAGCCGGCTGTGAAGCCTGGCGAGGAGCAAATCCGGCAGGCATGTCGGCTCCGCCCTGTGACTGGTAACCGCCTTGAGGCTGATAACCGGTCTGATGATTGTCGGACGGCTGCTGTGAAGCAGGATTGTCTGACTTGCGACCGAGCAGCTGAATGGAGTCAGCCACGATTTCTGTACGGTACTGCTTGGCACCTGCCTGGTCGTTCCATGACCTTGTACGTATGCGGCCCTCTATATAGAGCTGCGAACCCTTCCTGATATATTTCTCAGCAAGGTCAGCGAGTCCTCTCCAGGCCACGATGTTGTGCCATTCAGTGTTTTCGCGCACCTCTCCGTTTCTGTCCCTGAACCTTTCGGTGGTGGCCAGAGTGAATTGTGCGACTTTCGGATTTGTTCCCTGCGGAGCAGGATTGTTCTCAAGGTAACGGACTTCCGGATCTTTTCCCACGTTACCGATCAGCATTACTTTGTTAAGTGACATAGTTATATGTATTAGTTCTGCAATTTAGCAATTATTCTTGGTTTTTCATCCTGGAAATCACATCAGATTCCATGGCGTCCAGGTCAGGCATTTTGCCTGTCAGCACAGAATATCCCGTCAGAGCCTGGTACAGCAGCCATTTGAGGCCTGGAACATATTGTGCGCCCGCTGCATTGACCAATGTCCTGTCACGGAAAGAAGGCGTCTTGTAGTTTGCCTCCAGGATGACCTTTCCCGGACGCGGCCAAATGTATCTGTCCTCACCCTCGAAATCCTCCGCAGTAAGAGCCGAAATCCCGTCCAATGCCACAGGCAACGTATAGATAACTAGATCACATTCTTTCACGGCAGCGCGGAAATCGCTGAGCTGGTCCACGATGAAGCCGTATTCCGGCATCTCGTCCGCCATCTTCTGAGCCTTTTCCCCGGTCCTGTTCATCAGTGCCGTGTCGAATCCAAGCTCAGCCGCAGCCACAGCCGCAGCCCTGCCTGCCCCGCCGCAGCCCACGATCAGAGCCTGAGGCTTGCGCGAAAACAGCATTGTCAATGCCTGTTTTACGTACTGGTGAATCTTGATATGGGCCTTGATGCCGTATTTTTTATAGAACTCCCTGACAATTCCCGGAACATAGGCTTCGGCAATGCTCAGGATGACCCCTGTAAAGTCCGAATTGTCCGCCAGGATACCGTCATCAGTCTTGACAATGATATTTGCAGCACCGATTTTCCTGCAGCCGGCAGTGAAAATGTCAGCCTGAGAGAAAGCCTGCTGTTTGAACGGAGCCGTGACATTGATACCCTTGTATCTGTTCTCAAAAGCCTTCCATGAACTGCCGAAATCAGCGCCCTGGATCAGGTCGTAGGAAAACTCTCCCGAATATGCTGCCTCGAACAATGTAGGAGACAGGGAAGTGGCTATAGGGTCGCCAATCAGACCGAATCTGTTCATAATTTGGAATTTCTTTGACGCACAGCCTCGAACATCAGGATTGCTGCAGAAACCGACACGTTCAGAGAGTCCATCTGGCCGAGCATAGGAATCTTCACATGGGCGTCAGCGTGCATTCTCCAGAAAGTGGAAAGCCCTTCGTGCTCAGTTCCCATCACCAGGGCCGTGCCGCATTTCATATCCGTATCGTAGTACCATTCGGAGTCCTGAAGCTGTGCTGTATATATCTTTATATTGTTGTCATTCAGCCATTTGAGAGTCTCGCCGGAAGATGCCGCCACGACTTGTCTCGTGAAAGTGGCACCCAGACTCGAACGTATAAGGTTCGGATTGTACAGGTCTGTCAGCGGGTCGCAGACAATTACTGCATCTGCATCAGCCGCATCAGCCGTCCTCAGTACAGCGCCGAGATTGCCCGGCTTCTCCACCGACTCCAGCACGATTACCAGAGGGTTCTCGCGCAACTTGATGTCGCCCAATGACTTGTCAATGATTTCCGCTTCTGCTATCACGCCCTCAGTGCTTCCACGATAGGCGATTTTCTCGTACAGGTGAGCCGGGACATTGACAATGGTGCAGTCCTCACCGCATCTCTCTGCGATTTTCTCCAATTCGCGTTCCGGTATGATTTCCGGGCAGGCGAACAAGGTCCTGACTTTGTATCCCGCGTCCAGGCAGTGCCCGATTTCCTTTCTGCCCTCTACGACAAAAAGAGAGTTCTCGCGCCGGGTACGAGATTTTTCCCCAAGCGCGAGAAGCATCTTGATTTTAGAATTCTGTGCAGAAGTTATCGTTTCTGTCCGCATTGACTATTCCTGTTCGTTAGCCTCGTTCTTGCTCGGCATCTTCTCAGGTCTCATCTGCGGGAAGAAGAGAACGTCCTGGATGGTAGTGTTGCCGGTCATGAGCATTGTCAGACGGTCGATACCCATTCCCAAGCCTGATGTAGGCGGCATACCGTATTCGAGAGCGCGGAGGAAGTCATAGTCAATGAACATTGCCTCGTCGTCTCCGTTGCTCTTGAGCCTGGCCTGCTCCTCGAAACGCTCCCTCTGGTCGATAGGGTCATTGAGCTCTGAATATGCATTGGCAAGCTCGTGGCCGCATACGAACAGCTCGAAACGTTCTGTAAGGGTCGGGTCGTTTCTGTGTCTCTTGGTGAGAGGTGACATTTCCACAGGATAATCGGTAACGAATGTAGGCTGCACGAAATGTTTCTCGCAATACTCTCCGAAGATGGCGTCGATCAGTTTGCCCACGCCCATGGACGGCTCGATTTCCACATTGAGTTTCTTGCAGGTCTCGCGGAGCTGTTCCACATCCATGCCCTTCACGTCGATACCGGTGTATTCCTTGATGGCATCGAGAATGCCGATTTTCTTGTACGGCGCCTTGAAGTCGATTTCTACGCCCTCGTTCATCACTGTGGTCTTTCCGTAGAGGTTCATCGCGATCTTTTCGAGAAGGTTCTCGATGAACTCCATCATCCAGATATAGTCCTTGTAGGCCACATAGATTTCCATACATGTAAACTCGGGGTTGTGGGTCTTGTCCATGCCCTCGTTGCGGAAATCCTTGGCGAACTCATAGACACCGTCATAGCCTCCCACGATAAGTCTCTTCAGATAAAGCTCATTGGCAATACGCAGATACAGAGGGATGTCCAATGCATTGTGATGTGTGATGAACGGTCTTGCCGTAGCGCCGCCAGGTATCGACTGGAGAATCGGGGTCTCCACCTCCAGACAGCCTGCATTGTTGAAATACTCACGCATCGTAGCGATAATTTTGGCCCTCTTGATGAAAGTGTCCTTTACCTGAGGGTTTACGATGAGGTCCACATATCTCTGTCTGTATCTGAGCTCCGGATCGGTGAACGCATCGTGCACCTTGCCGTCAGCCTCCTTCACGATAGGAAGAACTTTCAATGACTTGCTGAGGAGAGTGAGCTCCTTGGCGTGAACCGTAAGCTGTCCTGTCTGCGTGTGGAATGCGAATCCCTTGATGCCCACCACGTCACCGATGTCGAGAAGTTTCTTGAACACGGTGTTGTACATGGTCTTGTCCTCACCAGGGCAGATCTCATCACGTTTCACATAGACCTGTATCCTTCCGGTGGAATCCTGAAGCTCCATGAAAGAAGCGGCTCCCATGATTCTTCTGGACATGATTCTTCCTGCAATACATACGTCCTGGAAATTTCCTTTCTCCGGATCATATTCAGCCTCAATGACTTTCGCAGTCGCATTTACAGGGTACAACGGAGCCGGATAAGGCTCGATTCCAAGTTCTCTGAGTTTGTCGAGGGACTCTCTTCTGATGAGTTCCTGCTCGCTCAATTCCAAATTTGCCATATCTTTTGTTTCAATATTTTTTATTCTCGGTAAGTGTCACGCAACCAATCTCTGCGGATGATCTCCGCCATTTCGCGACATCTACAAAATTACATATTTAATTCTAAAATTGAAATAATTAAGGTATCTTTGTATGTTATGCCGAAAGAAAGAGAATGGAGACTAAGGGCTCCGGCTGATCCGGAGAATGTGAAACAGCTCTCAGCAGAGCTGGGGGTGGATCCTGTGCTTGCGACTTTGCTTGTCCACAGGGGTATCCGGACATTTGAGGAAGCCCGCTCGTTTTTCAGGCCGAACCTGTCAGACATCCATGACCCGTTCCTGATGAAGGATATGGACAAGGCAGTGGAGCGTCTTGAAAAGGCAGTGTCCGGCAATGAGAAGGTTCTCGTCTATGGAGACTATGACGTGGACGGGACTACAGCAGTGGCATTGGTCTATTCCTTTATCCGCAGGCTGACTTCTTCTGTGGATTTCTACATTCCCGACAGATATGACGAGGGCTATGGCGTGTCCAAAAAGGGTATCGACTGGGCTGCGGAAAACGGTTTCAGGCTCATCATAACATTGGACTGCGGAATCAAGGCCATCGACAAGGTAGAATATGCCGCGTCCAAGGGCATTGACATAATCATCTGCGACCATCATCTTCCGGAATCGGAGATTCCTGCGGCTGTGGCGGTGCTGGACCCGAAGAGGGAGGATTGCAATTATCCTTTCGACGACCTTTCCGGTTGCGGAGTCGGCTTCAAACTGGTTCAGGCATATTCCGCCAAATGCGGAATTCCGTTCGAGTCGCTGCTTCCGTTGCTGGACCTGCTGGTGGTAAGTATCGCTTCCGACCTGGTTTCAGTGGTGGGGGAGAACCGCGTGCTGGCGCATTTCGGACTTAAATGGCTGAATGAGAAGCCTCGCGTGGGGCTCAAGGCCATGATCAGTCTGGCGAATTTGGAGCCGGAGCACATCACCATAGACGATATCGTATTCAAAATCGGACCGAGGATCAATGCCGCAGGACGTATGGAATCAGGCCGACTTGCGGTGGAACTGCTTACTGCAGAGGACGATATGACCGCGATGAGCATCGGCACGAAGATCAATGACAATAACAACGAGCGGAAGAGCATTGACCGCGAAATCACCAAGGAAGCCTTGGATATGGTTCAGAACGGAACCTGCTGCACATCTGAAAATGCAGTAATCGTCTATGGGCCGGAGTGGAACAAGGGTGTCGTGGGCATTGTCGCTTCCCGACTTGTGGAGGCATATTATAAACCGACTTTCGTGCTCACCAAGTCAAATGGTTTCATAACTGGTTCAGCAAGAAGTGTCAGAGGCTTCGACCTTTACGATGCCATCAGCAGCTGCGCGGACCTGCTCGAGAACTATGGCGGACACATCTATGCTGCCGGCTTGACGATGCGTGAGGAAAATCTTGCGGAATTCGCTTCAAGGATAGACAGATACGTAAGCAGCCACATCACCAAGGAGATGGTGACGCCTGTAATCGATGTGGATTCGGAAATTAACTTCTCGCAGATAACCCCGAAGTTCTTCAGGGTGCTCAAGCAGTTCCAGCCGTTCGGTCCGGGCAACAGTTCGCCGGTTTTCCTTACCAGGAATGTCTATGATGACGGAAATGGCCGGAAAGTCGGTCCGGGTGGTCAGCATCTGAAACTGGAACTCATTCAGGAATCGCAGCCTTACCATCAGGTGTCGGCCATCGCATTCAATATGGCGGACTCATTCGAGCATATCCGCAACGGCAACCCTGTCGATGTATGCTACAGCATCGTGGAGAACTATTATAGAGGAAATTCCACCCTCCAGCTGCGTATAAAGGATATTCACGAGCGGGAAGACATCATATAGCCACGAGCTGAACCTGTCCGCGTCTCGCACTTCATTGTCCTGACTTCTCAGTCGCTCTTGCGATTTCTTCGGCGATTTCGCCGTATTCCTTTCCGTCTATGTCAATGATTATGTGGGCGGTACGCTCATAGATCCGTTCACGTTCCGCCATCAGTTGCTCAACCCGTCTGACAAGCGTCTCCCGGTCAGGCAGGTCCTTCAGCATCGGCCTGTCCTCAGGCCACATGGTCAGATTGTAAACAAGAGTTTCTATACTCGCCCTCAAATAGATGCAGGTAGTCCGGTCATGGACAAGTCTGGCGGATTCCGGCGAAGTCAATGTCCCTCCGCCCAGCGAAAGCACCTTCACCCCGTTTTCGGAAATGATCCGGGCCAATGTCGTTGCTTCGATTGCCCTGAACCCGGATTCTCCGTCTTCCGCGAAAATCTGCCCTATACTGCGTCCCGCCTCTTTTTCCACAGCTTTATCCAGGTCAATGAAATCCCACCCCTTGAGTCGGTTCAGTTCCTGGGCGGTGCAGGTTTTCCCGCACCCCATAAAGCCGGTCAGAGTTATCATGGCCTACAAGTCGAACAGATTAGGCTCCTCTTCGCTCTCGTCAGCATTGTCGCTTTCGCCTATGTCTCCACGGCTTTCCGTCTCGTCTGACGGCTCGTGGTACATTGCTTCCGGTGAGAAATCGTCTGAAGAGTCCTCCTCTATGTTTGCAGAAATGGCTTCATGCACTTCCTGAAGTTCCTCATCGTCTTCCGGCTTGTGAAGCGGTTCGATGAACTCCACCTTGAGCACATCCAGCCTGTGGCATCTGTTACCCTTGGCCGCGATACCCTTCTTTGCAATAAATTCCTCAGCATCAAATACTTCCGGCTCTCTGTTTTCATGTCTTCCGGTGAAGTACACCTTGAACTGAGGGTGCTTGTCCGCACTGAAGTCGGCAAGATAGTTGCCTCTTCCTTCAGGGATGAACTGGGCTGGAGTATTGTCGCTCAATGTGAATGAGAAGCGCTTGATGTAGAACAGTTTGGCCGAGCCGTCGTAGTAAAGTGCAGCATAGGTCCTGTTCTCGTCGTATTTCTCGATCCTCAGCAGGTCGCCCTGATATCTGTTGCTCAGGTCGTATGAAGTCGTATAGTATGTGCCGTTCTTGAAGATTGCAAGAATCTTGTCATCTCCGCTGAACTGTCCGAGCAGCTCTCCACGTCCATCTTCATTGAGCCTCATCACGTCAGGGTCGAACCAGACGTCCTTTCCGCCGATTGTGGAAACACCTTTGGACTTCTGGGTGATGCGGCGTACTGCATTCTTGGTCACGACATTGCCTCGGGACAGTTTGCCCTTGATCGCAAGCTCGGAGAAATCGTACTCCATACTGAGATTCTTGAGTCGCGGTCTCGGTATGAACGTGAGTTTCACGGTCTCAGCCTCTCCGTTGTGGTTTACTGTGAACCATACGATCTTGGAACCCGGCTTGCCCTGAGTGATGTCGTATTCCTTGTCTCTGGTGATGCTCGTGATGGCAAACCTCTTGGCGTAGTACAGGTCGGACTTGCCGTCTCTGTAGATTACGTTGTAGATGGTACGTGTGTCTCCACGGTTGAAAATGCCCACATAGAGCAGGTCCTTGCCGAAGAAGTCCTTCTCCACCACCTTCTTGATCCAATATTTGCCCTCCTTGTTGATAACTACGACTTCAGACATGTCCGAGCAGTCGCAGAGGTATTCGCTCTCGTCTTTCTTGAGTCCGATTCCCACGAATCCTTCCGCAAGATTGGCGTAAAGCTTGGCATTGTTGCTGACAACCTTGGTGGCGGCGATAGTCTCGAATCCGGTAATCTCAGTCCTTCTCGGGAAATCTTTTCCGTATTTGGTCTTCAGGCCCTTGAAGAACTTGATGGTGTATTCTGTGATATGTTCGATCTGGTCATTGACAGTCTTGAGCTCTTTCTCGATTTCAAGTATCTTCTGGTCAATGACTTTCGTGTCGAATTTGGATATTTTGCGGACCGGCTTCTCCACGAGTTTGAGGATATCCTCTTTCGTGATTTCCCTGAGCAGCTTGTCCTGGTATTCCTTCATCTTGGAGAAGATGTCGCCTACCTGGGCCTCCCAGCTCTTCTGGTCCTCTTCCAGGAGTTTGTAAATCCTGTTCTCGAAGAAGATCTTTTCCAATGAAGTGTAATGCCAGTTGTCCTCGAGCTCATTCTTCTTGATTTCGAGCTGCTGGCGGAGCAGATCCCTTGTGTGCTCCGTGTCGTAGATGAGGATGTCATCCACGCTCAGAAACTGAGGCTTGTTGTCCTTGATGACGCAGGCGTTCGGTGCGATCGTGGTCTCGCAGTCCGTGAATGCGTACAATGCATCGATGGTCTTGTCAGGGGAAACATCATTCGGAAGATGGATGACAAGGTCCGCCTCTGCGGTGGTCATGTCTTCGATCTTCTTGATCTTGATTTTTCCCTTGTCCTTCGCCTTCAAGATGGAATCAACGAGGATGTGAGTCGTCTTTCCGTAAGGTATCTCCTTGATGGCCAATGTGCTCTTGTCGATCTTCTCGATTTTCGCCCTTACCTTGACGCTGCCTCCGCGCTTTCCCTTCATGTATTTGGAACAGTCGGCGTATCCTCCTGTCGGGAAGTCAGGAAGCAGCTCGAACGGCTTGCCTTCGAGATATGCTATGGATGCGTCTATCAGTTCATTGAAATTATGAGGAAGGATCTTGGATGCCATACCGACGGCGATTCCTTCCGTGCCCTGTGCAAGCAGCAGAGGGAAACGTACCGGGAGCTCTACCGGTTCCTGGTTTCTTCCGTCGTATGAAGTCATCCATTCCGTGATCTTCGGGTCGAAAATCACATCCTTCGCGAATTTGCTCAGACGGGCCTCGATATATCGTCCTGCAGCGTTAGGGTCGCCTGTGAGGATGTTACCCCAGTTACCCTGGCAGTCTATGGCATAGCCTTTCTGTCCCAACTGGACGAGAGCTCCAAGTATGGATGCGTCTCCGTGCGGATGGTAATGCATAGCCTCGCCCACGATTCCGGCCACTTTGCTGTAGGCTCCGGTATCATGTTCGTACATTGCGTGCAGAACACGTCTTTGAACAGGCTTGAGGCCATCCACGATGTTAGGGACGGCTCTCTGGAGAATCACGTAGGAAGAGTAGTCGAGGAACCAGTCCTTGAACATGCCCGACAGCTTGTATTTCTTGCTGTCACTTCCCAAGAGTTTCTCGTATTTGTCCGATGGAGTCGCCGAAGAGTCGTCAATCGGCTCTTCATTCAAGTTCTCATCATCATCCAGCTCGTCCTTAGACAGCTCGTCATCGTCAAATTCTTTCATAAAGTCTGATTTTCAAATAATTATTCTTCGTATCCGAACTTCCTGAGTTCTTTACGGTTCTCCCTCCAGCCTTCATCCACCTTCACGAACATTGACAAGAAGACCTTTTTCTGGAAGAAATCCTCCATTTCGATTCTTGCCTTCGTGCCCGTGCGTTTCAATGCGCTTCCTCCCTTGCCGATGATGATTCCTTTCTGGGAATCTCTCATCACATAGATTACGGCGCTGATTTCATAGCGTTCCTCGCCTTCCTTGAACTGTTCGATCTCCACTTCGCAGCAGTAAGGAATCTCCTCAGAGTAGTTCTCCAGAATTTGTTCCCTGATGATTTCAGAAGCGAAGAATCTGAGATTCTTGTCCGTGAAAGCGTCTTTGTCGAACCAGGCCGGCGATACCGGAAGTCGTGAAATAACGGCATTCAGAACACTGTCAATGTTGAATTTCTCTTTTGCTGAAACAGGGATGATCAGTGCCCCGGGTATCCTTTCCTGCCATTCCGACATGGTCTTGACCACTTTTTCCTGGTCACTCACGTCGATTTTGTTTATCACGATGATGACAGGGCATTCCACCCTCTTCAGCTTTTCGATATATTCAGCGTTCTTGTCCGCTTTTTCCACAACATCGGTCACGTACAATATGACGTCCGCGTCACCGATGGCGGTGTCCACGAAGTCCATCATATTTTCCTGCAGCCTGTAGTTCGGCTTGAGAATACCAGGCGTGTCGGAATAGACAATCTGATAGTTCTCTCCATTGACAATGCCCCTGATCCTGTGTCTTGTAGTCTGGGCCTTCGCCGTGACGATGGACAGTTTCTCACCGACCAGGGCATTCATAAGAGTGGACTTGCCGACATTCGGATTACCGATGATGTTGACAAATCCAGCTCTGTGCTCTTCCGGTTCCTGAATCTTGTTCATACCTTATACGTATGAGCCCATTTTCAGGACATTGGCTTCACCTTCAGAAAGATATCTCCACTCGCCTTTCTTCAGTCCCTTCTTGGTAAGGCCTGCGAAATATACGCGGTCGAGAGCCTTCACGTCATAGCCCAAGGATTCGAAAATCCTTCTGACAATGCGGTTCTTTCCCGAGTGAATCTCGATGCCGAGTTTTCTATGGTCTTCAGCATCAATGTATTCGAGCTCGTCAGCCTTGATGTCTCCATCTGAAAGGGTGATGCCGTTTACTATCTTGTCGAAGTCTTCCTGCTCAAGCGGCTTGTCCAGGATGACCTGATAGATCTTCTTCTTGTCGTATGACGGATGTGTGAGCCTTTCAGCGATTTCTCCGTCATTGGTGAACATGAGTACACCTGTCGTGCTCTTGTCCAGACGGCCTACAGGGAATACTCTTGCGCTGCAGTTCTTGAGCAGGTCCATGACAGTCTTGTCTGCATGAGGATCGCTTGCAGTGGTGACATATCCCTTAGGTTTGTTCATGACGATATATACTTTCTCTTCACCGCGGATTCTTTCACCGTTGAAACGGATATCGTCTGTGAGGACATTGACCTTGGTGCCGAGTTCAGAGATGACTTCTCCGTTCACAGTGACCACGCCGGCCTGTATGTACTGGTCTGCTTCACGACGTGAGCAGATGCCTGAGTTTGCAATGAACTTGTTCAGACGGATCACTTCCTTGATAGGTGTCTCTACGTAGTCATTGTCTGAAAGCTGTATCTGGTCGAGCTGCGGCTTTCTGCTCAGCATCATATTGATGCTCTTCTCGTCAGCGTCATTGAATTTGTACGGATTTGGTTTGGCCTGGCCTCTCTTGGCATTGCCTCTTGCCGGGGTGCGTGCAGCATCTCCTCTGCCGCCGAATTTTGCGCCTTTGTTGAATCCGCCTCTTCCTGCGCCGTTGTCACGGCTGTCTCGAGGGCCGAATGCCCTTCTGCCTGATGGAGCGAAACTTCTGCCTGACGGGCCGAAACTTCTCTCGGATGAGCCGTAGCTGCTTCTTCTCTCTGAAGAATCACCATAACTGCGACCTTCAGACGGGCGTCCGTAGCTGCTTCTCCTGTCCTGGCTGCCGTAACTTCTTCTGTCAGAGTTGCCGTAGCTGCTTCTGTCAGAATGGCCGTAGCTGCTTCTTCTCTCTGAAGAATCGCCATAACCGCGACCCTCAGACGGGCGTCCGTAACTGCTTCTCCTGTCCTGGCTGCCGTAACTTCTTCTGTCAGAATTGCCATAGCTGCTTCTTTTCTCTGAAGAATCACCGTAACTGCGGCCTTCAGACGGACGACCGTAACTGCTCCTTCTGTCAGAGCTGCCGTAGCTGCTCCTTCTGTCCTGGCTTCTGCCGTAACTTCCGTGTCCTTCGGAGCTGCCGTAGGACCGTCTTCCATAGGTCCTTTCTTCTCCTGATGAATTTCTTTCCTCAGAACTGTAAGATCTTCTTTCTGCAGGTCCTTCTGATGATGAATAGACCTTTCCGGAAATGCGAGGCCGTCTCGGTCTCAGCTTTCTTCCCTCTGCGGTAAAACCGCTCTTGTTGTTTTCTTCCATTTGGATTTTGCCCTCTGCGGGCGTTTAATTGTTATATGGCTCACGCCATTGGTATAAAAATATATTGTCGGCTTACGCCGTGTTTTCGTTTATTTCAATCTGAATATGTAAGTGATCTTGCCTTTCTGCAGGGCCGGAGCATCGGCATCCATATTGAAATGCGTGCTCAGCGCTGCTTTTCTGGCTGCCTGCCAGAGGTCGGCATTGTTTACGGTAGTTCCCTGTGCTCCCGGAAGAGCTTTGGTGACTTTGCCGTAATTGTCCACCCATATATCTACAACTACTATGCCTTCTTCCTGAACACTGTATTCTGGTTTGGCTATGACTCCAACTGTCTTTCTGCCTTTCAGTACGGCATTCGGCGTATTGGAATTTATGGACGTGTGGGTGTTTCCTTGGGCATGTCCAGCTTTCAGCGCGTCGCTTACCTTAGCTGCTGTCTGCGCTGCCAATGTGTCCTTCGCATTCTTGTTCTTCGCTGCGCTGAACAGGGCTTTCTTGTTTATCGGCTTTTCTCTTTCAGGCTCGTATTTCTCCACGTCTCCGAAATCGTCCACCGTCGATTCTTCGGCAAGATTGTTCTTCGTGCCTTTCTCCATCGCCTCGGATTTCTGTGCAAGCTCCACCGGCCTGGTCCTGTCAGGAGTCTCTGACTGCGGCATTGACCCTCTCAGGTGCTGCCTTACCGGTACTTTTTCTGCTTCTTCGCTGAAGTCCACAAGGAAAACCTGCTCCGGTGGCGGCGGATAAATGTATGTGAGTCCGCTGAAGCTGCCGAAAGCAATCAGTCCGGTATGAAACAGCACAGTGGCGACTACTGCAATAACCGTCCCTGTACGTTCCCTCCGTTTCTGTATTTCCCGATATTCTTTCATGACTATTCAGGCTGCGTCGCCAGTATGACTTTGTAGTGGTTACGCTTGGCTATGTTCATCAATGCCACGATTTCCTTCACCGGCACGCTTTCGTCAGCGTAGATGGAGAAAGTCGGATCCTCATCGCTCTGAAGAAGGTTTACGAGATCATCCTCCACTTCATTGAACGGAACAGGCTGCTCGTCACCATTGATGTGGTAGGTGAACTGGCCGTTGTTCCAGTCCTTTACGGATACGCTCACGGTAGCCTTCGCGGACACCTGCCCCGTGCTTTTCGGCAGGAGGAGCTTGAGCGCGTTCGGGTTCACGAGCGTGGATGTTATGAGAAAGAAGATGAGCAGCAGGAAGACGAGGTCGGTCATTGACGACATCGCCGTTTCATGCAGACTCTTCGTTTGTCTTTTGAATGCCATCAGTAAATGTTTCTAAGATTCTTTGTTGCCTTCAGGTTCCTGCAGAAGGTCCATGAAATCAATGGTCGCGTTCTCCATCTTGAATACTACGTCTGAGATGTTGGAAGTCAGGTAGTTGTATCCGAAGTATGCGAGAATGCCGACGATAAGACCGCCCACTGTGGTGATCATCGCCGTATAGATACCGCTGGAAAGCAGCGTTATGTCGATGTTGTTTCCTGCATTGGCCATATTGAAGAATGCCTGGACCATACCGAGTACGGTTCCGAGGAATCCGATCATAGGCGCGCCGCCGGATATCGTGGCGAGGATAGGAAGACCTTTTTCGAGTCTTGCCACCTCTGTGTTGCCGGTGTTCTCGATGGCGGTCTGGATGTCAGAGAGTGGACGTCCGATACGGGACAGTCCTTTTTCCACAAGTCTCGCAACCGGAGAGTCGAACCTCTCACAAAGGGACTGCGCTGATTTGATTTTGCCTTCGCGGATATAGTCGCGGATATCGCGCATGAAGTTCGCGTCGATGGTGCTTGCCTGATGGATCATCCACCATTTCTTGCCGAAAATGTAGATGGCGATTACGGACAATGCCAAGAGGACCAGCATGAGCCAGCCGCCTTTTGTGGCCATTTCCAGAAGGTGCATTTCTTCTTCATGAGGAACAGCTTGCGCTGCTGCCTGTGCTGCGGCTGAGAAATCGGTTGAATCCAAGCCTGCGGTCTGTAAGAGATTGAACAACATATTTTGTTACTTTTTTATTTTGTCAATTATTCCGTCATTTGGCCTAAAGTCTGATGACTTGGCCTAAAGGAGTGCAAATTTACGAATTTTCATTGATTTTCCTAAAGGGAATCAGCCTTCTCCGAACTTTTTTTCAGTCGTTTTCAAGATAGGCGCACTCTGTGAGAAACAATGCATGGCCCGGAACGGATTGGCCTGCATCAGAGCGGGTTCCGTGGTCCACGAGTTCTCCTATCCATTCCGGAGAGCGTTTCCCGCGTCCGATTTCTATCATTGACCCGACAATCGCCCTGACCATATTCCGCAGGAACCTGTCGGCGCGGACTGTAAAGACGATATAATCTCCGTCAATGCAGGGATAACCCATCATCCTGACATGGTCCGGTGTCCAGGTCTCCCATCTGGCATCGGTGATGTTGCAGACGGACGTCTTGTTGTTTCCGCCGACTTTTTCGAAGCAGCTGAAATCGTGTTCTCCCAGAAGCAGCGCCGCCCCGCGGTTCATCGCCTCAAGGTCCAGAGGCAATGTGAAGAGGTATGACCTGTCCGACATGAACGGGTCCTTCTTCCGATGTATGAAGTACTTGTACTCCCTGCTCGTGGCGTCGAACCTCGAATGGAAGTCATCTCTGACCTCCGAGACTTCGTGCACGGCGATTTCAGCGGGTAAGATGGCATTTAATTTGTAGCGCAGGAAGTCCGTGTCGATATCGTGGGAGGATTCCGCGTCGAAGTGCGCGATATAGTTTATTGCATTGACTTTGGTGTCAGTCCTTCCGGCTCCGGTTATCGTGATGCTTTCGTTCAGGAGCGTTTTCAATGCTCTTTGCAGGCATTCCTGAACGGAAGGGGCGTTTGGCTGAATCTGCCAGCCGGAGAAGGCTGAACCATTGTAGGACAGGCGTATGCGATATCTCATTTTGTGCTATTTAATGGTACAAAGATAGTGGTATGTTGAAAATTAAACAATAATATAATGGATAGTGTGAATATCAAGGAACTTAACGACAGGATTCAGCGTGAAAGTTCTTTTGTCGATTTGTTGTCAATGGAAATGGGCAAGGTCATTGTCGGGCAGAAACAGCTGGTGGAGAACCTGCTGATAGGTCTGCTCGCGAACGGCCATATCCTTCTCGAAGGTGTGCCTGGTCTGGCCAAGACATTGGCTATAAATACTTTGGCCCAGGCGGTCAGCGCCAAGTTCAGCCGAATTCAGTTTACCCCTGACCTTCTTCCTGCGGACGTGATAGGTACTCTTATCTACTCTCAGAAGAATGAACGTTTCGAAGTTCACAAAGGCCCTGTTTTCGCCAATTTCGTACTCGCGGATGAAATCAACCGTTCTCCGGCCAAGGTGCAGTCAGCATTGCTCGAAGCGATGCAGGAGAGACAGGTCACGATAGGCGAGGAGACCTACAAGCTCCCTGAGCCGTTCCTTGTCATGGCTACCCAGAACCCTATCGAGCAGGAAGGTACATATCCGCTTCCTGAAGCCCAGGTGGACCGATTCATGCTGAAAGTGGTCGTGTCCTATCCTAAGAAGGAAGAGGAGAGGCAGATTATCCGTATGAACAATACCGGGGAGTTCCCTAAAGCGCAGCCTGTGGTTTCGCCGGAGGATATCGTAAGGGCAAGACAGGTGGTACGTGACGTGTATATGGACGAGAAAATCGAGAAGTACATCGTGGATATCGTCTATGCCACCAGAACACCTGAGGACTATAACCTCAAGGCCCTGTCAGGACTCATTTCTTACGGTGCGTCTCCGCGTGCCAGCATTTCATTGTCAATGGCGGCGAAGGCATATGCGTTCATAAAGAGAAGAGGCTATGTGATTCCTGAGGATGTGCGCGCGGTCTGCAACGAGGTGCTCCGTCATCGTATAGGTCTGACTTATGAGGCTGAAGCTGAGAATGTTACCACTGAGAATATCATATCACAGGTTCTCAATGCAGTAATTGTTCCTTAGGAGAGGAAAGAAATGGACTCTAAAGCAAGCGACCTGCTCAAGAAGGTCAGGAAAATAGAAATCAGAACGAGGGCTCTGTCGCATCAGATATTTGCGGGCGAGTACCATTCTGCGTTCAAAGGACGCGGTATGGCATTCAGCGAAGTGCGTGAGTATCAGTATGGTGACGATGTGAGGAACATGGACTGGAATGTCACTGCCCGCTTGCGTTCCCCTTACGTGAAAGTGTTTGAGGAGGAGCGTGAGATGACGGTGATGCTGCTCATTGACATAAGCCGTTCAGGTTTCTTCGGGACAGTCGGAGGCACCAAGCGTGACTTGATTGCCGAGATTGCCGCCGTGCTGTCATTTTCGGCGATTCTGAACAATGACAAGGTCGGCGCCCTGTTCTTCAGCGACAAGGTGGAGAAATTCATCCCGCCGAAAAAAGGACGCAGCCATCTTCTCCATATAATAAGGGAAATCATCGAGCTTGAGCCGAGTTCCTCAGGTACGGACATCAGCGCGGCGTTGAGGTTTCTGACCAATGCCATAAAGCAGAAATGTACGGCTTTTCTCTTGTCTGATATGATGGATACGGACGCTGAAGGAAATCCTAATTATGAGGATGCCATAAAGGTGGCAGTGAACAGGCACGACCTGTCAGTCATCAAGATATATGATCCCCGTGAGCGGGTGGTGCCGGATGTGGGACTTGTCAATGTCAAGGACTCGGAGACCGGGGAAAGCGCCTGGGTGAACACTTCCAGCCGCAAGATGCGCGAGGCTTATGCGCAGGCGACCCGAAATGCGGATGACAAGGCGCTGAAACTCCTCAGGCGTTATAAGATAGACAGCGTGGACATATCCACGGGCTCTGATTATGTAAGAGGGCTTATGGCGTTCTTTGATAAACGATAATTTATGTTGAAGCGATTATACATATATGTATTGGCGACGGTGCTCTTGGCTTTGCCTTCTTTCTTAGCGAAGGCGGATGCTGACAGCACTCGTGTCGTGTTTGCAGGAGACGCTTTCCTGAAGCCTCTGCAGAAACGGGACAGCGTGCTTATTGCTGACCAGATGAAATATGGTTTCCGTCTGGACAATGTCAAGGCAGGTACCGCCCTGGCGCTTCCTGATCTGTCACAGGGTATCCGTGACAGCGTGGAAGTGGTGGAAGGCTGGAGCCTCGATACGCTGAAATTCAGGAAAAAGAAGACGGAGATGGACATTGAAGGCAGTATTGTCATCACATCGTTTGACGAAGGCTCGTACGACCTTCCTCCGATTGCGGTCATGAGAACATTGCCCGACGGTCAGACTGATACGCTTTTCTTCAAGGGCCTTCATCTGGATGTAACGACAATGCCGGTGGACACGGCGACCTACAAGCCTCACGATATCAAGGCCCAGATGCGCTATCCTGTCACGTTCAGGGAAATCCTGCCGTATCTGCTTGGTGGACAGCTGCTTGCCGTGCTCATAATATTGGCGGTGGCGCTTTATATGATACACAAGAAGAAAGGTGCGGAAGAAGCAGGGTCCAGCGAGCCTGCATATATCGTGGCGCTCAAGAAACTGGACAAGTTCAGAGGCAACAAACTCTGGGCGCCTGAAAAACAGAAGCAGTTCTACAGCGGAATAACAGACGTGCTGAGAGAATACATAGTGGCAAGATTCGGTATAGGCGCGATGGAAATGACCACTGCGGAAATTTTTGAAGGACTGAAGGACAAGGATATACCGCAGCCTCTGATGGAGGAGACGCGCGGACTGTTCCTTATGTCAGACCTTGTCAAGTTTGCCAAGATGACCGTTACAGACGATGACAATGTCAAGGCTGTCCCTACTGCCGTACGTTTCGTAACCTCGACCTGGAAATATGAGGAAGAAGAGTCCTCCGAGTCCGGTGCCGAAGACAAAAAGGAGGCCAAGTGATGTTTTTCGAGTATCCTCATCTTCTGTGGCTGCTGCTCGTTCCGGTATTGCTTATAGCCCATTACATTTACCTGGAGCTTGCAGGACGCCGCCCTCATCTGAGAGTTCCGGACGTGAAATTCTGGAAAGCGGGAGGCCGTTCCGTAATGTCAGTGCTCAGGCATGTGTCGTTCATATTGCGTACTGCGGCTCTTGTGATGATAATCATAGCCATTGCCAGACCGCGTTCTTCTACCAAGATGGACAAGATCGACACTGAAGGCATTGACATAGTTCTTGCTATGGACGTATCTACCAGTATGTTGGCCAGGGATTTCACTCCGGACAGAATCAGCGCGGCGAAAGACATTGCCATCGAGTTCATCTCGCAGAGGCCGTCCGACAGGATGGGAATCGTGGTCTTTGCCGGCGAGAGCTATACGCAGTGTCCTCTCACTACCGACAGGGCGACATTGATAAACCTGATGAAGGAGATAGAAACCGGTCTCATCGAGGACGGTACTGCCATCGGCAACGGTCTTGCTACCGCTGTGGCGAGGATGCAGTCGTCAGATGCGAAGAGCCGCGTGGTGATTCTTCTGACCGACGGTGTGAACAACAGTGGAGAAATCACTCCGCAGATGGCGGCGGACATAGCCAAGACCTATGGCGTGAGAGTATATACTATAGGTGTGGGAGCCAACGGTACGGCTCCGTATCCGGTGATTACGCCGTGGGGCGTGCAGGTACAGGATGTGCAGGTGGAAATCGACGAGGACCTGCTCAGGAGCATTGCCGAGACTACAGGCGGAAAGTATTTCAGGGCTACGGACAATACCAAGCTCTCCGAAATATACAGTGAAATCAATAAGATGGAGAAGGCAAAAACTACGGTGGACAGTTTCCCAGTATATAAGGAAATGTTCACGCCGTTTGCTCTCGCAGCGTTGCTATGCCTGCTGCTTGAGGTTTGTATGTGCTTCGCCATCAAGAGATTGCCTTAAAAGGGCGGAAAGAAAGGATTTGTTATGATATATTTTGCACAAGCACAGTATCTGTTTCTCCTCCTGTTGGTGCCGGTTTTCCTGGTGCTGTACGGGGTGGTGAGATACAGGCGTGTCCGCAATATAAGAAAGTTCGGTGACGAGAAGCTGGTGAAGGACCTTATGCCGTCCTACTCCGGAGCGAAAGGCTGGACGAGGATAATCTTGTTCTCGCTTGCTTTTCTGTTCTTCAGCATTGGCCTTGCCCGTCCTCAGATAGGTGCCAAACTCAAGGAACACAAGAGCAAGGGTGCCGAGGTGATGATTGCCCTGGACGTGTCCAACTCAATGCTGGCCAAGGACTACTCTCCGAATCGTCTGGAGCGAGCCAAACTGGCGATATCCCGCCTGGTGGACAAGCTCAATGGGGACCGCATCGGCCTTGTACTGTTCGCCGGGACATCATTTGTCCAGCTTCCTATCACGACCGACTACGTGTCGGCGAAAATGTTCTTGGGAAACATCTCCACGGAGTCGGTTCCTGTCCAGGGAACTGCCATGGGTGACGCCATCAACACTTGCATAAGAAGTTTCAGTGCCCAGAGTGAGAACAGCCGTGCCATCGTGGTCATCACTGACGGTGAAAACCATGAGGACGACCCTCTGTCGGCAGCGAAGCAGGCGGCTGAGATGGGCATATCCGTATATACGATAGGTGTCGGTTCTTCTCAGGGACAGCCTATCCCGATGAAGGACGGTCTGCTTAAGGATTCCAATGGGAATATCGTGGTGACGAAGCTCGACGAAGCTACGCTCAAGCAGGTTGCCCAGGCAGGAAAGGGCGCCTATGTGCATGCGGGGAATGATGAATTCGGACTGAATCCGATTATCGACAATATCAGGAAACTTAATGACGAGGAATTCAATTCCATCGTTTTCGAAGAATATGACGAACAGTATATGTATTTCTTTGCGATTGCGCTCGTGCTGCTGGTTGTCCAGATGCTGATAGGGGAACGCAAGGTGTTCGGAAATCTGTTCGCTAAAAATTGAGGTTGTTTATGAGGTGGTTTAGAAATATTGTTGCGGTGATGACAATGCTGTGTGCACTGTCATTGACCGTGTCCGCCCAGGTGGACAGGCACGATGTGCGTGCGGGAAACCGCAAGTTCCGCAAGGGGGACTGGAAGGCCGCAGATATATCTTACAGGAAGGCCCTTGTGAAGGATTCCACATCGGTTCCTGCAAATTTCAATCTTGCCAATACGCTCTACCGTACCGAGAACTATGATGAGGCGGCCAAGACGATGGAAAAGATCAAGGATTCGGCTCCGTCTTCGGCTAATGCCGCTGATTATTTCTACAATGTCGGGGATATAGCGATTGCCAAGAAGGATTGGCAGGGCGCCGTGACCGCGTTCAAGGAGTCGCTTCTGCGCAATCCTGGCGACATGGAGGCGAAGGAGAACTATATCTACGCCAAGAAGATGCTTGAAAATCAGCAGAACGGAGGCGGCGGAAATGGTAAGGACAACCAGGATAATCAGCAGAACAAGGATGACCAGAATGGCCAGGGTGACCAGAACCAGGATCAGAACAAGGACAAAAATCAGGACCAGGATCAGAATGACCAGAACAACCAGCCTCAACAGAATAATCAGAACAATCAGAACAATCAGAGCGGTCAGCAGGACGGTCAGCAGATGAAGATTTCACCGCAGCAGGCACAGCAGATGTTGAGGGCCATTCAGGCTAAGGAAAAAGAGACTCAGGACAAGGTGAACAAGGAAAAGGCAGAGGCTCTCAAGTCAAGGCAGAAGGAAAAGAACTGGTAACAGGAGGAGAATATGTTGGATATCGTAAGAAAAACAGGAATGACGATGCTGTTGGCGCTCATCACACTGACAGCTTTCGCCCAGACGGAAATCAAGGTGGATGCTCCGAACATCGTGGAGTCGGACGAGCAGTTCAATGTCACGTTCATAATCGAAGGCAGCAGCCGCCCGGGGAATTTCAGCTGGGCACCGGGAGATGATTTTACCTTGGTATGGGGCCCTCAGAGCGGCTCTTCGTCCAGCGTAAGCATTATCAATGGAAAGAGGACATCGTCATCCCAGTTCACTTACACATATATAATCGCGCCGAAGAAGACCGGCAAGTTCACATTGCCGCAGGCGACTGCAAAGGTAAAAGGTGAGATGATTTCATCCGCCCCTCTGCAGATAGAGGTGATTTCCGGCGGATCTTCGTCGAATCAGGCTGCATCTGCTTCACAGCCAGGCACTTCGCAGCGTTCTTCGTCCTCTGATGTGTCCTCATCGGACATTTTCCTGAGACTTTCCCTGAGCAAGACCAATGTGGTGGTAGGGGAGCCGATCAATGCTGAACTCAAGCTCTATCAGAGAGTGGACGTTGCAGGCTACGAAAGCCCCAAGTTCCCTACATTCAACGGTTTCTGGAGCAAGGAAACGTATGCTCCGAACAATGTGAACTTCCAGAGAGAAGATGTGGACGGCCGTCTTTACAATGCCGCGACACTCCGCAGATATGTACTCGTACCGCAGCAGACCGGAACTCTCGTCATTGACCCGGCCGAACTTGTCTGCCTTGTGAATGTGCGCTCTTCATCGAGTTCGGCCCGCAGCATTTTCGACAGTTTCTTCGATACGGGAACCACGACCATAAGGAAGCGCATAGCGACTTCGTCCGTCAGGGTCAATGTCAGGAATCTTCCTGGCGGGGCCCCGGCTTCATTCTGCGGAGGAGTAGGCAACTTCACCATAAATGCCAAGCTGAATCAGTCTCAACTTAAGGCACACGAAGCCAATTCGTTGATAATCACAGTGTCAGGACGCGGCAATGTGTCGCTTCTCGAGGCTCCTAAGGTGAACTTCCCTCCGGATATGGAGGTCTATGATACCAAGTCTTCTGAAAATACAACCCCGAACAGCGGCGGAACTTCAGGAAGCAAGACATTTGAATATCCGTTCATTCCGAGAAGTCACGGTGACTTCATCATAGAGCCGATAGAGTATTCGTATTACAATGTGACGACCGGCAAATATGAGACATTGACTACCGCCCCTATTCCTTTCAATGTCGAGAAGGGTGATACTCCGGAAACTACCGGTTCGTCAATGCAAGTGGCGGTTCCGGACAGAAAGGATGTGAAGAATCTCGGTGAAGATGTCAGATATATCCGCACGAAAGAGCCTTCGTACAAGTTCAGGACCGTGTTTTTTGTGGGCAGTGCAGGATATTGGTTCGCATTGGTGTTGATTCTTTTCTGTGCTGTGGTCATCTGGCTGGCTTTCAGGAAGATAGCCTCGAGGAGGGCAGATGTCGTGGGCAGCCGTAACAGGCGTGCCACCAAGATGGCATTGTCCCGTCTCAAGACAGCCGAAGGCTTCCTCGGCAAGAATCTGTATTCCGCATTCTACGAGGAACTGCACAAGGCCCTGCTCGGTTTCATCTCGGACAAACTGAACATGGGTGCTGAGGAACTGAACAAGGACAATATCAAGTCCCAGCTTGTCGCAGGCAGCGTTTCCGCTGAGCTTGCGGACCGTTTTGTGGCTCTGCTTGATGAATGTGAGTTTGCGAGGTATTCTCCGGATGGCGGCAACGAAGCCATGAATACACACTATAAAGAAGCTGTGGATGTCATTTCATCCATCGATTATGTCATGAAACGTAGAACATCAGGCGGGTCGGCTGCCAAGTCCGCTGCATTGGCCATAGCGTCCCTGCTCTTGTTGCAGACAGGTCTGCAGGCTGGTGAGACGGCTTATCTCGATTCTCTCTGGACTAAGGGTGCAAATGCTTATGCTTCAGGAAATTGGAGCGAGAGTACAGAGGCTTGGGGTACACTTGAGAAGGCCGGTGTGGTCTCTCCTGAACTGTATTACAATCTCGGAAATGCTTATTTCAAGTCAGGTGACAATGCCCGTGCTGTCCTTTATTATGAAAGGACACTTAAGGCAAATCCTTCATTCGCCGATGCGAGATATAACTTGGATATAGTCAGAAGCAGAATCAAGGACAAAATCGATGTCGTCCCGGAGTTCATTCTGAAGAGTTGGGCGAGGAAGCTCTGCTATACGCTCAGTTCCAATGTGTGGGCTGTGCTGTCGCTGCTGTTTTTTGCAGTTTCATTGGCATTGGCCCTGGTTTTCCTCATGAGCCATTCGGCGGCGGGACGCAGAGGCGGATTCTACGGAGCCATTGTGGTGTTCCTTCTGGCGGTGTCCTCGTTCAGTTTCGCACTGTGGCAGCGCAGCATGTTCCTGAAGCAGAGCAATGCCGTGATTATGACTCCGGTATCGTCCGTGAAGAGTTCACCTTCCGAGAACGCGTCCAAGGACCTGTTCGTGCTGCATGAGGGAACGGAGGTGAAGGTGCTGGATTCTGTGGGAGACTGGAATAATGTGGAACTGTCTGACGGCAGGCAGGGCTGGATCCGAAACAATGAAATGGAAATAATATGAGAAAACTTTTCGTCACTCTACTGATGTCCGTGGCTGCGCTTTCCGGCGTTGCGCGGGCATCTGCTTTTTTTGACAGGGACAGTGTCCTCAGATTCGCATTTGTCACTGACACTCATCTTGCGACACATACCAGTGCGATAGAGGACCTCAGCGCGTGCCTGAGAGATATTAACAAGTCGGACTCTCTGGACTTCGTGCTTTTCGGAGGTGATATCACGGATTTCGGAACGGATGAGGAGATCAGAATCGCCAAAAGCATGATGGATACGCTGCGTGTGCCGTATTATGTGGTGCAGGGCAATCACGATGCCAACTGGTCGGAGAGCGGCTGCAATACTTTCCTGAAAGTGTTTGGATATGAGCACTTTTCGTTCGCCAAGAAGGGATGGCGTTTTATAGGCTGCAACAGCGGCCCGGATATGCGCATGGCTCCGGGACTTGTGCCGAAGGAGACTATGGAGTGGCTCGGCTCTCTTGAAAATGAGGGCAGGAGCATTTTCATAAATCATTATCCGATGGATTCGTCGGTCCTGAATTATTTCGATGTCACCAAACAGCTCAAGCGACTCGGGGTGCAGTTCTGTGTCGGAGGACATTGGCACAGGAATGTGGTGAAGAACTATCAGGGAATTCCCGCGGTGCTGTGCCGCTCGTCATTGTCAGCAGGGGCTGTGCCGGGGTATAACATTGTCCGGATCAACGGGGACAATATCAGTTTTTCCGAAAGGCGGATCTATGGAGATACTGCGGTGGAATTTGCTCCGTGGTACAGGTATCATTTCCCGGAAAATGCCCCCCAGGACAGTGTGAAGTATGACAATGACGGTCTGCCGGAAGATTATCCGTGGATGCGCTATGACGTGAACGTGCGTTATCCTCAGGTCAAGGAGAACTGGAAGCGTTCTTTCGAGGCCAATATAGTGGCGGGTTTTGCTGTGCGTGGAGGTCGGGCATATTTCCCGCTTGCCTGTGGTGTAGTCAAGTGCATATCCCTGAAGGACGGCTCTGAAATCTGGTCAAGGCAGTTCGACGGAAAGATATATTCGACTCCAGCGATAAGCGGAAAGACATTGGTCTTCGGATGTACCGACGGCAATGTCTATGCTCTGAATGCCTCAGACGGCTCTGTGAAATGGAAATATCATACTGAGAAGTCGGTGCTGGCTTCTCCTGTCATCATGGATGGTCTGGTGTACATCGGCGGCTCTGACCACAAGTTCAGGGCATTGTCCCTGAAAGACGGAAGTGCGGTATGGACTTATTCTCCGGTTGAGGGGCATGCCATTTCCACGCCTTATTGTGATGGTGAGAGGGTGGTTTTCGGCACTTGGGGAAGGACGCTTTATTCTCTGGATCCGCGTACCGGCAGGGAACAGTGGAAATGGACGGTGAAAAAGCCTTCCAGGATGTATTCTCCTGCGCATTGTGTGCCTGTCTATGGTTCGGGACGCATATTCGTAGCCGTGCCTGACAGGAAGATCTATGCTATAGATGCCGCTACCGGCAAATCTCTTTTCAATGTAGATGGCGGCAGGGATGCGCTCTGTGGAAGTGAGGACGGAAAGACCGTGTTCTCCAAAGTGATGTTCGGCAAGGCCTATGCGTTCCGCTCCGATGTTCCGGCCCCTGCAGATGGCGGCGAAATTTCGTCCGGCAACAAGCTCTGGGAGGTGGCGGACAGTCTCGGATACGATATCGGGACCTCTGCATTGACGGAAAAAGACGGGGTGCTGCTGATTCCGTCGGACAAGGGCAATATCGTGGCTCTGGACGCTGCGACGGGCGAATTCCTGTGGGCGCACAAGGTCTCAGTGGCATTGGTGAATCCGCTGAAGGTGTCTTCCGACAAGAAACGGATGACTGTCCTTGCGTCAACGATGGACGGCACCGTGACGCTGCTTACGATCGAGAAATAACGGTTGTGCTATATGCCGGCGGTGAGGCGGAAGTGCCAGAGGACAATGCCGGCTGTGACTGAGATGTTCAGCGAGTGCTTGGTCCCGTACTGTGGAATTTCCAGGACGCCGTCTGAACTGCTTACGACCTCTTGCTGTACGCCCTCGACTTCGTTTCCGAAGACCAGGGCGTATTTCTTTCCCTTTTCGGGGATGAACTTGTCCAGACTGATGGAGTCTTCGGCCTGTTCCACGCTCAGAATGGTGTAGCCTTCTTCTTTGAGCCTGCCTATCACATCCATTGTGGAAGGGGAGTGCTCCCATTCGACGCTGAATTCGGCGCCGAGTGCGGATTTGTGGATTTCTGCTGACGGAGGTGTTGCACAGATGCCGCACAGCCATATCTTGTCCACTTTGAAGGAGTCGGCGCTCCTGAATACGGAGCCGACATTGTGCGCGCTTCTGATATTGTCCAGCACTACACAGACTCCTGAGTCAGGGAGTTCCTTATACTGTTCCGCAGTTACTCTTCCGAGTTCTATGTTCAGCAGTTTCCTGTTTTTCATCGGTTTATTTCGATTTTCTGCAAATTTATGCAAATCTTGAACAGTTTCTAAATTGTTTCATCCGAAAAATGCTATATTTGTAGTACATCATTGATTTTAACAGCTTCTTATATGAAACAGGATCTACAGATTTTTGAATTAATCAAGAAAGAAAGAGAGAGACAGTCTCAGGGCCTTGAACTGATAGCCTCGGAAAACTATGTCACTGACCAGGTGATGGAAGCAATGGGTTCAGTCTGCACGAACAAATATGCGGAGGGTTATCCGGGAAAAAGATATTACGGGGGTTGTGAGGTAGTTGACCAGATCGAGCAGACTGCGATTGACAGACTCTGCGAACTGTTTGATGCTGAATATGCAAATGTCCAGCCTCATTCCGGCGCCCAGGCAAATCTCGCAGTGGAGATGGCGGTCCTGAATCCGGGAGATACCTTCATGGGACTCGACTTGTCCCAGGGCGGTCATCTTACTCACGGTTCGCCGGTGAATGCTTCAGGAATCCTTTACAAGGCGGTGGCCTATGGTCTTGATCCTGAAACGGGATGCATCGATTACGACCGTATGGAGGAGTTGGCTAAAGAGCGTCGCCCTAAGCTTATCATCGGCGGCGCTTCCGCATATTCCAGGGAGTGGGATTATGAGAGGATGAGAAAGATAGCTGATGAAGTAGGCGCATTGCTCTGGGTGGATATGGCTCATACTGCGGGACTTATCGCTGCAGGCCTTCTCAAGAATCCTGTGAAGTACGCTCATATCGTGACATCCACTACCCACAAGACATTGCGCGGACCTCGCGGGGGCGTTATTCTCATGGGCAAGGATTTCGATGATCCTCAGGGCCGCAAGACTCCTAAGGGCGAGGTGAAGAAGATGTCCCAGATCCTGAACTCAAGCGTGTTCCCGGGTATCCAGGGCGGACCTCTCGAGCATGTGATTGCTGCCAAGGCTGTTGCATTCTATGAGGCGATGCAGCCTGAATACGTGGAATATCAGAAACAGGTTGTCGCAAATGCCCAGGCCATGTGCGCGAGATTCATTTCCAAGGGTTATAAGGTGGTTTCAGGCGGCACAGACAATCATCTGATGCTTATTGACCTCCGTACCCGTTTCCCTGAGGTGAACGGAAGAGTGGCTGAGACAGAGCTGGTAAAGGCTGACATTACCGTAAACAAGAATATGGTTCCGTTCGACAGCCGTTCCCCATTCCAGACTTCAGGAATCAGAATCGGTACTCCTGCTGTGACTTCAAGAGGTTTCGTGGAGAAGGATATGGAAGATATCGTGGAACTTGTTGACAGCGTTTTGGCTTCCGCTTCCGAGCATCTCGACGCCATCACTGCCAAGGGCGAAAGGACTCCGGAGCAGCTTGCTTCTCTCGAAGAGCACAATGCAGTGCTTGAAGAGGTCAAGAGAAAGGTTCACATGATGACCAGCGGAAGACCTTTGAACAGGTACTAGTCAGTTAGTCAGTAAATCAATAAAGGATGGCCCGATTGGGTCACCCTCTTTTTTTACTGCCATGTGATAGAGTTCAGAACTCTTCTTTGACATTGTACTTGTTGCGTTCCGTCGAGTTCCGTGAGACCATTTCGCAGATGAAGCCGGCCAGGAACAGCATGACGCCCAGGATTACGGCGAGGAGCGCCAGATAGAACAGGGGCTGGTCCGTCACGGGGCGGAAATGCATTCCTCCGCTCTGGTGTATCAGTTTCGCTGCAATCAAAATTATGGTGAGTATGAAGCCTGCAAGGAACATCAGGATTCCCGTGAATCCGAAAAAGTGCATCGGTTTCTTTCCGAATGTGCTGAGAAACCACAGTGACAGCAGGTCGAGAAATCCGTTCACGAATCTTTCCATTCCGAACTTGCTCTTTCCGTATTTTCTCTTCTGGTGGTGGACCGGCTTCTCGGTAATGCGCTCGAAACCGGCATTTTTGGCCAGATACGGAATGTAGCGGTGCATTTCCCCATATACCTCTATATTCTTGACGACCTCGTTCTTGTACGCTTTCAGTCCGCAGTTCATGTCGTGCAGCTTGATGCCTGTTATCCAACGGGCTGTGGCATTGTACAGTTTGGAAGGCAGATTCTTGGTCAGCTTGTTGTCCTGGCGGTGCTGTTTCCATCCTGAAACCACGTCCCATCCGTCAACTGCCACCATCCGGTACATTTCAGGAATCTCTTCCGGCGAGTCCTGCAGGTCGGCGTCCATGGTGAATACCACATTGCCCTTGGCCGCTTTGAATCCGTGGTACAGGGCGGCCGACTTCCCGTAGTTCCTTCTGAAACGGATGCCGTGTATGGTCGGGTCTGTCTCCGACAGTTTCCTGACGACTTCCCAGGAACCGTCCCTGCTTCCGTCATCCACCATTATCAGTTCATATTTCCATCCCTCCTTGTCGAGGACCCTGTGGATCCAGGCCACAAGTTCCGGCAATGATTCTTCTTCATTGAAAAAAGGAATGATGATAGTCAAGTCAATAGAATTTTCCATATTCCGGATGGTTTGATCTTATTCTTCGTTTGAGTCAGTCGGTTCGCCGAAAATGTCCCGCGGGGGTATCGATGCGGAGAAAATCTTCGCGGCTACCGTCCCGAACAGGAAGCAATATACCAATGATGAAAAGAATGATATCTGGGGCAGACGGCTGAGCGTTCTTTCCAATGTGACCTGGTCGCTGGCGCTCAGGACTGACGAGTAGGACTGCATGGCTGCTTCAATTGCGCTCTGCATGCTTTCTGGCGCGATCAATGTGATATTGACAAGTCCGATGCCGGCCACGATGATGGCGGAGAACAATGACGTAAACATTCCGAACCTGAATGACGAACGTGGCGTAAGCGTCGGATTTGCCACGGCGAACCTGAGCATGAAGAATCTCAGAAGCCACAGGCAACCCACTAACTTGAGCATCCACAGCAGGGCATTGACAACGGAAATCATAAGTTTGACACCGAAACTGCCCGAATTGATCATCCCGATCAGCATCGCGGCGTAGATGAATACACCTGTGAAGAGGCCGAGAAGCAGGCCTGATTTCGCCGCTTCATTGAGTATGGTGCGCATGTCAATGTCTTGTCTCATGATTGTTGGAAATTTTGTTGATTCAACGGTTGCAAATATAGGAAAAAATATCTGATTACACCAGAACGAAGCGGAATAGAAGTCACTAAAAGAAGAGGTTTAAGCCTCTGACTATAAAAGGGTTAAAGCGGCTATTTAACGTCTGTCAAATTTCCAAAAAATACAACAGCTATCAGTTAGGGGGACAATCTGATTTTATTCTGTCCCCACCCGTCCCGCCCTCGGGACGTGGGACAGGGACGAAAATCCACAGAATAAAACATACTCCAGAACTCCTCGTGAAAATCTATGAGATAAAAAACGTATCTTTAACGTATCTTTGTGGTATAAATAGACTTGACATGGATTTCGAATCATTGGTAAATATCATCAGGAGCGCCAAGGATGCGTTTCAAATTCAGGCAGCGCACTCGATAAACCTGTCGCTCACAGCTCGAAACTGGGTTATCGGGTACTATGTCACCGAATTCGAACAGCATGGTGAGGACAGGGCGCAGTATGGCGCAAAGTTGCTCAAAAGCCTTGAGCAACGGATAAACAGCCGTGGTTTTACTGAAAGACGATTCAGGGAATACCGTCAGCTCTATCAAGTATATTCTGGGTTTGCGCCGGTGGTTGCCCAATATATTGCAAGTTCCTTTCCATCAACTTCTTATGTCGGCATTGAAGGCGAAAGCCAAATTCGGCGGATAACCGCCGAATTCTACAACAATACCGAGATTCGGCGGATGTCCGCCGAATCTGATCAACCGTGGAAAGTTCCTGCTGATAAGCTCTTTACAAGGGTATCTTACTCAAATCTGCTGACACTCTCCAGCATAGAAGACCCGCTGAAAAGAGCCTTTTACGAGATTGAGAACATGCAAGGCTGTTGGACAAATGCCGAACTCGAAAGACAGATAGCAACGGCATACTACGAACGCAGCGGCTTGTCCAAAGACAAAGAAGCACTTGCCGCTAAAGTCCAGAAGCAGGCGGCAAAGCTGAAACCGGAGCACATCATCAACTCTCCAGCCGTGTTTGAGTTCTTGGATATACCGGATGTGAGCATTGTGGACGAAAGTGTCCTTGAAACAGCAATTTTGGACCATCTTCAGAAATTCCTCTTGGAGATGGGACATGGTTTCTGCTTCGAAGCGAGGCAGAAAAGGATACTTATAGACAATGACTATTATTTCATAGACCTTGTCTTCTACCATCGCATCCTAAAATGCAGTATCCTCTGCGAGCTGAAAGTCGACAAGTTCCGTCATGAATACGCTTCGCAGCTTAACACCTATCTCAATTACTTCAAGAACGAGGAAATGCACCCAGGGGACAATCCACCAATCGGCATTCTCCTATGCACAGACAAAGGAGAGACTCTTGTGAAGTATGCTACAGCCGGAATGGACCCTAACCTTTTCGTCCAGAAATACATGATTCAGCTCCCTAGCGAAGACGACATCAAGAGGTTCATCAGCCTAAGGACAGAGAAACTGTAAGTTCCTTGATGCTATCCCCGGCACCAGAAAGGAATACTTTAAATAGAACTGACACACAATTCTATACCGCCCCGACACCAACCCTGCCGGGGCGTTTTCATGCCGTCCCACCCCGGTATGTCATTGAAATTCTTTGAATTTTAACGATTTCTATTGGGGATTAAATTATTTTTATTAAATTGTGATGTCGTTGACCAGTTTTTTGGGTTAACGATAAAACGACATATTTAGAGGCGTTATGCTCATCTTGTTAGTGCTGTGAACCTAGGAAATTCACCAATACACGTAAATACAAGAAGATGGCATAATGGTCTCCACGCAATAGCGTGGGGCTGTTATCCACTTTCGTATTTACAGGTTTTCCTAGGACCTTCAGCAGTTAAAGTGGAGCGTATCAGTCCCACGCTTGAACCGAATAATGTTCTATATCTTTCTGATTATCAAATTATACATTCAATATTCTTTGTAGTTTGATACCGTAAAGTTCCCACAAAAAGTAATTGGTTTACCAAATGGACCTGACACAAAACTGCCAATAAAGAAAGAATATGTAGTTGTAATTGATGTTTTGCTCACTTTTTTGTTGCGAGTTGCAATATTTAACCCTCCAAGTCAATTATATTCTCTGAATCTCCTTATCTTTGTAACCATGTAATGGAGATATAATATGGAACGTAAATTACTGAATCGCATCAAAGTCGTTCTCGCAGAGAAAAACAAGAGCAATAAATGGCTCTCGGAACAGTTGGATAAGGATCCTGCCATAATTTCTAAATGGGTTACAAACACAACACAGCCCAGTGTAGAAATGCTAATTCAAATAGCAAAGGCCTTAAATGTGTCTGTGAATGATTTGCTGAGAACCGAATAACAAGAATCAAAAAGTTTATATAACGAATGTAATATGGCAAAGTTGAGATTCTTAAAAATTAGTCATTTTAGAGGGATAAAAAATTTCGAACAGATATTTGGGGACGGTATCACTTGTATTATTGGACGTGGAGATTCTTGCAAATCTACAATTTTGGATGCGATTGCCTATGTCTTTGCTCCATCTTGGAGTATACGCCTGAATGATAGCGATTTTTATATGTGCGATACTACATCACCTATTGTTATAGAGGGAGTAGTTTCTGATATTCCAGATGAATTGATATTAAAGTACAGTGATCATCTTCGCGGAATAACAAAAGACTATCAGTTAGTTGATGATATGGAGTCCGAAGAAGCGCATGATGCTTTGTCGGCTCTTACTATACGACTTACTATTAGAAAAGATTTGGAACCTTCCTGGGAAGTGGTTTCCTATAATGGTGTGGAATCCTCTATAATAAAGGCGACTGATAGAGGAAAACTAAATGTTTTCTCCGTGTCAGAATATACAGATCGTCATTTTTCTTTAAACAAAGGAAATCCTCTTTATAGTCTCTATCAACAGTTGAATGGTAATCATATAGCTGATGATGAAAATCGTGTTTTAGATGTAGTTCGAGAAGCCAAAAATGCATTTGATGCAAATATCGGCAACAAATTCGAAGATGTGATAAACAAGATCAAAAGTGTAGCCAGTGAGTTAGGAATAACTTTAAATGAAATGAAAGCTATGCTTGACCATAAAGATATAGCAATTAGCGAGAACAAGGTCAGCATTCACGAAGATGGAATACCGTTCCGTTTAAAAGGGAAAGGGTCTAAACGGCTTTTATCCCTTGCTATTCAATTAGCTTTAACTCATCCTTCAGGTGTTATCTTAATTGACGAGATCGAGCAAGGACTGGAACCAGATAGAGTTCAGCACCTTGTTAATAGGCTTTCGAAATATACTGATAAGCAAATAATCATTACAACTCATTCTAGTAATGTTATCGTTGAAATTCCTTGTACTGCACTTTATATTTTACGTAAAGGAGTATCACATTTACAACATGTTGATGAAGAAATGCAAGGTTGTATTAGAAAGAATCCGGAGGCTTTTTTTGCAAGAAAAATTATAGTGTGTGAAGGCGCAACAGAAATTGGCTTTTGTCGTGCAATTAATCAGTTTCGAATAGATTTAGATAAAGAATCTGTGGCTTGTAAAGGAATAAGATTTGCAGATGGAACAGGAAATGGGATGATTGGGTATGTAACAGGGTTTAATAGTCTATTGTATCCAACAGCATTGTTATGCGACTCTGATTGTAAAGATGTCAATGACCGCAAACAACAATTCAAACAAACAGGAGTAGAAGTAATCGATTGCAACGAAAATAATTCTATAGAACAACAGGTTTTTAACGATGCACCTTGGAATGCCGTCAAAGAACTTATACAGATTGTAATTAATAAAATAGAAAAAGATGGATATAAGACCGCCGAAGAAGCCGAGACAATAATTTTTGATAGCACAAATGCTTTTATGCAGAATAAAATGGAGCAAACAAAAGACTGGTATGAAAACGAAAGTTCCGAACTAAGATTAGCTCTTGGTAAAGCAGCGAAAAAGAAGGAATGGTATAAAAGACAAGAATATGGTGAGCTTATGGGAAAATGTATTTTGACTCATTATTCCAAACTCGCAAATGGTAGTCGGCTTAAAAGTATTATAGATATGCTTTCATCTTGGATTGATAAGTAGATATGGATATAGACACCTTTCTTTCGGCAAATAAGAGTATGGTTATTGCCCCTGCAGGCTTTGGTAAAACATATACCATTGCAGAATGTATTGCTTCATATAGAGGGGAGAAGCGAGTGTTAGTCTTGACACATACACATGCAGGTATTGCTTCGTTAAAAGAAAAATTCCGGTTAAAGAATATTCCATCATCTACATATCAGCTTGAAACCATTTGTGGTTTTGCACTGAATTTGGTCAAGGCTTACCATCTTAATAAAGATGAGATACCGTCATTGTCTGATGCAGGCTCCTTATTTCATTTTGCCATAGAGCATGCGACAAAAATACTGAAAGCACTACCCATAAAAAAGTATTTGGCTATAAAATATGATCATCTTATAGTCGATGAATACCAAGATTGTACAGTGGGTCAACACCAAATGATAATGTCTTTATCTACTATACTTCATACACATATATTAGGCGACCCCCTGCAAGGCATATTTGACTTTGGAAGAGAGCATATTGTGGATTTTTCCGAGGAATCATTTAAGTTGTTTAACGACAATTGTCAATCATTGGAAATACCGTGGAGGTGGAATAATGCAGGAAGAATTGCTTTAGGACAAGATCTCTTGTCGATACGCAGTAAACTTCTATCCACAAATACACTTGATTTACATGACTATCATGAAATCAAAGTTGTTATTGCTCCAGAAAATGATTATGCTATTTCACGGTCATTATACAAAAATGAAATATATAATGCCTTGCGTGATAATAGTGTTTTACTGATACACCCGACAAGTGAATCTGTAGAGCCTCGGAAAAAGTTCATTCAACAGTTTCCCCAGTTAAAAATGATAGAGTCGATAGATGATAACATTTTTTATTCGAGCTGTATATCGTTTGATAAATTAAATGGATGTTCTCTAATTGAGAGTATAGTTAATTTGATGCGCACAATTGGGTCAAAAACAAAAATTAATGTTTGGTTCAAAAATACAGGTCAATTAAAAAGCAAAAGATTAGTTGCAGACCAATTGATCCGAAGCTCTTTGGAAACTATTATTACAGACTTAAAGGAAAAGAAATCATATACTAACATTGCCTCTCTAATTGAGGCCATTGAAAACATTCCTGATATGAAAGTGTATCGAAAGGATTTTTTACATGATATATGCAATGCCCTCCGAGATGCAGATCGTCTTGGTGTTTCTGCAGCAGAATCAATAGAGCGCAATCGCAATATATTGAGAAGAAAAGGCCGTAAAATTCAAGGCAAAGTAATAGGTACAACATTGCTTACTAAAGGCCTTGAGTTTGATACGGTTGTTGTTTTAAATGCGCATCGTTTTAATGACAAAAGGCACTTATATGTTGCTCTTACACGATGTTGTAAACAATTGATTGTAATTTCTAATAACCATATTTTAAATCCTGATTAATAGATTCTGTTGTACGCATTGCTAGTATATTCTATAATGTCCGATTTTCTTTAAGAATTTCGGACATTTTATTGCTACATCAAGAGTAATATCGTATCTTTGCAACTAGAATCATTGTGAATATGAAGACGATACTGACGAAGGAAATACGAAACATTATAAACCGAAACGGACCGAACAGGCTTTATATGGTGAGCGATTTTGCCTATCTGAATAATGACGGGCTAGTTACTCGTGCGCTTTCCCGATTAGAGAAAGAGGGTGTGCTCATTCGTCTTTCTCAAGGTCTATATTTATATCCATTACGGAATAAGTTCGGTGTACTTCGTCCCTCTATAGAAGATATCGCATACGCCATAGCGGAAAAGGATAAGGCTCGTATTATACCTAGTGGATTGACAGCATTGAACAAATTGGGACTTTCCACACAGGTCACGATGAATGCAGTCTATTTGACAGATGCCACAGCAAGGGAACTTACTATCGGGAACCGTAAAATCATATTCAAGCGCAGCGCACCTCGTAATTTTGCCTACAAGACAGACTTGTTTCCACTTATAGTCGCTGCCATGAAAGAATTAGGGAAAGATAACGTGACAGATGAACAGGTTGCAATCATAAAACAAGCCATTGAAAAATATGGTAGTCTTGATGAAATCAAATACGATTACAGCATTGCCCCGCAATGGATTAAACAAAGACTTGCATTATGAATTTTACTAAGCTTACAAAAGAAGAACAACTTACCATTTTGGCTAATGTAGCCGAAGAGAAAGGGATTGTGGACAATGCCGTAGAAAAGGACTACTGGGTCAGTATGGTGTTGCGTGCCATATTTTCTTTGCCGTATGCAGCAGCTTTTGTTTTCAAGGGAGGAACAAGCCTTAGCAAAGGTTGGGGATTAATAGAACGGTTTTCGGAAGATATTGACCTTGCAATAGATCCCCAATATCTCGGTTTCACAAATATTGAGACTAAAAGTCAACGGACTAAGTTGCGGAAAGACTCCAAGAAGTTCATAGATGGCACTTTTGCGCTTGACGTAGAGAACAGATTAAAAGAGTATGGTCTTTCAGAGTGTTGTAAAGCCATAGTTCCGGAGACATCTGTCAGCGACCTTGACCCTGTAGTCCTGTTTGTCGAGTATAATTCAGTGCTGCAAACGAAAATGCAATATATACCGGAGCGAGTCAAAGTTGAGATAAGTTGTCGTTCTCTCATGGAACCGTCGGAACAGATAGAAATGCGTTCTATGATAGAAGATGCCTATCCGGATGAAGATTTTTCATTGCCGATATTTACAGTCCCCACAGTAGTGCCAGGACGGACATTCTTGGAAAAGGTTTTTCTTTTGCATGAAGAGTTTAACCGTCCCAATGGCTGTACACATATCGAACGTATCACACGACACATGTATGACATTGTAAAGATGATGGATAAACCGTTTGCTATGGAAGCAATGCAGGATGTACAATTATACGAGGACATTGTGACTCATCGTAAAAAGTTCACGGCTTGGAGTGGATTGGACTATACGAGTCATCTTCCACACACAATATCGTTCCTGCCTCCTGAAAGCATCGAAGATGTTTTGCGTGACGACTATAAGCAGATGCAAATCGGCTTCATCTATGCCAATGCACCTTCTTTCGATGAGATTATGGAACGATTGAGTGAGTTGCAAAGCAGATTTAGGACATTGGTATGGAAAAATTATCGTTGAAGGTATGGATAGAATAAATGTTGATATAAACGAAACAGAGATTTTTAATCTTTATCCGGAAGTACTGGAAACGTTACTCAAAGACCATACGACAGGACGGAATATCTTTTGGGCAACGGATTCGTATGCACATAGGGGAGATGGTTTTCAGTATAGTGATGCCATAACAGTTGGGCATATTATTGGCGAAAACGGGATGGTGATACGACCGCGTGCCTTGAAGAGCAAGGACGAACAGACGGAACGGACAAAGGAAATGGCAGAGGTATTTACTCCGTCATGGGTTTGTAATGCCCAAAACAATCTTGTGGACGAGGCTTGGTTCGGAAGGAAAGATGTATTCAACACCGTTGACGATACGCAGCATACATGGATGGCCAATCCCGACAGAATTACTTTCCCGAATAACAAGACATGGAAGTCATATGTCCGGGCGACAAGGATGGAAATCACTTGCGGTGAAGCCCCTTACCTCGTCAGTCGTTATGATACTACGACCGGGCTTCCGATAGAATTGAATCAACGCATCGGAATGCTCGACCGGAAACTGCGTGTAGTCAGTGAAAACACCGGAACAAGTGGTGAATGGCTTGATATGGCGCAGGAAGCCTATAAGAACATATATGCCTATGAATGGCAGGGAGACAATTTGCTTTTGGCCCGTGAGGCTCTGCTAGTTTCCTTTGCGGAATACTATTATGCAAAATTTGGAAAAATGCCGTTGGCAAAGTCCCTGCTTTATATAGCCTATATCATTTCCTGGAATGTGTGGCAAATGGACGGACTTAAAGGAGTTGTTCCGGACAGTTGCAAGAATGGTGTAAAAGTCATGACGCGAGACTTATTCGGAGCGACTGAAAATGTTGAATATTGTTCAGGATGTCGTGATGGAGGATTCAGAAACCATAACGGGATTTACTGCCTAATAAGGGACTGGGGATTGAAAGACCCCAAAACGGGAGAGAATAACAGAAAAATAAGGTTTATAGACCTGATAAAATAAAAGTTGTATGATATGGCAACATTTGAAACCAGCTTAAAATCCAGACTGATATATGTCTTTGCCATTTCCGATGAATGGCATAAGGACTGTCTGAAAGTGGGTGAAACAACATTGGAGGAGGATGACGGGAACTTTCCTTTGCCCAACAGTGAGGTACTTAACAAAGCTGCATGTGATCGTATTGACCAATATACGAAGACGGCAGGTATTGCCTATACCCTGCTCCATACGGAAATGACCGTATTTTTCAAAGGTGGAACAATTAGCTCCTTCAACGATAAGCAGGTACACAGCGTATTGGAGCGTTCAGGTGTTAAGAAAAAGACGTTTGATACTGTGAAAGGGGCGAATGAATGGTTCTGCTGCGACCTTGAAACAGTCAAGAAAGCGATACATGCAGTTAAGAATGGACAGAACAGTCTGAATGCAAGTGACATCAGCCATACTCAAACTCCTATAATCTTCCGTCCAGAGCAGCAAGCTGCTATTGACAAGACAAAAAAGCAGTTCAAGAAAGGCTCACAAATGCTTTGGAATGCAAAAATGCGTTTCGGCAAGACCTTATGCGCCCTGCGTGTGGCAAGGGATTTAGATATGCGACGCACCATTATCCTTACTCACCGTCCCGTAGTTGATGAGGGCTGGTTTGAGGATTTCGGTAAGATATTTTACGACCGTACCGACTATCATTATGGTTCCCGCACAAAAGGAGAAGATTTCGATTCCCTTGAACGGCTGGCGAAAAAAGGAGGCAAGTATGTCTATTTTGCCTCCATGCAGGACATGCGTGGCGCCCAATTGGTCGGTGGAAAATTTGACAAGAACAATGAAGTGTTCTCCACCGAATGGGATTTTCTGATTGTGGATGAAGCCCACGAAGGAACACGTACAGAATTGGGAGAGGCTGTTATTAAGGAGCTGACCAAGGTAAACACGAAAGTGCTTAAGCTTTCAGGGACGCCATTCAATCTGCTTGATGATTACACAGAAGAGGAAACGTACACATGGGATTACACCATGGAGCAACGCGCCAAAACAGAATGGGACTTGTTGCACATGGGCGACCCTAATCCGTATGCTTCTCTTCCGGCCATCAATATCTACACCTACGACCTCGGAGCGTTGATGAATGATTATTCCGAAGATGAAAAGGCTTTCAACTTTCGAGAGTTCTTCCGTACAAAGGATGACGGGACATTCATTCACGAAAATGATGTTGATAATTTTTTGTCGTTGTTGTGCAAGGAGGACAAGGAAAGTCTTTATCCTTATTCCAACGACCGGTATCGTAGTATATTTCGTCATACGCTTTGGGTGGTCCCGGGTGTCAAGGCTGCCCGTGCATTGAGTGCAAAACTGAAAGCACATCCTATATTCGGCTGCTTCGAGATTGTCAATGTGGCCGGCAACGGTGATGAAGACGAAGAAAATGCAGACGCTTTGCAAATGGTAAATACAGCCATTGGCAAGAATCCTGACAAGACATTCACTATCACCCTGTCCTGCGGACGACTGACGACGGGTGTGAGCATAAAGCCGTGGACAGCTGTATTCATGATGGCAGGGTCATATAGTACATCTGCAGCAGGTTATATGCAGACCATATTCCGTGTGCAGACACCGTTTATATATAAAGGACGTATGAAGGAGCAATGCTATGCTTTCGACTTTGCACCAGACCGTACCTTGCGGATGTTGGCTGAAGTTGCCAAAGTCTCAGCCAAGGCAGGAAAGGCAACGGAAGAAGACCGCAATATTTTAGGCGATTTTCTGAATTTTTGTCCTATCATATCCATTGAAGGCTCGCAAATGAAGCCATATGATGTAAACAAGATGATGGGGCAACTCAAGAAAGCTCAGATAGAAAAGGTGGTGCAATGTGGCTTCGAAGATGGGGCATTGTACAATGATGAGTTACTCAAACTTACGGATGTGGATCTTGCAGACTTCAAGAATCTGAAAGGAATCATCGGTAAGACCAAGGCCATGCCTAAGTCTGGTGATATTGATGTTAACAAGCAAGGCTTTACAAATGAGGAGTATGCGGAAAAAGAAAAACTAGAAAAGAAGCCGAAACGTGAACGCACTCCAGAGGAGCAAGCCAGGTTGGACGAATTAAAGAACCGACATAACCAGCGTAAGGATGCCATTTCTATTCTACGCGGTATTTCTATTCGTATGCCGCTGCTTATATTCGGAGCAGAACTGAAAGACGAAGATGAAGAGATAACCATTGATAACTTTGCCAATCTTGTGGACGATACTTCTTGGACAGAATTCATGCCAAAGGATGTAACCAAAGCCATCTTTGCCAAGTTCAAGCGCTTCTACGAGCCTGATGTGTTTCGTGAAGCGGGGAAGCGCATCCGTGCCATGACTCGAGCTGCCGACAAGTTCACCATAGAGCAGCGCATTGAACGTATAGCTGGTATATTCAACACATTCCGCAATCCTGACAAGGAAACAGTTTTGACACCGTGGCGTGTAGTCAATATGCACATAAGCGATTGCCTCGGAGGTTGGTGCTTTATGGATGAAGAGTTTAAGCAACCATTGGAAACACCGCGCTTTGTGGACAAGGGGGAGGTGACGCATTCTGTATTCAGAGCGGACAGCCTGATTATGGAAATCAACTCGAAGAGCGGTCTTTATCCATTGCTCGCTGCTTATAACATTTACCGTAATCGTTTGGAAGCGGCCAAAGAAAAATATGGAGAAGTAGGTAATGCCTTTGCCATGCAGTTATGGGATCTGACCATTGAACAGAATATTCTTGTAGTATGCAAGACCCCTATGGCTCGTAGTATTACTCGCCGTACTCTCGTCGGCTTCCGCGATACGAAAGTACATGCCGAATATTATAAAAATTTAATTGAAAACATATCCCAGAATTCAGACCTAGTCGTAAATACGCTACGTGACGGCAAGAATTTTTGGGGCATAAACGAAAACAAACATATGACTATAGATGCCATTATAGGAAATCCGCCGTATCAGGTAGTTGATGGAGGTGGAAATGGAGCAGCTGCAATACCTATATACAATAAATTTGTATGCACTGCAAAAGATATGCACCCACACTATATCTCTATGATTATGCCAGCAAAATGGTATGGTGGCGGAAGAGGATTGGATGATTTTAGGAAAATGATGCTCAATGAGACACATATTGACTACATTAAAGATTTCCCTAATCCGAAGTCGGTTTTCCCTACTGCAAATATCAGTGGCGGAGTATGTTTTTTCAGATGGTCAAAAACTCACAATAGCAACATTGCTCTGTTTATAAATGCCTTTGACGGAACAGTAATTGAATCTAAGCGACAATTAAATGAATTTCTTCAATATGACATATTCCCAAGATACAATGAAGCGGTTGCTATATTACACAAAGTCATTTCATCTAATGGTTTTGAAAGTCTTTCTAAAATAGTAGCTCAATATAAGCCGTTTGGACTGAGGACGTACATACGAGGAACTGAAAACAAGCAAAATGAAACAGATGTATTGGTGCATTCGAGCGGAGGATGTGGTTTCATTTCAAGACAAGAGATTCCTGTCAGCTTAGATTATATAGACAAATACAATGTCATAACTGGTAAAGCCTTATCAGGACATTTGGGCGAAAGTGATGAAAACGGTCAGGTAAAAGTTCTCGCTACAACCAAAATTATTTTACCAGGTGAAGTTTGTACGGAGTCATATATCGCGATGGGAAAATTTGACACAGAATTTGAGGCCTATAATCTGTACAAATATTTATGTACAAAAGTATCTCGTTTCTTACTGTTGCAAGCTCTGCCTACTATGGATATTCGAAAAGAGAGTTTTAGATTTGTTCCGCTACAAGATTTTACCGATTCAAGCGACATTGACTGGAGTAAACCGATAGAAAACATTGACCGTCAGCTTTATCGAAAATACGGTTTGAATGATGAAGAAATCGGCTTTATCGAAAGAATGATAAAGCCGATGGAGTAGTCATCTTTATGCCATTGATTTGATATTCTGCTCAATAAACTGGATTTCCTCGTCCGAGAGCCAGTATTTGGAGTACAGCTGCCTGTCTATTTCAGGTATAGGCACGTCCCAATTTATATCACTTCCTGATGTGAAGTCCTGCATCGGTACATTTGCCCAAGTCTCGCGGGGATTATGCTGCGTGGCTTTCAATGTCCCTAACAAACATCTGGTAAATTTTGTCTTGACGTATTTGAGACACCGATCAGCTTGCTGGGCATCGGTAAACTTGCCGATGCTCAGGAAGGTGTCGGTGTGCCCGATTACCGGCACGCCGATTACCGGCGTGCTGAGTACTTCGCCGATTGCTCCTGTTCCGTTGGCTTCGGGGACGAGAACATTGTAGGATTCACAATATCCATCAGTCGGTAAAGTATATCGTTTTTCAATCCATTTATAGACACGCTGATTTTTTGACCGTCCCAAAATACGGATGAAAACATCGGGATTATCTGGCTCTTCTTCATGGAATATATGAGGAAGATGTTCAAATGCATTTGAGGTTATTTTTGCTGCAGTTCCATTTCCTTGGACTTCGTAAATTTCAGGATGTTCATTAAATGCCACCTCTGAGAATTTATAAAGGCCTTGAGAAGATATGAGATTGCTGAATTCATTTTTGACAAATCCCTGATGTGATAACACTTTTTGTAATATGCTTTTTAATTCTTCATATTCAGAGAAGAATCCGATTGGTTCAAATTCAGTTTTAGCATCACGATAAGTAATTACCACACCGCCTTTTATGTCGACAGACGGAAATACATCTATCGACTTCTGAAAATAATCCACCACCTTAAAATGTTTGTCAGCTAAAATCTTATCCATCCATTCTTTGGGAGTTTGTCCTGCCCTGAATAAAAAACGGCCTGGAGTTATCAATGACACTTTATCCGACAGGCGGAAAGAAAGGTCGTAAAACAGGTGATAGATAGGGGCTTTACGGGTGCTTATTCCTTCCTCTTGATACGGCGGATTTCCTATAATGGCATCTGTCGGAACTACTAGGGCTATCTTATTAGTACAGACAACTTATGTTTTACTAATAATTAGAACCAATATGGATACAACTGATTTTGAATCATTCCTAAAACAGGGAAATTTAGCCCAGAACACCGTTACAGCGTACCTGTATGCCGTAAAAGATTATTTTACCCGTTATAAAGAGCTGAACAAGCGGAATCTCATAGCTTATAAAAACCATCTGACAGACAATTTTAAGCCAAAGACAGTTAACCTCCGCATATTGGGATTGAACAAGTATTTGGGATATATAGGCAAGTCACGGCTACGCATGAAAACCATAAAGGAACAGCAACGCACTTATCTTGAAAACATAATCAGCAATGCTGATTACGAATTTCTTAAAAGCCACTTAGGAACGGAGAAAAACCGGACATGGTATTTTGCCGTACGCTTTCTTGCCGCTACCGGGGCAAGGATAAGCGAACTGATACATTTGAAAGCAGAGCATATCCGGGTAGGATATTTTGACATCTACACAAAAGGGGGTAAGGTACGTCGTATCTACATTCCGAAACAACTGAGCACTGAAGCCACCAAATGGCTGTCAGAACAAAGCCGATCCAGCGGCTATGTTTTCCTTAACCAATACGGACAGCGTCTCACCACAAGAGGCATCGCCCAACAACTGAAAAATTATGCGCGGAAATACGGTATGAACGAAAAAGTGGTCTATCCGCACTCGTTCCGTCACAGGTTTGCTAAGAACTTTCTGGACAGGTTTAATGATATTTCCTTGCTTGCCGATTTGATGGGACACGAAAGTATAGAAACTACCCGTATCTATCTGCGGCGCAGCAGTGCCGAACAACAGGAGATTGTTGATAAGGTTATCACTTGGTAAAAGATGAGCAGCGTCAAATACGAAAGTATGACGCTGTTTTATTGTCACATCATTTTATCTGCCTCGTTGCGGATTTTTCTTTTTCTGTTCGCCCCACGGAAGTTCCGAAGACGACCCGCCACCGCCTGTTCCGACATGAACCTCTGCCGGTCCACCGGCTGCAAGGGTAAACGCAGCACCCAATAGTTCCACCTGCTTCCCGTTTACCTGTTCCTGCGGCTCGAAGACGGCATTGACAAACTCCTCATCCGTGATATGGCCGTTGAAATGTCTTTGGGCCACATCATAGTCTATCTGGAACTTGGTGTCCTCATAGAGTTCCTCTCCGACCCGTGTCCAGATATGGAGCGACGGATTCCGGTAGTTGGACACGTTGATTCGGACAAGCTCGGCACCGGATGAGAGGCTGTAACGCTGAGGGTTTGCCATCCGGTCGAGCAGGCCTATCTGCTTCCGCAGCCTGTCTATGACGGCATCTTTCTCTTCTGACTGCCGCTCAGCGGCTTCCGCCCTGCGGATAGCTTTGTCTATCTCCGCTTGATAGCCGTTTCGCAGTTTCCCGATTTCTGATTTATGCTGTTCCTGCAACCGGATCTTTTCTGCCTGAAGAGCCTTAATCTGTCTATTGAGTTCGGCAATTTGCCCGTCCTTGTCAGCCAGTTCCTTTTTTGCCTTGGCAAGGTCTCCCTTGCCGAACCACGCGAGGATGGTGCTCCTGCCTTCCTGCGCCTTCTCCACATCGGCCTGTAACTTGACTATGTCCTCTTCATATTGGATTACCTGCTGCCTGTAGTATTCCGAGTTCGCCTGATGCTTGGCGGTGGAGCCGACAATCCCACGCTGTAACCCAAACGGCTTCATGGCCGCAGCGTAACTGTTCTGGTATTCGCGCAGCCGGGTACGCCGCATCACATCGTCCGCCGACAGTCGTGGGCCGGATTTCGTTTCATATTTCTTTTCGCCCTCCCGTTTCCTGCGGAGACGTTCTCCGGTCACAATGGGAACGACAGTGGCGTGCAAGTGGGGAGTTTTCTCGTCCATGTGCAGTACGCACGACACAAGGTTCTCTTCGCCGAAGGTCTCCTTTAGCCATTTGAGATTGGCGTCGATCCAACTGTCCAGTCTGCCGTCATTGGCAATCTTCATCATCTGCTCATGCGTCCCGGACAGGATGATACGGATGGCCTTTGTCTGGTTCTTGCCGACCTTGCGGCGCAGCCCGGCCGTGTCGATGCGGTGCTGTACCGCCTCGGTACGGTTGGACACTCCTTCAGGGAACCTGACCAGCTCACGGTTGAGATGTGTCCGGTCCGCATTGGCATTGACCGGCACATAAATCTTTCCCTTGGCATCCTTCCTTTCTATATGGCATGACATTCCACTGTCATTGCCGCTGCCACGCTGCAGGTGGCAGACCGCGTATTGTGTATTGCTCATATCTGTTCGTTTTATGGTTGTCATTTCTGTTGTAAAATCCCGTCCTATTGTCGGAGGCATATACCTGGCTTCTGAACAACATCTTTCGGCCTATGGGCTTTTTGATTGCCGGACGCGGAGCAGAGGCGGTGAAAATGCCCTAATAGGCTACGGGATTTTACAACCCCTTTTTCATAGGACAGCGAGCTGTCCGCTGCTTTCACGTCATTCCGCCCTCCCAGCATCCACCAGTTCAAGTCCGAAGGTATCGATGAAGGTCTGCAACACGGGATTGCGTTCTATCATTCTCGCAAGGATCATCTGCGGCGTGTCCTCCATCAGCAGGAAGTCGGCTATGTCCAGTCCCTGACTGCGCTGTCCGTCGGTCGCAATCTTCTCCAACAGGTCGGAGCAGGTGGCACGCCTGCAAAAGGATTCCAGCATCGGCAGCCGTTGCCTCCATTCTTCCGTCGCCTTGAGGTCGGGGAAGAGGACAACCTCCCGACCGTGCAATACCTGCATGGCTCCGCTGTTGAAGCACCCGTGCATCCCTCCGGTGGCAAGCCAAACGAAGTCGGGGATGAAATGGGCGGCGACAATAGCTGTCTTCTCGCTCTCGACAATGGCTACAGGCTTGGAGGATATGGTGGAGGAAGTGTCCGACAGCAGGTGCTCTCCGAACAGGCATTGCTTCATGCGGAAGTCCTGCACCTTCCTTACCGAATGCACCCAGCTGACTTGGTTAAAAGGTTCCTTGACCCGGTGCCCGGTCTCTGCATTGTAGCCCATAATCTTGCCGGCACGCACATTGCCGTCCCGGTCTGTCTGCCAGAATACGGCCGCCCCGTTCCACATCCTTGACGTGCCGACCCTGTAGAGGCGGAACAGCCTGTCCGTATCCTCCTTGCCGGCCACCTTGGTGAAGTAGCGATATAAGGGGTTGATGTCGTACCTGCGCATGGACTGCTCCACCCAATCGGAGGGAAGAAAGGATATCCGTGGCTCCTGTTCGGGCACCGGTTTCGCTGCCGGTCTTGCAGCCACCGGTGTGCGGCAGTTTCTCTCCTGCTCACTCAACCTCTCCTTGACGGCCGGATTATCCCGGAAGTATTCTTTCGGAGTATAGTGGTAGCCGCAACTGTTGATATGGTCACAGATACCCACGTTGTCAGGGAAGGAAATCTCTCCCGCCTCGTCGATATAACGGGTAAAGCAGGACTTCCTGCCGCACTCCGGGCAGACGGTCTTACTGCCCGGCCTGTATTTCTGTAGATGGAATCTGTATCCGTTCATGATGCTCTCTTTTGTGGATTCCTGCAAATGAAAACCGTCATTTGCAGTTTGCAGTTCCTGCAGTCTTGCAGGAAATACCTGTTTTTAGAACCCTGAAACTGCAAAACTGCAAAGACTGCAGGCTGCAACGAGGGGGTCATCCGTTGCAGTTTCTGGTTGGCGGTTCATTGTCATTTTCATTAGATTTGCCAGATTTATCATATATGACTTTTTTGTAATGCCCGGCCTTGGCCTTACGCAGCAGCCCGCTCCTGCACAGTTCCTTGAGGTAGTTCATCACCGTGCGCTCGCTGACATTCTGCAGTTCCTTTCCAATGGCGATGGCCATCTTCGTGTCGAACGTGTCCGGCAACAGTGACAGCAGCACCTTGGGCGGGTCTTCGCACATGTCCTCCGCCACGAATGAGCGGATGCGGCGGTACGAGTCCTCGAAGTAGCCGTTCAGCCGGATGGCCGCCTTTACCGATGCCGTATCCACAGACTGCAGGTTGCTCTCACCGGCGGCATACCGCAATACCTGCATGAGCAGGGCCAGTCTCGCCACCTGCGCCGGATGCTTCATCTCACGGCTGTCCACCTCGGCATCGTCCTCTATCCGGTTGATGCGTTCCACTTTCCTGTTCCACCAAGAGAAGAAATATTCCCTTGCCTCCCTGTCCATGGACAGCACATGGGGCATCCTTTCTTCCTCTCCCGTGTCATAGTCCAGGGCGAGTACCTTGCCAAGTATCTGTTCCCATCGTGCCGCCGCCATGGAAGCCCTGTCCTCCCCGCCATCATCCCAATCGGTCCATTTTGGCACTTCACGGGACTTGGGAAGCACGAACAGGATGCGGTCGAGCAGGCCGTTTTCCTCGAAGCCTTTCGTCAGCAGTTCGTGTACACGCTTGGTCTGCGTAGTTCCGACGATATTGATGCATGGCTGTTCTATATGTACGGGTACAGTGTTGCCGACCCTTGTCACGTCCAGCGCCCCGCCGCTCCATGCCGTGAGCAGCTGCTCGATGAGCTGTCCGTTGGTGTAGCGGTTGGCGGAGTTGAACATGCCCATGATCTCGTCCACCAGGATGGCCACGCTGCGGGGATTGTTGTTGTGTGTCAGCAGGAGCGATTCGGGGGTGAAGTCGGACACGACGGTACGCCGCAGCACGGGCTTCTTCCCGTTTTCCCCGGCGGCTTTCCATACCTCCAGTTCCGTCTCATACGCCTTGAACAGGGCATAGTCGTGTTTCCGTATGGGACGGTATGCCGCCTCCAGCGGCGGTGTCTTGCCCAGTCCCGGCCTGCCCACGAGGATGATGTAAAGGGCGGCGTTGCTTTGCCACTCGCCCTTGATGCGGATACGGTAGGTGCCGCCCAATGCCGCTGACACAGCCGACAGCATGGCCGTCGCTATGAACTCGGCCTTGTAGTTCTCGTACCGGGCCATGTCAAGGATGACGGACTGCATCGTCTGCGGGAAAACTTCCAACGGGAAATCGGTATCATTGATATGTTCCGCCTCCATGCGGATCCGGTTGCACAGTTCGAGCCGGATGTTTGTCATGTCAGCCATTTTTCTTCTTGCAATAGGATGTCACACTCTCGGATTTCCCTCCCGTCTGTATGCGGCGTATGTCGGACTTGGCATACATGTTCTTGTTGCCTACCTTGACAGGGACGAGGTAGCCGCGCTTCGCCCAAAGGTTGAGCGTGCCGTCGCACACGTTGAGCAGTTCACGGACCTGTTTCGTGTTGAGCCACGTCTCTTCCGCCGCACGCTGCATCTCCGCATCCAGCTCTTCCTGCCGGGCCGCTATCGTGCGCTGCACGATGGATTCGGCAAACATCTTAAGGTCGGTGGGCGTGACTTCCAGCTTCACGTTCGCGCCCTGTTCGACCAGACTTTCTATGGTTATCATAAATATCGGTTTTTGAATTTTGTGATGACCATCTTCAAAAATTCCCTGATGCCCCGCTTCCGATGGCTTATAAAAGAGAAGCACCGCCGACCTTCGGGAAAAGGTTGACGGTGCAAAAGTATATGCGAATTGAAACGGATTGATATATAATGCCTTGTCTTGAATTGTCATGACCATTCAAGTCTGCATGACCATGTAAAACGGCTTATTTTGCCTTATCCGGCGATAGTCCCTGCTTCATCATTAGCGATAATTTCATTGATTTCCTGCGCCAGTGACCGGAACAGTTCCCAGTTCTCGTCGCTCTCGATAAGAAATGCCATCTGGTCTTTCCCGTCCTTGATGACATGCTTTGCCGTCTTCAGGAAGCCGACCGCCTGGCGTATGGCGCTCTCGCTTTTCAGGGAGGGAAGGTCGGGAAACTGCAACGACATGCCCACGCTGTACTCCTTCGCGGCGTGCATCCCGGCCACCAGCTGCAGGTCTTTCAGCACATAGAACGGGAGTGCCTGATGGACTGCGCTCGTGTTGATGGACACGAAACAGCGGATACATTGCATGACAGCCTCCTTCTTTTCGCATTTGAGATAATCCGCGAGAGGCCGTTCCTGTATCTTCTTCTTTCCTGCTGTCCGCTGTGTCTGCGATGCCGTGCCGTTGCCGGAGTCTGCCGCTTCTGTCGAGTTATTTCCGGTATCGGCATCACTATCACCCATCCCGTCCTTTACGGACTGCAATGCCCATTCTCCGATGCTGCCTTTCTCGATTGCGCCTTTCATGGCGAAATGTTTGTCCCAGTCCTCCTTTGTGCGGAAGCCGTTCTTTATGGACACTTCGATAATCTGGCGAACGACAATGGAACAGCCCATCCGCTCGGCATTCCCCGCTTTGGGATGTCCCGCCTGCCTGCTGACCATGTCCACCATCGCCTCGAAGCTCTTGCCGTAGTACAGCCAGCTCAATACAAGAGGGGCGGACAGGGTCACGCAATGTTTTCTCAGGCTCTGTCTGAAAATGTATTTCATCCTGCCCCAAAAGGAAGACGGAGGAGTGGTTGCATCCTCTTCCCTTTGTTTCCTGTACAGCTCCACGATCTGCCCCGGTACAGCGTTATCCTTGAAATGCAGGCCGATGTTCCTGAAAGCGTCCGTGCTGTCGTCGCACCATGACATCTGCCATTCCTTTTTGATTCCGGGCAGCTGTTTGAATATGGCACGGCATACGGCGAGGTACTGCATCTCGTTACCGTCCGCCATCATTTTCGCAAAGCGGCGGTATTCCTCCCTGTGCGTGTCCTTCCACTGGAAGATGTCCGCCTTGAACTGTTCGTATGTCTGTTTCTGCCCGTCCATATTCATATTGTATTATTACAGGTTGATATAAAAGGATAAGTGGAAAAGAGAGACTGTCAGTCCAGAAGGTTTACCAGCTCCTTCTTCATCTCGTCGTCAATCTTGCGGTACCGCGCGAAAGCCCGGCTGCCCTCCGAATGTCCCGACATGGAGGCAATCAGGTTCGGGTCCTTGACCTGTCTGTATAGATTGCCAATGAAGGTCTTGCGTGCCGTATGGGTAGATGCGACCTCGTATAAAGGTCTTGCCACATCCTCCCTTGTCTTGGGGTCGAGGACTATGACCTTTCGGTCGATGCCCACGTACTTGAGTATCTCCTTTATCTTCTTGTTGTAGCCAAAATGCGAGAACCGGGGGAGCAGAGCGTTCTCCAGATCCTTGTAGCGTTCCAGTATGTCCCGTGCCTTTTGGTTGAGCGGCACACGCACTGTATTGGCATGTTCCATCTTCGTCTTCTGCGGGATATACTCCACGAAGCCGTCCACGATGTTGGCCTTGGTCAGCCTGTTCAGGTCGCTCACGCGGCATCCTATCAGGCACTGGAACATGAAGATGTCGCGATAGACCGGGTAGGTCGGTCCCATGCCGCTCAGGTCGGCATAGTACACCTTGTCCCGCTCTTCGAGGGTCAGGTAAAAGGGGTCACCGTACATCGGACGGGCAATCTGGTACTGGTCGAAAGGGTTGTTCCTTGTCAGCCCGCGCTTGATGCACCACTTGACAACGGTGCGGATGCGGTAGAGCGATCCAGACATGCTGTTCTCGGAACGCCTCTGCCCCACATCGCGAAGTTTCTCGTTCCGATAGAATACGGGATACATGTCCACATATTTGTGTTCCTCCTGCATCCACAGCTTGAAGTCCCGGATGTCGTCAGCCGTTACGGTGTCTATGCACAGGCGGAAGCCTCTCTGGTGCAACACCTCGTGCCGGAAACGCTCGTAGCGCAGCACCTTGTTGAGATTGTCGAGGTGGTGCTTGCGGCTTTCGTCCGCAAGCGGGGTCTCGTCGATGTATTTCCGTATCTGGTACGAGAGCAGGTACTCGTCGGCCTTGTTGCCGCCCCTCGCGTTGATGTTGGGATGGTGGTATTCCTCTATCAGCCCCTTGAGCCAGTTGCCGTCCACGCCACGGTGGTACTCTTTCGTGATGAGGTGGGTAATCTGCTGCACGTCCTTGTCGAAGGCCATCTTCTTCTCCTCCGACACCAGTGCCACGCGGGGCTTGTAGCCCTGCCGTTCCGGGCTCCAGTGGTTGGGGTTGATGGACAGTTCGCTCGCTGCCTTGATGTCCACGCCGCCGATGTCACGTACACGGAAATAGACACGTGCCTGGTCCGTGATGTTGTTCTTGGCGGCGGTCTTCCGGATGAATGCGGTCACTTTCATATATATGTCCTCCTTTCTGTCTTAGTCTATCATTTCCACAAGCCTGCGCTTCATGTCATCGTCTATCGTGCGGTAGCGGCTGAACGCCCTGCTGCCCTCCACATGCCCCGACATGGAGGCGATAAGGTTTGGATCGGGCACCTGCCTGTATAGGTTGCCCACGAAGGTCTTGCGTGCCGTGTGGCTGGTGGCTACTTCGTACAAGGGCTTCTGCACGGTGTTGTAGCCGTGCGTGTCGAGGATGGTGACCATCCTGTCTATGCCGCAACGCTTCAGCAGTTCCCGTATGCCGAGGTTGTAGGTGTGTATCTGCCTAAACGGGAACAGCCTGTCGGAATTGGCATCGTATCGTTCCAGTATCTTCAACGCCTTTTCGTGCAGCGGCACCCTGACGGTTTTCGCCTGACATTTCTTCGTCTTCTGCGGCATGTATTCCAGAAAACCGTCCTTGATGTTGGCCCTCGTGAGCCTGTAAAGGTCACCCACGCGGCAGCCGACATAGCAGTGGAACACGAAGATGTCCCGGATGACGGCCAGCTTCGGGTTGTCGCTCAGGTCTGCGTCATACAGGATGTTCCTCTCTTCGGAAGTGAGGAAGAACGGGTCGCCGTAGGTCGGCTCCTTGCAACCGTAGAGGGCATAGACCTCGTTGTCGGAATACTTCATCTTCTTGCACCAGTGCAGGAAGGTGCAGAACAGGTTCATGGTGTTGATGACGGTCGTGCCGGAGAGTGACCTGGGACGGTGGTTGATGAGCGTGCGGGGAGCGTAGAAGTCTGGATATTCCTGCCGCAGCAGGTGTTCGTTCACCACATAATCCCGGAAAGCGTTCATCTGCTCCAGCGTGACGGTCTCCACGAAGAGGGTGAAGTCCGCCTCGCCCAGTATCTCCCGGCGGTAGTCGTGGTAGCGTGTCATCTTACGCTCGAAGCGGACGATATGCTCCTTGGTCCTCTGCGCACCATCGAACTTTTCCAGATACTCGTGAGTGCGGGCAAGCAGGTTCGGATGGTTGCGCTCGAAGGCGCGGGCAGGGTACAGCACATCCTCGATGACCTGCCTCATCCACCGGCTGTCCGCCTTGTCCGTGAAGGTCTTCTCAGCCCGCTCGATGATGGCGGCGATCTGTTCCGGCAGCCGTTTTTGCTCGGAGGCGGGCACGGCTGTCGTGCGCCTGTAGCTGAGGGTGTCGGTGTCCCAATACCTGTCCTGCACTTCAAGTGGGGAAACGACCTTTATGTCCACATTCTTATCCCTGACCCGGAAGCAGATGTTCGAGGTCTCGGGGGAACACTTTTTCAGATAGACGGTGACTTTCATCTGCGTTGCTTTTTCGGTTATGCGGCAAAGGTATAATAAATTCCCGTAAATGTTCCCATATATCCCGAAGAAACTTGCAACGGATTAAGACAAATTAAAAAGTCATTCCCGAATCTGATACCACATAAAACGCAGTATATCAACGGTTATATTTGCAGATGTTTAGCTCTTTTTTTCATTTTGGCCTTTATTCGACTTCCCGAATATCATATATTGCAGTTCCACGCTTCTTGTGTTTATTTCTCCATATGGGGCTGATGGAGAAACATAATAACAAACTTTATGGAATATAAAGTCGTTCCCTTTAATGCTAATCTTAAGCACGATGGATCAGCCGAAGAGGCTGCAAAGCAACTTCAAACTCTAATCGATAACCAAAAATTGAATGGTTATGAGTTTTATCGTATGGATAATATTTCAACCAATGTGGCAGGCACAAACGGATGTCTTGGAATAGGCGCCAAACCCGGATATGAGGCTTCTGTCGCCATTGTTATATTTAGAAAATAGTTTCCAAATTACGGTGCGAAGAGTTTTTCTATGGGCTATAAAAGCATATTGGCTGATTCCTGGGAGTTTTCATGATAAATGTATTTTCCGAGAGAGTTGTTCTCACTATGTATATAGGATAACAAATGAGAAAGGGATCAAAGCCGGTATATGCGCATTAAAGGAGAGGAATAAGCAATGTCGACCAGGCTACATATTGTATAGATACAATGGTAGGATATATCTCAAAACAGCAGAAGGTGAGATTTATCCAGAAGAGCAGATAGCATTATCTCTTTTGCGCTCGTCCAAAGAGCCATTGATTGATTTTGACGATCCAAATAAGATGTCGGAATTTCTGAGGCCAGGAAGCATAAAATAAATTGAAGAAAATTGTAAACTGAATTAACTATGGCACAAGACCAAGACGGAGATATTATTGACTATTTGATGGGATTGATTTTTGAATTCTTTGGTTGGATTCTGAAAGTCATCGTAAAATTCGGATGGTTGATTACAATCGGCATTATCACCGGAATTATTTCCCTAATAAAGAAACTATGTTCCAAGAAGTCTGAAAATGTTTCCGAGGAGACAAGCTCAGATATACAGCAGTAGTTATAAAGGCGTAGCTGAAAAGCCTATAATAGAGTAGGGATAACTTAATTATTTCAACAAAATGAAAAGCATTTCTTTCCAGGTTGTGTCTGCAAATGTTGAATTTGCCTCTGTAAATTCATTCTGCAACTTCAACGAAAGTGGTCCTTGCGATATGTGCTGGGGCGACTTAAGTCTTTAATCCATTATGGGGGGAGCAAGAAGTTGTGTTATACCACGGCTTTCTTGCTCCTTATTTTATTTGTTTTAATATGTATTGGTCAAAATACAACATTCTCTGCGAGACAGAACGATATGGCTGGCTTTTGTTCAACACCATGTCGCAAATATTCATACGAATACCCGACTCGGCAATCAATGATTGGAAACAATTGAAAGACCATCCGGACTTGTGCGATACCCTTGCAAATGGTGATTCATTGCGCAAAGCAAGAATCATAGTCGACAACATTGAAGATGATTTGAATGCCTATCTTGCCGATGTGCAGAAGAACCGATACAATTCTTCCGATGTTGCACTGACTATTCTACCAACGCGAGGGTGTAATTTCGGCTGCATATACTGTTACGAGCAGGACAGACCTGCAATAATGATGGATGAAAGGACAGAAGACAATATCGTCAGATTTCTGAAATCCAATCCAAACATGAAACGTCTGTCTGTTGTCTGGTATGGCGGAGAACCACTAATCAATTTCAAGTCCATAGTCCGTCTGACTAAGAAACTACAAGATTTAGGCGTTGAATACTCCGCCAAAATGGTAACAAACGGTTATTTGCTCACCGACGACAAAGCAAGGATGTTGAGAGAGTTGGGCATACGTCATTTACAGATAACTCTTGATGGCTCTAAAAAGACACACGACAGCCGCAGATTCCTTTTAGGTGGTAAACCTACTTACGACACGATAATTAACAACCTTGAGAATTTGCTCAAGGTTGACGAAAGCATAACTGTGGATATTCGCAGCAATATAGACCGACGGAATAAGGATGATTATGCAGTGTTCCACGATGAGTTCCGGTCTCGAATATCCAACAAAAGAGCTAACCTTTATCCCGGATTTGTCTCTGATTTGCTGTCATCTGAATGCGTATCTCCAGAACACAACATCAGCGAAGGAGGTTATAAGGCCGATTTTGTATTGGAAATGTTTGACAGATACGGCATAGAGATCAAGTCATTCTTACCAAAGTTCCGACGACACAGTTGCGTTGGCAGCAAGTATTTTGCCTTTGTGATAGGCCCGGAAGGTGAAATGTATAAATGCTGGCGTATGGTAGGCAACAAGAAACAAGAAGTAGGAAATGTCAACGACGGTTCATTTGACATGGTCAAGTTCTCCCGTTTTATTGCTGGCGTTGACTATACCCGTGATCCTAAATGTCTTGATTGCCAGTTTATCAGCCTATGTGGTGGAGGTTGTCCTCTCGTAAGAATGCGCAACAAATATGAAGGGACAAACATTAACCATTGCTGTCCTGAAAAGACAAAGATGGAGAAGCTTATGGAGCTTCGATATGAAATGTACATAAAAGCACAGGATAAGAAATGCTAAAATACACAATCGAGACATATGGTTGCCGCATGAACATTTGTGACAGTGAGGTGGTTATAAGTCTTCTAAAGGCCGACGGCCACCAGTATGCGCCAACCATTGACGAGGTTGATGTGGTGATTTTGAACTCTTGTTCCGTTAGAGAAGATGGGCATGATAAAATCTTTGAACGCCTGAACTTACTTGACGAACAAGGCTTTAAAGGAAAAATAATCGTCGCTGGCTGCTTTGCATCTATGATAAGCGCAGATGTCTTTACCCAATACAGTCAGGTTGCAGCGATTGTAAATCCAAATTCTTATCGTTCGCTGCCTCGCATTTTTCATGCAATTGAGCAGGGAAAGCATGGAATATATGAGGTGCAGATGGACAATAAAGAGATATATGCTGGGATTGTTCCCACCAGACTGATTGAAGACACCACGACGGCAGCCATAACGGTAATGAAAGGATGTGACCAATTCTGCACCTACTGTATAGAACCTTTTACAAGAGGTCGTGAAACTTGCAAACCAATGGCGGCAATAATCGAAGAAGCAAAGGACATTGCTCGTCATGGCTTTAAAGAAATAACACTTGTAGGGCACATAATCGACAAGTATTCAGCTTCAGAGAACGGGGAACTTTATGATTTTGCCGACCTTCTTGAGAAGGTTGCTGAGACATGCCCGAATCAACGAATCAAGTTCCTGTCCTCGCATCCCCTGCATTTCTCCGCAAAGACCGCAGAAGTGATGCGTAAGCACAGCAATATAATGGCCGTGGTACATCTGCCTGTGCAATCCGGCTGCGACCGCATCCTCAAACTTATGCACAGAGGTTATACTACAGATGATTACCGGCGAAGTGTGGAACAAGTCCGGCAGGCGATTCCGGATATAAGCATCATTACGGATGTCATGACTGGTTTCTGTACCGAATCAGAACAGGACTTTGATCAGACATTACAGTTGATACATGATACTGAGCCATACGATATCAATATATTCTGTTTTTCCATGCGCAAGCATACTCGCGCCTACGACACCCTGTCCGATGATGTTCCGGCAGCGGAAAAGATGCGCAGAAAGACGCGAGTAATGGACTTACGTGAAGCCATGCGCGAAAAATATCACAGATCCGATATTGGCCGTCAGTTGTCTGTCCTTGTGGAACGGATAGAAGATGGCGTGTGCTTCGGACGAGACAACAGACATCGCAGCGTCATGTTTCCCGATACAGGCAATATGATCAATGATTTGGTGAAGGTGGAGATCATAACTGGTGACGCACAGAATATGGAGGGGCGAGCAGTTTAAGTATGAAAGTAGGAATAATCAACATAGGCTGCTTTAAGAATCTCGTAGATTCAGAATGGCTGATGGCCAAAATCGAGGCAATCGGGCACGATGTCGAATTTGGCAGGAAAGATGCTGAATCTGATATTCTGATTGTTAACACATGCGGTTTTACTGGCGATGCGGAGCATGATACACTTGAACTGCTGCATTCGCAGGCTGCACGGAAACGCAACAACGAGATTGGCAAGTTGTGGGTGATGGGTTGTTACGGACAGAAGCGTGGCGAGGCTCTGCGGTCGGATATTCCTGAAATTGATGCCGTATTCGGCAATTTCCATTGGGCAGATATAATCAAACGTCTTGGAGGCGAATATACGAACTCGTTCCAAAGGAAAATTACTACGCCGAGGCATTACGCATACGTCAAAATATCAGAGGGTTGCAATCAGCCATGTTCGTATTGCATAAAACCTATTCTGAATGGTCCCATGCAGTCCCGCCCGATAGAAGAAATAGTTGCAGAATGTCGATATTTACAACAAACAGGCATAAGGGAAATTCAGATTGTTGCCCAAAATACAACGGCGTATGGCCTTGACATATATCACAGACATGCAATTGCGGAACTCATCAAACGCATTTCTGATATAGAAGGAATTGACTGGATACGTATTCATTACGGTTATCCTTTGGGATTCCCTACAGATTTGCTTGATGTTATGGCAGAGCGTGACAACGTATGCAAGTACCTTGACATGGCTTTGCAGCACTGTAGCACGAAAATGCTTCGTCTCATGAGACGTGGCATGTCGCGCGAACAGACCGAAGATTTAATAAAGGAAATCCGCAGCCGTGTCCCCGGAATCTATTTGCGTACAACCATGATGACTGGGCATCCCGGAGAGACAGAGGCAGACTTCGAGGAACTGGTCGAATTCGTAAAGGCGCAGCGTTTTGAACGGATGGGAGTATTTCCATATTCACATCAGCCTGGCTCATATTCCGACAAACACTATATTGATGATGTCCCCGAAGATATAAAGCGACACAGAGCATTAAGACTGATGGATATACAAAAACAAATCTATTTAGAACGCAACAATACGCTCATAGGACAGGACGAACAAGTCATAATAGATTCTATATTGCAGGACGGAACCTACCTCGCACGTCGTCAGTACAGCACGCCTATGGCTGACCCTAAAGTGCTTCTCCACTCTTCCTTGCCATTACAGACAGGGTCATTCTATTCAGTAAGATTTACAGGAGTCCAAGGACGGGACTTAAAAGCGGAACTGTTATGATAAACCAGACATTAAACAACGCAGAGATTTATCTGCACCGCATTGATAGTCAACATATTCTCATCTATCTACCACTAACCGGATATGCTTCGGTAGGCACGGAACAGATCGTGTCGGAGATGGAGACTCTAGTCACGAATCCCGATGCTCAGGTAAGTGAGCATTCACGTGAAATATATTCCCATCTATGCGACAAACCGAGGCCGATATATCATAAATTGGCAGATTCATCAGAACTGCTCAACATGATGATATTGCCGAACAGCAAATGCAATTTTCATTGTACATATTGTTATTCCGCATATGGACGTAGCGGAAAGGAAATATCTCCAGATAAACTTAAGTACGCCATTGACTTTTTCTTTGAAAAAGGTCGTGCAGAAAACAAGCGGCTTACTATCTCGGTCCTCGGAGGTGGCGAACCTCTATTGTCGTGGGATTTGCTTAAGCCTGCCCTACTGCACGCAATTGATCTCTCGGAACGTAACGGCAGAAAGTTACCTTTATCAATAGTGACCAATGGGTCTATTATCAACGTAGACATCGTACAGTTTATTCTTAAGCATAATGTCAGCCTTTCTGTTTCATTCGATATCCTCGAGGAAATACAAAACAAGCAGCGCGGACAATACCGTAAAGTCGTGGCCAACATCAACCATTTCGCAGAAAATGGTGTTGATGTTGCCCTGAACACGGTCATAACGATCGACAATGTAAACCGAATGGTCGAGATGATTGAAAACATGGGGAACACTATGCCTTTAGTCAAGAAGGTGTCATTCAAACCGATCATCTCATCGGATTATTTTTCCGATACACAAGAGCGTCAGGAGTATTACGATGCGTTTGTGACTAATTTCTACAAGGCTTTAGATATTGCTTCTGAGAAGCACATTTTCCTTACTTCGCCTTACTACAACAATGCCAGCTGCCTCAGCAACAGGTATTGTCCGGGAAAATTCGTTGTCACTGCGGAGGGTACTGTCTCAATCTGCCACACAGTATCGTCAGAGAGAGATAAGGCCTACGACCAGTTTATTTATGGACATATAAACGATGATGGCACTCTGACAATTGATGAAGACAAATTGGCTAAAATTCTTTCCCACGACTACAACAGTCGTGAATCATGCAAATCTTGCATTGCGCGTTGGCATTGCGCCGGTGGATGTTATGCCGACAACTGTAGTATAAACGACGATGCAAAGGAGGCCTATTGCAGGTCTATGCAATCATTTATGAAAGAGTTCCTTTTGCGTAAATACAATTTAAATGTATGAATACTGAACTGTTGTCAAAACTTATATCAACCCCTACACCATCAGGGCATGAACAGGATGCCGTAAATATCATAAACGGCTACTTGTCGGGTGTCGCTAGCATTTCAACTGACTCATTGGGCAACATATACGCCAGATTGCCAGGTTGTGGCAGCGAAACATCCGTTTTACTTGAGGCTCATATTGATAATGTGGGATTCCAGGTATCCTACGTTGATGACAACGGGTTTATATACGTCCGGCCTCTTGGCGGTGTAGATATTCTTTCTTCCATAGGACAGAAAGTGGAAGTAAGGTCGCATACCGGCAAGAAATATACTGGGTTTATCGGAAAAAAGCCGATACATGAACAGAAAGCGGACGAGCGCAAGATTGTTCCCGATGCGGAAAATATCTGGATAGACGTTCCGGCCAGTGACTATGAAATCAAAGACAACGTGAGGGTTGGTGATTCCGTGGTTTTCATCTCCAGTCTCTTTAGGCAGAATAACCGTCTAGTAGGATTTGGTCTTGATGACAAGGCCGGTGTTGCGGTAATATGCGAAGTTCTTAAACGCATTGTAGCCATGCCTCAGCACTGCGCCGTCACAGCTGCATTTTCAACACAGGAAGAAGTCGGGTGCAAAGGAGCTCAGGTTGCTGTAGCAAATACATGTCCTTCAATCGCTATAAGCATAGACGTGTGTCATGCCACCGATGCGCCGGAAATGTCAAAGAGGAAAAATGGAGATGTCAGGTTAGGTTATGGTGTCGTGGTAATGATGAACACTGACACTACCCCTTCTTTAGCACAAAAAGTCATCGGATTGTCGAAATATGCAGAAATCAACATTCAATTGTCTGCCGGTTCACGCGCAACTGGAGGCACGGATGCTCCACGGCTACAACTGGCGGGGAAAGGTATTTCCACTATTACTCTTGGCATTCCGAATCGTTATATGCACACGGCTGTTGAGATGTGCGATGAACGCGACCTTGATTCTGCAGTCGATTTGATAGTTGAACTCGTAAAACAGGGTAACATAATATAATGAATACAGTATATTTCGCTTCCAACGGCTGTGCTGTTCTATGGCACGAAACAGAACGTATAGCCAAGTATTTCAGGCTGAACGGCTGGAGCAAGGCGTCCGTTCCCGCAGATGCTGATATAATAATAATGACCTGCTGCGGAGTCACGCACAACGAAGAGAATCAGGCCATAGACATGATTCGAAATCTTGAGAGCGAACGCAGGACGGATTCTGTCTTTATTATTAGCGGTTGCCTGCCGGCATTTGCCCGTGAACGCATACTTGATACAGCTCCCACTGCCAGACTGCTCACATATAATGAACTCCCAGAACTTGATTTCATAATCAACGCTTCAGTTCTGTTCAAAGACGTATATTTCAACATTCATTCAGAAATAGACGAAGAGCGTTGTGTCTTGCCCCTCAACAGCGAGGAGCGGATGCTCCACTCAATCGACAAGGCGCAAGGCACACAAATTTGCATGCGCCAGTATGATGCCTGCACCATGCGAAAATATGTATGGCAAAGCAGTGACGTTTATCAGATAAGAGTGTCGTATGGTTGTCCGGGCAATTGCAGCTACTGCGCCACAAAACTTGGCATAGGCAATTTCTGCAGCGTTGATAAGGAATTGGTTTTACGTCAATTCCGTGAGGGCGTAGCTGCCGGCTACCAAAAGTTCCTGCTTATTGGCGATGAGATAGGCTGCTATGGTTCCGACTTTGGAGAAAATATCATTCAACTGCTCAACGACGTACACGCCATAGACCCTGACATAACGGTAGCCATCCGTTATATTCATCCAGACATTCTTGTAAGATATTACGAAGGTCTAAAGTCACATTTTGAATCAGGCTTTGTAAATTACTTCTGTTGCGCCATTCAATCCGCCAGCCCGGTAATTCTTAGGGCAATGAATCGCAATCCCGACATAGAACCTTTCATACGCTGCATGGAGGATATTAACGCCAATGGCTATCCTGTGAGCAAACACACGCAGATTCTTGTCGGATTTCCAGGAGAGACCGATGCCGACGTTCTTCAGACACTATCATGCCTGATGCGGTGTGACTTTGACCACATAAACATCAATAAATTCAGCCGTAGAAAGGGCACAAAAGCATACTTGATGGAGGACAACATTCCGGAAGAAATAAAGGTTGAGCGTTGTGAAATCTTCCGTAGGTGGATGATGCAGAATAAGAAAGCAAAACTATATGATTCAATAAAGCAGGCATACTCCGACGAAGACATGACTGTAAAATAGATTTATACGATGGATGAGCAACTATTACAACAATTGAAAGAGAGTGTTGATAAACTGCAGCCATATCTCGAGCTGATGTCAATTAACACATCTCCCGTTCCATATACAATCTGGACCTTGGCAGTGTCAATATTTGCCGCCTTATTTGGTGCGATAGGTGCATATTATGGGTGGAGGGCTTATCATTATTCAAAAAGAATCTCCAACAACGTGGCCCGAATGACGGCTGACAATCAATTGGAACTGGCAAAAGAATTGGTCGGCGCATTCTATTCCAGCTTTGTAATTTTTCTCTCATGTCAGTTGCGCAACATTAGACAACAGAAGTTTACTCCGGCAAAAAGTCTGCTTTTGCGTTTACGCTTACCCTCCCACGAAGATTACTTCAACCTACGTGACTATAATGGGAATAAAAAGATATACAGGCTGATGGTGGATTTAAAACAGTCTATGGAAAAATACAATAGTGAAGTAGACTTAGCAACGTCAGCTCCTGAACTTATAATGGAGGTGAGGCGCAAATTGTTGTATAACCCGCTGAGAATGATTCGAATAGCCGCTGAAATTGGCAATGATGTGTTAATTAGAATGCCGTATCTATACAAGCGCTTCAAGTATAATAGGCAATGGGAGGAAGGTATAAAGGACAAGGAGTTCTTCAAAAGTATTATACTGCAAGAACTGTTCAGATTGCACGTCCAGCACTATTGTAACGCAAGTCAGAACAACATAGATAACATATGCAGCATACTGTCTATTCCTAGCGAGTGGAAAGAAAGCGAGAATGATTTTTATAAAGTATATCTTGACATAGAACGATTGAATGTTAACTCGGTCACTACAGAAACCCTACGCAGCAAGATATCATCTGAACTCATCCGAAAATACAGAGTATCAATTACATCGTTGGCAGAAAAATCCAACGTGACTCTTTTTTCGGATTACCTTGCAAAGATTAACAATGATGAGGCTTTCATAGACACCGACTTCTTGCTCACGATGAGCTGTATCGACGCTGCTATTGAAGATGTAAATTTGTATTAGTTCATGGGTCGTAGATTTAGATTGGTCAGCGTGGATGAAACGGATATATCAGCGATTAATCCGTTGTCTACGCGTGATTGGTCGTTATCGTTGCAACAGACGATGAAACGGGACATGTACGGCTTTTGGCACTCTACGGACAAGGAAATCAAACTTGATAAATTCTGTCAAAAAAAGTATAGATACATACTTGATGAGGAAGGCCCCAGGCGCAGCACATCTACGGAGATAAGATGTGACGCATACAAGATAGTTGCGTCAAAACATACCGCTGGACTACAGACCCTAGTATTAGAACCTTTTGAGACTGTCGCTGAGAAAAGCCCATGTCTGGTCATATGTCTTGGCGGTCCATTTGTTCATATTCCAAATGTTGATGAGCAAGGTTCTATATACTGGCATTTTAGGCAGGCGGGATTTTATGTGGTCATCCCATTAAGACGAGGCGTCATAGGCATAAAAGACGAATGGGACACATGCCTGCGTGGCAATTATGGCAAGTTCGACGTGGATGACATTCTGCAGGGAACACATGATGCAATAGACGCTGTCTCTCAGATAGACGCTAATGAAGTCTATTTGTATGGAGGAAGTTACGGAGGATATGATGCCTTGCTAATTGCAGGGAAATATAATGCCACCAAAACATTCAAAAAAATCATTAGTCATTGCGGCGTTTTCAATCTAGCAAAATATCCATTTCACTGCAAGGCGAATCCGAAAGAAGTCATGATGGAGTATTCTGACTCATCGAATATAGAAGAGTATATACAAAGCATCAGTGATATTAACCCAGCAAACTATGTCTGCAACTGGGAATTCCCGATTATGATTGTCCATACCTTAGACGATGAGACTTGTTGGTTCGGCCAATCTGTGGAGGCGTACAATGAATGTATCAAACATAAGAAAGAGGCAAAATTGATACTACTACCAGGACCGCACACCTATGAAGTGGAGAATAAAGAAGCTCTATTTAAGTTCTTTCTCAAATTCTACTCAAAAAAAATTTAAGCTATTAGTAAGTAATCACTTTTTCTAAATATAGTGAAATAACGGCGGATTGTTCAGAATCTGCAGAATAATTCTTAACTTTGCACTCTTGACTAATAATATGGCTAATCAAGTTCAAGTACTTGGTTTGTAAATACTGGTTAGTCCAATTCAATTATTAATTATTGTGTTATGATTAACATTACATTTCCTGACGGAAGCGTCAAAGCCTTTGAGAAAGGCGTAACAGGTTATCAGATTGCGGAGAGTATCAGTCCGAGGCTGGCAGCAGAAGTTTTGGCTGTGGCAGTCAAACCGGAAGGTGATACTACGGTAGGTAAGGGAACAGTCATCGGACTGGATACCCCTATTGAGGAAAACAGTTCCGTAAGACTTCTCAAGTGGGAAGATGAAGAAGGCAAGAGGGTATTCTGGCATTCATCTGCTCACCTTATGGCACAGGCACTCGAGGCACTGTATCCGGGTGTCAAGTTCGGCATCGGACCTGCTATTGAAAACGGATTCTATTATGACATTGACCTTGGTGACAGACAGCTTACTGATGCGGATTTCCCTGCTATCGAGAAGAAGATGATGGAATTCGCGCACAGCAAGGAGGCTTTCAAATGCTCTCATGTATCCAAGGCTGATGCCCTCAAATATTTTACGGAGAAAGGTGACGAGTACAAGGTTGAGCTGATCAATGAACTTGAAGACGGCAAGATTACCTTCTATGAGAACGGCAACTTCACCGATTTGTGCCGCGGACCTCACCTCAGAAGCGCTGAGCAGATAAAGGCTGTCAAACTGACTTCACTTGCAGGTGCATACTGGAGAGGTGACGAGAAACGCCCACAGCTTACCCGCGTATATGGTATCACATTCCCTAAGAAGTCTCTCCTCGACGAGTATCTCGTTCTCCTGGAAGAGGCCAAGAAGCGTGACCACAGAAAGTTGGGCAAAGAGATGGAGCTGTTCACATTCTCTTCACGTGTAGGTCTCGGTCTGCCGTTGTGGCTGCCAAGAGGTGCCGTGATGAGACTCCAGCTGGAGAACTTCCTCCGCAAGAAACTTGACGAGTTCGGATATCTTCCTGTAGTTACGCCTCATATCGGAAGCAAGCAGCTTTATGTGACATCTGGCCACTATGCAAAATACGGCAAGGATTCATTCCAGCCTATTCATACTCCTCAGGAAGGTGAAGAGTATATGCTGAAACCGATGAACTGTCCTCATCACTGCGAGATCTTCCGTTCAGAACCGAGGTCTTACAAGGATCTTCCTTTGAGATTTGCCGAGTTCGGTACAGTATATCGTTATGAGCAGAGCGGTGAGCTCCACGGCCTTACACGTGTACGCTGCTTCACTCAGGATGATGCCCATCTGTTCGTGCGTCCTGACCAGCTCAAGGAAGAATTCGAGAAAGTGATTGACCTTATATTATATGTATTCGGTACATTCAATTTCAAGAACTTCACAGCCCAGGTTTCACTCCGCGACCCTAATCACAAGGAGAAATACATCGGAACAGACGAGAACTGGGACAAGGCAGAGCAGGGAATCATCGAGGCTGCTGCTGAAAAGGGACTCAAGACAGTCGTAGAGTATGGCGAGGCTGCATTCTACGGTCCGAAACTCGACTTCATGGTGAAGGATGCCCTCGGAAGAAAATGGCAGCTCGGAACCGTACAGGTGGATTACAACCTTCCTGAGAGATTCCAGCTCGAATATACAGACAATGACGGCTCGAAGAAACGTCCTGTAATGATTCACAGGGCACCGTTCGGATCTATCGAAAGATTTACCGCCGTATTGCTCGAACATACCGCCGGCCATCTTCCTTTGTGGCTCGCTCCGGATCAGGTTAAAGTTCTGCCAGTCAGCGAAAAATACACTCAATATGCAGAAAAAGTTTGTGATTTGATGAAAAAATCCGATATTCGCGCTTCAATAGACGACCGAAACGAGACACTTGGCAAGAGAATTCGTGAGATTTCGCTTCTCAGAGTGCCTGTGCTCGTGATTGTGGGAGAAAAGGAGGCAGCTGAGAATCTGGTTTCAGTCCGTCACGAAGGAACAGACAAGGGCACTATGACTGTCGAAGACTTCATCGCAAGAGTAAAAAATGCGGTAAATTCTTACGGCAATGAGTTTTAGCGCTCAAAAAATATTTGACAACTAATTATTTGGGAGGGTAAATTTATCGCAACGCCTTTTAAACCTCACTTCGGTGGCCCGAGGCCATCAGGTAACAAACCTGCAGGAGCACCAAAGCCGGCAGGACCGAGACCTGCAGGCGGCAGGTCGTTTCCACCACGTCACAAGGACGAGAATGAACTGAACATCAATGATGAGATCAGGGCAACTCAAGTCCGCCTTGTAGGTGACAATATCGCTGAAACTGGAGTCTATTCCATCGCCCAGGCCATGAAGATGGCTGATGAAATGGAACTTGATCTGGTGGAAATCAGTGCCAAGGCAGATCCTCCTGTCTGCAAGATTCTGGATTACCAGAAGTACTTGTACCAGCAGAAGAAGAAAGCCAAGGAGATGAAGCAGAACTCCACAAAGATTGTCATCAAGGAGATCCGCTTCGGTCCTAACACAGACGAGCACGACTTTCAGTTCAAACTGAAACACGCTCAGGAGTTCCTCTCGGAAGGTTCTAAGGTGAAGGCTTCGGTTTTCTTCAGAGGACGTTCGATCCAGTTTGCAGACCAGGGCGAGAAACTGCTGCTCAGGTTCGCTGTAGAGCTGGAAGAGTACGGACGCGCTGAGCATATGCCGCAGCTTGAGGGCAAGAGGATGATAATGATGATTGCTCCTATAAAGAAGAAATAAAAACCTGGGTTTTCGGAGGTGCGAGCCTCCGGAAGTCCGGATATAATTAATTATAAATCTTTTGTAAAATGGCAAAGCTTAAAACCAACTCCGGTGCCAAAAAGCGTTTCGCGCTTACCGGAACGGGAAAAATCAAGAGAAAACACGCTTATCACAGCCACATTCTCACCAAAAAGACCAAGAAGCAGAAAAGAAATCTTGATCACTTCGCACTTGTTCATCGCGACGATGTGAAGAGAGTTAAAGAGCTCCTGGTTATCTAATTATCAATTGTTGAACTTGGAATGCAGTCAGAAAGTATCGCTGAGGGCGGTCACTGTATCCAAAAATCGTAAAATTTATGCCAAGATCAGTAAATTCAGTAGCCTCAAGGGCTCGCCGCAAGAAGATTCTCAAGAAGACCCGCGGCTATTTCCTTTCAAGGAAAAATGTTTGGACGGTAGCGAAGAACACCTATGAGAAAGGTCTTACCTACGCTTACCGTGACCGTAAAGCCAAGAAACGTGAGTTCCGTGCACTTTGGATTCAGCGTATCAATGCAGCTGCACGTCAGTACGGTATTTCATACTCACAGTTTATGGGCAAGCTTGCAAAGCAGAACGTCGGCCTTAACCGCAAAGTGCTTGCAGACCTCGCTATGAATAATCCTAAAGCTTTCGAAGCTATAGTAAATCAGGTAAAGTAGTTGTCTGATGAGCTTGAAGGAACTATACCGCAACAGATGGGCAAGGATGGGCTTCTGGTCTGTCTTGTATCTCGCGTGGGTGGTTTGGCTCGGAAACTATTGGTGGCTCGCAGGCCTTGTAGTCATTTTCGATTACCACATCACAAAAAAGGTGAAGTGGCTGTTCTGGAAAAAAGACTATAAAGAAGGCGAAAAACGGAATGCTCTGCTGGACTGGCTTGACGCCATCATCTTTGCAGTCGTTTTCGTGACATTCATCAATATTTTCTTCTTTCAGGCATTCAAGATTCCGTCTTCTTCGATGGAGAGTTCTCTTCTTACGGGAGACCATCTCTTCGTCAGCAAGTTGACCTTCGGACCGAGAATTCCGGAGACTCCGTTGACGATTCCGTTTACCCATAACGTGATTTTCGGAAAGGAGTCGTACTCTACACTTATACAGAACAAATACAGGCGTCTGAGAGGCTTCAGACACGTGGAAAGAGGTGACTATGTCGTTTTCGGGTTTCCCGACGGCGATACTGTCCTGACAAAGGCACCGGCAGATGATTACTATTCCGTGTGCCGATTCTACGGAAAAGACTATGCGATAAAGTCGTACGGACCCGTAAAGGTCCGTCCTTCAGACAAGAAGGACCACTACGTCAAGAGATGCGTTGCCATCCATGGTGATACGCTCTCGGTAATAGACGGCAGAGTGTGGGTGAACTCACAGGCTCAGGAAGTCTGGCCAGGCGTTCAGACTACATACTCGGTGGTTACTGACGGCTCCCGCATAAACCAGAAGACACTTGAGCGTTATGGTTTGAATCTGTCGGAACTTCAGTTTGACGATACATTGCCGGGTTATCCCCAGATGCCTTTGACGGCAGCAATGCTCCAGGAAGTGAAGGGCTGTGCCAATGTGACGAGTGTAGAAGAACAGGTAGATGTATATCCTCCTGACTTTCCGGATTCGTACCTCATGCTGTTCCCATACAAGGAAGATTTCAGATGGACACGTGACAATTACGGTCCGCTCTGGATCCCTGAAGCAGGAGTGACGGTGAAGCTCGACCAGAAGAATCTTCCTCTCTATGAACGCATCATAAGTGTTTACGAGAAGAACGACCTCGTGGTCAAATCCGACGGTACGATTTTCATCAATGGAGAAGAAACGGATGAATATACCTTCAAGCAGGATTATTACTTTATGATGGGCGACAACCGCCACAATTCTCTGGATTCAAGATATTGGGGATTTGTCCCTGAGGACCACATCGTAGGAAGGCCCGCTTTGATATGGCTTTCCACTGACAGAAACAAGTCTTTCCCGTTCAATATCAGGTGGAGACGTTTCTTCAAATTTGTGTAAAAATTTTGGAAATCAGAAAATTAAACGCGATATTTGCAGCCCGCGTAAGTGTTTTTTAGAAAATTATAAAAGTAAAAATAATATGGCAAAGGTTTGTCAAGTAACAGGTAGAAAGAGAATGATCGGCAACAATGTCGCTCACTCCAAGCTTCGCACAAAGAGGACTTTCTCTCTGAACCTCAAGAACAAGAAGTTCTGGCTTGAGTCAGAGCAGAGGTTCGTCACACTCAAAGTTACCTGCAAAGGTATCAGGCATATCGAAAAGAACGGTATCGAAAGCGTTCTCAGAGATGCACAGAAGAAAGGATATATTAACCTTGTTTAATCAGATTAGTCATGGCAAAGAAAGCTAAAGGAAACAGGGTGCAGGTCATCCTGGAGTGCACTGAGCAGAAAGAAAGCGGTGTACCGGGAATGTCAAGGTACATTACCACCAAGAACAAGAAGAACACAACAGAGCGTCTTGAGCGTATGAAATACAACCCATACCTCCACAAGGTGACTCTTCATCGTGAGATTAAGTAATAAGGAGAACAGTTTATGGCAAAGAAAGCAGTCGCAACCTTCGCAGCTAAAGCTGGCGCAAGAAGCATTGTAAAGTGCATCCGTATGGACAAATCTCCAAAGACCGGTGCATACGTCTTTGTTGAGCAGTTCGTTGATGCAGGCAAAGAGAAAGAATTCTTCGACAAGAAGTAAGAAAGATTCGACACATATTTCGGGAGGTGCCGCGTGAAAGCGCAGCGCCTCTTTTTTTTGTATTTGGCACCTATTTTCATTAACTTTGCCTGTTAGTACATTGTTTACGGAAGAGACTAAAATATCGTCTTTATGGGTATATTTGACAAGGGTGTCAAGAAGACAAACGAAGGCTTTTTCAAAAGGCTTTCAAGAGCGATTGTAGGCAAGTCCAAAGTCGATGACAGCGTGCTTGACGCCATTGAGGAGGCTCTTATCTCCTCTGATATGGGTGTGGATACTACGCTTCAGATAATAGATAATCTCGAAGAGAGAGTGGAGAAGGACAAGTATCTTTCCATGGAAGAGCTTGTCGGCATGCTGAGAGAAGAAATCGCAGGCCTTCTGGACGTGGATAAAGAGCAGACAGGCGTTTCCTCATCATTGCCGTTCGATTTTTCACATAAGCCATATGTGATTCTTGTGGTCGGAGTCAATGGTGTAGGCAAGACCACCACCATAGGCAAGCTGGCGGCAAAACTCAAGGCGGAAGGGAAAAACGTGGTGTTGGGCGCAGCGGATACATTCCGCGCAGCAGCAGTGGAACAACTTCAGATCTGGGCGGACCGGGCCGGCGTAAGTATAGTAAAACAGGAAATGGGTTCAGACCCTGCTTCCGTAGCCTATGATACAGTGAGTTCGGCAGTGGCCAAAGGCGCAGATGTGGTGATAATCGATACGGCCGGCCGACTCCATAACAGGGTGAACCTGATGAACGAACTGACCAAGATCCGTAATGTCATCAGAAAAGTGATTCCGGATGCGCCGCACGAAGTGATGCTTGTCCTGGACGGCTCTACCGGACAGAATGCTTACCATCAGGCTCAGGAATTCTCCAAGGCGACAGACGTGACATCATTGGCAGTGACCAAACTTGACGGCTCGGCAAAGGGCGGCGTGGTTATCGGAATCGTGGACCAGCTGCAGATCCCGATCAAGTTCATAGGAATAGGAGAGGGCATTGACGACCTGAAAGTGTTTGACAAGAAAGAGTTCGTCGCATCGCTCTTTAATCCGGAAGATATCGACAAGTAATTGAAATATAATAAATTATAAATATGAAACTTTCGTATAGTTGGCTGAAAGACTATCTGGAGTGTGACTTGACTCCTCAGCAGATAGCTGATGCTATGACTTCTATCGGTATAGAGGTCGATTCTGTTTCTGAGGAAGAAGAAATCCCCGGAGGACTTGCAGGTGTTGTAGTTGCAGAAGTTGTAGAATGTGAAGCGCATCCTAACTCTGACCATCTTCATATTACCAAGGTGAATGACGGTACGGGCGAACTTCTCACAGTGGTTTGCGGAGCGCCGAATGTGGCAGCCGGACAGAAAGTCCTGTTTGCAAGACTCGGAGCGGTGCTTCCTGGTGATTTCAAAATCAAGAAGTCCAAGATCCGCGGCGTGGAGTCATTCGGTATGATCTGCGCTGAAGACGAACTCGGAATCGGAAACAGCCACGACGGCATTAAGGTGCTTCCTGCCGATGCAGTGCCAGGTACCACAGCCAAGGAGTATCTCCATCTGAAGTCAGATGCTGTCATCGAATATGAAATAACCGCAAACAGAGTGGATGCGGCATCCCATATCGGAGTCGCAAGAGACTTGTATGCATACATGCAGCTTAACGGCATCCCTTGCAGATTCTCTTACCCTGATGTCTCTTCATTCGTGGAAGGAAGCGGGGAAGGCGCTATCCCTGTGGAAGTAAAGGACACGGAAGGCGCTCCTGAATACGAAGGAATCACTATCAGGGACGTGAAAGTCGGTCCTTCACCTGAATGGCTCCAGAAGAAGCTGTTCTCCATCGGACTGAAGCCGATCAACAATATCGTGGACATCTCCAACTTCGTTCTTTTCGAAGTCGGCCAGCCGCTCCACACATTTGATGCTGACCAGATCATTGGCGGAAAAGTCATTGTCAGAAGAGCTGAGGAAGGCGAGAAGATCGTCACCCTCGACGGCATCGAAAGGACACTGCACAGTTTTGATATGGTCATTGCCAATGCAGAGGGCCCGATGTGCATAGCAGGAGTCTTCGGCGGAGAGAAATCAGGCGTGACCGAGAATACTGTCAATGTCTTTGTCGAGAGCGCATATTTCGATCCTCATTCCATCAGGAAGACATCTAAGACACAGGGACTTCAGACCGACGCGTCATTCAGATATGAGAGAGGTGCTGACCCGGGAATCATTCCGTTTGCAGCCAAGAGGGCGGCGTTGCTGATCCTTGAGCTGGCAGGCGGACACATCGAGGGCAAGACTCAGATTTCATATCCGGCTCCGATTGAGAAAAAAGTCATTGACCTGGACTATGACAGGATCGAGGCTTTCATCGGCAAGAAAATCGGTCACGATGTCATTGAAAACATATTGACCTACCTCACTTACGATTTCATCGAGAAGCGTCAGGGCGGCGCAAAAGTGGCTGCTCCTTCGTATATGATAGATGTTTACCGCGAGTGCGACGTGGTGGAGGAGATTCTCCGAATCTACAGCTATAACAATGTGGAACTGCCTAAGCACATGAAAATGTCAGTGGGCACGACTCCTGACCCGGATCCTGAGGCAACGAGGAACTATATTTCCAACTTCCTTGTGGCGGACGGTTTCGTGGAGACGATGAACAACTCGCTTACCAAGAGTGCCTACTATTCCGGCCTAACCACATTCCCTGAAGAAAGGTGCGTCAAAATCGTGAATCCTCTGAGCTCTGACCTCAATGTCATGAGACAGACGCTGATTCTCAATGGTCTGGAAGTCATTGCCTACAATGCCAACAGACAGATCACCTCTCTCCGCACATTCGAGTACGGCTCTGTATATCAGAGACTTCCGGATACTGACGGAACGACACTTGCTTCCTATGAGGAGCATCAGTGTTTCGCTCTGTTCGTGTCAGGCCCTACAGCTAAATCATGGAGACTGGGCGAGCAGAAAGGCAACTATTTCCAGCTGAAGGGATATTTGGAGCAGCTTTGCTCAAGATACGGAATCGATCTGCTGTCAATGGAAACTGAGGCGGCTCCTTCTGACATTTTTGCAGAGGGAATCGTGTACAGACTGCCTGGCACCCACGAGGTGTTCGCTACTCTCGGAACTGTTTCACCTGCATTGGCCAGGAAATTCGATGTGCGTCAGCCTGTATTCACTGCCGAAATCGTATGGCCTGTGTTGCTGAAGCTCATATCCAGAGTCAAGGTCAAGTTCCAGGAGATGCCTAAATTCCCTGAGGTCAGACGTGACCTTGCATTGCTCATCGACGAGTCCGTCTCTTACGCTGATTTGTCAAAGGCAGCGTATAAGGCTGTGAAGAAGATACTGAAACAGGTTACATTGTTCGACGTCTATCGTGGCGACAAGATTCCGGAGGGAAAGAAGCAGTATGCACTGAACTTCGTTCTTCAGGATCCTGACAAGACATTGACGGACAATGAGGTGGAGAAGGCTATGGACAGGCTTCTCGCTACATATCAGAATACATTCGGCGCTACATTGAGATGAAATTGCTGTCGCGAAACATAACTCTGCTGCTGGCAATCCTGGCATTGGCCTGTTCCTGCGGAAGGGACGGGCGGGTGATTCCGCCGCATAAGCTGGCGAGAATCTATGCTGACATGCTTGTGGCGGACCAGATGATTCGCAACGATTATTCTCTTACCAACGTGGCGGACACATCGCTGTTCTATGAGCCTGTGCTGATGGATTACGGCTATACGACCAAGGATTATGTGAAAAGTGTCGGCCACTATATGCGGGATCCTGAGTCTTTCGGGAAGATATTCAAGGAAGCAAAGGATATTCTGACCAGTCATATAGACGAACTGACCGCAGAAGAACGTGCAAGGCACAGGGCGGACAGCTTGAAGCGTGCTATCGAGGCTTCCGATTTCAAGCGTGCGCCTATATACAGGAGCGGCCTGAGGGATTCTCTCCGCACAGACACTGTGGAAATCAGTCTGGATACTTCGGGTATGCTCGTCTGGAAGTGGTTCATGCCGGATACGATTTTCAAAGGCCCTGTATTTACACTGAAATCGGAGCTGGATTCGCTTGCGGCAGTTGCAGATTCACTTTCAGCTGTAGCGGATTCGCTGAGGCGTCAGGATTCGTTGAAGGTCAATGCTCCTAAGGCGGATGTGGCCAGGAAGTTGGCCGGGGAACGGCCTAAGAAATTGTCGACAAAACCAGGTCTTGTAAAGCCGACTGTGCTGAAGGGAGCAGAGGCATTGACCAGAGATGAAAAATTCTTGAAATTGAAATGAGACGTATTTCTGCAGAATATTTATATGACGGCGGTTCTTCAGAGCCGCTGAGAAACGCCTATGTGGAAGTTGCCGATGACGGAACTGTCTTGGCTGTAGGCAAGGTGGAGAATCCTGAGGCGGAGCCGGAGTTCCATAAGGGTGCGATTGTTCCGGGCTTTGTGAATACGCATTGCCATCTGGAACTGTCCTACCTGAAGGGAAAGTTCCGCAAGGGTACCGGAATGGCTGGGTTCATTGACCAGATCAATGAAATGCGCGACACTTCGTCTATGGAGGAAAAGAAAGCGGACATCGCCTTCTGGATGAACGAGATGTGGAAACGCGGCGTTACGGCAATGGGTGACATCAGCAATTGCAGCGATACGTTTGAGTGCAAGGCGGATTCCCCGATGTACACGAGGACGTTCCTGGAAGTGTTCGGAACTGAGCCGCAGGATTGTCAGGATGTCATTGACAATGTCCTTGAGCTGCAGAAAACTGCTGACAAGTACGGCATTGACGCTGCTCCGGGGCCTCATGCCTGCTATACTATGAGTCCCGAGCTGCTTACTGCTGTTTCTGCCATCGGTCTCAAGTCCGGCTATCTTTCGTTCCACAGTGAAGAGACTCAGGAAGAGGAGGATATGATGATTTCAGGTTCCGGGCCAATGTGGGAGAACCGCAGGAAGACCGGCATGAGCGTGCCGCCTGTGACCGGAAAATCCTCACTGCTGTATTTTATTGACCGTCTTGAAAAAGCGCATCCTGCACCGTTTGACGAGCATATTCTGCTGGTTCACGAATGTTGTATGAACGAAGAGGGTATGCGTGCTGTCAAGAATGTGATGAAAAATGCTTATATTGCGCTGTGTCCATGCTCCAATATATTTATTCATAATGCCTTGCCGCCGATTGACCTTATGAGGAAAGAAGGCATGAGGCTTACGATAGGTACTGATTCACTGTCAAGCAATGATGATCTGGATATGGTGAGGGAGATGTTCTGCATACAGGAGAACTTCCCGGATGTGCCGCTTGGAGAGATTATAAGTTGGGCTACACGCAATGGGGCGGAGTTTTTGGGCAAGGGAGACGTTTATGGACGTCTTGCCGAGGGCTTCAAGCCGGGTGTAGCAGTTATTGACCACATAGATAAGGAAGGCCGGCTTACTACTGCCAGCAAGTCCATCAGGATTATTTGATGTTAAGGGAAAAGTTAGTGTTCGGACCTATTTTCAGCAGGAGACTCGGCTCGTCATTGGGCATAAATCTCTTGCCGGAAGAGGGGAAACTGTGCAATTTCGATTGCGTATATTGCGAGTGCGGCTGGAACAAGGACGGAAGGGGCGACAAACGTCTGCCTTCGCCGGAGGAACTTTCTGTTGCGCTTGAGTCTGCTCTTAGGAAATGCCACGAAGAGGGTACCCGTATAGATTCCATTACTTTTTCAGGCGACGGGGAACCGACATTGAACCCGCATTTTCCGGAGATGATAGACATTACCATTTCTCTCAGAGACAAGTATTTCCCGGATTCGGTGATATCTGTATTGTCCAATGCCACAAGGATTTGCAGGGAAGATGTCCGTGAGGCGCTGATGAAGGTGGACAATCCTATACTGAAACTCGATGCCGCTTCTGACGAGATGGCCAGGATGATTAACCAGCCAGCCTGCGAGTATTCCGTGAAGGATATAGTTAATGACTTGAAACTTTTCAACGGGAATTTTGTGCTTCAGACCATGTTCCTGCGGTTTGACGGTTTTGACTCCACATCGGAGGAAAATCTGAAGGGCTGGATGGATATCGTCAGGGAAGTGAAACCGAGAGAGATAATGGTATATACCCTTGCCCGCGAGACTCCTGCAGAGGGCCTGAAAAAGTTTTCCGTGCAGCAGATGAGGGAGGCTGTAAAGCCGTTGATTGATGAAGGGTTCAATATTCAGATTAAAGGTTGATTTATAAATTTAATAATAATAGATATGAAAGAATTATACTTGAACTATGGCTATTCTCCTGACAAGGAGGCTGTTGACAGAAGTCTGGAATTGATTGCCTCGAATCTGGACAATGTCGTTTCCGATGAGGTCATCAGAGACTGCTTCTCTTTTATGGACCTTACCTCTCTTCACAATGCTGACAGCGTCGAGTCGATTTCCGCGCTGATGCAGAAGGTCAATACCTATAGGGATACATATCAGAATTATCCTCTTCCTGCTTCTGTCTGCGTATATCCGAACCTGGCTCACGTCGTGAAGGAGACACGCAAGGAAGAAGAGTTGCACGTCACTGCCGTGGCAGGCTGTTTCCCTACCTCACAGAGCTTCATTGAAGTAAAGACTAAAGAGTGCGAAATGGCTGTTGAGGCTGGTGCTGATGAGATAGATATCGTATTGGCGCTCAATTCGTTCCTCGCGGGAGATTATGAGACTGCGGGTGAGGAGATAAAGGCTTGCCGCAAGGCTATTGACGAGGCCGGAGCGCGTGTGGGCCGTCAGATTGTACTCAAGGTCATCATCGAGAGCGGTGTGCTTTCTACACCTGAGCTGATTGCAGATGCTTCTTTCCTCGCTATGGAATGTGGAGCTGACTTCATCAAGACTTCTACCGGCAAGGTTGAGGTCAATGCGACCCCTATGGCTGCTTACATCATGTGTGAATGTATCCGCAAATTCTATGAGAAGACTGGCAAGAAGGTCGGTTTCAAGGCTGCGGGTGGCGTTTCCACGACTATGGATGCAGTATGCTACTATTCGATTGTTTCGGCAATCCTCGGCAAGGAGTGGCTTGACAAGAAGTATTTCCGTTTCGGCGTAAGCCGTCTCGCGAACAGCCTTATGTCATCTCTTGAGCAGAAGACGGTTTCGTTCTTCTAGAGTTTTAGGTTGATTGGCGTTAGAACGCTATTCGATATTTTTTTTGATTACATCGCCCGGCTGAATGGATTTCGGCCGGGCATTTTGCATGTAAACAGGGTGAATGAATTCTATGATGGCCGTCAAATGTTACAAAAATGTTAAGACGGGCAAATCATTTGCGGTAAATTTTCAGGAATTTCAGAGAAAAAACATCAATCCAATGGCGTAGGATGGCGAAATAAAAATAAAACGTGTTCATTTTCTGAAAACGGTTTCTCTCCAATAATTTTGCAGTCAAACCAAAAGATAATGAACGTATGAAAAAATTCTTGAAAACATTTTTCATCTTCGCTGCATTACTTGCTGCGGGATGTTCCGAGAAGGGATTGGATTTGTCTGGGGAAGATGAATCCGGAAATGAGACGGTGTCCCACGAAATGATTGTATTGGGAAAGAAACTGGATGACCCGTATTCGGTCTCAAATGTCACTAAAGCATTGGCCAGTCTCTATCCGACGAAGGCGGGACGAGTGGATGTCACACCTACGGATATCTATGTGCGTTTCCTGCCGAAAACGGAGGAGGAGTACCAGAAGCTTGTCACATTGGGCTATGAACTCATGGACCATCCTTTGGATTATCAGATCGTGAAGGACGGCGACTATTATCATGACCCGGATGTGTCGGAAGAGGAGATAACCTGGCAATACGCCGTCGTGCCTCATTCGACGACATTCCCTTCAGACATTTACTACGAGGTGCTGGACGACTGTTTCATTCCGGATCCGAGTGCCGGCACGAAGGCTGATGACGGCATTGACTGGGAGGCGGTCGTGAGGGAATCATTCATCCTTACGGGCAATGAGGACATGCTCTGTCCGGAGACTAAAGGCGGGGCGCAAAAACCATCCGGACGCATAACGATCGTGGATGAGGATGCCAATGGGCGGCAGCCTTTCGGCGTGGCCGGGGTGAAGGTGATATGCAATGTATTTGTGAAATACGGTTCTGCCTATACTGACAGGGACGGCTATTATTCCATATCCAAGAAATACTCTTCCAAGCCACGCTACAGACTCCGTTTCAAGAACAAGGAGGGCTTTGCCATAGGATTGAACAAGATCCTCGTGAATGCGTCCACATCCGCATTGGGAAAGGGTCCGGCAGCAGGCCTGGATGCGACGATTACCAAGAACTCCGACAGGAAACTCTGGTGCAGAAGTGTCGTGAACAATGCCGCATATGACTACATAAAGAGGTGTGAGTCAGATGACATGGATATCAAGCGCCCTCCTAAGAACTTGAGGATATGGATATTCCAGAAGCAGTCAGCAAGCAGTGCTGTCATGATGAGGCAGGGCGCGTTCATAGACGGTTCCCTCATCAGGAAGTTCCTGGGCGACTATGCTTCGATCATAAAGCTGTTCTTGCCGGACGTGACACTTGGCCTGCAGGACCGTGTGGATTACGACCAGATCTATTCCGAGACCTGTCATGAACTTGCCCATGCAAGCCACTTTGCTCAGGTAGGGAAGAAGTATTGGGACAAATATATCGAGTTCATAATCTCGTCATTCGTCTCATCAGGCGGCGTTACCTATGGAGACGGGACGGAAAAAGATGCCGGATATTGCGAGGTCGGTGAGATGTGGGGCTATTTTATGCAGAATTCCATGTATCATGACAGATATGGCGGGTCAATGCCGACTTCCGGCTTGTCGCATTGGTTCCATCCTCAGATTTTCAGATATCTCGAAGAGCGTGGATTGAGCAAGTCCAAGATTTTCGCCGCCCTGCAGAGCGAGGTGACCTCCAGGGATGCGTTGAGAAGGCAGCTTCTCGTGCTGTATCCTGACAAGGCTTCTGTCATACGGCAGGTTTTCGACAGGTATTCGGATAAAGGCTTGAAGAACGAATAGTCATGCGTAATGTGTCATTGAGGGTTGCGGCTTCACTTGTGCTTGTCTTGTGCCTGGACTTGTTCCCGACATCTGCCCAGAATGCATCAGTTTCCACTGACATGGTCAGCTATGCTAATTTTGCGACATTGAATCTTGAGGCGTCGGTGCCGATGGCCCGTCACTGGAGTGTCAATGCGTCTGTCAAATACAATCCTTTTGAGTTCGACCTTGGAGAAGGGCGTGAAGATGCACGCAACAAGCAGCAGGCCTATGCCCTGGGAATGCGCTGGTGGCCATGGAATGTGTATTCCGGCTGGTGGGTCGGCGGAAAACTGCAATACCAGGAATATAATGTCGGAGGCATAGTGTCCCGAAAGACTTCAGAAGGTGACAGACTCGGAGCCGGTATCTCGGGAGGGTACTCATATATGCTCGGAAAGCATTTCAATATCGACTTCGGCCTGGGGTTCTGGACCGGATATGACAAGTTTTCCGTGTATGCCTGCCCTGTATGTGGTGTTACTGAAAATACCGGCTCCAAATTCTTCCTATTGCCGTCGGACGTTATGATTGCGCTAAGTTATGTTTTCTGAAACTTGGAGATTTTATAAGTTTCTTGTCCTCCTCAGCGTCCTGCAACCTTTTTTCACCTGCCCGGGTTGTTCTGTGAAGGAGGACAGGGACTTATGTCCATGCACATTGGTGTTGGAGTTCCCACGTGAGGATGCGGAACGTCTGCAGGACGGGGTAACTGTCTGTATGAGAGGATATTCTGATGATGGTTTTTCTCTATGTGATACCCTCTTGGCCGGTCAAGCTGCTTCAGACGGAAGTCCGGACACCATTTCAGACAAGTGGTCGTATAGTTATGTGGTGCCTAAAGGGGATATCGATCTGGCTGTTGCATACTCGGCAGATGGACTTGCAGGGGAGTTGAACTCTTCGGGAAGATGGATAGAGATCGATGAAGGGCGGCCCTGTCCCTCCATATGGACATGCTGTGAAAAGGTGTCTGCAAGGGCGGACAGGGTGACAGTCCCTGTGAGATTGCATAAGAATTTCTGCCGGATCGACATTCAGGTCAGGGATGTGGACGGGGAGGAATTTCCGTTCAAGTTGCGTGTCAGAGGAAATGTGAACGGTTATGGTCTGGACGGCAAGCCTGCACGGGGAGCCTTTCTTTGTGATGCTGAAAGGTCAGAGACGGAAAGTGCCGGCTCCGGAACTGAATCGGATGGTGATGACTCTGGAGCAGAATCGGAAAGCACCGGCTCCGGACATGGATATGCTGTAACGGTGCCACGACAGACAGATGATTCCCTGACTTTGGAAATTGTCACAGACGACGGTGTGGCAAAGTCCTTTGCTATAGGGAATTACATCGCCTCGAGCGGATATGACTGGACTTCTGTGGACCTGAAGGACATTTGTCTGGAGATAGATTATGCAAGAACTGTCATATCGTTTACAATAGACAAATGGACTCATTCGGAGCAGTTTGAGGTGGTGATATGAAAAAGAGTTTTGGTTTTTAGAAAACAATGATTAACTTTGTAGTCTAAATCAGTTGCGCGGGTGGCGAAATGGTAGACGCGCTAGTTTCAGGAGCTAGTGTCAATTACGACGTGTGAGTTCGACTCTCATCTCGCGCACGAATGAGTCAAGACATTGTCAGTCAATGCTTGACTCTTTTTTTTGTCCGTGCCGACGAGATCCAAGTCCATATGTCACCCAATCAGTCTCAGTATCTATCTGGCAAGACCGTCAGCGATTCTGTTAAGTCCTTCATCCAGCAATTCACGAGGGCAGGCCAGGTTGATGCGGATGAAACCTTCTCCCGCTTCACCATACATGGAACCGGCATTGACATGAACATTGAACTTGTCCACCAGCAACTTTTCGATTTCATGGGAGGTGAGGCCGGTCTTGCGGCAGTCACACCAGACGAGGTATGTGCCTTCGAGGCGGGATATCCGCATCCACGGCAGTCTGGACGCGAAAACCTCGCGGAGACGGCAGTAGTTGGCGAAGACGTAACTGTTCATTTCGCTGAGCCACTGATCCGCTTCCGGGTTTGTGTATGCCGTGACAAGGGCCGCTACGCCGAACGGGTTCACATCACATATCTCATTGATGTTGATGGCTTTGTCGATTGCATTGCGCCAGTCCTCACGGCATGTGATGATGTTGGCGATCTGCAGTCCGGCTATGTTGAAGGCCTTGCTCGGCGAGCAGAAAGTGATGGTGTTGCGGCTTATTTCCTGTGAAATGCTTGCAAGAGGAGTGTAACTGTAGCCGGGCATCACTATTTCGCAGTGGATCTCATCGCTGATGATCGGCACTCCGTGTCGAATGCAGATGGAGGCCATGCGTTCCAGTTCGTCTCTCGTCCAGATATGCCCCACAGGGTTGTGAGGATTGCACAGGACGAAAACCGCAGCTTCTTTCACCTTCCTTTCGAAATCATCGAAGTCCACGTGGCATGAAAAACTGTTGTCGTCAGCATAATCGTAAACCAGCCGGCTTTCCAGCATGGTGCAGCCATTGTTCCTTATCGAAGAGAAAAAACAGTTATATACAGGTGTCTGTGTCAGTACTTTATCTCCTGGCTTGGTCATTGCCTTGATCGTGGCGGACAGTGCCGGAACTACTCCGGAGGTGTAGATTATCCACTCTTTCCGGATTCCGTTCCACCCGTGTTTTCTGGAAAACCAGCTGCTGATGGCATCGTAATATGAATTCTGTACGTGCGTATAGCCGAAGATGCCTTGGTTTACACGTTCCCGGAGCGTTTCCACGATACATGGCGCCGTCTGGAAATCCATATCGGCCACCCACATCGGTATGACCCCGTCTCTGTCATTGTCCCATTTCACGCAGCCGGTTCCACGGCGCTGATTTACTTTGTCGAAGTTGAACATATCTTGCAGTCTCCTGGTTTCTTGATGTTTTCGTCAATGATGATTTCTCCGATGCTGTCAGCTTTGATGTGTCCGGTGCGCGGGTTCTTCACTGATGTGATGTGCCCTTTGACATCTGCATTGACAGAACTGTATTCGAACGCGAGGTCGGCGTCCGGTGCCATGGTGCAGTCTTCCATTATGAGGTTTTCAGCATAACACAGCGGCTGTGTGCCGGAAATGCGGCATCTTACCAGTCGGAGATTCTTGGCATACCATCCGAGGTATTCGCCGTTTATCTCTGAGTCATAGACTGTTACGTTCTCGGTCTCCCAGAATGCGTCTTTGGTGTTGAGGATGGAATCGTGAATTTCCACGTTTTTACAGTATTGGAACGAGTAGTTGCCGTCCAGACGGAAATTACGGATCTTTATGTCGCTGCAGTGCATGAAAATGTAGTCGGCATGGTCTGCGCTGACATTGTCCAGCTCGATGTTCTTGCAGTGCCACAGTGTTTCCGCAGCTCCCGGAATCTGCACGTTTTTCAGTTTGATCCCGTCCATCTCGCGGAACATCTTCGGCGCATCTACGTATGTGTCAGTCATCTCCACGTTTTTTGAATACCACAATGCGGCTCTTGCTCCTCCTGTGAAAAGGCAGTTCCTCACGATGAAGTTCTCGCAGCACCAGAACGGATATTTCCCCTCGAATACACAGCTGACCGCAGTAATGTCGCTTGTTTCCTTCAATGCTGACTCGCCCCTGTGAATCTTCACATTCTCAAGATACAATCCGTGTCTGCAATAGAGCGGCCTCTCCCCGATAAACTCTTGACCGATAATCTTTTCCATATATTCTAAAATCTTACTTGGTTCTACTCTTCCTTTGCTTCAATTATCATTCCTGCCAAGTTACCAGTTTTTCTGATTATACAATTATCGGCACGAATTTATTATTTTCGCAGTACAAAAAAGCAAAAATATGAAAATTGTTTATCTGGATGCTGCCACTATGGGCAACTCATCATTGGCGCCGATTGAGGCTTTGGGTGAACTGGTATGCTGGCCCAACTCGTCAGCGCAGCAGGCATTGGAACGCGTAGGCGATTGTAATGTTTTGATTGTCAATAAAGTGCGCGTGACAAAGGAACTGCTTGATGCCGCGCCTGAGCTGAAACTTGTTTGTGAAGCGGCTACAGGTGTCAACAACATTGACCTGAAGGCGTGCGAGGAGAGAGGTATTCCCGTCAGGAACGTGGCAGGCTATTCTACTGAGTCGGTAGTGCAGGAAACGTTTATGCACATCCTGTCCCTGCTCGGCAACGGTCCATATTTCGACAATGTCGTGAAATCAGGTGCGTACTCGGCGAGCGGCCTGTTTACAGATGTTTCCAGGCCCTTTATCGAAATGCACGGAAAGCGTATCGGCATAATCGGAATGGGAACGATCGGCAGCAGGGTGGCGAAAGTAGCCGAGGCGTTCGGAATGGAAGTGGTGTATTACTCCACGTCCGGAACAGGGCATTGCAAGGAATATCCGAGCATAAGCCTAAAGGAGTTGATGAAAACCTCAGATGTGATATCCATTCATGCACCATATAATGAGCGTACTGCCGGGCTCATCGGCCTGAAAGAACTTGAATGGATGAAGCCGAGCGCGATAATCGTCAATATGGGGCGCGGCGGGATAGTGGATGAGCAGGCATTGGCCACAGTCATTGACAAGGACCTTATCGGAGGCGCAGCGCTCGACGTGTTCACAAGCGAACCGCTTCCTGCTGACAGTCCGCTGCTGCACACCTCGCATCCGGAAAAATTCCGCTTCACGCCACATACGGCCTGGGCAAGCGAAGAAGCACGTCAGCGCCTGATAGAAGCTGTCGCGGCAAACATATCCAAAGGCTGGTAAAGCGCGAACGATAAAGACAAAAAAGGACGACCATGTTTTCTGGTGGCCGTCCTTTTTTCGTCTGGAACTTACTATTCCCACTCGATGGTTGCAGGTGGTTTGGAAGAGATGTCATAGACTACGCGGTTCACTCCCTTCACCTTGTTTATTATGTCGTCGCTGACCTTGGCGAGGAAATCGTATGGGAAGTGGAACCAGTCTGCTGTCATCGCGTCGGTGGAAACCACGGCCCTGAGCGCTACAGGATTCTCATAAGTCCTTTCATCACCCATCACGCCTACACTCTTGACAGGAAGGAGGATCACACCGGCCTGCCAGATGGCATCGTAAAGATTTGTCGCCATGATGCGCGGGTCTGATGCAGAAGGGAAGCCCATACCGGTACAGTCGTAGTTGCGCAGACCGCTTATGAAAATGTCGTCAGCCTCACGCAGAACGCGCAGCTTCTCCTCGGTCACATCTCCTATTATACGGATGGCCAAGGACGGTCCGGGGAACGGATGCCTTCCGACAAGTTCCTCTTTTATGCCCAATGAGCGTCCTACACGGCGGACCTCATCCTTGAACAACATTTTCAGTGGCTCCACAATCTTCAGGTGCATCTTCTCCGGAAGACCGCCCACATTGTGGTGAGACTTGATCTTGGATGCGATTCCCGGGATGCCGGCAGACTCGATGACGTCCGGATAAATGGTGCCCTGGGCAAGCCATTTGGCGTTTTCGATAGTCTGTGCATATTTGTCAAACGTCTCGACAAACAGTCTTCCGATGATTTTTCTCTTGGCCTCAGGTTCGGTAACGCCCTTCAGCTCGGAGATGAATTCTTTGGAAGCGTCTGCGCCGATGACGTTCAGGCCCATGTCCTTATATGAATTCATCACATCCTCGAATTCGTTCTTTCTCAGCAGTCCGTTGTTCACGAAGATGCAGGTGAGGTTGTGTCCGATAGCCTTGTTCAGCAGCACGGCAGCTACCGTAGAGTCCACGCCGCCGCTCAGCCCGAGTATCACTTTGTCGTCACCGACCTCCGACCTCAGTTCCTCAATGGTCGTGTCAATGAAAGACGCAGGTGTCCAGTCGCCTTTGCAGCAGCAGATTCCGAAGGCGAAGTTCGCCAGCATCTTGGAGCCTTCCGTAGAATGGAACACCTCAGGATGGAACTGGACGGCATATGTCTGCTCTCCCTTGAAATGGAAAGCGGCATTGACCACGTCATCCGTGGAGGCGATAACCTCTGCATTGTCCGGAATGGCGGAGATGGTGTCGCCGTGGGACATCCATACCTGCGAATGCATTGACACGTCTTTCAGAAGAGGGGACTCTCCATTGACGATGTTCAGCATTGCCCTTCCGTACTCTCTTGCGAGCGAACCCTCTACCTTTCCTCCGAACTTGGAAGCCAAGTACTGGGCGCCGTAGCAGATTCCCAGCAGCGGAAGCTTGCCCTTGATCCCTTCCAGGTCGATTTGAGGGGCATTGGCATCTCTGACGGAGCATGGACTGCCTGAAATGATCACACCCTTTATGCTCGGGTCGATTTCCGGCATCTTGTTGTAAGGGTAGATTTCGCAGAACACATTGAGCTCCCTGAGACGACGTCCGATAAGCTGCGTTACCTGGGAACCGGCATCGAGAATGATGATTTTTTCTGTCATATTGAGAAGTTTTCAAATGCGGGACACGCCAAGCGGCCGCCCCGACAGATTTAATTCCACAAAAATAATACAAAATCTTCATTCGGCAATCTTCTGATGTTTGTTAAAACCGAAGAAATGAGTAATTTTGCATTTCTGTATCAGAATGTATTTGATTTCAAGCCGTTGAGGGCTGACAGGAAGTTATTAGAAGCATTATAATAAGTTTATGGACGTTAGAAACATTGCGATTATCGCGCACGTCGATCACGGTAAAACGACTCTCGTGGACCGAATGATTTATCAGGCAAATTTGGTAAGACAGCCGGAAAATCTCGGTGAACTCATACTCGACAACAATGACATTGAAAGGGAAAGAGGTATCACTATTCTTGCCAAGAACGTATCTGTAGTTTATAAAGGAGTTAAAATCAATATCATAGATACCCCGGGCCATAGCGATTTCGGCGGTGAGGTCGAAAGAGTCCTGAACATGGCCGACGGCGTCCTGCTTCTCGCTGATGCGTTCGAAGGCTGTATGCCGCAGACGAGATTCGTGCTCCAGAAAGCCCTGAGCATGGGCAAGAAGCCGATTGTCGTGATCAATAAGGTGGACAAGCCGAACTGCCGCCCTGATGAAGTCCAGGAAGAGGTCTTCGACCTGATGTTCGCTCTCAATGCCAATGAGGACCAGCTGGATTTCCGCACTATTTTCGGAAGTGCCAAGCAGGGATGGATGTCCACTGACTGGAAGAAGCCGACCGACAACATCACCCCTCTGCTTGATACCATCCTGGAAGTGATTCCTGCGCCTGCACAGGTGGAAGGTACCCCACAGATGCTTATTTCTTCATTGGAATACTCTCCTTATGTAGGACGTATTGCTGTGGGCAGGGTTACAAGAGGCAAACTTTCGACAGGAATGAACGTGAGCCTCTGCAAGAGATACGACAGAATCGAGAAGTGCAAGATAAAGCAGCTGCTTGTATTCGACGGACTCGGAAAGAAAGAAGTTCAGGAAGTACAGTGCGGCGATATCTGCGCGGTAGTGGGAATCGACGGATTTGAAATCGGCGATACGATTGCGGATTATGAGAATCCGGAGGCGCTTCCTCCGATCGCGATCGACGAGCCTACCATGAGTATGCTCTTCACCATCAACAATTCCCCGTTCTTCGGAAAAGACGGCAAGTTCGTGACTTCCAGACATATAAAGGAGCGTTTGGACAAGGAACTCGAAAAGAACCTCGCCCTTCGCGTAAAACCTGGCCTGAATGCGGATTCATTCGTGGTGTTCGGACGTGGTGTGCTTCACTTGTCAGTCCTGATTGAGGAGATGAGACGTGAAGGCTTCGAACTTCAGGTGGGACAGCCGAAAGTGTTGGACAAGACCATCAACGGCCAGAGATGCGAGCCTATCGAGGAACTCAGCATCGAAGTGCCGGAGCAGTTCGTCGGCGCGGCAATCGAGATCTCCACAAGAAGAAAGGCGGCATTGATACATATGGAGCCGAGAGCCGACAGGACTCTTCTCGAGTTCGAGATTCCTACCCGTGGTCTTATGGGACTCAGGAGCAATCTGTTGACCGCTTCTCAGGGAGAGGCCGTGGTAGCACACAGGTTCAAGGACTATCAGCCGTACAAGGGTGAGATCGAGCACAGGACCAACGGTTCTCTCGTTTCATTGGAAACTGGCGAGGCCATAGCATATTCGATGAACAAACTTCTGGACAGAGGCAAGTTCTTTGTCGATCCGGGAGAGGAAATATATATGGGAGAAGTTGTGGGTGAGCATACCCGTGACCGCGACCTGAATGTCAATATCTGCAAGACCAAGAAGTTGACGAACGTCCGTGCGGCCGGCAGTGACGAGAAGATTATCCTCCCTCCTCCGATCAAGATGTCTCTCGAGGAAATGCTCGAATATATCAATGAAGATGAGCTCGTGGAGGTTACTCCTCACCATCTCAGAATCCGCAAGGTTCTGCTTGACCCGGCAGAGAGGAAAAGAAAAAGCGGAGACGAGGATTGATATTCCAAAAGTTTTTCTTACCTTTGCATCCCCTAATCTGTTTATAGGCAAATGAAAGACGAATTTATTATACCTTTGAATGGATTGAAACCTGGCAGGACAAGTTTCTCCTGGCATGTCGGGACAGAGTTCTTCAGAAGATTTGAAAACACGGAAATCATTGACGCTGATATAGTTGCCGATGTAGTCGCTGAAAAGTCCGGGTCTTATCTCGGAGTCGATTGCTCGCTTTCGGGTACATTGACAGTTCCTTGCGACAGATGCATGGAAGATGTCGTGCTTCCGGTAGATGCCAAGGCATTGCTCAGCGTTAAGTTCGGTGCGGAGCCGGTTTCGGAAGAAGAAATTACGGTCAGTGATGAACGCGAGATCGTGTATCTCCCTGAAGAAGGAGCTGATATGGACTTGAGCCAGACGGTTTATGACTATGCTTGTCTGTCATTGCCGATGCAGAGAGTCCATGAAGAAGGCAAATGTAATCCCGAGGCATTGAAATATTTGTCGGGAGAGGTGAAAGAGAGGGAAGAAGACCGCAGGACTGAGGAAAACAACGATACTTATAATCCTTTTGCAGTGCTCAAAGGGTTGAAGTTAGATTAGATATTAAGAGCACAGGAGTGAATAAATTTTAAAAGTTATATAACAATGGCACATCCGAAACACAAACTTTCAAAGCAAAGAAGGGACAAGAGAAGAACACACGACTTCGCTGCTGTTCCGACCTTGGCAACTTGCCCAAATTGCGGTGCTACAGTAATGTATCACAGAGTATGTCCTGAGTGTGGCTTCTACAGAGGCCGTCAGATTATTGAGAAGAAAGTAGCTGAATAAGCCGCTTTCCGCTCATAATGGCCCTGTAGTTCAACGGATAGAACGGAAGTTTCCTAAACGTATGGCAGGGGTCAAGGCACAAAAAAGATGAGGTGAGCCGGATTCACCAAGTAAACAAATCCGGCAAGCCTCTTGAAATTTACATAAGGCTCTGTAGTTCAACGGATAGAACGGCGGTTTCCTAAACCGCAAATATGGGTTCGATTCCCATCGGAGCTACTTTTTCGCCCACTCTTTTAACAAGGGTGGGCGTTTTCTTTTCCGCATTTACAGCAAAAAAAGCCTATCTTTGCGGTACAAAGTTCTACAAATGTTCTACAGAAAAAAGATATGGCTACATTCAAAGCGGAAGTATATGCCCATCAAAAGAAATCAGACGGGACATATAACATAAAGATAAGGGTTACGCACAACAGGCAGAAAAGGTATCTTGCCACAACATACTATGTGACGAAAGAAGATCTGACCCGTGCGCTGAAACTGAAAAACCAGAAGTACATAGACCTCACAGACCAACTTGTGAAGAAGTACCGAAACATCTGTGACCGTGCCGGGGAAAGTATTAAAGATATGACGGTGGATCAGGTTGTGGATCTTATCACTTCTGACAATGGAGAACACTTCGATCTTGACATCGTGGACTATGCCCGGAAGTATATCCAGAAACTCCGTGATAGCGGACATAACGGCAATGCCAATTCATACGAAGTGGCGATAAACAATCTGGTGAAGTTCGTTGGCAGGGAAAAGATAAGCATCCATGAAGTGACATCACGATTCATTGAGGACTGGATAAGGTGGATTGCATCACAGCCAGCCAGAACAAACCGAAAAAAAGGTGAAAGGGCGCAATCATTGTACCCAAGCCAGCTAAGAGCCATACACAATATGGCAAAGGCTGAATTTAATGATGAGGATATGGGAGTGATACGCATACCCTATTCCCCATTCAAGAAAGTAAAGCTGCCTAAGATCCCGGTAACACGAAAAAGGGCGTTGGATGTTGCGACCATGCGGAGATTTGCGGAACTTCCATATACGGAGATAATGCAACCGGGTAAAAACAGGTTCAATCTGGCAAAGGATGTGTTTTTGTTGAGTTTCGCACTGGTTGGGATGAATGCCGTAGATTTGTACTTCTGCACGGACTGCAAGAACGGACGGATCACCTACCAGCGGACTAAGACAAAAAACAGAAGAGCGGACAAAGCGGAAATATCTATCAGGATAGAGCCGGAGATACAGGCTTTGGTAGATAAGTACCGTGATCCGGCTGGTGAGCGTGTGTTTGGATTCTACCACTGGTATAGCCGGATGGATTCTTTTAGTGCTGCTTTGAATTATGGGCTAAAGAAGATCGGCAAGATTCTCGGAGTTGAAGATCTGGAATTTTACGCAGCCCGGCACTCATGGGCAACCATAGCAAACAATGAGGCTGGAGTGGATAAGTACACCGTTCACACTTCGCTAAACCATGTGGACGAAACAATGAGGGTGACGGACATCTATATCAAGAAATCGTGGGACTTCATAGACAAAGCTAATAGAAAGGTGCTTGATACCGTCAAACTCAACATTTGCTCTGTAGATGAGCCAGTATATTTGCCTAAGCAAAAAAGAATTTTGCCTAAGCAAAAGTTTGCAAATGCCTAATAATGAACAATCTAATTTTTGCGTTTTGCCTAAGCAAATTTTCCATTTGCCTAAGCAAACGCAATTTTCATCAAAATGCGGCATTTTTCGAGTGTCAAAAAGTACCATTTTGCCTAAGCAAAAGTTTATAACTATCTGTAAATCAATGTTCGGAAAATCGTGTTTTGCCTAAGCAAAATTATTTCGGTCTGTTTTTGCCTAAGCAAACGCAATTTTCATCAAAATGCGGCATTTTTCGAGTGTCAAAA
>OKSU01000003.1_pt1 | contig 183292 bp, 154 predicted proteins | sample 1606441 | NCBI WGS metagenome assembly OKSU01 (sample SAMEA3879600, study PRJEB24766) | human gut metagenome | biome: human-associated habitat; feature: feces | place: USA | collected 1985/1987 | reverse complement strand
CAAGGGCATAAAAATTATGCCCTTTTTCAGTGGCCTCGCACTAGAGGGAGGCGCCTGCAAAGCAGGAGGGCCTGGTCCTCACAGGGGCTTCTTGTTGCCGTACACACCTGGAGTTCAGCAACATATAGTGCAACCTGTAAATAGCTGAGCAACAAACATTTAACCATTTTCAGAGTTGGTATTTTCACAACTCTGAAAGCACCTAAAGCACTGATACATAGTCGATTATGCGCTGCGCATCCTGTACAGGGCGAACATCACTATGATGGGGACAAGTCTGAAAGCTGCTTAATAATAGCGGTGCGTGAAACGAAATCACGCACCGCTTTTCATATGACGGACAGAATCTTATTTCTCACGGAACTCGATGGCGAATCCGCCGCCACGGGCCATGAACACAGGAACCACACTCTCAGATGTGACATCCTGTTCAGTAATCACGTAAGCCTGTGGATTCTTCTCGTAGTCAGCATCAGGAGCATCAGCATAAATCTTCGCCACATATGTTTTGCCAGGGTCGAGGAAATTCATCGGTATATCCAATGTCCTGCTGTTCTCGTCAGTAACGCCGCCGGCAAACCATTGACCTGACTTCTTTGCCTTACGAGCAACAACTATATAATCACCAGGCTCGGCAAGAAGATATTTGCTCTTCTGCCAATCCACTGCGACATCCTTGATGAACTGGAACGCATCAGCAAACCGGTCGTAATGCTCAGGGAAATCCGCTGCCATCTGGAGCGGCGAATACATTGTCAAGTAGAGCGCAAGCTGGTTGGCGATGGTCGCCTTGACCTTGGACGTATTCGAGCAGAACTTGGAGAGATCCATCTCGAAGATACCAGGAGTGAAATCCATCGGACCGCCATTCAGACGGGTGAACGGAAGAACGGTGACATGCATCGGTTCAGTACCGCCAAACGCCTGATACTCAGTTCCTCTCGCACTCTCATTGCCGACAAGGTTAGGATAGGTGCGGCACAATCCCGTAGGACGGACCGCCTCATGGGCATTGACCATGATATGATGCTTCGCAGCCTCCTTAATGGCATGGAGATAGTGGTTGTTCATCCATTGGCCGTAATGATACTCGCCGAAAGGCAGGATATCGCCCACATAGCCGCTCTTCACCGCATCGTAACCATACTTCTCCATAAGATTGTAGGCAGCATCCATGTGACGCTCGTAATTACGCACAGATGAAGAAGTTTCATGATGCATGAGGAGTTTCACGCCCTTGGAATGAGCATACTCGTTCAGAGCCTTGATGTCGAAATCAGGATAAGGGGTCACGAAATCGAAGACATAATCCTTGTTGCAGTTCGCCCAATCTTCCCAGCCGACATTCCAGCCCTCGACCAGCACCTCGTCAAAGCCATGCTTGGCAGCGAAGTCGATGTAACGGCGAACATTCGCATTGTTCGCAGAATGCTTGCCGTTAGGCTTGGCCGTGGAATAATCGGAAACGCCGAGATGCACGGAAGAGAAGTCATCAGTATATGCCCAAGTGCCCTTTCCGGAAATCATCTCCCACCATACACCGACATATTTCACAGGATGAATCCATGAAACGTCATCATAGGCACAAGGCTCATTGAGATTCAGCACGAGTCTGGACTCCAGCTGTTTACAAGCATTGTCCACCACCTGAATCGTCCTCCATGGGCTCTTGCACGGAGTCTGGAGACGGCCGCGCCAGCCCTGGGCATCAGGCGTAAGTTCAGAGCGGAAAGTCAATGTCGCAGGGTCCAGATCGAGGTGCATGCACGCATAATCCACCAGAGCAGCCTCATGGATATTCACATAGAGCCCCTCGTCAGTCTTCATCTGGAGAGAAGTCTGTACACCGGTCATCGAGAACGGAGTCTGCGAAGAATTGCCGCACATCGAAGCCTCCATCCTGGACTTGATTTCACTCAGACGGGACACGGTATATTGATACTCCTGCGTATCGTAATCGCCTGGAATCCAGAGCGCTGTGTAATCGCCACCCATAGCGAATTCCGTCAGTTCATCCTTGATCACGAAATAAGTCAGGCCCTTCTGCTCAGGGAACTCATAACGGAAACCGAGACCGTCATCGAAAAGACGGAAACGCAGGGTCATACGCTTATCGGAAGCAGTCTGTACCAGATTGACAGCCAATTCGTTATAATGATTGCGAATCTCCGATTCCTCGCCCCATACAGGCTGCCAAGTCTCATCGAAAGTGCAAGTGTCAATGCTCTCCACCTTGAAGCCGTCATGGAAAGACCAGCAAGGTTTCTTATCCTCTTTCTTGATATCCTTGTCCCCGAAAACCAGTTTCTGAGCCTTGAGCACACCACGCATTTCATATCCGAGATGACTCGGCCTGATGACTGCCGTTTCCCCGTAATTCAATGAATACATGGGACTTCCGTCCGGCGCAATGCCGAATTTCATGGAGAGGTTTCCGTCCGGAGACTTCAGGACAGAGACGTCGGAAAGTTCAGCCGCAGCACGTCCAGAGCCGCCACAGGACTGAATCAATGCAGATGCCGCGCAAAGGGCAGCACCTGCAAAAAGAATTCTTCTGAAAAGGTTCATATCAATGTTCATTTACGTTTGTACTCTACCACCAATGCCTGACGTGGACCCACTACTGTAGCATCATTGACCTCAACTGCTTCGCCGGTCATGACATCATGGCCATCATACAGTCCGTCAGCGATTTCCGCATAATGCGACCACGGAATCGACTTGCGGCCGCGGGAATTGTTGATGAAGACAAACACCGCCTCATCAGCATTGTAACGGAAATAAGCGTAGGTATTGTCCCTGGTCAGGAAATGCAGGGTCTTGCCGTCGTGAATCACGCCCTTGCCCTTTCTCCACTGGAAAAGTTTGCGTGTAAAATCGTGAAGTTCAGCCACTTGACCAGCCGCAACAGGCTTACCGTCAGTTCCTGTCAATGCAGCCTTGCGTCCTTCTTCAGTGAACCAGTTTTCCTTGTCACCTGCCCAGCCGCCAGGGAAATCCACACGGAGACCGCCATGACCCTGGCTCCTGTCCCTGGAGACGAACATCATCTCGTCACCGGCGAAAATCTGAGGGAAGCCACGCATAGTAGCCATCATGGTCATCACAAGTTTCAGTCTGTCAGGATTTTGCCTTACCACGTCACCGATACGGTCAGTATCATGGTTTCCAGGGAAAATCATCATCTTGGAAAGGTCGTGATATACGAAATCGTGTGAAAGACAGTCATATACCTTGGTCATGCCCGCACCCCATTGAAGAGAATCAGTCGGAACGCCGGCGCAAATCGCATCGTACAGAGGGAAGTCCATGATGGACGGAAGATTCGAATTGAAGCCGTCCTTGTTCTCGTTATCAGCCTGCCAATAAGCAAGTTGCGGAATGGATGACGTCCAGCACTCCCCTACGATATTGAAATTAGGATATTCCGTGCGGACAGCCTTGCACCATCTGCTCATCGGTTCCTTTTCATTGTACGGATAGGTGTCAACCCTGAAGCCGTCCAAACCAGCATATTCAATCCACCAGATGGCCCATTGCTGGAAATACTTGAGAGTGAACGGATTGTCCAGGTTCATATCCGGCATGGAAGGCACGAACCAGCCGCTTTCCTGGAGATTCAGGTCATACTTCGAAGCATTCGGGTCCATATTGGTCGAGAAGCAGACATTGGTCCCGGTATATTCAGGGAACTGATGAATCCAGTCGGCAAACGGAAGGTCCTTCATCCACCAATGCGCTGTACCGCAATGATTTGTGACGATATCCATCACCACTTTCAGGCCCTTTTCATGAGCCTTCGCCACCATCTCGCGATAAAGTTCATTGGAACCGAAGCGCGAGTCAATATGATAGTAGTCCGAGCATGCATAGCCGTGATATGAACCATCCGGCTCATTGTCCTCAAGCAGCGGAGTGCACCAGATCGCCGTCGCGCCGAGATCCTCTATGTAATCCAGATGGTCAATGATTCCCTTTATATCGCCGCCATGACGACCGAAATACTTGCTGCGGTCAGACTTTTCAGCAGTGTCAGAAGTAGAGTCATTGGACGGATCCCCGTTTGCAAAACGGTCAGGCATAATGAGATATATCATGTCCGCAGCAGTATAACTCTTTCTCTGGACTGAGCCGGATTCACGGGCCGCAATCTCATACGGATACTTGAACGCAGGCTTTCCGTCCTTGCTGAACACAAGATAATATGTTCCCGGTTTCGCATCCTTGAGGATATTGACATCAATGAACAGATAGTTCGGGCTGTCAGCCTTGTGTATTTTATTGACCTTCACCCCGTTGCCGCCCTCGATAGCGACATCGTACTCTGAAACGCCTTCACCTTGTACGAGAAGTTGGAGCGGGGCTTTCATCCCCACCCACCACGAAAGCGGTTCAACTCTACTGACCTGCTCCATATCTGCATCAGCGACAGAATCAGGAACAAAAACTGAATTTCCGACACAAGACGTAAGCATTACTGCCGTCATAATTCCAAATATTCTTTTCATACGCAAAAATATCATTAAATATCCAAATTCCAATTCCATGGAGAACAAAGTTGGGCAGTGACAGTCACAACATCATTGCCCAGCACCCTTCTGAAAACAAGCGTGCTGTCCTCCGCTGAAACCACTTCGAAACGTCCTCCCTTGCCACCCGGACGCAATGCCGGATGCTCATGGCGGAGTTTTATAAGATCCTGATAGAACTTAGTAAATTCATTCACCTCCCACGCAGGAACCGGGTCTTTTTCGAAGAACTGGAAACGATGGTTCCAGCCTATTTCCTGACCGGTATATATCAGAGGCTGTCCATTAGGAAGCGTGAAGGTCAATACCGCCATTACTTTTGCAGCATCGCCCATTCTTTCGAACTCAGTTCCGGCCCATGAATTTTCGTCATGATTCGAAGTGAACATCAGACGGAAAGCATCCTGAGGGAAGCGCTCGGCATCATGCTTTACATATTCCAGAAGTTCAGGAATGCCCTTCTTCCCCTGTGCTATGTCATTCAGCAGATGGTGAAGTTCCCATGCATAGGACGCATCGAAACCGGATTCATGAAGCTTAGGGTCTTCGCCCTCGGCAAGCATGTACATCTGCGGCCAATCCTTTCTGAGTGAGGAGATTGTCTTCGTCCAGAACTCGAAAGGCACCTCGCATGCCATATCGCAGCGGAAGCCGTCAATGCCCTTGGACATCCAGAAACGCATTGCACTTTCCTGAGCATCCCAAACATCCGCATTGTCATAATTCAGTGCGGCAATGTCGGTCCAGTCATATTGAACGACAGTGTTTCCGACGGAATCCCTTTCATACCAGTCGGACGGTTTCGCGTCAATCCACACCGCATCCGGTGATGTATGGTTCGCCACCCAGTCGAGTATCACACGGAATCCCTGGGACTTGGCTTCAGTAAGAAAAGCCTCGAAATCCTGCATTGTACCGAACTCCGAATTGACGGCGCAATAGTCCTTTACGGCATAGTAGGAGCCGAGAGTCCCCTTACGCTCCTTCTCGCCGATAGGGTAAATCGGCATAAGCCAGATAACGTCCACGCCGAGTTCCTTCAGACGCGGAAGCTGGGCCTGGGCTGCAGCAAATGTGCCCTCCGGAGTGTATTGGCGCACATTCATTTCATAAACGACGGCATCGTAAGTCCATGCGGCATGAGGGGATTTCTCCGCACATGACGCTAACATCAGGACAGCAAGGGCCGCAATCAATATCTTCTTCATAATCATTTATTTAGCAAATCTCATATACGACGGAAGCAATTATCTCTTGGCGAATGGCGAAAGTGCAACGGTAGGCTTGCCATCCTTGAAAGCACCGAGGTCGTAGCCGTTGCGTGCAAGCTCGGACTCAGGCTCCCAGTAGAAGATGCCTTTGAAACGCTTCACGTCCTTCAGACCGTTCCACAATGCCTCAAGCGCCTCTTTGCCCTTCTCAGGTTCAGCAGCCGGCATTCCGAACTCAACCAGCATCACATCCTTGTTGTAGGACTTGATCAGCTGAGGAATATTGGCAACCGCCTGATTCACTTTCTCCTCCCATGGTTCGAATGCCTTAATTTCATCTTTCCAATATGAAGGATACAGCGAGAGGCCGATCATATCGTATTTCACGCCGGTATTCGCCATGAGAGAATAGAACCACTGGAGGGTATCCATCTTCCATGCATTGTCAATGTGAAGTATTACGGAAGCATTGGGATAAACCGTCTTTACCTGGTCGGCACCTGCCTTGAACAGCTTCGCAAAACCGGCAGCATCTTCTCCTTTTACTCTGCCCTTTTCCCAGAGCATGCCATTGGTAACCTCATTTCCAACCTGCACCCAAGTAACATCTATACCATTGTCCTTCAATGTCTTGAGGACATCGGATGTATGGTCAGCCACGGCTTTTGCCATAGCAGCCAGGTCATAAGACTTCCATGCCTCAGGGATATCCTGATGAGCCGGATCAGCCCAGGTATCAGAATAATGGAAATCAATCATTATCTTCATTCCAAGTTCATTCGCCCTCATGCATTTCTTGAGAACGTCTGCCTTGTTGTTCCAGCCGTTCTTTGGATTCACCCATACTCTGAAACGCAATGAGTTGAATCCCAACGACTTCATCAGAGCCGGGCAATCCATTTCCGTACCGGAAGCAGAGTAGAACTTATAGCCTACATTTTCCATTTCTGTGTACCATCCGATGTCAGCTCCCTTCGCGAAGGTCGTTTTCGTGGTCTGTCCTCCCGAAGGGGAATCAGACTCCCCACAAGAATACAGGGACAGAACCGCCAATACACACAATGTCTTGATCAAATATTTCATAACTGGTCAGTTTACTCTAATACAAGCAATTTAAAATCACCGGAATCAAGATTCAAGGTAAGGGAATTGTGGCCGTCCGCGTCTGTCGTCACATTGTAAGAGCCAGAGCCGAAGCCAGGATAAACCTTCCAGGTCCCCGGTTTCGGAAGCCATGCGGTGATATCTTTCTTTTCCAACGAGAAATTGCCGATGACTGCAAATGCCTTTCCGTCAACGGTACAGTAGATAAACCGGCCGTCATTCCAGTTACCGCCGGATACATACCATGAGAAGTCAGCATCGGAAGAGAAGAAACGCGGATTTTCCTTGCGGAATTTCATCAATGAAGCGTATGTGTCACGAAGGGCCTTACGGTCAGCATTTTCCAGATATTCCCAGTGAACAGGCTTCTTGCCGGTCCTGCCGTTCTCTTCTATCGAGATGTCGTAGCCGAGTTCCTCGAACTGCCAGAGCATCTTAGGTCCCGGAACTGTGAGGAAGAATGCTGCATTGAGCGCTTCACGTTTCATTCTGGCGTCCAAGTTCGAGTCTCCGCTGATGCCTGACGCGCCTTCTTTAAGTGCTTTGTAGGCAGTCCTTTCCTCATCGTGGCTTTCCATAAATCCAACATATGCGCCGAACGGCATTGCAGAACCAGTCCAGAGGCCTTCGAAACCACTTCCGGCAGACTTGCCCATGGCTGACTGGCAATAAGCATTGTTCAGATTTCTCCAGACCTTCGCTCCGGCTTCGGCAAGAGCCTTTTCCTCACTGGTCTCGCAGAAATGTTCCAGAATCACTACGGCATTCGGGTTATAGCTCTTCACGCTCTTTGTGTAGTCCGTAAGTATGTCCACGCGGCTCTGGTCGTAGTTGGAAGCGGTACTTTCGTCGCTCTTCTTATTGGTGAAGCCCTTGGTGAGGTCGAAACGGAAGCCATCTACATGATATTCTTCCAACAAATACTTCAGGCTTTCCTTCACATGCTCACGGAAAGGCTGGTACTCGTGATTCCAGTCGTGGAACACGCTGTACGGATGAGGAGCATCAACATTGAACCAAGGATTGTTGGACGCGGTCTTGTTGTTCTTCGAATCCCAGTAAAGTTTCGCATACGGATGTGCACCGGTCGCCTGATTATAAACGACATCCACGATTACGGCCATACCCCTGGCATGACATCCGTCAATGAACTGCTTGTACATATTACGCGTACCATAGGCCTTGTCAAGAGCGAAATATGAGCACGGGTTATAGCCCCAGCTGTCATTGCCGTCAAATTCCTGTATCGGCATGAGTTCCACGGCATTGACACCGAGAGAAGAGAGATAGTCGAGCTTTCCGAGAGCACCCGGAATGTCACCGGTAGATGTGAAATCGCGGAAATGCATCTCGTAGATCACGAGGTCATTCTGGTCTGCGATCTTGAAGCCGGTGCTTGTCCAGTTATAGACATCCTTGTTCACCTTGAACGAAGATACGAGTCCGCTTGTGCCCTTAGGATATGCCGGAAGGTCAGGATAAGTCGATGATGAAATGTATTTGTCATTCGAGCCGTCGTAAACGATCTCCGTATAAGGATCATGTATGCGGAAAGCCGAGCCGTCCTTGTTCACGAGATAGTACTGGAACATATATTCCTTGTCCGGATCCACATTTGTCAATGTGAACCACCAGCAGCCTGCCGCGTCGTCACGCTTCATGGAATAGTCATTGGAACGCTGCCAATTGGAGAATTCACCTGTCAGATAACAGTATTCGTGGCGCTTGTTCTCGTTGTCGAGATCGCGCAGCACCAGGGTCACGCTGCCGTCGGAATTATAATTGATACCGTAATGGACGCCCGCAGGCATTGTCTCATTCACGACCGGCTTAGGTTCGAAAACGAATTTGTCGTCTTTCACTTTGACGAACAGGTCCTCGGTCTGGAGTTTTCTGTCGGCACTACGCACGACTACACCGATCTTGTTTACAGGTGCATCACCGGAATCGAACCATTCCCTGACGGATGGCTGGATCGGAAGTTTCCAGAGATTCTTCTCCTCACACGGCTGCCATTTGCATTTGTCAATGTTTTCTTCCCATTCAGCCTGGACGAACATCCACTCCGCCTCAACCACACCGATGTGGGCATACAAGTCTCCCTTGTAATCATAGAACGGGGATTTCTGGTCCGCCCTGTAATAAAGCACGCACGAAGCATCAGCCTCAGGCAATTCAGGAATCGCAAAAAGTCCTGTAGCAGAAGGATTTACAAGTTCATCTACAGGATGCTGAGTCACATTTACGACAGCGGTCTTGTATCCGGTCGCGGAAAACGAAATGGTCGCTGTCCTCAGTTCCTTGTTGTTTTCAGAAACTGTGACAACGATATCGCACGAACCGGTTCCCGATGTCTTGTCTATTTCAAGCCAGTCATTCTTGGAGACTGTAGCCGTCCACTGCGACGCATTTGTCTTGAGTTTCAATGTCTGAGATGTTGCAGCTCTGGTAAAGAACAATGAGTTCGGTGTGACTTGCAGTTTCTTCCCCTGCTGGACTTGTTCTTCCTTGCTGCAGGAAACGAGTGCCGACAGACACAGAACGAACAAGACAAAAAATCTTGTAATGTTTTTCATGATAAATTAGAGTTTCACAAGTACTGGCTTGAGAATTTTTCAAAAAGGGCAGGCCTTTCTTTAGCGCAGGGCCTGCCCGGATTATAAATTCAGAAAATCCACACCTTAGCTCAGGAGATCGAGACTGAAATCAGATGTCTCAGTATTGAATACGAGCGAGTATTCTCCGGCTGGTTCAGTGAACTTGATATTACCTCCGCCGAAAACGACATTATCCAACTCTCCTCCGAAAGAATATGTCCAGTCAGAATTGAAACGGATCTTGATCTCGTCATCCGGTTTCATTTTAAAATCTACTACCGCAGCCCATTTTGAACCTTTCTTCGTCATCGGGAAGAATGTTCCCCAGCCCGAAGCCGCGAAACTGCCGCCGATTTCGAGGTTCTTCACCTGAACCATCACGAGTGTTCCGTTCTTCTTGTCAAGCTTGATGTAATACAATCCTGAAGGCACTTTGATGTTGGAACCGCCCAGCGTTTTCGATTCTGCATACACAAATGGGAGGGACTCACTACCTTTGGTTTCTACTGTCACATCCTCGAAGCCGAAATCAGTTTTCGACCATGAAGGAGTCGCACTGAACTTGAATTCAGCATCAGAGCCATCCGCAGTGGAGAGATCTACAAAGCCCTGGTACACGCCTTTCTGCTTGGCTGAAACTGAGAGCGAAGGAGCATTGGCAATGTCCCAACCCGTACTCTGATAGCTTCCAGGAAGCCACATCTTTTCAGGGAATGAAAGGATATAGGTAGTAATCTTGACTTTTACAGCATTTGAAAATACACCTGCAGGAAGGCTCTTGCAATATGCATATACTTTAAATGTCAATACTGCTTCCTTGCCTTCAGTTGCGCCTGCAGCAATTACAGCTTCATTAAGACCGTCAACAGTGGTCCTGTATGATGTTCCGTCAAGGTCTTTGGCAAGTTCCGTTTCTTTGCCGTCACCGCACTTCATGGTAACCTTATATGTAACGTCCTCACCATATTCCAGTCTGGCAGCAGCCCAACCAAGGACCTCGATTTCGTCCGCAGCTTTTTCCTTGTCGAGAACGATTGCTGATTCAGGTGCACTCAATACAGGTGCTACAGCATCATCATAGAAGTAAACCTTCAAGGCTACTGCCGGAGAAGTATATACCTTCCCTGCATTGTCCGCAACATTCACGGAAAATGAAAGCTGATGTGTCGCATTCTTTTCCAACTCGAAATTAGTCTTGAGGAAGGTTCTGAGTTCCTCCTTGGAGATGGTGCAGAACGCATCTTTGATTCCCTGTTTGAGGACGGCTTCCTTCTCTCCGCTCTTCACATTCAAGTTATAGAGATATGCATCAGCATCGATGAAGCGCGCAGCTGTCCAGGTAAAAGTCACGGATTCCGCCTTGGTTCCGTTGGTAATGAGGATATCCGAATGTGCATCCATCACCGGAGCGACTGGACTCGTCGAGAAGGTGTCCTCACTTTCTATGGTGCAGGCTACTGCCGCAATAGCTACGGCAGAGGCTGCAAATATATTTCTAATCCATTTCATAAGTCAAACCTGTTTATTGTTTTTCATAAGTCACCACAATCGGTGTCCTGTTGGCGTGCAGGCGGACGATATAGTCACCTGTTCCAGGAGCAGGAATGTTCTCACCACCCTTGGTGATTTCAAAGCCGCCGGCAATGTCTGTAGTTGCAACTGCGCTGCCGTACTTGTGTTCCCAACTTCCGTTCAGTCTAAGAAGCCACGCCTTGCCTTCAGTGAAGCTGATGACTGGAGACTCCCAGACATTCTTCGCAGCATTGTACGTGAATTCAGGCTCCTCGCTCTCTTTCCATTCGTTAAAATCTCCGATAAGAGCAACTTTGGATACGACCTCCCTTGCGACAGTCTTAGTCTTGGTGTTGATGGTCAGCCACATGATCGGCTCTTCAGCAGTCACAGAGAAGTTTCCGTCACTATTTGCAGGATCTGCGACTTCCCAGCCTTCCGGTTTATATCCGTCATTCCTTCCGACCCATGACTGATTCTCATCGACGATCTTGAAATAATAAGGAGTTTCAGCCTTGTTGGACACATCCACCAGAATCTTGTAGGTGCTGGTTCCTGCCTCGACTTCTATGATTTCAGTTCCGAACTGACTCCAATCCTGATACTTTCCAGGAAGCCAGATGCTCTTCTTAGGAGGAAGATAGGTATGAACCATGAAAGAAACTTTTTCCGAGGTCAATACCGGTGAGTTCACCACGTCTTTCAGAGTTGCCTCCACATAGGCACTGATGGTAACATCGGAATTCTTTTCACCATTCAGTGAACTGCATACCATACCTACAAAGTCGCCCTTGTTGATGCTGAGAGAATTCTTGTAGTTCTGTCCTACAAGAACCTTCTCCTTTCCAAGTTCCGCATATACGGAGTAGAGAATTTCAGTCTTTGCTCCAAAATCAGCAGGATCCCATGTGAAGATCACCTGCTCCACCTTGGTGGTGTTCGCATCCGAGAGGACATTGGAAACCGGCCTGAGAACAGGAGCCGTCATATCTGACGAAATCTGTTCCATTGGCAAATCCAAGGTGCAGGATGCAGCCAGAGCCGCAATAGCGGCAATTGCCATATATTTCAATGATTTCATAATATCGATTTTATAATGTTGTCAATCCGATTAATAACCTTCATTCTGGATGAGGTTGCTGTTGGAGCTGAGGTCGCTCTGGATAATCGGGAATATGGTCCTGTATGAAGGAAGCGCAATCTTACCATTCAAGATACCGCCCTTGAGTGTCCAAGGATAGTTCACGTCCGTAAACTTGCCGAAACGGATGAGATCGACACGACGGTGACCTTCCCACATGAACTCGCGGGCCCTTTCATCAAGCAGCCACTCGAGACTGATCGTCGTCGGCATCGGAACGCCTGCACGGTCACGAAGTTCCTTTACATATCCCAATGCCTTGGAATCCTTGACTGTCCCGCCGTTCAGACGGGCATCTGCCTCAGCATAGTTGAGATACATTTCGGCCAGACGGAAAACAGGCATGTCGGCAGAAGAAAGTTTCCAGTTTCCAGGGACACCGTCCTGCTGGGCGAGTTTGTCTTTGGAATCAAGTCCGCAGAACTTCCAGCACATCCAGCCTGTTGAAACCTTATTTCCATCAAACTCCTTAGTTGAACCGTAATTCGTAAAGAACGCGCGTTTGTCGCTGGTAGCCCTGTCATATCCGAAGACATTGGTCTTGCTGCCCCAGACTACGCCTTTGAGATCGAAACGAGCCACATAGTCATCAGGCACATGGTAACCTGCCCAGTTCTCGCCATTGATCTTCGGCAATCCGAACTCAGCTCCGATCTTGAGGTTCGCGTCCTCGCTGAGGGATGCTGAAGCGAAGGTGGAAGTACCACCCCAGCTCTGGGTAGAAACTCTGTCGTAAGCAATTGCGAAGATGAACTCTTTTTCTGCAGAACCATTCTCGGTATTGTCCTGACGGAACATATCTGAATACTTAGGAGCGAGGGTATAGCCCATTTCTATCACCTTCTGCGCAGCATCCTTTGCATCCTGCCATCTTGCTGTTCCGGTATAGACCTCGGCATTGAGATACATACGGCTGAGGAGAGCCCAAACTGAGCCCTTGGTAGGACGTGGATAAGGAACGGCACCTTTTGCAGGCATTGCGCTATTGTCTGAACCGAGGTCAAGAAGCTCTGTTTCAAGCCATTTGAAGAGGTCCGTCCTGGTAATGCGGGATGGATTGTCACCACCGATGTTCTCAGGCATAGGGAAAGGAGGGTTACCGAATTCGTCCATGAGAACATAGAAGAACATTGCCCTGTGGAAACGTGCCTCTGCTCTGTAACCTGCAATTTCGCCCTTGATTCCCGACTGTCCGCGGGCGTCGAGTTTGCTGTCCGTGGTCTGGAGAAGGAATTCGTTCGCGAGAGCGATGGCCTTCACTGCACGGGTATATACGGCTACCAAAGCGTCGTTTGATCCAGTTCCCCATGAATCGTGCTGAAGTTCAGTAAGATAAGAGTCTCCCCAGACGCACTTGAGACCGTCGCAGGTCATCTCGTTCAGGTTGAACCACTGTCTCAGGAACTCTGACTGTCCTGAATCTGAGAATCCGAGGTCATTGTTGCCCGGATCATCCTGTCCTACAAGCATATAATAGCCATTGATGTAGGAGAGGGCCTTGAGATAGTTCTCTTCATTGGCATACGCGTTTTCAGACGTGAAGTCAGTCGTGTTCAAAGGGAGGGTGTCCAGATCCTTCAGACATGATGAAAACAGTATTGCCGCAAATGAAAGTATTAATATTTTGTTTATGATTTTCATATTGTTGGTCCTCCTGCTTAGAATGTGATGTTAAGACGAAGAGTGTAGAGACGAGGACGAGGATATACATAATTATCCACACCATCGATATTGTTGATTTCCGGATCAAGTCCTGAATATTTCGTGAATGTGCATACATTCTGGACAGAACCTGCAAGACGGATCTTGAGATTGTTCTTCACGTTGAAGGTATATCCGAGATTGATGTCGTCAATCTTGAAGAATGTAGCATCCTCAATCCAAAGGTCTGAGTATTTCTGGTTCTCGCTGTTAGGAGCATGCCAGCCAGGAAGAAGCCACTTCGCACAAAGGTTGTCAATGTAACCCTTTGTCCAGTTGTCACTGTAAGATGAAGAATATCCGAGAGCGACCTTGTTGACGAGCTCTGCACCGATGGAGCCGTGTCCGTTGATACCGAAATCCCAGTTCTTGTATCTCACCTGTGTGCTGATACCGTAGTATGCCCAAGGTGTAGCGCTGCATCCGGTCATGTAACGGTCATCAGCATTGATCTTGCCGTCGCCGTTGCGGTCCACGAAAGCATTCTGGACAGGCTTGCCTTCTGCATCGTAAAGCTGCTGGTACATATAGTATGTATAAGGAGCGAAGCCCTTGCGGTGAAGTGAACTGAAACCGACATTGGCACCCATTGAAGGACCTGTCTCGACTCCGAGGTAGGTTTCATCGCTGTTGGTAAGCTTGGTGATCTTCACATCCTGGAAGGTGATGTTTCCACCGATTTTCCAGTTCCAGTCCTTGGTCTCTACAGGAACGAAATTGGCTGAAAGCTCTATGCCCTTGTTCACCATGGATCCGATATTGGAAATCACCTGCTTGCCGAAGTTGGAACCGAGAGGGATGGAGATATTGTTCAGGAGGTCGAATGTATTTCTGTAATAAGCCTCGACCGTACCGGTGATCCTGTCATTGAGGAAGCCGAAATCCAATCCTACGTTGTAAGTCTCGGTGGTCTCCCATGTGATGTTAGGGTTGTAGGCCAATGGGGAAAGGAGCGGATAAGCCTTGCCGTCCGGTCCCATAGGATACCGCATTGTCACAGACGCTGATTCATAATATCTTGCGATGTACGGATAGTAGTCATCTCCGATATCCTGCTGTCCTGTGCGGCCCCATCCGAGACGGAATTTGAGAGCTGAAACAGTCCTGTTGTCCTTCAAGAAACTTTCATTGGCAATGTTCCATGCGAATGCTGCTGCCGGGAAGAAACCCCAACGGTTAGATGGAGAGAAACGGCTGGAAGCATCACCACGGGCGGTGAAAGTAAAGAGATATCTCGAATCGTAGTTATAGTTCAGACGTCCGAAGAATGAAATCAGATAATACTCCTTGGCATTGACAGGAGCGATATGGTACTCGGTCGCCCTGTCGTTGTTGTAGTACTGGGAGTTCTCGTACTTGATGTAGTTATGCTGCCAGGAATAACCTGCCATCGCATTGAAATTGTGCTTTCCCCAAGTCTCGTTGTAGTCGAGGTAGGCCTCCAGAAGCATGTTCTTGTTGAAGTTCTGGTATTTCTCATAGAGGTCCGGAGCACTGGTGAGAGAACCGCGGGAACCGATTTCATTATACTTGGTACCGTTGGTCTTGGCGATATCCATACCCAAGTTGAGGTTTGCCCTCAACGCCTCAAGTCCATGGACCTTGTAGTCGATCTGCAAGTTGCCGACACCACGATAGGTGTGTCCGTAGTTCACATAGTCATAAACGGAAGAAAGAGGGTTGGCAGCAGCCATCGTATTAGGCACGCCTGCACTGATCCAGTTCCAGTAACCGTTGGAGATGACAGATTTGTCAATGTTGCCGTCAGCATCCGTGAAATAGATAGGCTTGGTAGGGTCGAATAAAAGAGCGCTCTCCACAGGGTTGTTGGCCCAGTTTGTATGCTGGTAAACGCCCTTTGCATTGAAATTGATCGACAGATGATCGTCGAAGAACTTAGGCGAAAGGCTTACGTCGATGTTGCCTCTCTGGTTGTCACCGACTTTGATGGTAGCCTGGTCGAGGTTGTAGCCCATGCTGACACGGAACGGAACTACCCCCCCCGAGTAAAGGCTGATGTTGTGGTCGGTATTTATGCCGATACGGTAAATCTGTTTCTGCCAGTCAGTGTCGTACATTGTACCGTCCACTCCGAGGAGGCCGACTGCCTCAGGACGATGTTCCTGTATGTAGTTGAAGAACTGGTCGCCGTTCATCATCTTGATGACATCCTTGTTCTGCTTAGCTGAGACACTGCCGCTGTAGCTTACATGGATTCCTTTGCCTGAGCCTTTCTTGGTAGTGATGATGATCACACCGTTGGAAGCGCGGGAACCGTAGATAGCTGTAGCTGAAGCATCCTTGAGGACAGAGTAAGATTCAATGTCATTAGGATTGACAGTAGCTAAAGGGTCTCCCATACCTGCGCCGCCGTCCTTGGTGACAGGAACGCCGTCAATGACGATTAGAGGGTCATTTGACGCGGTAAGTGACGCTGCGCCACGGATTCTGATGGTAGAAGAAGCTCCCGGCTGGCCGTTGGCAGGAGTGATGTTCAATCCGGAAACCTTACCGAGAAGCATTGAGCTCGGAGAAGTCACGGCACCACGGTTCACTTCCTCTGCATTGATGGCAGTAACGGAACCGGTCATATCGCTTTTCTTGACCGAACCGTAACCGATGACCACTACATCGTCGAGATACATCGTATCTTCTTCAATGACGACTTTGGCCGGATTGGTCTTCGCAACGAATGTCACGGTCTTGTATCCGATGCAGCTTACCTCCACGACAGCATCAGCTGATGACACCTTGAGGGTGTAATTGCCGTCGATATCGGTAGATAATCCATTGGTGGTACCTTTCTCGAGAACAGTCGCGCCGATGACTGGCTGACCGGTCTTGTCCGTGACGGTACCCCTTATCTCATATCCGTTCTGAGCGGACATGTCAGGAATGATGAGGAACAGTCCTATCAGTCCAACTATAAAAGATAAAAATCTGTTCATAGGGTCCTTTTTTTGTTATTAGTTTGGTAAATATTGTATTTCTTGTTGTTATTTTTCTCTTACAAATGCGACAGAGAGCGCTGCAAGCAGCATGAAGACACATGCAAGCGCCAGCATCATGACAGCATTCGAGCCGAAACAGTACTTTACAATAACTCCACCCGTAAGTCCGATGACAATCTGTGGTATAGTGATCGTAAAGTTAAAAATTCCCATGTAAACTCCCATACGCTTCGGGTCCACTGCCCTGGAAAGGATGGCGTAAGGCATGGCGAGAATACCTGCCCAGGCGATACCGATGCACAGCATAGGAAGCATGAGCGCATATTTGTCTTTAAGAAGCACAAGCCCGGCGAAACCGACGGCACCGAAAAGCAGACAGGTAGCGTAAACGGTCTTGTTGCCGAATCTGGAGGCCAGTTTAGTCATGAAAAGCGCCGCGATACATGCAGGAATCGGATATACGCCATTCAGCACGCCTACCCAAGTCTGAGTCGCGCCTTCCGAAAGGAGCACTCCCCCGTCAGTCACGGAACCTGTGATGGCAGGCTTGAGGTATGTCCACATGATGAACAATGCCGCCCATGAGAAGAACTGGGTGATGCCCAGACGGACCATTGCCGAAGGAGTATTCCGGAGCAATGTCATGAAAGAGGTCTTCTCAGCCGGTCCTTCTTCCACTGCCAAGCCATTGTATTCTGCAAATTCCTTAGGAGGATATTCCCTGGTCTTGAACGCAGTCACCAATACAGTGGCAAGCAGAATGGCTCCACCTATATAATATGACCACGCGATGTGAGATGAAACCTGTCCCGGGACAGCCTCGTCACTCACCCCGAACCAAGTCATGATCAGCGGCAGCACAGCACCGATTACAGCACCGATATTGATGAGAAATGTCTGTACCACATAGCCTTCCGTCTTCTGCGAGTCGTCCAGCATGTCAGCCACGAGCGCCCTGAACGGCTGCATCGTGACATTGAACGAGAGATCCATGAAGAGGAGGATGAACGCGCCCATCGCGAGCGGGGCCAATGCCAGGAGCGTCGGGCAGTTAGGCATGAGCATCAATGCCAATGTCGAGATCAATGCACCCCCGAGTATATACGGGATACGTCTTCCGAATCCGGTCCAGGTACCGTCAGAGAACATGCCGACTATCGGCTGGATGACCATACCTGCCAATGGGGCAGCAAGCCAGAAATAGCTCAGATGACTCACATCGGCGCCAAGTGACTCGAAGATGGTGGACGTATTGGAATTCTGCAGAGAATACCCTATCTGGACACCCAAGAACCCGAAGCTCAGGTTCCATATCTGCCAAAAAGATAATTTCGGTTTTTTACTCATTGGTTTCCGTGTTATTATCCTGTTTATGCGGTAGCGGAACTGACAGCTCCGCAAATCGTATCATTGTTATAAAACGTTTGCGAATTTATCAATTAAAATTTCATATTTAATATGAGAACCGACGGACGGGCGGAATTGGCGGACGGATGGGAAAAATCAGACGACGAAATAAAAACGTTTTTTGGGTTTTCATCAATTATTTCTACCTTTATGCTTATGAATTGGTCGAAAATAAAGCCGTCAGGCATTGTACATATATTCGCGCTTCTGCACGCCGCCGTGACGATCCTGTGTCGGGAGGCCGGAATCGGGGATGAGCTGTTTCTCACTGTGCTCACGATGACAATGATTCTTCTCGTCTGCCTGAAGAAGAACCTTAACCTGGAACTTACAGCCGGGATAATCATCGTCATCAATGTTACCGGCTACCTGCTGGGAACTGCCGGAGCGGACCTCATCGGTTTGCTATTCAGCTCCGAACTGGCCGTGCATGCCATCTCCACTGCATTCACCACAGAACTTTTAGGCTGGTGCACCATCCTCGTCGGGGACATACTCAAGCGGCTGCACCTGGTTTCCAACACCACCAGAATGCCACACCTTCCGTGGCTGATCGCAGTCGTATGCGCTATCTTCCTTTTCAGACTGTCCATCATCGCTTTCAGCGACATGAACATCATCTCCGACGGCGGACTGTACAGGAACCTGCTGAAGCTGCTGTACAATGTTCCGGTCTGCATCATATTGGTCTGCCTCAATATAATATATGTAAGGTTCGCCAGAACACGTCTGGGCAAGAAGCCGGCATATGTCCGCTGGACGGCATTGACCTCATTCCTGATCCTGGCCGTCTCAGGTTCGGCTTTTGCTGTCGGCATCGGGCTTCCTTTCGCCATACAGCCGCTGCCTCCGGCTCACGACTTGGCTGAAACCGCCGTCGTGGTATTCATCGCCGAAATGCTGTTCTACGCATTGACCTATATGGCTGATTACGTATGGGTTACGCATCAGGACGTGAGGGCGGAAAAGACGAAACGCCACAAGGCCCAGTTCGAATACCTGAAACTCAAGCAGCAGGTGAACCCGCATTTCCTGTTCAATTCGCTGAACGTCCTCGACTGTCTTATCTGCGAAAACAAGAACGAGGAAGCGAGCCTGTTCGTGCACAAGCTCGCCGGCATCTTCAGGTATATGCTTAAGAATGATGCACTGACACTTATAAGCCTGCGTGAAGAATTGAAATTCACTGAAATGTATGCAGACCTCCTCAAGGTGCGCTTCGCCTCCGGGTTCGAGGTCAATGCAGATGTTCCAGAGTCCTGCCTGTCCTGCAATGTAGTTCCATGCTCCATCCAGATGCTGGTGGAGAATGCACTCAAACATAACCAGGTATCGCCGGACAATCCGCTCTGCATCCATATAGTGGCGAGCGGACAGAAGATTACCGTGACCAACAACAAATCACCTAAACTGGCGGCTTCGGAGGATTCCACCAAGGTCGGACTGAATTATATCCGCCAGCAATACATTGACCTGTCGGGCAATGACATTGAAATAAACGATGACGGGGCCGAGTACTCGGTATCGCTTCCGCTGCTGCCCGCAGAAAAAACCACATAAAAATTTCGGATTATGGCATTGAAAGTATTGATAGTAGAAGATGAGCCGATGGCTCAGGCCAATCTGAGCCGAACTCTACAGAAGTATTACCCCGATTTGGAAATCATCGGCACGACAAGTTCGGTCAGCGGCACGGTGGAGTGGCTGAAGGGGCATTCTGTCGATGTCATCTTCATGGACGTGGAACTTTCCGACGGGGACTGCTTCAGCATCTTCAGACAGATCAATGTGGATGCGAAGATCGTAATGACCACTGCCTATGACAGTTATGCCGTAAAGGCTTTTGAAGTGAACAGCGTGGACTACCTCCTTAAGCCTATAGAGAAGGAGGACCTGGACAGGGCGGTCCAGCGCTGCCGCAATTCGTCCGGAGTCACGGACATGTCCGCGCTGCTCTCGACACTGGCCGGAAACCAGCAACAGGCAGAATACCGCCAGAAAATCATGGTCCGTCTGAACGACAAGATCCTGCCGGTTTCCATCAATGACATCTCATACTTTCTTTCAGAGGACAAGGTCACCTGGATGTTCACGTCCGACGGGTCTAAATATGTACTGGACCAGTCGCTCGACGTACTGTCCTCACAGCTGGCCCCTTCCCGCTTTTTCAGGATTTCGCGTGGCTGCATAATCTCATCGGCGGCAGTGCGCAGCATCATCAAGCTACAGGGCGGAAGGCTCCGCATCAATGCCACGCCTCAGTGCAATACCGAGATTCTGGTCAGCCGCTCCCGGTCAGACGACTTCCTGCAATGGCTTGAGAACACGACCTGCTGACAGTTCATCCTTCAAATACGTCATTTCATCCGAAAAACTGGACAAGTCATTTTCGGATGTTGGTGAATGTATATAAATTAGAGGTAATAAACCACAAAACAGTACAATCATGACACGTACATTCAGAATCACATACCAGACTTCTTGGGGAGAAGAAATCAAACTGATATCCGGTGAGAAACAGGCCGATATGCATTACCTGCCTGGCGGAATCTGGGAGACGTCCCTGCCGGGCAAGAGCCTGCCGGCCGGAGCAGAATACCATTACGAATGCTGGAAAGACGGACGGAGAGTGCGCCGCGAATGGAAAAACCATATCGTTCCGGACACTAAGGAAACCGAGCTGTATGACCAGTGGACTGACATCCCGGCTGCCGCTCCATTCTTCACTTCGGCATTCGCCGACAAGGTCTTCAGCATTGACCAGGACAGTTTCAAGGTCAATGAAGAGGCCACTCCGCAGGCTATGTACCGCAGCGGCTGGAAATGCGCCGGCACAGCGGTTCCGGTATTCTCTCTCAGGACAGAGGACAGCTTCGGAATCGGAGACTTCCACGATCTGAAGAAACTCGTGGACTGGGTGGCGGCTACCGGCCAGAGGGTTATTCAGCTGCTTTCTGTCAATGATACGACCATGACCGGGACCTGGACGGATTCCTATCCGTACAGCGCGAATTCCATCTACGCCCTGCACCCGCAGTTCGTGTATCTTCCGGACGCAGGAGTACGCAGAGATGCCAGCTACAAGTCATTGAAAGCTGAGCTTGAAGCACTTACGGAGATTGACTACGAAAGAGTGAACCAGGAGAAAGACAGGCTGATGCGCAAGGCTTTCGCCTCCACATGGGCCAAGGTTAGCGTTTCTGAGGAATATCAGAAATTCATAAAGGACAATGCAGAGTGGCTGGATGCCTACTGCGCGTTCAGGATTCTTCTTCAGAAGACAGGAACAGGTGATTCCGCCAAATGGGGCAAATATGCCACGTACAGTGCGAAGAAAGCCGCATCGGTTCTGGCAGAGAACAGAGAAGAAGCTGATTACCAGTCATTTGTCCAGTTCCATCTGCACAAGCAGCTTGTAGATGCAAGGAACTATGCGAGAAAGCACGGCGTCACTTTCAAGGGCGACCTCCCTATCGGCGTGAGCAGAACCAGTGTGGACGCATGGCAGCATCCGTCCCAGTTCAATATGAATTCACAGGCCGGTGCTCCGCCTGACGCATTCTCTGCAGACGGCCAGATGTGGGGTTTCCCGACATACAACTGGGACAAGATGGAAGAGGACAATTTCGCATGGTGGAAGGCCAGACTGAAGAACATGGAGCAGTACTTCGACTTCTTCCGCATTGACCATATACTCGGATTTTTCAGGATTTGGGAGATTCCGGCGAATGCGAAGAGCGGTCTGCTGGGACATTTCTTCCCTGCACTGCCGTATAGTGCCAAAGAATTGGCAGACAATGGTTTCGACATCAATTCCGGATGGTACACCTCTGATGGTGTGGACACGCTTTTCCTGGAAGACCCGCGCAAGCCCGGGTATTGGCATCCTCGCATCGGGGCGCAGAATACGGAGCACTACCGCAATCTCCCTGACTGGCAGAAAGATGCCTTCAACAGGCTGCATGACGATTTCTTCTATAGAAGGCACAATGCTTTCTGGCGTGATTCCGCACTCCGCAAACTGCCTGACCTTCTCGCCAGCACGCGAATGCTGACCTGCGGCGAGGATCTGGGCATGATTCCGGATTGCGTGCCGGAAGTGATGAAGGAACTGCGCATCCTGTCATTGGAAATCCAGCGTATGCCTAAGGATGCCCGTCACGAGTTTGCAGACACGTGGAGCTATCCGTACCTTTCGGTATGCGCGACTTCCACGCACGACATGAGTCCTCTCCGCGCCTGGTGGAAGGAGGACAGAGGCGTCACACAGCGTTTCTGGAACCAGATCCTCGGAAAACCGGGCGAGGCTCCAGCCGACTGTACACCGGACATTTCCCTGAGTATCATCATGATGCACCTCCAGTCAGCGTCCATGCTTGCCATCCTGCCGCTTCAGGATTATCTGTCGCTGAAGCCGGAGCTGTGCTTCGACGACCCTGACAAGGAGCGGATCAATGTACCTGCCATCTCGCCGTTCTACTGGCGGTTCAGGATGAAGACGACCATCGAGACTCTTATCAATGACGACATCACCGGCTATCTCCGGACGCTGATACGCAACTGCGGCAGAAGATAGGTCGCGCTGCACTTTTCTGATTTAGGTTGACCCGGTTATGGCACCTCCTGAAACCAACTTGTCCGTAAAATAGACCCATTTTACGGACAAGTGAATCAAATGAACAAGTTGTCCGCGAAAAAACGTTTTAACCCGGACAAGTTGGAAAATCGTACAGTTTGTCCGCCGGAAAACGTTTTAGCCCGGACAAATCTGACGGAATTTCCGTAGATTTGCTGTATGAAGTTACGAAAAGAGTGTAATTTATTGGAAATGAGCGTAGGTTAATTGCTCTTGATAGTAATAGGTTACGATTTAGTTAGTTATCTACTGCATTATCCTTCTGCGCGTTGCGTAACCTTCAAAGAACTCTTCGTATGCAAAAGTAGCTATTTAATTCGAGATTTTGATATAAACTCCCGTTTTTTATCCCCTCATTCATAAGAATTTTCCGTAAAAGCGGTATTGTCCGTCGGCACACCATTGCCCAAAACGAGTTTGGAACAAACGTGTGCCGACTACCGCATAGCTGGAGAAAAGGGCATTGCCTCACGCCTAAACGATGTTTAGACAGATGAAGCAATGCCCCTTTCTTTTGCGCCTATGCCAAGAGGTGCTTTTACGGGTTTTCAAATGATTTTTCTTTTTTCGCTGTCTCTTTTGCCGGAAGCGGAAAGTGAATGCAGAGTGTGTCAGCCTGCCCCATGAATGAAACAGGCGCCCACACACAGCCGGACAAACCGGGAAGAATGATTGTTGCCACCCGGCTGAACAAGTTCCGTCGGATCGGAAACAATCATACTTCCTTTGTTGTGGTTTGCCCTTTTCACGCTTCCGGTGATGTCTTTTTCCTTTTGGTGATTCTTTTTTTTACGGATTTTCCCCTGAAGTTTTTTTCTACACAATCTGCCTCTGTTTTCGTTTACCTCCATTTTGCGCCTTTCAGTAAGCCGCATCAGTCAGTCATTTTCGTTCTGGGCGCAAAGGTAATTCCGGGATTGGACGGGAAAGCAAGGTCAAGCCTCCTGTTTTCGGTAAAAATCTCCAGCCCTGCGGGTAGTATTTTGACCGAAAAACCTTGCATTCCCTAATCCCTACCTTTTCAAGCACCCGAAACGAAAACGACCGATGCGACAGAAAGACGCATAAAAAAAATGTCGGATAAACGAGAGGCAGATAAGATAGTTTGAAACTCAACTCCCTCAGCTCTTGAATCCGCATTAAAAACAAAAAAATCAAAAACAGCGAAGATATGACGGCAACGGCAAATTTCAGACAAATGGCGCAACACATCGGGTTGGCGATATGCGGCTTGATGATGCGCACCGCCTTCGGGGTGTTCGGCATCCTTTGGGGCATCATCAGAGAGATTGTAAACGGAGTGTTCCGAGTGGCGATAGGTGTAATCGTGGCTATCCTTTCCACCATTGCCTTCTTTGGCTTCATCCTTTGGTTATTCACCCTTTAACCCTTACCGACATGGCAAAAAGAAACAGCAAGACGGCAGCGCAGCAGTGCAGATATTACGAGGTGGACAACATCTTCGTGTATATGGTGGAAACGTACATCAACGGCAATTTTGAAACTTTCCGAAGATTGTACCACGAACTGAACAAGGACGCACGGAGGGATTTCATGGACTTCCTTCTCAGCGAGGTAGAGCCGACCTATTGGAGAGAGATACTGAAACAGATAATCTAAAAATGACAGCGATATGAAAGGAACAGACCATTTCAAGAGAACGATATATATGTACTTGGAACAGCGTGCGGAGGAAGATGCGCTATTTGCAAAGAAGTACCGCAACCCTGCCAAGAACATGGACGAGTGCGTGACCCACATTCTGAACTATGTGCAGAAAAGCGGTTGCAACGGTTTCACGGACGGAGAGATATTCGGGCAAGCCATCCACTACTATGAGGAAAACGAGATAGAGGTGGGCAAACCGATGGACTGCCAAGTGGTTGTGAACCACGTTGTGAAACTCACGGCAGAGGAAAAGGCGGAGGCACGTCAGAACGCTGTCCGCAAATACCAAGAGGAGGAACTCCGCAAGTTGCAGAACCGCCACAGACCGTCAGCGAGAAAAGAAAACCAACCCCAACCCTCATTATTTGATTTAGGCTTATGAAACCGAAGACCAAGATACAGAAAGAGGTGGCAAGACTTTCCGCCAACCTTCGCCCCATATCAGCGACACAAATAGATTGGGCATACCGCCACTGCGTTGAGCATATCGGCTACCGCACCAAGAAAGGGAACATCACCTGTTCCGACTGCGGTCACGAGTGGCACAGCGACAGCGGACTATGCGACACCCTTGAAGGCTGCACCTGCCCCAAATGCCATGCCGAACTCAAAGTGCAGGACACACGCAGACGCATCTACAAGGAAACGCAGAATTTCAGCGTGATAACCACCTGCAAAGGGTATCAGGTAATCCGCGTGGCGCAGGTCAGATGCGAGAGCAGGAAAGGCGAACCGATGCGTTTCTACTGCCACGAGGTCGTGCAGCGTTGGATTTCACCCGACGGCAAGGTTACGGACATGGCGTTGCTCCGTGGCTTCCTTTTCTGCTATTGCGATGTGTGGGCATTAGGCAGCGATATGGAGGTAAGACCGCACAACAGCCTATACGATGATGTGGTGGCAAGAAGCTGTGCATATCCAAAGATGAGGATATTGCCCCAACTCAGACGTAACGGCTTCAAGGGCGATTTCCACGGCATCTCCCCCGTGCGTCTTTTCAAAGCCTTGCTTTCAGACCCAAGAATTGAAACCCTTATGAAAGGCGGTGAGATTGAGGTCATGAAACACTTTCTTTTCAATACCCGTACTGCCGATGAATGTTGGGCATCATATCTGATTGCCAAGCGTCACAAGTATCAGATAGACAACCTCTCAATGTGGTGCGACTATCTGCGTATGCTCAAAAAACTCGGTCAAGACCTCCGTAACCCGAAGAACATCTGTCCCGAAGATTTCATGGCGGCACACGACAACGCAACCCGAAAAATTGAAGCCATACACGAGAAGGAAAGAGCCGCAGAGCAACGCCGTTGGGAGATTGAAAGGCGTGAGCGTGAGCAACAGCGACAACTCCAACGAAAGAAAGATGCGGAGGATTTCATCGCCAACAAATCCAAATTCTTCGGCTTGGTAATCACGGACGAGGAAATAATCGTCAAGGTGCTTGAAAGCATAGACGAGTATTACAACGAGGGCAAGACGCAGGGCATCTGCGTGTTTGGCAGTGGATACTACAAGAAAGCCGACACCCTCATACTATCGGCAAGGATTGGCGATGAGATTATTGAAACCGTAGAGGTGGACTTGCGAACCCTCGAAGTGGTGCAGTGCCACGGCAAGCACAACCAGGACACCGAATATCACGAGCGCATCATAGACCTTGTGAACAAGAACGCCAACCTTATCCGTGAGCGGATGAAAGCGGCATAGCATAACCCCTAAAACAACATTGATATGGAAGTAAGAATTGAAAGTATGATTTGTGTGTGGGATGATGCAATCCCCACGATGTTCCTTGAATTTGTGAACCTCCTCACTCTCACAACGAGTGAGGGGGAATTGAGAAAGAGCGTAAAGGAGTTTGCCGAGAAGCACGAACTTGACAAGTTTTTCCTTTACGGCTTCGGCTCACACCATTTCTACCTGCACCAACGCTACACAAGCAACCCCGAAATGGTGATGAAGAACAGAGTTCTGTCAGTACATTTTTAACCATCTAAAAAGCAACATTATGACAACACGAATGACCATCAACGGAGTAAGCACCTGCGCGGAAGCAGGTACGGAGAAATACGAGCGTTTCCAATCGGGTATCGGAAGACGCAGGCGGACACTTGTGCAGTACGACTACCGCCACCCCATAGACAGAGAATTGTTCTCTTGTGTCAAACCCACGTTGGACGAGTGCCGAGCCGCACGGGACAAGTGGCTGAACGCAAAGAAGGGAAAGGAGGACAGACTATGAACACGACCTATCAAACGCTGATAGTCAAGTTCAGCGAACCTATCACGGCATTGGACGGTATCTTTGACGATACCGGAGCGTGGGGAACGGACACCCTCAAGGGGTGGATAGATGATTACGAAAGCACACGTTTCACCGCCACCGACAGCCATACGGCAGTCATCACGAGCGAGTACAATATGGAATGTGTGAAAGAGTGGCTACAACGGCAGACCCCCATTTCCGAAATGCGAGAATTTTGAACGGGATGGCGGTGTCCGCACCGCCAATACTTAAAACCCTAAAAACAAAAGATATGATAGCCAAGACGATATTACAGCAGATAGGCGGAAAACGCTTCACCGCCATGACAGGTAGCCGTGATTTCATAGATATGGGCAACGGCTTACGGATGAGCCTTGCAAGGAACAAAACAAGTGCCAACCGCCTTGACATCATCTATGACGAAGGGGCAGACCTCTACAATATGCGCTTCTACCGCAGGACGTTCAGCAAAAAGACCTTTGAGTGCAAGACAAAGGACATTGCCGTACACGAGGGTATCTATTTTGATATGCTGGAGGAAATGTTCACGATGGTGACGGGACTTTACACACGCTTTTGAGTGGCGGGGCGGCGAGAGCCGCCCTACTTTCTTTCAGTGAGCATGATGGCGGACAAAGAAAGTAGCAAAGAAACCTTTGTCCAATCTGCGATAACTAAAAAATCCGCAAGTAAAACTTGCGGAGGCTATATATTGGGTCGTTATTTTTTGGTGGAGGGGAATGATAATCTCGAACCGTTGAACTACACATTTCTGCTTCGTCTCCATTTCCCCCAACGATTTGATACGTTCAATCATTTTTGTTGTTCCTTTCTGAATTTTCCTAAATACTTTCTTCATAATTTCGCTATACTTTTTATGGTTAATAACTATGTTTTGTATTGCTCTCACAACACTTACAACTTGAAGTGTTATTTGGAAACCGATAGGCAAAAATGGCTCAACGATGTCAATTAACGAGAAAATCCTACGATAATCTATCAAGTGATAGAGCAAAAGACGTGCCAAGTTAAATATGGCACGTCTTTTGCCAGTTTTGTCAGTCCTTTTATGGGATATACAACAGCGCAAACTCCGCCTTTCTCCGTTTGAGCAGCATGGCGTGGCGTTTTCCTTTGTAGTTGCAGAAGGCTATATACTCACGGTAGATGTTCCTGTCACCAGCTTCCAGCTTCTTGATTAAGGTGCTTTTGGGGATTGTTTTGCTGCCTAACAGCTTCGCCGGTCCCACATTGTAAGCTAACGTGCCAAGCAAAATCGAATCAACCCCGAATTTACGGAACATGGCGACAAATTTGCGCAGGTCTTTCCGCAAAAGTTCATCCGCATCCCGTTTTGTCATGGTTCGTGCCGAATACTTCTCGTTTGGCAAAAGTTTGTGACCCCAACCGACGTATGGGTAGTGTTTTTCTGAGTGCCAGCCTTCAAAGTAGCGGCAGCATAAAAAAGCACGTTCCATAAGCGGCAGTCGGTAGATTGCCGCCTGCCCGTCCGTTCCCTCTTGGCGGCTGATCTGCGCGGACACAGAACAGACCGTCAGAAGTGAACAGAGCATTGTCATGAATACACGCATCATTTCAACAAGGGGCTGAAGTTGCCGATGGGAACGATGGTAAGATCGTCGTCCTTTACATTCCTGTTGTTGAAGTCAAATTCCAGTTCGTAGGAGTTGCTAAAGTTATCCTCCACCACCACGATGAAATTATGCGCCTCATCACCCGCCGCCGTGTAGTACAGGCGGAATTTTTCGTTCTCCAGCAGGTAGCGGTCGTTAGGCAGGAAGGTGATGCCGTTATCCATTTTGAGCGAGCCTTCCCCCTCGAACTGGAAATAGCGGATGGTATAGAGCGTACCCGAAAAGTCGCCCTCCTTTTTCAGTTCACAGCGGATTTCCACTGTCTGCCCCTTTACTACCTTGTTCGGCACGGGCATGACCTCCACCGTGAAGGGATAGGACTGCTGGATGTCCATGTCATCGTCACATGACACGAGGGTGAATGACATGGCGGCTATCAGGCATAACGCCACTGCCTTGAATATTGATGTTCTCTTGTTTCTGTTGTTCAGTATGTTCATTGTTCTTCGATTTTTAGATGGTTGTTTTTCTGTTTTTTCGTTGTCAGTTGCAGGTACTCGTTCAAGTCCTTGCAACCGTCATAGAGGGAGGAACGGTCGGTGACACGTTCCCCGTATCGCATGGTAAGTGCGGCAAGCGTCCGCCGTCCGGCTTCGTCACGGTCGAGGAAGCAGCCGATGCGCCCGTATCCGTCCAGCAATCCCGCCGCCTTCTCCACGTTGGCGACTGAGTTCAGCACAAGACAGTCAGCGTTACCGGTTACACCAAGCGTCACGGCAGAGAGAAAGTCCATGAAGCCCTCGAACACGAGGCACTCGTCAGCCGGGATGTCATTCGCCTTTACCAGTGATACAGACTTCGGAGGTATGCAACCCTTGAAATATCGGCTTCTGACTTCATAGCCACCTGCCATGTTCGGAAAGCCAACGGCAAAATACCGTTTCCCACGCACACCGTAGTTCAAGCGGCAGCAGTGACGGGATGCGATGGCGTAAGGGATGCCCCGTTCCTCTAAATACTCCGTCAGCAGTGAGCGGAGCAGCGGAGCGACCTCCACATCCTCAAAAACGGATTCGGTCGGCTTCGAGAGATAGACGGGCTTTTCCCATCCGGCAACCGTCATATTGGCGGCTTCCGCTATGAACTTCGCTTGCTTCATGAAGTCATCGCTTTGCAGAAACTCCCCGGCAAGCGTGAAGATGTCGCCGCCCTTGCCCAAACCGAAGTCGTACCAGAGCTGTTTCGCCACGTTCACACGGAAAGAGGATGTGCGCTCGCCCCTGTACGGGGCAAGATACCACAGCTCGTTACCGCTCCTTCTGACAGGCTCATGCCCCAGCCGTGCGAGAAAATCCGCAAGCGGCATCCTTCTGACAGCATCTATTTCCGTCCTTTCCATGCCCGTGTCAGTTGATGATGAACTTGATACCGACCCCGAACTGCGTGTGGAACTTCCGTGTGTCGCCACCCCAAAGGCAACGCTCCCGCAGGTTGGCAAGCAGGGCGATACGGTCTGCCACGTAACACTCCACATCGAGCGTCAGCGCACCGCCGTAGATGAAGGCGTCCCGGTCGTGCAGCGTGGAGCCGTCATGCAGCACCTTCTTCCCCCAATTTACCGCCTCATATCCGGCGAGAGCCGAAGCCCCGGCATAGACGAAAACAATCTTTCGGGCGTCCGACAGTATCTTGAAGTAATAGCCGCCCTCCGCCGTGAACTGCGCCACGGGTATCTTGGTGTCCTTGTAGGGATTGTTCTTCAACAGGTATTCGCCACCGAACACCCACTTGTTCCCCTTCTTCGTGTAGGTGGAGAGAGCCGCCCCGAAGCTGTACCCGCCGTCCTTGCCGCCGAGATTGAAGCCGTCCGCCATGTCCGCCCTCACCTCGATGCCCTGCATCTTCGGCAGACACCGCTGGGCGTGCGCCTGCCCTGTAAAAAGGGCAAGCGACGCGATGATTATTGCGATGTACTTTCTCATGGTCAGCGTACTTGAAGTTCGTTGATGGTACCCGCGCGTACCAAATCCTCGTTCTCAATCACGAAGGACTGGTGACGGCCGCCGTTCTTCTCGTTCAATTCCACCACGAGGCACTTGTCATCGGGGATGGTGAACTTCGCCATCGTGAAGACCGTGCGCTCGCTCTTTTTGCCCGGCACGAGGGTGGCGTAGTTCTGCGCGCGGAGCGGCAGAATAATCTGCTCCTGCACGGCAGTACGCTTCGCAACCTTCTTGTCCACGATTTTCCAAGTGATGTAGTCCACATCGAAAGGCACGTTGCTCTGGTTCTTTATCTCCGTGTGGAAATAAAGCAAGCCGTTGTGCGTGTAGATGCCTTTCAACAGGTATTGGATGCCGAAACGCTTGCAGCCGATATGCTTCACCTCGCGCTTGTTCTGTTTGTGGATGGACTTCATGATAAGGCGCACCAGCATCGGGCTTTCGCTGCCCAGCTCTTTCAGATAGATTTCCTGCGCGTTGTTCGGGCGGTTCACCGTGCTGCCGTCATGGATGAAGTCGCACATCTCCACGTTGAGCAACAGCGGTTCGGCGGCGTACTTCACGTTGAAGGTGTAGAAACTGCCGTCCTCCGTGATGACGGACATATTCGTTTCGTTGGGAAAATTCCTTACGGTAGCCTTCACACGGATGATGTTCTCCGCTCCGTCGGCTTTCCCGGCAATCAGGTCGGGCGAGCCTAAATCGACATAGCGCACCTCCGCCGGAAAAATGACGTGGACGGTCTTGTCGTAGGTCACTTCCAGACCGTGCGGCGGTATCATGCGGTCGAAGGTCAGCTTGCGTGACAGCCCGTGATATAGGTCGCCGTCCGCCTCCTTCTGCGGATAGACCTCCTTCGTCAAGGTCGGTTGTTCACTTCCGTTGGTCGTTTCAACGGTTACATTCTCCTGCGCGTTGGCAGTTATGATGCCCATAGCGAGGGCAAACATGATGATTACTTTTCTCATTACTTTTGGATTTTAGTGGTAATTTTTATTGTTTTCAATATTTTTCTTGGTAAAGCATGACCCTGTACCCGGCTTTCAGATGCACCTTGACGGTTCGCATCTTTTTGGCGATGTACTGGCTCGTGCCTTGTATCAGCCCCTTGCCCAAGTCGGAGGCGAGCTGCGCCCCGGCATTGGTGGAGATGTTGATGCTGCTTCCCAGCGAGCCGCCCATGTTGGCGGCGACCTCCCGGACGGCGTTCATCTCCATCGAGTTCGGGATGAAGATGCCGGGCTGTCCGTCCGTGTCATAGACCGCAAGCTCCACGGGGATAATCGTGCCGTCGTATTCCAGCGAGGTAATCTCGATGTCGAGCCGCTCACCCTGTATCTTGCCCGTGCCGACCACCACCGCACCCCGGGGTATTGTCCTGCCTGCCACCGCCATAGGCTCCAGCAGGCGCAGCCTTACCGTCTGCCCGTCCGTCACGCTCTGCGCCCCATGCACGCACGCCGGTATGGTGTTCCTGTCCAATACCTCCGCCGTGCCGACAGCCGTGTTGAAACCCCGGTTGCGTTCCTGCGATAAGGCGGCGACAAACTCCGCGTTACTCATAGGCTGTGAGAGTGAAGAAACTACTTGATGCTCCACCTGTCTGATAGGCATTGCCTTGTTCTTCTTCCCTTTCTGCACGGTAGTTGGCTCTGCCCTCTGTTCCGCCGATGGCTGTCCTCCGTTCTGACCGCCCATGTACTTTGCCGCCAGCTCGTAGGACTTCTCCATAAGAGCCACCTGCTCGTCCATAGAGGAAGCCTTGCCCCTCTCGCTTTCCAGTTCCGACTCCAGCGATGCGATGCGCTCCAACAATTCGTCCATCTCCGCATTGTCGTTTTTCGGCTGGTCGTAGAAGTTTCCGAGCGTGGCGTTCAGGTCACGGTAGGCGGCTGCGGAGGACTGGATGGTCTGCGGCGTGGCTGGCTTTGCCCTTTCTTCCTTGCCGCCCGGATTGGCGAGGTCGAAGTCCACTCCGTTCTCCGTTCCCGCTATCTCGCGGTCGAACATGTCGCCCAGCTGCCCGATGGCACGGTTGCGGCTCTCCTGACGCTCTTCCATCTCCCCATGCTCGTAGGCTTTCAGCTTGTCGCCGATAATCTGCCGGTTCGCCTTGTCAGCGTCGGGCATCTCGGTGTTGTATCCGTCCGTTCCCGGCGGTTGCTCCTTGCCGGAGGACGGGGCGAATATCAGCCACATCGCCCCGATGAACACCAACACCATAGCGGGCAGCACGATCATCTTCTGCCGTTTCAGCCGTTGCGCCTCTGTCAGCGGTTCGCGCTCCTTTTTCGGTTTCCCCGTTTCGGGAGCAGCTTTGTTCTCTTTCGTCGGTTCATTCTTTGTCTGTTCCATATAAATAAGGTGTTAAGTGATTGCCTGTTTCCGCCGGGGTCGGCAGTTCCACCCGTCCGGCGTGTCCCGTTTCCATATGTGAGCCGTCGTTCCTGCCGATGTCATAGACGGCTCTGCCGAAGGTGTAAAGGGCAAGCACCGCGAAGGCGGCGAACATCCCCAGCACGATGCGGCGGCGTGTTTCCGGCGGCAAGCCGTCCAGATACCCTTTGAGACTTGCCGCCAAGCGTTTCCGTTTGTCGTGGAGTTTCCAATACATGCCCCACATTGATTTTCTGATACTTTTCATGTCCTGTTACCGTTTGATAGTCTGTAAATCCTTGTTCTCAATGATGGTGAAACCCTCGATGGTAAAACCGTTCGGGTTGTCATCCGACCGCGATGCGTTCAGCAGGCGGCAGGTGGTCACGAGGCTGCGCTCGGTGACGTTGCTCTGCCGGATGATTTTCTGTGTGGCGTAGGTCACGGCACGGTAGGGATAGGCGTTGAAGTCGCACACCACGCTGTCCACCTTCAGCACTTGGTTGATGTTCCCGGCGATGATGCGGTTGTAGTACCCCTTCTCCGCGAAGTCCGAATAATAGTGGTACACGCTCTTGTCCGCCAGCAGCAAGGCACGTTTCACGTTGTGTTCAATCGCGCTTTTTTCAGGTGATAGCGTGAAGAACATCTCGTGGAAACGGCGCACATGTTCCCGTGCCTCCGCCGGGCGGTTCTGCGACAAATCCTGAGACAAGGCGAGCATCAGGCTCTTGCCGTTGTCCAGCACATAGATTTTCTCCCGTTGCTTCTCTGCGAAACGGTAGGAGTTCCACACGCTCCACACCGTCACCACGGCGCACAGCGAGAGGAAGACGATACCGAACAGGCGTATCTGCCTGAACGACGATTCGATGTTTCTAAGTGATTTGAATTCCATTTATATTTTCCAATTTATGATTGCACATTGATTATTTCAGCAATTTGCCGACACGTCCGACTGCGTTTCCTGCGGCTGCACCCGCCACGCTGCCCGCCATGCTTCCGGCTCGTCCCGCCATCTGGTTCACGTTGCGACCGTAACCGCCCATGCCTCCGGCTTGGATAATCCAGCCCGCAACGGTGGGAATGGTAAAGTAGCCGATGATGCCGATGCAGAGGAATACGATATACACCCCGTCGCTCGAATCCAGCGAGAAGTTCGGGTCTGCCTGCATCCGCTCGATGTCGTTTTGCAGCATCAGAACCTGTATCTTCGCCAGTATGGTGCTGAACATGTCCGATACCGGTAGCCACAGATAGACCTGTATATAGCGGCATATCCACTGCGTGAGCGTGTTTTGGAAACCGTCCCATACCGACAGGGCGAAGGCTATCGGACCGAGAATCGCCAGCACCACGAGAAAGAAGGTGCGGACGGTGTCTATCACGAGGGCGGCGGCTTGGAACAGCAGTTCGAGTATCTCGCGGAAGAAGTCGCGGATGCTCTTCTTCATGTTGTACATTCCCCGGTCGATATACATTCCCGCCATCGTCACCATGTCGGAGGGCGACCAGCCGAGTTCCTCCAGTTGCTTGTCAAATTCCTCGTTGGACACGAGGTAGGCGGTTTCGGGGTTGCGTACCATCGCCTCGTATTCCAGTTTGTCCTTCTGCTCCCGGTATCGGTTCATGTCCAGCGTTTCCGCCTCCAGCATCTTTGCCGTGCCCTGTACGACGGGTGAGAGGATGCTGTTTATCGTGCCCAGCACCACAGTCGGGAAGAACATGATGCACAGACCGATGGCAAAAGGACGGAGCATCGGGAATACGTCTATCGGTTCAGCTCTCGCCAGCGACTGCCATACCCGGTAGGCGACGTAGAACAGCGCACCCAGCCCGGCGATGCCTTTCGCCACACCAGCCATGTCCCCACACAGCGGCATCATCTGCTCATAAAGTGAACGTAAAATCTGATGAAGGTTGTCGAACTTCATAGGCTACCAGTATCTTTCGTTCATGTTCCCGTACAGCCCCATGATGCGGTCGAGGTCGTTCTTCTTTTTCGCACGCAGGTAACTCACGGAGATGTTCTTGTTCGTGTAGTAGCTCACGAGGTTGCGGTAACGCTTCATCTTCGAGTGGCAGCGTTCCACCACGTCCATGCGCTCCTTGTCGGTCATGGAGAGCGTGGTGATGTTCACCACGTTCCTGAGTTCCGTCAACACTTCGTTGCTTTCCTCCAGCAGTTTCGTGTAGCCGAAAGCGATTGCGGAAAGCTCTTCGGGTCTGAAATTCCCGTCACGGAGCATCCGTTGGAAACTGTTCACATAGATGTCTGTGATGTCGCCCACCATCAGGATGGTCTGCTGCACCTTGCGGGCGTCCTTGACCAGATTGTTCACCGATTTGAGGGCATCGTAATACTTCTTGCCCTGCTGATAGATTTTCACCGTCTCCTGAAAGTTGCTCACCATGTTCGTGGCGGTCTTGGAGGTATGGATGATGTTTTTGGAGGCATTGATGATGCCCTGCGCTAGATTGCCCGGATCGCTTACGACCCACTGTGCGCTTGCCCTGCCCGCGAAAAGCAGGCACAGGCAGATAATCATTGTTATTCTTGTTCTCATGTTACTTTGGATTTTAGTGGTTGTTATTCTTCGGTCGGATGTCCCGGCTGCGGCTTCACCCGCACATAGTCCCCGTTTGGCGAGAAAGTCAGCACATCCGTGGCCTCGTTGTAGGACACGTCGATGCGGAAGCCGGTGTTCATGAACAGGTTGCCGTTCTCCTCCTGCAAGAGATAGGTTTCCGGCTTGAGCTTGCGGCGCAGACCGCTACGACGGAACACCGTCACTTTGTAGGCTTCGCCCTCCTTGTAGATAAGCACGTCAGGTTTTCCCTCCACGCTCTCCCAGTTCCCGCACAGCATGTCGCGGCGGTTGTCGGCCACGTCGCAGGATTGCAGCATCATGACCGCCAATCCGATAAGGCACTTGCTGACTTGCAGCATTTTCACTTTTGGTAAATTCATACGCGTTTTTCTTTTTTGGTTGATACATTCTGTTTTTTAGTTATTCCTTGTTTCTCCGCCTTTCGGCAAGCTGCCGGATGGCGGCTTCGATGTCGTCGCCCAGCTTCTCCGCCAGACGGTAAACCTCCACTTTTTCCGTTTCCTCGGTGGTGTACGCCAGATACTCTTCCGCGCTGACCTCCGTGGCATAGACCGCCGACTGCGTGCCGCCCAAGCCTATCCACACCTCCTTGTAGAGCCGTGAAGGGTTGTTCGCCATGTTGATGGAGAGTATCTGCGACTTCTCCTTTTCCGTCAGTCCGAGCAACGCCTGTATCTGGTCGAACTTGTTCATATATTTCCTTTGGTCAAGCAGGATTTTACAATCCGAGTTGTTGATAATGCTCTCTTTGACCACCGGAGAACTGATAATGTCGTCCACCTCCTGCGTCACCACGATTGCCTCGCCGTAATATTTTCTGACCGTCTTATACATATAGCGCAGATATTCAGCCATGTTCGCCGATGAGAGGGCCTTCCAAGCCTCTTCCACGATAAGCTGTTTCCGCACGCCTTTCAGCCGCCGCATCTTGTTGATGAAGGCTTCCATGATGATGATGGTCACGACGGGGAACAGTTCGCGGTTTTCTTTAATCGAATCTATCTCGAAGACGATGAACCGCTTGCCGAGCAGGTCGATGTTCTCCGTGGAGTTGAGCAGGAAATCGTAACGCCCGCCCCGGTAATACTGCCGCATGGTGGTGAGCATGTTGTCGATGTTGAAGTCGGACTTCTCCACCTTGATGTCACGCTGTGCCAGTTCCTTGCGGTAGTCGTCACGCATATACTCGTAGAAGGTGTTGAACGACGGCACGATGCTACGGTCGGATTGGATGCGCTCAATATAGGCACTCACGGCACTGCCCAGCTCGCCGCTCTCCGTCTTTGTCACCTTGTCGTCCTCCGACTTCCAGAGCGTCAGCAACAGGGTCTTGATGCTGTCCTTCTTCTCCACGTCGAAGATGTAATCGTCGGTGTAGAACGGGTTGAAGCTGATGGGCTTATCTTCCGTGTAGGTGAAATACACACCGTCCGCTCCGCCTGTCTTGCGTCGGATCATGCCGCACAAGCCCTGATAGGAGTTTCCCGTGTCCACCAATACCACATGTGCGCCTTGCTCATAATATTGGCGCACGAGGTGGTTCATGAAGAAAGACTTGCCGCTGCCCGAAGGACCCAGCACGAACTTGTTGCGGTTGGTCGTGATACCTCGCTTCATGGGCAGGTCGGAGATGTCAAGGTGCAGCGGTTTTCCCGTGAGCCTGTCCACCATCTTGATGCCGAAGGGCGAGAGCGAGCTGCGGTAGTTGGTTTCCTCTGTGAACAGGCACACCGCCTGTTCGATGAAGGTGTGGAAACTCTCTTCCGCCGGGAAGTCCGCCGCATTGCCGGGTATCGCCGCCCAGTAGAGTGTCGGGCAGTCGATGGTGTTGTGGCGCGGCACGCATTCCATGCTTGCCAACTGGCTGCCCACGTCGTTCTTGATATGCTTCAGTTCCTCCGCATCGTCGCTCCACGCCATGACGTTGAAGTGTGCCCGTACCGAGGTCAGTCCGTAGGAATGGGCTTCGTTCAGGTATTGGTCTATCCACTCGCGGTTGATGCTGTTGCTCCTTGAATAGCGAGATAGCGACTGCATGTTACGGGCGGACTTCTCGAACTTCTGCAAGGTTTCCTCACTGTTGTCTATCAGCACATACTGGTTGTAGATATGGTTGCAGGAGAGCAGAAGCCCCACCGGGGAGGCGAATGACAGTCGGCAGTCACTCCGGTCGGTGGAGAGCTTCTCGTAACGGGTGTCGGTAGCCACCTTGCCCGGCAGGTCTTCCGCGTCGGAGAGGGTGTGCAGACACAGGCGGTTGTCGCCGATGCGCATCTCCCTTGCCGAAAGCTCGATGTCCTGCAAGGTGGTGTCACCTTCCGGCATGAGCGAGAAGTAGCGTTCAATAAGTCCCGTCTTTCCCTCAGTACCCACAATCTCATCGGTGGAGAGGCGGCGCAGCCTGACAAGCCCGCTGTCGTTCATGATGCGCTCGAACTGTTCGCAGGCTTCCAAGAACTTGGTCGTGGTTTCCCTGTCCAGCTCCTTCGGGATGATATGTCCCCGGCACAGCGTGCTGAAATTGCTCTGCATCCGGTTACGCTCCTTTGTTGTCTTGGTCAGGTAGAGGTAGCAGGTGTGTTTCAGGTACGGACGCTCGTTGAAGTGACGCTCGAAAGAGCGGCTTAAAAAGCTCATGTCGTCCTTCTGAAGCTCCGGTTTGTAGCGTTCCTTGATGAACCAGTCCTGTTTGTGGACGACGGAGTAGTCCGGCAGCACCTTGATAGCCTTGCACCAGCAACTGTGTATCGCCTCGTACTCCGCACCCGTCACGGTGTAAAGTTCCGGTAGTTCCACCTCGAAAGCCACCGTGATGTCGGCGTCCTTTGAGATGATGCAGCCATGCTCCACCGCTAAAAGTGGGAACCTGTTTTCCAGTGTTGTCATTTTCGATGTATTCCTCATTGTCTTTCTTCCTTTCGTTGTCGTTTGAACAGACGGGTTATCCGCCGCCGGTTGATAAGGTATCGGGGATGGCTCCGTGCCGCTCCTAATTTCATCAGCCCGTGTTCACCGTACCGGGCGTTCAGCGCGAAGGTCTGCCATACAAGGAGGGAGGACGATGCCGCGCCGAAGCCGATACATATCCACTGGTCGATACCGACCATGTAGAGGATGACGAACAGGACGAAGAGAGCCAGCAGACCTCCGCAGAAGATGAAGAGGTACTGTGCCTTCAAGCCCTTGAACTCTACCGGACGGCCGATACCCTTGTTGATTGGGTATTCAGCCATACATTATTTATTAAAGGAAGAATGAGCGCAGGATGGTGGCGGCAACAATCAGGAAGATGCACGCGCCGAACCACGAGGCGGCTGTCTTGCTGGTGTCGGGGTCGCCCGATGAAAACTTGCCGTACACTTTTACGCCCCCGATAAGCCCGACGACTGCACCGATGGCGTATATCAGTTTAGTTCCGGGGTCGAAATAAGAACTCACCATAGAGGTGGCTTCGTTGATGCCCGCGATGCCGTTTCCCTGCGCGAAAGCGGAGGCGGTTGCGGCGATGACAAGTGCCGCGGAGAGGATTGCTTTTCTGTTTTTCAAGATGTTCTTGTTCATAAACTGTTCTTGTTTTTTGCCGTCAAAAGGGTGGATGGTCCTTTGTCGGGCGGTTGATACTTTGTTTCTTTACTTTGGTTTTAGTGGATGCCCGTTTGTTTCCACGGACGTGGGCGTGTCCGTTGCGGATGGGGATGCGCCTTGCGTTTCCTCGCCGCGTGGGTTGATGTCATTCTTTCATGTTCATTTCTTTTATTGTTGTCATACATAGTTGCGAATGTCGAACTCCTCGATGTTGTCCGGCACGACGAACTCCTTTTCAGATTTCTTCAGCCGAATCTCGATAAGCCCCTTGATGCGGATGCCTATCTCCGAAGAGCCTTCCATCATTTTCTCGTACAACTCCGTGCCCTCCATGTCGGTGAACACCTTAGCCGCCTTTTCACGTTCCGCCTGTGTCGCGTCCGGGTTTTTGGCGGTCTTGCAGGCGTCGTCAATCTCGTCAAAGCTGCTGCCCGAAGCCCGTGGCGTGTCCGAGGCGTCCTCTTCCGGTTCGTCGTCCCCGTATCCCAGTTCCTCCGGCGGTATGCTCGTGAAGGTCTCATCGAGTTTTTCCTCCGGGACTTGTGCCGGGCGGGATGCGTTTCCCGTTTTTCCGTCGTCAAAAGTAGCCTCTTCCTCCGACAGCTCAATGCCTTTTTCAATAGTGGCGGCTTCTTGCGTCGGTATGGCAGCGGTTGTCCGGGTGGATGCCATCCTGAAACGGCTCTTGCCGATGATGTCCGCCTTTTCCGCAGGGACTTCCTCGTGTGCCGCTATGCGTTTAGCCTCATTCCCGTCCAGTGACCGCCATAATCCGACAATGCCCTTGAAGAAGCGGACAATCCGCGTGTCCATGATGCGCTCGTAAAGGAGCAGGAACAGGAACCAGAGGTTGCAGCCGACCGATACCGCCAGCAGAATGTCTGTCATGCTGATTGTGTAATTCATATCCTTCCGTTTTTGGTTAGAATACTGAATTGTAATTTCGGGCATAAAGGCTCTTTATCGCATCTTCGCACTGGTTGAAGTGGTGCGTCAGCACATGGTCGATGTAAGCGGACAGCGTAAGCCGGTCATGCCCGATTACACGGGTGATACGCATGATACGCTCGTGGTACTCCGGGCGCACATACGCCATCTTCCCCTCACGTGCCTTTACTTCCGGGTCGCGGATGAACAGGCGTTCATAGTCCTTCTCACTGCATTTGCCGCTTACCGGGACAGGCGACAGTATTTCCACACTCGCCTGCACTTGGGTAAACATACCTCCGCAGTCTTGCTGTGGTCTTTTTTCATTCGGTGTCATTTCTTTTTCCATTTTCAAATCAGATCTTCACGTTGTTTCTTGTACAGTTCGTTGATTCTCTCCTTGTGCTGTTCCAGATGCTGGCGCAGCACGGTATCCACATATCCGCCTACTGAGATTTCCCCTCCGGCGATGTCGTTCACGATTCTGAGGATCTTGCCGTGGACGTCACGGCTGATATAGACACATTGGCGGGTCTTTATCTCGTTGCGGCGCAGGAATAGCTCGTTGTAGTCCTCGTCCTGCCTTTTCCGGCGTCCACTTTCCCTCTGCGCTTTTTCCCGTGTTACGGGTTGCACAGGAGATGGTTCCGGTGCGGCGGTGTCCTCTTCGGTCGGTGCAGCTGCGGGTACTTCCTGTGCGGGGCGCAGTGTCCCGTCCTGTGTGCGCCGCCCGATGGAGGCTAACAGCAGTTCCTCGTCGATGCCTTCCGTGTTCACTTTCCTGCTGCCCATGCTCACTGCGGTCTGATGATGTCGCTTATCTCTTCGGAAAACTCCCGGATGCCACTCCCTTTCAGCAGTGCCGTGTCCATCGGGAAGATGGTGGAGCGGAAAACGCTCTTGCGCTCTTCCGAAAGGTCACGGCGGAACTTCTTGCTGTCGGGCAAGCGGGTGGAAAGTACCGGAAAGCCCATTTCGGCTATCACTTCCTCGTAGATGCCGTACAAGTCGTTCCTCTCCCTGCCGTCCACCATCGTCCAGAACAGATGCAGCCCCTTTGTTTTCGCCTGTCCGGTAGTCATCAGCCTGTCGCGGAACATCGTGACGAATTTCAGGGTACTCTCCACGACAAAGCGGTCGGCACTCAGCGGAGTGAAAATGTAGTCCATCTGCGAGAGCGTCTTTATCACGCCGTTGCTTCGGAGTGTGCCGGGCATGTCGAAGAACACCACGTCGGGTTTCACGTCCTCAGTGGCAATCATCCTCTCGGCATCGTCGAGGGCGTTCACCGCATTGCTTTTGACGATGGTGTAGGCGTTCTTTTTGATCCGGCGGAAATGGTCGCAAGCGAGAGCCTTGAAGTAGGTGCTGCTGTCGATAAGCCCCATTTCGTGTTCGCGCAGCCCGTGGATGCTGTGCTGCGGGTCGTCGCAGTCCACGACGGCGACATTGTAGCCTTTCACGTTGTGCAGGTAGCTGGCGGCAAGTGCCGTGACAGTGGATTTGCCGATGCCACCTTTCTGTGTTGCGAATGCAACGAAGATTTCCTTACTCATAGTTCCATTTATTTTAATTGTTGATGATTTGTTTTTCTGTTTCCATACGGATTTGGCTGTCGCACCATCCGCTTCCGTGACTACACACGCAGGCGGGTCGTCGCGTATCCGGTTCTGTGGTGAAGCGGTGCGTCGGACAAATGGTGATTGACGACATTGCGTCATGAAGTCATTGAATCCATACGTCACCGAATTGTCGGAGAACCGGGTTTCCGACGGTTCGGGTATCCGTTTCGGCAAGTATCCGAAGAAGCGGATTTCCGGGTATTTGAATGTTCCGTTTATCATATCTTCAAATCGTTCGTTTCTTGAATCATGCTGCAAATAAACAAGTATATTTTGGAACCTGTATCACTTCTCCGGCAAGTGGCGGCACGTTGCGCCGGTTGGCAGTCATTGACCGGGTCAAGCATCTGTCCGATACCGCTTTAAGGGCGTAACTTTGCACCCGGACAGCAGGGTTCGCCGATGACGCGCGGCCCGGAGTCCTGAAAGGTATTTTCCCAATCCGTCCCCTGACGGATTTTTATGTTCACCTGAACATAGCAAGATGTCTTTTCAGCCGCTCAAAATATTTTGAGCAGCCACGAAAAGCACTTGCCCTTGCAGGGGGCGGGCTTTCCCTCCGAAGTCGGGAAGCCTTTCAGAACTGCGGTGCTGTAATCCGAAGCGGCGGCTTATGCCGTCAATCCGCTAAATCCAAAGTAATATGAAAGAGAAAAGGAAAAGCAAATCAGGGAGAAATCCCAAACTTGATCCGGCGGTGTACCGGTACACCGTCCGTTTCAACGAGGAGGAACACAACCGTTTCCTCGCCATGTTCGGAAAATCGGGTGTCTATGCACGGTCTGTTTTCCTCAAAGCGCACTTCTTCGGGCAACCGTTCAAGGTGCTGAAGGTGGACAAGACGTTGGTGGACTATTACACCAAACTGTCGGATTTTCATGCACAATTCCGTGCCGTGGGTACGAATTACAACCAAGTCGTGAAGGAACTGAGGCTGCATTTTTCAGAGAAAAAGGCGATGGCGTTGCTCTACAAATTAGAGCAACACACCGTCGAACTCGTGAAACTGAGCCGCCGGATTGTGGAACTTTCAAGGGAAATGGAGGCAAAATGGTCGCAAAAATCAGTGTAGGAAGTTCGTTGTACGGCGCGATTGCCTACAACGGGGAGAAGATTAACGAGGCGCAGGGGCGGCTTCTCACCACCAACCGCATCTACAATGACGGTTCGGGAACGGTGGACATAGGCAAGGCGATGGAGGGTTTTCTCACCTTCCTGCCACCGCAGATGAAGATCGAGAAGCCGGTGGTGCATATCTCTCTCAACCCGCACCCGGAGGATGTGCTGACCGATATTGAGTTGCAGAATATCGCCCGCGAGTATCTGGAAAAACTCGGTTTCGGAAACCAGCCTTATCTTGTATTCAAGCACGAGGACATCGACCGCCACCACCTGCACATCGTGACGGTCAACGTGGACGAGAACGGGAAAAGGCTCAACCGGGATTTTCTCTACCGCCGCAGCGACCGTATCCGCAGGGAACTGGAACAGAAGTACGGATTGCATCCGGCAGAACGTAAAAATCAGAGATTGGATAATCCGTTGCGCAAGGTGGCCGCATCGGCAGGTGATGTGAAGAAGCAGGTAGGCAACACCGTGAAGGCTCTGAATGGGCAGTACCGTTTCCAGACGATGGGCGAATACCGTGCGCTCCTTTCCTTATATAATATGACGGTGGAGGAAGCGAGGGGCAACGTGCGCGGACGGGAGTATCACGGGCTGGTCTATTCCGTCACGGACGACAAGGGTAACAAGGTGGGCAACCCGTTCAAATCCTCGCTTTTCGGGAAGTCCGCAGGCTATGAAGCCGTACAGAAGAAGTTTGTCCGTTCCAAATCGGAAATCAAGGATAGGAAACTGGCAGACATGACGAAACGCACCGTCCTTTCCGTGCTGCAAGGCACTTATGACAAGGACAAATTTGTATCCCAACTCAAAGAGAAGGGCATCGACACCGTACTGCGCTACACAGAGGAAGGGCGCATCTATGGGGCTACCTTCATCGACCACCGCACGGGATGCGTGCTGAACGGTTCGCGCATGGGTAAGGAGCTTTCGGCGAATGCCTTGCAGGAACACTTCACCCTGCCATACGCCGGACAACCGCCGATACCGCTATCCATCCCTGTGGATGCTGCGGACAAGGCACACGGGCAGACCGCCTACGACAGTGAAGATATATCGGGCGGTATGGGCTTGCTCACTCCCGAAGGTCCGGCGGTAGATGCCGAGGAAGAGGCTTTCATCCGGGCGATGAAGCGCAAAAAGAAGAAAAAACGCAAGGGCTTGGGTATGTAATCAGAGTATCAACAATTAAAAAATCAATGTATGTCACAACAAGAAGACGATTTGAGGGCATTGGCGAAAATCATGGATTTTCTGCGTGCCGTGAGTATCATTTTAGTGGTCATGAACGTGTACTGGTTCTGCTACGAAGCCATCCGGCTGTGGGGCGTGAACATCGGCGTGGTGGACAAAATCCTTCTGAACTTCGACCGCACGGCGGGGCTGTTCCATTCCATTCTCTACACGAAGCTGTTTTCCGTCCTTTTGCTTGCCTTGTCCTGTCTGGGTACGAAGGGTGTCAAGGGTGAGAAAATCACTTGGGGGAGAATCTGGACAGCATTTGCCGTCGGGTTCGTGCTGTTTTTCCTGAACTGGTGGTTGCTGCCCCTGCCGCTGCCGCTTGAAGCGGTGACGGGACTGTATGTCCTTACCATTGGAACGGGCTATGTCTGCCTGTTGATGGGTGGTCTGTGGATGAGCCGCCTGTTGAAACACAATTTGATGGAGGATGTTTTCAACAACGAGAACGAGAGTTTCATGCAGGAAACGAGGCTTATCGAAAGCGAGTATTCGGTCAATCTGCCGACACGTTTCTATTACAGGAAACGCTGGAACAACGGTTGGATCAATGTAGTTAATCCCTTCCGTGCGTCCATCGTGTTGGGTACGCCGGGCAGCGGCAAGTCCTATGCCGTGGTAAACAATTTTATCAAGCAACAGATTGAAAAGGGCTTTAGTCAATACATCTACGATTTCAAGTATCCCGACCTATCTACTATTGCCTACAACCATTTGCTGAACCACCCGGACGGCTACAAGGTAAAGCCGAAGTTCTATGTGATCAACTTCGACGACCCGCGACGCTCTCATCGGTGCAATCCCATTCACCCGGATTTTATGGAAGATATTACGGATGCCTATGAGAGTGCCTACACAATAATGCTCAACCTCAATAAAACGTGGGTGCAAAAGCAGGGCGACTTCTTCGTGGAGTCACCTATCATTCTGTTTGCCAGTATTATCTGGTATCTCAAAATCTATCAGAACGGGAAGTTTTGCACGTTTCCCCATGCTATCGAGTTTCTGAACCGCCGTTACGAGGATATATTTCCGATACTGACCTCTTATCCGGAGCTGGAGAACTACCTTTCGCCGTTCATGGATGCGTGGCTTGGAGGGGCTGCGGAGCAGCTCATGGGTCAGATAGCGTCGGCAAAAATCCCGCTTTCGAGGATGATTTCACCGCAGCTCTACTGGGTGATGTCAGACAGCGAGTTTACGCTGGACATCAACAATCCCGAAGAGCCGAAAATCCTCTGCGTGGGTAACAATCCCGACCGTCAGAATATCTACGGTGCGGCACTCGGTCTGTATAATTCCCGTATCGTGAAGCTCATCAACAAGAAGGGGATGCTGAAGTCATCGGTCATCATCGACGAGTTGCCCACAATATACTTCAAAGGGTTGGACAATCTTATAGCTACCGCCCGAAGCAACAAGGTTGCCGTGTGTCTGGGCTTTCAGGATTTCAGCCAGTTAGTGCGTGACTACGGGGACAAAGAGGCGAAAGTGGTGATGAACACTGTCGGCAATATTTTCTCCGGTCAGGTGGTGGGGGAAACAGCCAAGACGCTCTCCGAGCGGTTCGGTAAGGTGTTGCAGAAACGGCAGTCCATCTCCATCAACCGGCAGGATGTTTCCACCTCCATCAACACGCAGATGGACGCGCTCATTCCACCGAGTAAGATTTCCGGGCTTACGCAGGGAATGTTTGTCGGTTCTGTATCCGACAACTTCAACGAGCGTATCGAGCAGAAGATTTTTCATTGCGAGATTGTGGTGGATGCCGAAAAGGTGAAACGGGAAGAAAGTGCCTACAAGAAAATTCCCGTCATTACAAACTTCACGGACGAGGACGGCAACGACCGCATGAAGGAAACGGTGCAGGCGAACTACCGGCGCATCAAGGAAGAGGTGAAGCAGATTGTGCAGGAGGAACTGGAGCGTATCAAAAACGATCCGGTGCTGTGTAAACTGCTACCAGATAATGAGACTGTCTAACAAGTCCCCAAAATTGAAAATTATCCCTATCGAAGTTTGAAGTGACCCCCAAAAGTTGGATACAATTTTTTTGGGGGGCACTTCAGTTCTGACGGGTAAAATCGTAAAATTCGGACTTGTTAGACAAATACTTACGCGGTTTCAACCTCAGGTACTGAATCTATCGAATTGACAAATTTAACCAATTGCGGATCTGAATCTTTTTGTATGAGGTTTCGGAGACTCTTTTTCAATTCATAAGCATCATCCCCTGCTGTATTTATTAAATCCATATAAAAATCTTTGTTTTGCAGAATCAATGAACGGCATGCCCCATCGGAAATTACAGGTTTCACTATTTTATCAATAACGTCTCCAGCTTGACTTTTCAAATTACCATGCGATCTAAGCCATGTTTCGAAAAATTGAAACTTTATTGCATTGATAGTCTTTTTACCGATGCAGAAATCATTTCTTATATCGGTAACTGTCGATTTAATTTTTCGTTTATCCAATCTTTCAACTATATTCTTGAAACAATTAGGGAAAGGATTCAAACTTTGAGTTCCAGAAGCAATATCCATCAGAATCTTTTTGCCAAATTCAGTCAAGTTATCTGGCAAGGATTTGATTTTAGCCAGTAAATGTTTTATTGCGACAAACCAATAATATGATGTATGTGCTGTTCTTTGGGCGTATAATGTATCAACACTTATTTCAGACAACGCTTCGAACGCTATTTTATTGATATGATCGGTCAGGACATTGCTTATTTTAGTGGTCAAATCGTAAAAAGATGCGTCAGGAATTACATCTTTAATATTGTTCTTAGTGATATACTTATCCAAATCGGTATTCCACTCTGCTAAATGCTCGATAAATACCTCATCCGTTACACCTATTCTGTTCTTAATATCTTCAAATTGGGGCAATATGTCTGAGAGCAATAATTTATAGCCAAGTTTATGATTTACCATGTATTGTAGTGTTTCATTTAATAGCGGTATATTCCATCCCACACTATTTACTAATAAGTCTCCATGATCCACATAATAGTCCATGAGTTCTGCAACATATTTTATATCTCCACCCTCTATTAAGGAAACGGAATGACCATGTGCCAATTGCATGGCGACTAAATCGTAATATCCAGACTCTTTAATGTTTCGGCCATCAGTTTCTAATTCAGAATGCAACTGATTTATGTAGGTTGAATCTAACGTTACAGGTAAAGGTCTTTCTTCGTCAGATGCCAATAAACGATAGGTTGTAAATATAGCCCCTATATTATCTTTATTTACATTCTGTTCATCAATGCAATTCGTGATCGCTTGCAAAAGCGTTGGAAACGTATAGGTAGAATTATCTTTTAACGTTTTTACAATATCTGCATGGTCGAAATTATCGGGTAGTAAGTTTGCCAAATAATTATCGAGCGCCTCCGAATTTGTTGCTACTTGATAATATTTATATGCTTTAGTTGTCGCGTTATCCCGATAGGCAGCATCTGTTGCATTTGCAGCTTGAATATAATCGATAAATGTATTTGGCTTGACTGTTTTTGCTTCAATCAATGACGTAAAATCGCACGCCAACTTATTTTGCGCAATAAACCTGTCTATTGCATCTAACGTTTTGAAATAGTCGCCGCCATTGAAGTCATTGAACCGAACTATCTTCTTATATAATTGAGCAATCACATGGTTTTGGCTTTCCGTGTCTAAATGCAACAGCAGTTCTTGGTATTCGACAGGGAACACCTGCTTCTCTATGGATTCTTTTAATTTCAATTGTGCTATTCTTTGCCATACACGCAGAATAACATCGCTCTTTCGAGTTAATTTATGCAAACAATGTATAATCTTATCGATAAGCGCATTGTCCATACATTGTATAACTTCTTCTAATACAGTGTCAAATTGTTTATTAGTCTCTGCATATTGATTTATGTCGTGGTCTTCTTCTCCGTTGATGCAGCCTTCAATATATTTTTTCAATGGAATTTGTCGAGCATCTTCAACATCGACACCATATACCAAAGCTGCAATTTCGCGTTGTGTTTGCAGATCATTGTTAATTATTGTTTGAATGCCATTCAGATAGTCGCCGGACAATATTTGTTCTACTGGATTTGCCAGAATATCCGTCTTCTTCAAACAGAACAATGCTATGTTTATCATCAAAATTTCGTTACACCACTCTTGTTTAAGAGCGACCATCTCATTGATATATGATATAATTTCCCTAACATTGGCATTAGGATTTACCAATCTGAATATCCGATTTATAGTTTCTTTCGCTTCATTTTCTGTTTCTCCAAATGCTTCAACAAACAGTTTGTTGAATATACTTCGATAGTCGGTAATAACAGGAGGAGCAACACGATAAACAATAGGGAAAGTTTTATTGATAAAATACTTGGTCAGTTGTTTCGTTTGTTCGTCGGTCTCATCTCCGAATGCACAAGCTAAATGTGTTTCATCGAAAGGAATAACAGCCCAAACATTTTCAAAACCGCTATCGGCGAAGAACGTATGGATAGAAGACCATAATTCTTTTACTTTTTCAGCGGGGAGACGATCCATGTTGTCAAAAACAAGGACTAATTTACGTTGTCCTTTTTCCTTGATAAAATCAGAAATGTCTTGCATCCATGTTTTGAACTCGTAAACCGTTGGTTCGTCTTCGCTCAAAGTCTCATAGCAAACGTCCTTTTCGACTTTATCTTGATAAATAGCTAACATATAACTCCATCCATATTTATGATCTTTGCTATATGCCCATTTCCAAACGCACAATGCAATAAGAACTGGCAGTGCAGCTATGATAATAGACAATAAAGAAAACCACCATGTTGTGGGTGTAGGTTTTACTGCATACGCAATAAATGTAAATATCGGAGTTAAAACTGCAACCAAAAATGCCGCAACCATACCATTACTGATAAGGGGATATTTTTCGGTTACGGTCTCCGTTTTACGGGCTAATAAATATTTCAGCTTTTCAGACCATGATACGGTTTTCGTACCTCCACCTTTGACTTTTATTGTTGCATTTCCAGATAGGATACCATCATCAATAAGTTTGCTTGTAAGCAATTCCAATATAGAGCGGCGTTGCAAGTCCTCTTGATGTCCCCATGCGTCATACTCAAAAAAGTAATAGTCGTCTGATAATTCACGTTCCAACATTTTAACCACGTTGGATTTTCCAGATCCCCAAATACCTTCGATGCCGATAATTCGAGGTAAAGTACATTCCTCATCCAATGAATCATTCTGACAAAAATGGCGAGCAATAGTTTTTGCCAACCTTTCTTGCGAACCTCCATCGAATTTGTCAATACCACACGGTTTATTTTGGATAAACCGCGGATATTGCTGTTTGGATTGTAGTTTTGTTTCCATATACGTAATTTATTGATTATACGAACTCCAAATAATTCTCCCGATTTACCACATGAAACTCGGCATAGGGATAGGCTTCTTGGAAGGCTTTCGGTGCGGCCGGCATTTTATTTCCCCACTTGAACTCCAAGGCGGTAAGACTGTCGGCACTCTCCTCAATCAGGTCGATTTCCTGTTTGTCGTAGGTGCGCCAGAAATAGAACTCCCTGTGCAGTCCCTCATTGAAGTTCGCTTTGCGCCGCTCTCCGATGATGTAGTTCTCCCACAGCGCACCGACATCCTGCCGAATGGCCAGCGGTGAGAAAGCCCCGATAATGGCATTGCGAATGCCGTTGTCGTAGAAGTACCACTTGCCAGCTTTTGTAACCTCCTTGCGTAGGTTACGCGAATAAGCCCCCAGACGATAGATAACGAAGACCTTTTCCAATAGGTCGAGGTATTTTTCAACGGTCGTCTTGCTCATGCCGAGTTGTTTACCTAACTCTTCGTAAGAAACTTCGCTGCCCAACTGAAAAGCTATCAATCGCAGTAGATCGCGCATCTTGCTCGAATTTTTTAAGCCGTCAATTGCTAAGATATCTTTAAGCAGGTATGCACCGACAATATCACGTAGGTAGTCTGTTTTACGTTCATAGTTCTCCATCATTACTACTTCGGGATAGGAACCGTAAATCAAGCGCGCTTCGAGGTTCTGGCGGGTTTCAAGTGCCGTTTCCGTCTGTGCGATTTCCCGTTGCGAGAATGGTGTAAGGAGAAATTGCGTACTGCGGCCGACCAACGGTTCACCAGTCTTATTCAGCAAATCGAATGACGAAGAACCACTTGCCAAGACACTTATTCCCGGTATTTCATCAACTATCAACTTCAGAATACTACCGATTTGTGGTATGTTCTGTGCCTCATCAATAGCCAGCAAATCAATACCATCCAATAAATGCCGATAATTGGCTATTGAGCGATTCTCCAATAGTGCTAATGTGTCGTAGTCTTCGCCGTTGAGCATCATCGTCCTACCTGAATAGTTGTCCACAATTTTACGCATCATTACCGTTTTACCAACACGGCGAGCACCAAAAATCAGTACTGCTTTATTGGGCGCGATTCGTGCTGTAATCTTCTCTTGAAGTATTCTATTTACTGTTTCCATACCTTATAAAATATAATGCAAAGATAATCATATTTTTTTAATTGGCGAATTTTACAAAAAAAACGGGCTATTAAATGGCGATTTTTACAACCACAATCTTATGGAAGTTGTTTCATTGTTTTTAGTAATGATATATGTTCATACTATGATGACTCAATAATTTACCAGACATACGTTTCTGAAATTTGTCCTTATAGGAATGAAAAACTCACATATATTGTGCTAATTAATATATAATTAAATGAAAATAAAAAGACAGGATACGAGTATTCCTGTCTTCTCATATGTAATGGATATTTTTTTATTTTCTCATCCGCTCCAACTCCTCATCACGCAACATTCTCTCGTTCAGTTTTTCCTGCATCCTGTCAATGAAATAGGTGCGGCTTTCGTTCTTCCGGCGTTTGATATCAGTGTAGAAGCGGTAGCAGTCTTTAGAATCAACCCCGAATATCTTATAGAGAAGTGGGGCGAGCTGTTTGAGCGGCATATTGCCGTTGTTGATGCAGCCCATCACGTCTATGCCGTAGATAAGTTCCACGAGGTCGATGGCATTGCCCGTCCATTGAAGAAGGCTGGCGGTGGTTTCTGTTGCGTTGTTGGCGGATATTAGTGGTGGCACTTGGGGCGTGGCAAGGAATTTCTGCATCTTTCTTACGAAAGACAGAGCCTTGCTGACGTAGGCGGCAATCTCTCTTTTTTCTTCTGACAGATTACGTACGGGATGGTGCTGCAACTCGATTTCGATGTAGGCAAGCGCGATGACGGTAAGGTTCATGTCCATGCCGCCGTTGCACAGTTCGATCACTTGGGTGGCGAAAGCCGTGTATGCCGTTTCCATATTGCAGTCGCCGGCTTCGTTTATCAGGCGGAAAAAGTCGGTTTCCGCCAGCAAGAAATAATTCATGGTTCTGTCAATTTTGAAAATTACACTTTGTTTTCTGCGTGCGCACATGAATATAATTGGCAAAAAACGCGGCAGAAAATAAAAAATCCAACACTCAATTTTACAAAGTGCTGGATTTCAGAGGTATAAAATTCAGTATTTTTTCACAAGGACAAATTATCTCCGACTTAAATTGTTTGTAATCGGAACATTTATTCTATTCCTGAAAATAGAAATGTATGCTTGCCGCACATTTTGGCTATCTTGCTTTTTTATCAAGGATATAGATAATGCGACATACACCGTTGGGATAGCTTTTCAAAGAGGAAAGCGTCCAGTGTTGCTCTGGCAGAGCCGACTTAAAAAAATGTCGTCCGCTTCCGGATATGAAAGGAACGGTGTATAGTATGATTTCATCCACAGCGTGCATCCGCAGCAGTCCGTTTATATAGTCTGCCGTGTCCGGTGTGGCTTCCGCGAGGTAACGGATGTTTGTGCAGTCTTTTCTCCATTCGTGCAGCATTGAAATGGAATAGTCCGGTGTCACACGGTAAAAGGCTTTCTTCCTGATTTCATCAAGACCGCAACGGTCAAGGCACAAATCCTGATGTGCTTTATCATATAACTCTGAAGAAAGACATCCGTCCATCGTCAGTACGGCGAGAATCTGAACTTTACCCATAATCGTTTCCTTTCGTTAGGCAAGGGTAAAAAAGTAGCGTGCAATTCACACTACCTTCAAGCGATGGCTCTGGTAAAGCCTTTACGGAGAGTACGTGAATGCACGCTATGCGTAAGCATAGCATAAGCATCACGCAATCGTCTCCGTAGTTCCAATTTACCAGATTTTCGCTTGAAACGCCTTGCGGTCTTATCCTATATGTTGGCGGCGAAAAGCTCCTGCCAATCGCCGTTTTTCTCAAATGTTATGCAAAGATAGCCAAATTCAGTGAATTACGGGCTATGATTGCTTGAATTTATATTTAAGTCCATACTCTTCAAGTTTGCTGTATAGTGTTGTCCTGCCTATGCCGAGCAGTTCTGCGGCGACACTCCGGTTGCCGTTTGCCTGTTTCAACGCACGCAATATCCGCTCCTTATCCTCCGCGTCATTGCGCAAGGCGAAGCTGACAGTAGAGGTCGGTTTCGTCACGGCAAGTTCCAGATGCTCTTTCATGACAACACCTTCCTGCGCCTGCAATACAGCACCCATAACTTTCTGCCGAAGTTCCCGCACGTTGCCCGGCCATGCGTGTGTCAGCAACGCTTTACGTGCTTCGGAACTGAACCCGCTCACGCTACACTCCAGCTCTCTGTTTGCCATATCACGGAAGAACTCTGCCAGCGGCATAATGTCTTCTTGACAGTCACGCAACGGAGGAACGGTTATCCCGAAGTCGTGCAGGCGGTACAGAAGATCCTGCCGAAAACGCTTTTCATTCACCGATACCTCCAAATCTTCATTGGTAGCAGCGATGATGCGGACATTGAAATTCCGGTCTGCCTTGTCTCCGACCGGGCGATACCGCCTCTCCTGTATGGCACGGAGCAACATCTGTTGGGTTTCCAACGCGAGGTTTCCTACCTCGTCCAGAAACAACGTGCCGCCTTCCGCCTCATGGAAATATCCTTTCTTGGCATTGTCCGCACCTGTAAATGCACCTTTGACGTGTCCGAAGAAAGCCGACGGTGCAAGCTCTTTGGAGAGTGAACCGCAGTCCACCGCCACAAATGGCTTGCCTGCACGTTTGCTCTTGTCATGCAACAGGTGGGCAATATGCTCCTTGCCCGTGCCGTTCTCACCAAATATCATCACGCTCATATCGGTGGCGGCTACCAGCCTTATGCGGTGCATGATTTTCTGAAAGGCGGAACCTTCACGGGCGAATATAGGCATACGGCGTTGTCCTGCCTGACGTTCTTTCAGTATGGAACGGATCAGGGGGACAAGTTTATCCTCCACAAGCTGTTTGGGAATATAGTCTATCGAGCCGAGTTTCATGCTTTCCACGGCGGTATTAACTTCGGCGTAGTCGGTCATAATGATGAAGGGCTGCATCTTTCCCTCCTTTCGCATCCAGCACAAAAGGTCTATGCCACTGCCGTCAGGCAGACGCAGGTCGGCAACCACGATATCATTATCTGTTGCCTGTTGCAGATGTTTCTTCGCGGTTGAGAGGTGGTAAGCCTTCATATTGCGGTAGCCCTCCCGTGACAGCATATTGCAGACATATTCGCAATACACGATGTTGTCTTCCACCACAATTATTTTTGTCTTATTCATCTTCGTATTTTCTCCTTTCCTCTTCTGCCAACCGTATTATTTCCACTCCCTTATCCAGCACGGCAGTCACGGCATGGCTTAACGCTTCACCATCCGGGAGAGCATCGCCACGAAGCAATCCGTAAAGTACATTCAGCGGTTGGTCGGCACGGAGCACCTCCCACGAACTGCGCAGGTGGTGGATCAGGGAATCCAGCTTTTGCAGGTCTTTTTCTTTTGCTGCATCCCGTACCGCCTGCATTTCCTTTTCTGTTTCAGTTATCAACTTTTCCAGCATGACGGCTTCATTGCCATAGGACAATAAGGCGGAAAAGTCCGGTTTCCCGTCCGGTGTCGCTTTTATGGCACACCTGTCGGAAACCTCCATCAGTTCCGATATGGAGAACGGTTTGAACAGGCATCCGGCAAAGCCTTTTGCCAATAGTTCCCCTTTGTTACAACTGCCCGAAGCGGTTGCCACAACCACCGGGATTGTTGGTGAATTGCCCACGTTGGACGAACGCAACAGTTCCAGCAATTCGAAACCGTTTATATCGGGCATATTCAAGTCTGTCAGCAACAGGCTGTATTCTTTCTGGCGTATCATTTCCATCAGTGCCGCAGCATCGGTGCAAGTGTCGCAGTGTATTCCTTCTTGGGAATACATCTCTTTCAGCATCAGAAGTAATACCTCATCATTGTCAATGGCGACAACATCATGGAATTTATTGTTATGATAAACAGGTGTATTGCTTGTATATCCAAGCTGTTCTTCAGCTTCCTGCATAGAAATTTCAACTGTGAAACGACTGCCTTTCCCTTTCTTGCTGTCTAAACGGATTGTTCCGCCAAGCATCGACACAATATTACGCATTATGGCAAGCCCAAGCCCGAAACCCTCCTTTGCGGCGGCATTTGATAGACGTTCAAACGCACCGAACGCTTGTTTCTGTTCCTCTTCTGTCATGCCTGTACCTGTATCTTCAACGACCAGTGTCAGAACTCCATTATCATATTCAGTAATCAAAGAAACACCGCCTTCTTCTGTGAACTTGACAGCGTTTGACAGCAGGTTATTCCCGATTTGTATTATTCGCTCTTTGTCGGTCAATACAATGGCATCGTGTCCAGTCTTCACGGACAAGGACAGCCCTTTGTTCACGGCAACAGGCATGAACTCCGTTTCAAGTGTGTGCGTGATTGCTGAAATCCGGCAGGGTGACAGACGGGGCTGTTCCTTGCCGTTGTCCAGGCGGAAGAAGTCAAGCAAAGTGTTAAGCATATCCCGCATACGGTCGGAGGATTGCAGTATGTTTTGGATATACTGCCCGGACTTATCCTCACACTGTTCTTTCCGTATCAGTCCGGCATAGCCTGTTATTGCTGTCAGCGGTGTGCGCAGTTCATGGGTGATAGTATGTACCGCCTTCTTCCTTGACGTTATCAGTGCCTCGTTCCGTTGTACGGATTGTTCCAGTTGCCTTATCAAATCAGTTGTCTTGTGCTTGTATTGTTTAATGCTTTTTGCATCACGATGTATGATGATGTAGGAAATTAACAACAATAGAAGAACGAATCCCATTAAACCGCCTACTTGCATAAATGACTTTTCACGCATGGCAACTATTTCGTTTTCCCGGCTTTGCAGTTCGGTTTGTACCTTTTCTTCTATTTGGCAAATCAATTCTTGCAGTTGTCTGTTAAGTTCTGCATTACGAGCTGCAAGGCTGTCGGCTTGTTCCGACAATTGGCGATCCTGCACTTTCTGTTCGCTGATTACGTTTCTATTGACCGAATGAAGGATAGTGGTTGATACTGCTGGAGTTACTTCCTTTTTTTTGCCGAATATGCCTAAGAAACCTTTTCGTTTTGGCTTTTTGGACTGTTCCTGCACACTTTTCTGTACAATAACCGGAATTTGATTGGCTATCTTCTTGTTAATAGATTGTTGTTCATCCATTAACCGGACTATCTGGAACATCTGTCGTTCCTTATCCTCTAAAAGACTGCGCACACTATCGATGCGCTCTGCTGGATAGGTGGCCTTGAAACGGCAGAGCATACTGTCCATTGCCATACGCCGTGCATGGTAATGCTCGATATCTTTATCGTTCCATTCCAGTATTGTTTCACCCAATAGAGAAAATTTTATCATTTGAATATTGATATTGTTTATTTCTTTTCGGAGCTCGTCTATTTTTTTATTGCCAAGTTCTAATGCTTCTATCTCCTGCCATTCATAGAGGCTATTATATGCCATACATCCGATAAGAATGGAGATAAGTATATATCCCAACCGTATTGCCTTATAGAAATTTCCTGACCGCTCCATTATTTTAATGACATTGATTTTTGGAACATGAATAAAAGTTTATCTTTTTCGTTCATGCGGATATTATCAGAATAACCGTCTTTTGTTATTTGATACCCACATGGCTTAACCATAAAAATGCCTAAGCCCTTAGTGTACGAACTTACTTCTGAGGCATAGTCTTTACTTGTATTTAATGGAACTTTCCCTTTAATATGACACCACTCATTATTACAACTGATGTCTTCAATCTCAGACATCAGTTTTTGCAAATCTGTAATAGCTTTGGAACTCGCTACTTGGGGTATCTGCAACTCAAAACAGAGCATCGGTTCGAGAATGTCCACACCTGACTGTTGCAAAGCCAGCCTGAAGACATAAGGGGTCAGCTGTCTGAAATCAGCAGGTGTACTTACCGGGCTATAATACTCGGCTTGAGTAAAAGTTACTTTCAGATCTGTCACTTCCCATCCATGTAAACCAGATTGGCAAGACATACGAATCCCTTCAAAAACGGCATTTTGAAAAGAATGGTTCAGATAACCATAGGAGATGTCACTTTCGATTTGCAACCCTGCCCCTAACGGTAAGGGTTCAAGAGTCAGCCCTATTGTGGCCCAGTAAGGGTTGGGTGGTACTTCGATCTGAATAATCTTATTGACCTTTTTTATAGGTCGTTCTTTGTAGATAGTCTTGATCTCATCAAAATGGACCTTTACGGAAAATCGTTCTTCCAGCAATGTCTGTATGATTTCCTTTTGGGTCAAACCATATAACGAGATTTCCAATTCATCACTATATGAGTTTATGGAAAAGGACAAAGACGGGTCTTCAATCCACAATGTATTCAGAGCGGATATCACCTTGCTTCTCTCTTCGGGCTTATTTGGCCGGACGGAGGATTTGAGAGCGGGATGCTGATGAGATAATCCTTGAATCAAACAAGGTTTAGCACCTAAATAATCTCCGATTCGAAAATCTTCTATATCTTCTACAATCGCGATATCATTGGCACCCACTTCATCAACATTTATCTCTCTGCCCTGATAAATAGTCTTTAGATTTTTAATCTTGATGAATTTTTCCGAATCGTTGATTCTTACAACGTCTCGAAGTCTCAGACTTCCGTCAATTATTTTAAGAAAACTTCTTTTATGCCCTTTGGGGTCATGCTCTATCTTATAGAGATAAGCTGAAAGTCTGTTTGAGACTGATGCCGGAGGAAGTATAAAAGAAGAAATGGCGTCCAACAACTCATTGATACCGATATTGAACATTGCTGATCCATGTAGCACCGGATAGACTTTGGCTTTTGCCACAAGAGCGATTATCGTATTCCAATAATCAGCCGGTGAAATTTCGCTATCCGCCAAATATCGTTCTAATATATCGTCGTCATGGTTGCATACAAATTCTTTGTATTCTTCCTTTATATATGTTTGGGAGCAAACCGGATAAACCGATCCATCGACAACAGTTTGCATAAACAGGACATCTTGCGACAGATTTGTTTTTATATCCATATACAAACGCTCCAAATTCACACCGGCACGGTCAATCTTATTGATAAATATAATTGTCGGGATTTGCAGCTTTTGTAAAGTACTGAACAGCAACTTTGTCTGCGCTTGTATGCCTTCCTTTGCGGATAAGATGAGGACTGCTCCATCAAGCATTTTGAATGTCCGCTCCACTTCCGCAATAAAATCCATGTGTCCCGGAGTGTCAATGATATTGCATTTCACTCCATTCCAGATAATAGATGTCGTAGAAGCCCGGACAGTAATTCCTCTACGTTTCTCTATATCCATAGAGTCCGTTATGGTGTCACCATTATCCACACGGCCGCACTTTTCCGTTGCTCCACTGGCAAACAGCAGATTCTCGGTTACGGAAGTTTTTCCTGCATCAATGTGAGCAAGAATTCCTAAATTTATAATATTCATTTGGATTAAGCAATAATATACTACAGTAGATGCATTGTCGAAACGCACCTTTTAATACCTCCTCGTAGCATATGAGAACTACAGGATTACTAACTCGTATTAATATGTATATTATTACTGCCGCATAACGATTACAAAATTACACAAAAAAATATATCTAACAAAAGTGGGAGGATTTTTTAACTTTTTACCATAGACATTTTATTAGGGAAGCGTAGGTTCAACTGGCAAGTACAAATAAGTAGAAATGTTTGAACAACACCGTTTTAGGAAGTTGAAAAATCAAGTTTCTCTCTCGGTATAGCGTTTATTTTGGCCAATATCTTCTTTAGTTTAGCATTTGTGTATTTCCCATTCGTGTTCTATTTAGCTCCTTATTATGAGTATGTAGCAAGTTACTTATCAAATTCAGCCTCTTTGAGGGTCAAATATGGTTTTGCAAATGGTGACTGACAAGACATAAACAAGGTCAGCAGGAATTTTTTACATAAATGGACATGAATGTATATAACCTAAAATAAGAATAAATTTTAATAAGGGCTGCCCAAAAAGAAAAAAATGCAGTTGCCATCCTATAGATACTTGCAGAAAGGATAAAATTTACTTTTAGACCTTTTGGGATAGCCCTTATTAATACTTCAGATAAAATTCCTTAGGTTATATTTTCAATCCTTTGGACCGGGTTTCCTCCTTGGCATACAGTCCCGGACGCCCGATTATGACATGGTTGGCAACGATACTATCCGCCGGACTGCGTATCTGCGGCGGTGCATTTTCGGGATATTGCGCCTGCCTGTTCCTCACATCTTCCGCTTCCGGCTTGAGCTGTTGCCCTTCATTCTCCTTTTCTGCGACTTCGGGCGTGGGTGGCGCAAGCTCCAGCTGAATTTTTCGGTCAAGGGCGGCAAGTTCGGACTTCAACTGCTTCAGCTCGTCCTCCTTCTTCCACACCTTACCCGCTATCTCCTGTAACTGCGGTATCTCCATCTCCAGCACCTCGTTCTTCGCCTTGTACTGGTCGATGATGGAGGGTATCCTCTCCATCGCGTTGAGGAAGTTGCGGGCGGCGGCCAACGGGTCAGCCATCGCCAGATGCCCGTTGTTGTAGGTGTACTTGTAGTTCCCCTCGACCACGAAGCGGTTGTCGGTGAACTCCAATCCCTCTTTGAGTATCCTTTCGCTCACCACCTTTATCGGAAAACCGTAAAGTTCACCGACCTGCGTGTACAACCCTCCGGTCGTGGCATTCTTGGCTATCTCCTGCAAACGCTTTCCGATGACCTTCTCATCGGCGGAATCCACTCCGTCCACCTTTATTATATTAAGGCGGTTGCCCTCCTTGTCGGTCTGCACCACCGACAGGAAGCGGTTCCAGTCCTCCGTCATGGCATCTATGAAAGCCGTGTTGTTGCGCAACTCGCCGGTCTTTGACTCCAGCTTGAACTCCGAATCACGCTTGCCCTTGTTGAACGACTTGCGTTCCCCTTCGAGCGATGCGATCCGCTTTTCCAGTTTCGCCTTGTCCAACAGGTCGGTATTGCCGGAGAGCAACGCCATGTATTCCGAGAAATTCATGCCCGATTTTTCGTCCATTGCCCCCTCGTCGATGGTACGCGCACCCATCGCACCGCTTTTGAGCTGGCTTATGAAAGTCTGCTTGCAGTGCAGGAGGTTGAACTTGTAGCTGTCCAGTGACTTCTCCACCGCGTAGATGATTACATCCACGTTGTTCCCGGCGAAATGTTTGGCAATCTCATTACCTGCCCTAACTCCGCGTCCGTCACGCTGTTGCAAGTCGGACGGTCGCCACGGCGTATCGAGATGATGGATAGCCACACACCGTTTCTGGGCGTTCACACCCGTTCCGAGCATAGAGGTAGAGCCGAACAGCACACGCACCGTCCCGGCGTTCATGGCGTCTATCACCGCCTTCCGCGCCTTGTCGGTCTTGCACTCCTGAATGAAGCGCACCTCGCTTGGCGGTATACCGTAGTCCTCCGTCAGTTTGCGCTTGATTTCCGAATAGACGTTCCACCCGTCGCCCGGCTGGTATGTCCCCAAATCAGAGAAAACGAACTGCGTGCCTTTCTGGGCGTCGTATTTTTGATAATACTCCGCGATCATCTTGGCACAGTGACTCGCTTTGTTGTCGGGATGATCTTCGTAATTCGGGTCTATCATGCGCATGTCGAGTGCCATTTTCCGGGCATAGTCCGTGGCGATGAGCATCTTCGCCTTTTCTTCCGTTTCCGAAAGCGGCAGCCTGCCCAACAAGGTGGCATCGCCCGTCTTGGCGAACTGCATCAGTTTCTGTATGAAGTCCTCCTGTTCCGGCGTGGGCGGTATATGGTGCAGTATCTCGTTCTTGGCAGGACGGTCAACGCCCACATCCTCCGCCGTGCGGTAGTCCGTGATTTCATTATAGAAGGCGGCAAGCTCCGGCACTTTGATGAAGTAGCGGAAACGCTCCTTCTGGACCACATTGTTCGTCACGTTAAATTCAAAATCCGTCGTCTTCTTGGCAAATATCGCCGCCCAAGCGTCGAAACACCTTATGTCCTGCCGTTCCAGCTCCTTCGGGCGCAGGTACTTGAACAGCAGGTACAATTCAGTCAGTGAGTTGCTGATAGTCGTGCCGGAGAGGAAGGTCGCACCCAAGTCTTTTCCTGTGCGCTCCTGTATGGTGCGTATGGCAAAGAGCATGTTAAGTGCCTTCTGGCTTCCCTCGCTGTTTCCCAATCCCGCCACACGGTCGTGGCGCGTGTTGAAAGTCAGATTCTTGAACTGGTGGCTCTCATCTATGAAGATGTGGTCGATGCCCATCTGCTTGAAATCCACCACGTCGTCCGTGCGTGACTTTATGGCGTGTTCCACCTTCTCCAGCTTCGCTTCAAGGTTGTGCTTGCGCTTCTCCAATCCTTTCAGCATCGCCCGCGACACGTTCTTTCCCTGCTGCCGTAGCACTTCGAGGTTTTCCTCCACCGTGTCAAGCTCTGCTTGCAGGATGCGCTGCTGCAATTCCGGCGACTGCGGTATCTTGCCGAACTGGTCGTGCGACATGATGACGCAATCGTAGTCGTTGTTCTTTATATTATTGAAGAAGCGCACACGGTTGGCGGTCGAAAAGTCCTTCTCCGAAGCGTACAGAATACGTGCGTTGGGATATGCCGCCTGATAGGTGGCTGCAATCTCCGCAACGTTGGCTTTCAGCCCGATAATCATCGGCTTGTGTGCCAAATTCAGACGCTTCATCTCATGCGCGGCGATGCACATTATCAGCGTCTTACCGGTTCCCACCTCGTGGTCGCAAATTCCGCCGCCGTTCTGTTTCAACATCCAGACGCAATCCATCTGTGAGGGATAGACGCTCTTGATACCCCGGCTTGCCAGCCCTTTCAGGTTGAGGTCGGGAAAGGTCTGATGGGAGCCGTCGTAGCGCGGACGCACGAAACAGTTGAACTTGCGGTTATACATCGTCACAAGCCGCTCCTTGAACTGCGGCGACTGCTCTTCGAGCCATTCGGAGAAGCCGTTTCGTATCTCGTCAATCTTGGCGTTGGCGAGTTGTATTCCCTCGCTGTCGCGCATCTTGATGTCGTTGCCATGCTCGTCCTTGCCGATGGACTTCATCATGTCAGGGCAGGTGTTGTGCAGGGCGTGTTTTAGGAGGTGCATACCGTCATAGTTCCGGTAATACCCCTTCACCAGAAACTCGTCCGTGATTTTCATGGTGCGGTAGCCGCACACCACCGAAAACTCGTCCATGCTTGCGGAATAGGCGATTTTCACCTCCGTGTCGAACAGCCGGCTCATGTAGGCGGCATAGACACCCGTCGGAATCCAGCGTTCCCCGAAATTGAAGTCCAGATCCTCGAAGGCGATGCGCTGCGGCTCGGCATCTTTCAGAGCCTCCAACGCCTGCTTCACCTCCGGCATACGCTCATTTTCGGGATTGTCACCCATCCATGCCTCTATGCGTTCCGCTTTCTCTATGACATTTCCGGCGATGAAACGGTCTTTGATTTCGTAACCGGTCACGAGCGGATTGTAGTAGATGCGCCCTTGCAGGGCAGTGAGCAAATCCTCCGCCGTGCTGTCGGTTATCTCCCGCATATAGTCGAGATTGACCGTACCATATTTGTTGAGCGACGCAGACAGGGCTTCTTCGGGAGAGCCTACGTTGGCATGGCTCTCCACCGCGAAGGAAACAGGATGCTCGAAGATGTCCGCCTTGACGAACTTTCCGTTTTCCATCCGTTCCAGCGAAAGGATGTCGCGCCCGCCCGCATCCATCATCACTAACTTCACGTTCTGCTTGGCGTTGAGGTTGCCGTAGCGCATGACAAACTCATCGTAACAGGTATTCAGATGCTCTCGCCACGGAACATTTGCCTCGCGCCGGAGCGATTCATAACGGTACAGACGCTCGTAGGCGTCACGCAGCGACACATACAACAACGCCTTTTCCTTCTGGTATCCTTTCAGGTCGAGCGGCTGGAATGTCGCCCCGTATGGCGTGATGTCTTTCAGGTAGCCGATGTTATGACGCCCCCGGTCAGCCACCAGCGACCCTTCGCGCAGGTGCATCTCCGGCGTGCGGTGGTAGGCACGCGGAGAAAGGTCCACGACTTCCTCCTTCGGCTTTTCCGCTTCGATGTCGGGGAAAAGGAAAGTCCCCACCGCTTCCGATGGGGTATCTGTAACGGCAGGTGCGGCGACTGCCTCCGGCTGTGTTTCCTCCTGTCGTGGCTGCTCACGGGAAGTTTCCGGCACGGCTTTCACTTCCGTCTTTTCCGCCACTTGTTTCTCGTTATGCTGCCTTGCCAGTTCCCGAAGTTCTTTCCTACGCTCCGGCGTCAAACCCATCATCATTTCATAGAAACCGTTGATGGGAGGATTGGTATCCCAGTCCAGTGTGGCATAGATGTCGTCCGGGTCGGCAGGCTTGGCGGTGTTCTCCGCTTTCACCTCCTTATTCTCCATTGCGGGTTTTGCAGTTGGAGCTGTCGGTGTAACCGTGACTTTCGGTTTGGGCGGAGTGGACTTTGCCGTAACTGCCTTTTTCACCGTCTTTTTCTTTTTGGAGGTTTTCGGTTGGCTGACCTCTTCCGTCATCCCCCAGAGGTCAAGCAGGGTGAGCTGCACGCCTGCGGAATATTGCGGGCGCGGTTCTATCTCCGGCTTTTCATCTGCGGGTTGCGGCTTTTCTGTCGGAGTTTCCACCGTCTGCGCCGAGGATACTGTTTCCAATTTTATGGCAGGACGCTCTACTTTATTTTGAACGGCAACTTTTTCTTCCGTTCCTGCCTGCCGGATTGAACCCGAATACAAGCGCATGGCAAGCCTGTAATGGAAATCCTCGTCGAGCATACGGCGCAAATCCCCGGCGATGCCTGCTGCCTTGCCCTCGTGCAGATAAACCATAGCGGGCTTCCCGTAGGGGTCTGTGTCAAGTTTCGCCATCGTATGCACGATGCGTTCCGGGTGGTGGATGAAATAGGCGTTGTCGGTCAGGGCGGTTTTCGTGTCCGTCTGTATCACGGTCATCAGCCGCTCGTCCTGCGACATTTCCTTCTTGCTGAGGTTCTTTTGCAGGACAATCAGGTCACTGCCCACCTCCGTGCCCGCGTTGTCCGTGAACAGGTTGTTGGGCAGGCGTATCGCGGATACCAGATTGGCCTGACTGAACAGCTCGTTACGCACGGAGGTCTTGGTGCTATTCAATACCCCTTGCGAGGTGATGAACGCCACGATACCGCCGTCACGCACGGCATCCAGTCCTTTGAGAAAGAAATAGTTGTGGATGGTTTTCTGGGCGGAGCGTCTGCCGAAAGAGTCGCTCCGCTGAAACTCCGCGTCGAACACGGCAATGTCACCGAACGGAATGTTGGACACCGCCAAGTCGAAATAATTGTTGAACGGTCTTTCGATTTTCTCAAAACCGCAGGTGCGCATTTTCTGGTCGGGATAGAGATGCCTCAAGATTGTACCCGTGAGCAGATCCTTCTCGAAAGCCATCACATCCGCATTGGGGCTGTGCCGCAGCATGGAATCCACGAACACGCCGACACCTGCCGACGGTTCGAGCATACGGGCGGGGCGGACGCTGTAATCTGCCAGCACGTCCGCGATGGTGTCGGTTATCTCTTTGGGGGTGTAGAAAGCGGTCAGCACGGACGCTTTCAGCGAATCCACAAACCGCTTGTACTCTGTTTCGTCCTTGCTGTTCTCACGGATAAGCCTGTGCAGCTCCACCGTCGGGGCGAACAGTTCGAGGTCGGATTTCGCCCACCGGACGGCATCCGTCAGTTCCTTTGCAGGGTTGAGGATACATTTCAGACCGCCGAAACCGCAGTACCTTTGAAGTATGGCACGCTCTTCGGTTGTCGCTGTCCTATTTTCCCTGTCAAGGATGAATGCCGTCCGTATCGCCTCGATGTTGTCCCGCAGTTTCTGTTTGCGGTTAAACGCCATATTCGTCTAAGTAAAGGACGGTTGCTCCCGTCAGCTCCGTGTAGAGCAGGTCGTAATCGGAAGACAGGGCGAAATTGTCATCCGAGAGGTCATAGACGGAGAACACGTTGCCGACAAGCGGCAGCAGTTTCAGGACAAAGGCTTCACGCTTCTCTTCCGGCACTTCATCGGCAAACTCGTTTTCCACGACTTCGCGGAGGATGGCGTAACGGGAATAATGCAGCCCGCGCAGCAGCGTGTCCATCGCCAGTTCCTGCGCACCATCGGCGGGATAGCCTTCAAGCCGTGCCCTCTCATACGTTTCGGCGGCACGGTCGGCCCGTTCCCGTATGAAAGCGGTGTCGTCAGCCTGTTCAAACTTGTTCGTGCGGAGATAGTCCAGCAGGTACAGACCGTAATAGGAAAAGTCGGTCTGACCCTCGTTTTTCTTCTTGTTGTTCATTACTTTGGATTTAGCGGATTGATAATTAACGGGATAATCGGTTGGAAAAAGGAAGAAAAAGGCACTCGGTATCCCTCCGAGTGCCACCACTAAATCCAAAGTATGAGTGTAATCCGGTATCGAAGAACAATTCATTACTCTGAACAAGTGGCAAAGTTAATACTATTTCTTCCGTCCTGAAAATTTCTTGTCCTTTTTAGCCTCCGGGAACACAAAAGTCGTGTTATATTCCCCGTCAAAGGCGACAACAGCATCGAAACTCTTGCCCTGTTTGCTCTTGAACCCTTTGAGCAGCTTGGTATGCCCTTCGGTGAGCAGGTCTTTGATTTCATCGTCGGACAGGGTGCGTCCCGCTTTCAGCCGGAACACGGGCAGTCCGCACTCCGTGTTGTCGCAGCGTACCACCTTGCCGTAGAACCGCATCCTGCCCGTGCCACACTTGGGACACGCGCAGCCGGAGTCACGGCTGCCGAAGAGCTTGTCGCACGAGATCAGTTCGGAGGTTATCTCACGTGTGTACGCCTCTATCTCCTTGCGGAAGGTGTCGTCGGACAGTTCCCCGCGCTCGATACGCGCCAGCTCCTTTTCCCATTCGCCCGTCATGGCAACATCGGCGATGCGCATCGTCTTGACGACGGAATTGAGGGCAAGTCCTTTTTCGGTGGGAACAAGCGACTTCTTGCAGCGTTCCATGTAACCGCGCTTGAAAAGCGTTTCGATGATGGAGGCGCGTGTGGCGGGAGTACCGATGCCACAGTCCTTCATCGCCTGCCGCAGTGCGTCGTCCTCAATTTCCTTGCCCGCCGTTTCCATTGCCGAGAGCAGGGTGGCTTCGGTATGCAGCGGCTTGGGTTTGGTCTTTCCTTCGGTAATGGACGAGCCTTTCGGTGTCAGCGTGTCGCCTTCCTGCCAGCCGGGGATGGTAATTTCCTCTTTTTCCTCGCCATAGACGGCACGCCATCCGGTTTGCTTCACGACGCTGCCTTTTACGGTAAACTCCACTCCGGCACATTCCGCCGTGACAGTGGTCACATCCTTGACGCATTTCTCAGAGAATGCCTCGACCATGCGCCCGGCAATCATCTGATAGATGGTATTGTCCTCTTTGGAGAGGAAGAGCGGTTTCTCACCCGTGACGAGCAGGGCATGGTGGTCTGTCACCTTGCCGTCGTCCACGCTGCGGCGTGTCGGGGCGGCTTTTGCCCGCACCTTGTCTTTCCATTCGGGCTGTGTGCCGATGAAAGCGAGCAGTTTGGGAATTTCGGCAAACACGTCTTCGGGGATGTAGCGGCTTCCCGTTCTCGGATAGGTTATCAACTTCTTTTCGTAGAGTTTCTGCGCGATTTCAAGCGTCTGTTCCGCCGTGAAGCCGTGCTTGGCGTTGGCTTCTTTCTGGAGCGTGGTCAGGTCGTAGAGCAAGGGAGTTTCCTCCGTCTTCTCCTTGCGCTCGGCTTTCGTGACAGTGGCGCAACCTGCCGCCTTTACCTTATTATATAGTTCCATCGCCGGTTCTTTCTCTTTCCATTTCTCGGAGGATGAGAATTTCACGACTTCGCCGTCGCAACCGTCCGTTGCGATATGGAGCTGCCAGAATGCTTCGGACGTAAAGCGGCGGTTCTCCCAGTAGCGTTCACATACCATAGCCAACGTTGGTGTCTGCACCCGCCCCACGGAATACGTGCCGTGTCCGGCGGCGATGGATAACGCCTGTGTGCCGTTGATGCCCACGAGCCAGTCGGATTCGCTCCGCGCTTTGGCGGCGAGGTAGAGGTTGTCGTATTTGCTGCCGTCTTCGAGTTTCCGCAGTCCCTCGCGGATAGCTTTGTCGGTGAGAGAGCTGATCCACAGGCGCACGAAAGGAGTGGTGCAACCCGTATAGTGGTAGAGGTAGCGGAAGATAAGCTCTCCCTCGCGTCCGGCATCGGTCGCCACGATGATATGTTCGCTTGTGTCGAACAGTCTTTTGATGACTTTTATCTGCGACACCACGCCGCTGTCGGGCTTGTAACCTTTCTCCGTCCTGACCTGACGGGGGACGAGCGTGAATGTGTCGGGAATAATCGGGAGGTTGTCACGGACAAATCCGCGCACGCCGTAGCCGTCGGGCATGGCAAGCTGAACGAGGTGTCCGAATGCCCATGTCACGGCATAACCGCCTCCCTCGAAATATCCTTCCTCTCTCTTTGTCGCGCCCACGATGCGGGCGATTTCACGTGCCACGGAGGGCTTTTCTGCAATGATTGTCTTCATGTCTTCTTCTTTTTTGTTGATACTTTGGATTTTATTTTGGATTCAGTGGCGGACACGGGATTACATTTTCATGCCCTTGCCCGTTTTCTTCTGCGGCTTCTCCTGCTGCTGTTGCTGGCGGGCGTCCTTCGGGTTGGTCTGACCTTTCTGCAACGGCTCTCTCAGATTCTTTGTAGCCTCGTTGGTCTTGCCATCGTTGTTCACCGCCACCTGCGTGCGGCTCTCGTTGGACGGAGCAACCTGCTGTGCATTGTCAGGGTTCGTGTCGTAGCGGTACGGGCGTCCCTTCTCCGGGTTGAACTTGATATACATCGTGGCATGGAAGCCCTGCTTGTCGGTCACGTTCTCCAGCTTCACGGCTTTACCCGCCACATAGTCGGCTTTCTGCTGGTCGGTGAAGCTCACGCCGCTCCATTTGCTGATGGGGCGGATGCTGCCGTCCTCGTTCGTCCACGTGTTGCGGCGTTGCTCCTTCTTGGTCTGTGCGGCATTTTCCCCGCCCTGCGCCTGACTTTTCGATGTGTCGCCTTTGGTTTCCTGTGTCTGTGCGGTACGGGGCGACTTGCCGGTTCCCGGCACGAACTCCACGCCGCGCTGCTCCACGTTCACTTGCAGGGTGGTGACGAACTTTCTGCCGTCGTTGCGCTCGATGAGCTTGTCGCGTACGGGCAGTCCGGCGCGGAGCATGTCCCGCTCCTGCGTGGTGATTTCCGTCTTGCCGATGCGCTCCGGGATGCGCACCCTGCTTGCCGGAATGTCCGTGATTTCATTCGTCTTGCGGTCGATGCTGATGTAGGAGGGGATGATCTCGCCCGTTTCCCTGTCCACAATGTCCACGACCCTACCGAGATTGCCCGTTTCGCGGAGGTTCTTCCGGTCATTGTCGGAGAATTTGTGTTCCTTGTACTCATCCAGCTTCTGCTCCTTGCGGATGAAGTGCGGCACGAGGCTGATGTTTCCCTCACCGTCCTTCTTGAAGGAGAGGCGGGCGTCCAGCTCGAATGATTCGCCGCCGAAGGTCGGTTTGACCTTTACCAAGTCGGACTTGCCATAGTTGAGCATCTTCGTAAGGTCGCCGGACTTTTCAAGGTTGTCCCGCTTTACGCCCCATCTGTCCTCCAGCTCCTGCCAGTTGATTTTACTCTCGTCGATGGGCTGGTAGCCACGTTTGCCCTGCATCTGTTCGGATTTGTCCTGTTGCTGTTCTTTCCGTTGTTCCATGTTCTCCTGTTTTTGAGGTTCTTGTTTCTCTGTCTGTTGTGCTGCCATCTCTTCCTGCACCTTCTTCTCATAGTCGGAGGTGTCCACCTTGTGAGGGGCGAGCAGCTCCTTGTTCGCTTCGGGGTCTTTCAGCAGTTGCTTCATCACCTCTAAGAGATTTTCAGCTTGGTCTGCCGCAATGCGGTAGAAACCGAAGCGGCTGGGTTCCTTGCACTGCCGGAAGAAGTTCTTGAAGAAGTTGTCCAGCACGTCGCCATGTCGGTCGAATTGCAGGAAACTCTGCGCGTTCTCCGCTTTTGCGGGGGTGCGCTTGGGTGTGCCGTCCGCGTTCAGCCCGGCTACCACGCTGATCTCGCCTGTCTTCTCGTCACGGACTACCAGCACGTCCTTTTCGTCTTTTTTCTTTGCCATCTGAAAAATGTTTTAATGGGTTATTTATGAAAGAAATTATGGATACGAGCCTTGTAGAAGGCTATATCTTCCTTTTTGAAGTCCTTGATATGGTTGGAAAGGAATGTCAGCACGTCCTCCTCGCTGTAATAGGTCTTCTTGCCCAGCGTCTTGTAGGGCAATGCGCCTACGCTGCGGTAGCGTTGGAGGGTGCGTTTGCTTATCTGGAGCAACATGCACAAATCCTGATTGTCGAAAAGGCGGATGCTTTCCGTGATAGTGGGCTGTTTCCCCTCAGCCTTCATCGCCAGCAGCAGTTCGTCCTGACGGTCGAGCCGTTCCATCAGCTTCTGCATCCAGCCCTCGAAGTTGTTTCGTGTGAGCAGTTCCATGACCTATGTCCTCCTTCCTTTTGGTTTGCCGCCCGTGCGCAGCGTGTGGTTGTGGAACAGGGTGTCTATTGTCCCTTCCTCGTTCCTTACTGTGTTGTCCTCCAATAGCCGCAGTATCTCGGAAAGGCGGTAGCGGCAGCTTCCGCGTACCACCACATACTCGATACGGTGGTCGGTGCGCATACGCTGCATGGTGCGCTTGCTCACGTTGAGCATCTTCGCCGCCTGTGCCGTGTCAAGCAGCTTGTCTTCGGTTTCCCGCTTCCGTTTCTTCTCGTCCCTTGCCTCGCGGATGTACCCTGCGATGTTCGCAATCTGCGCCATCATCTCCTTGTAGGCGGAACTTTCCATTGTTATCACTTTCATGTTCAGTCCTTTCTTTTTGTTTCTGCGACAAAATTCGGCAATAAACAAAAGGGGCTTTAACAACTCACTACGTGACTCACGTAAGATTTTTGCGGAAGATGGCTCCGTAACCCGGTCAAACGGCGCAACAGGCAGCCTTTCAGCGGAAAACGATACGTCTTGTATGCCGTTTCGTTACCTTTGCGGCAAACTCTAAATGACATGAATATGGAAATAGTATCTATCGAGAAAAAGACTTTCGAGATGATGGTGGCGGCATTCGGCGCACTCTCGGAGAAGGTCGCCGCCCTGAGGCGCAAAAGCGACACGGGGCGCATGGAAAGATGGCTCACGGGCGAGGAGGTCTGCGGGCAGTTGAGAATAAGCCCGCGCACGTTGCAGACGCTGCGTGACAGGCGGCTTATCGGCTACTCGCAGATAAACCGCAGGTTCTATTACAAGCCAGAGGAGGTGAAGCGGCTGATACCGCTTGTCGGCACGCTCTATCCGCACGGCAGATGATTTGATTTATTCACCCACTGAATCCGAAGTTATGATGAACGAGAACAACGATGTTTTTACGATGGAAGACGAGCCGATAGCCTCTGTGGTGCAGGATATGCGCAAAGGCTCGAAATGGCTGTCCGCATTTCTGGAAAGCTACCGTCCTCCGCTGGACGGGGAACGTTACCTGACGGACGGCGAGGTGTCGGAACTGCTCCGTGTGAGCCGGCGCACCTTGCAGGAATACCGCAACAACCGCGTGTTGCCCTTCATACTTTTGGGAGGGAAGGTGCTTTACCCGGAAACGGGGCTGCGCGGGGTACTGGAAGCGAACTACCGCAAGCCGCTGGAGTGAGGCGGTTTCATGAAAAAGTAAACGGGTGACACCTTTTGTGGTGCTACCCGTTTACTTGTCTTATGGGGTATGTGCAATCAGCAATACCCGGCTTTTCCGTTCTGTATGAACATCACGTATGTCTGCCGTTTCTCTTGTGAGAGTGCCTTTCCCACCAGCCATGTGCGGAACAGGTGGGTGTTGTAGGTATTCACCCTGAAAGCGACCGGGATGATGATTTCAAGGGCGTACACGTCCGCGTGCAGCCCGTTTTCAAGCTGCATGTAGCGGCACACCTCGTAGTCGTTCAGCACGTCCGACTTGCGGACGGCTCTGATGGCGGCGTTCACTGCCGGGACGGTCGTATGGAACAATCCGGCTATTTCGGTGGCGGTCATCCACACGTCGTTACCGGTTACGCTGACTGCCTTGTCCTCGATGATGATTGTGTCACGTTTCATGGCTTTTCTTTTTAGATGGTGCAACCTGCAAATTCCTCGACGCCGTTCAATCTTGCGGCAAGGTTCTCCATGTCCTGATTGAGCTTCTCTTTGGTTATCTTTGCGTAAATCTGCGTCGTCTTTATGCTCTTGTGTCCGAGCATGGAGCTGACCGTTTCGATGGGAACACCGTTGGAGAGGAATATCGTCGTGGCTGCCGTGTGGCGGCTCTGATGCCACGTGATATGCTTGGTGATGCCGCAACGCTTGGCGACGGCACGGATACCGGCAAGGCACGTGTTATAATGCGGAACGGGAAATATCCTGCCGTCCCCGCACAGTCCCCGGTATTTGCCGATTATGCGGTTGGCGATGTCGAGCAGGCGGATGTTGGACACCACGCCCGTTTTCTGGCGGTTGATGTTTATCCACTCGTGTTCGTCGAAGTAGGTGCGGATATTCTCTTCCGTAAGGTTGCGCATATCCGCGAACGACAGCCCCGTGAAGGCGCAGAACAGGTAGAGGTCGCGGTACAATTCCTGTTTGGCGTTTTTCAGTTTCCCCTCCATCAGCAGGCGGATCTCATCTTTGGTCAGGAAACTGCGTGTTGTTTCCTCCTTCTTGATTTCATACTCGCGGAACGGGTCGCGCGTCAGCCACTCGTTGTTGATGGCGATGAATACCATCGTCCGTAACGGGCAGACGTACAGCCACACGGTATTGGTGCAGCAGTGCTTGTCCGTGCGCAGGAACATCTCGAAGTCGGAGATGAAAGCCGGGGTAAGCTCTTTTAGGGCGATGTCCTTCACATGGTAGCGGATGTCGAGGAACTCTTGCATGTGCTTGTAAACGGTGCGGTACTTCAGCAGCGTGCCTTTGGCTTTCATGCCTGCCTCCACCTGCTTCTCGTAGTCCTCGTTGTGCTGGCGGAACACCTGCATCAGCGTGTGGTAGCGGTGTTCCAGTCCGAGAAAGGCGTTCTTCACCTTCTCCGCCGTGACGAAGTTGTCACGCTCCATGATTTCCTGATAATGCCTGTTGATGCGTACCCGCATCTTGTCAAGCATACGGTTCGTTTCGAGTGCCGCCGTGCTTCTGCCCGTGACACGTCCACCTTTGGTGTCCCACAGTTTCGGATCGACAGTCAGTTTGCAGCTGAACTGTGTCTGGCTGCCGTCCACCGTGATGCGTCCCATGACGGGAACTGTCCCGTCCTTTTTCACTACCTGACGCTTGAGGTAGTAGATTACTGAAAATGTACTCTTCATTGTCCTTAATTTTTGGGTTTCAAAATTAGTTGGTGAAGAGTCCGGTGTTGGTACGCAAAACGGGGAGGAACGGCGCAATCTTTTTCCGTAACCTGATTTTTCGCATGAGTTATGGATAACTCACTATTCCTTAGAGCCTTGTTTCGCTATTCGTACCCGTTTGTCGCATTTTCGGGCATGGTTACGAACAAGTAACGTAGCGGCGTCAGGATTTGGCTTCGGCAGGGATTGTAATGGCTTCACGGATTATCGCCACTTCAACCAAAACCCTTGTAACTCAATTCTATCACTATATCTTTCCGCATTTCACTTTTTTGTAGTAACTTTGCAACCCAAATCCAAAGAATCATGAAAAGAACAGTTGCGGCCGTGGTGCTGTATGTGGCATTGGCATTGAACTCGATTGCCGGGAATCCGGTGATTGAGGATCCAGTGGTTGGGAATCCTGTAGCAGAAAATCCGGTGGCAGGAAAAGAGCATTACCGTCATCTGAAGGACATTTCCTATACTACTGTCAATGAGCAGGATGCGTATCGCAAGGAGAGATGCAGACTGGACATTTATTATCCAGAGGACGTGAAGGAATTCAAGACACTGGTCTGGTTCCATGGCGGCGGTCTGGAGGGAGGAAGCAAGGGGCTGCGGGAAGAGTTCCGTAATCAGGGATTCGCTGTCGTCGATGTGAATTACCGTCTTTACCCGAAGGTGAAATGTCCGGGATATCTCGAAGATGCGGCTCTTGCAGTCAGCTGGGTTTTCAACAACATTGCTCAGTACGGCGGGAGTCCGTCGAAGATTTTCATCGGCGGGCATTCGGCCGGCGGCTGGCTGACATTGATGCTGACGCTGGACAAGAGATGGCTTGCGGAATACGGCATTGACGCGGACAGAATCGCGAAGGCTTATCCTGTGGGCGGACAGACGATGACGCATTTCACTATCAAGAAGGAGCGCGGCCTGGATGTGGATCTTCCGTTTATCGATGATATGGCGCCGTCTTTTCATGTCAGGAAGGAGGGTGCGCCGCTGATGCTGATTACCGGTGACCGTAATCTCGAGATGCTGGCCAGATATGAGGAAAACGCTCACCTTCTGGCGATATTGAAGCACTTCGGTCACGAGGCGTCGCTTTTCGAGCTTGAGGGCTTCGACCATGGCAATGTCCTCTCTCCAGCCTGTCTTCTGATTAGGAGAGACATCGCCAAGGCGGAATAAAGGGAAAAGCTTTGAATGACGGGAAAAGCCTAGGCCCGACGCACAACTTGTCCGTAAAAACCCACCTTTTCACGGACAAGTTATTGATTTTGAGCAACTTGTCCGTGAGATACCCCTTTTTACGGACAAACTGATGATTTTGGGACAACCACTGCCTGAAGAATTGTTACGCTCACTCCGGTGGAGAGGTTAAGGGGATAAGAGCGAAGGTCTTGGAGAAGTGCGGATGGGGATGGAGGCTGTAGGCGGAAGGAGTTTATATGAGTAAAGAAAAGAAGGAGCGCGTATCACTACGGGCTCCTTCTGCACAAAAATAGTATATAATAATCGTTGGTAAACGATCTTTCAAGTTCATTCCGTTATCCGGCGCACGGGCCGAGGTCCTAATCGACCACGTCCATTACGCAGCGGACGCCATAAGACGCACCTGATCCTACGGAAACTGTCATTTGAGTATCTGCCAGAACGAAGCCATACTCATTACCAGTTCCACCTTTATAATACCCGCTCTGAACCCCAGTAAATGAGGTACAAGAGAAAAGGTTTTTAAACGTCTCATTATTTACTGCCGACATTATGGACAATTCTCTCTGGTTTGGGACTCTCCATGAGCCACCATATTCAGCTGCCTTTTGACAGACATCATCACTTGCATTGATAAAGCCACTTCCTTTAGCAGTACTGATAACCTGGTTTCTATAATAAGTTCCTGACAAATTCGCACTCGCAATCTTAAACTTCTTGTAAAGTTTATTACTATCCTTACCTCTTTCGAAATAAGTTTGGAAACCGCCTGACTGCGCCGATCTAAGAGCGTCACTGTTCAGAAGCATCGTCACAGTTTCGGTTGCAGGATCATACTCATAATACTTATCAGCCTCACCCAAGCCATTCGCCTTAGACTCCAATGTTCTTATGCATCTAACCATAGTTGCACTACCATCTACTCCTGTAGCACACCCCTCCTCAGCCCAGAAAGTATTCGCTGGAGAACAAGTGAAATAATGCCACGGAGACAAGGCAGCATCTCCGCCATTATTGGTAAATGCGTCATTCAACGCTACCCACTCACTTTGACTCGCCTTAAACAATCTCATATCCGTATTCAACGCCTCTTCTCCTGCCCATATACCTTTGTATTGATCCACAGAAGCGAGATACCATTTTATCTCATCGGCGTCGATTTTTCCATCACCACTTTCATCCCGGTTACGGCTCATACACGCACGATATGCTCTGAGATACAAATCTTGTGTTCCCTTGGCACTCTTAGTAGAATTATCATAGAACTTATTTCCTGAATTATTTCTAATCGCAGAAGCTCTTCCATTCCAGTACTCCTGTTGAGAATTTGTACCATTCATGACATTCTTCCCCTGAGCCTTTTCTTCAGAAACAAACTCTAGACCGAACGCTTTCTTTGCAGGGTTCAATTCATAGAATGTCCAGATGGATTTCTGAGAAACCACATATTTTGCTCGAGCGAAAGAACTTTGACCGTCTGCACTGACGAAAAGTTCATTGGCAAAATACATTCGGCGCGGCTCAGATTTGTTCACATACTCGGTCCAGTTCTTGTCCGGATAGTAGTTTTCATCCACAAAGCAAGTGACATATACTGACGAGCCTGTAGCATTGAAATATGATGCAGTCTGTTCCTTGCCCGCCTTATACAAATCCCGCAAGAATTCGAAAATGGTCTGAGTATTAGCTCTGCCAGGATATGCGCACACGTCTGAAATAGCATGGGAGGACGAAACCATACAACCAGGATTCGAACTAGGAGTTGCGGAATACACTCCAGTATTCTTCACAAAACGCATCCAGTCGAAATCCACATCTCCACTAATCAGAATTCTTGATGCATCCACAGGCATACCGTCAGCTCCGACCGTAGTGAGCACAGTAGGGTTAGACTGCGTCTTGAATTCAGCAGCATCGTAAATCCGGCCTTCTCCGTCCACAATCATCGATATCGTCTCACAGAACGCAGTCTGGATTTTCAGGATATAGCCGTATTTACCAATATTGATAATATCATTCAGCTCAGACATGGAGAACTTCATTACTCTCGCCTCGTAATGACAGTCCACCTCCAGGATATCAGTTCCTTTGAAGATGACAACTCCCTCAGAACCAGGATCGTCCGCACCAGCTATCTTTTGGGACTCAGCGATAAAGTTATTCACGCCCTTTATGGTCAATGTATATTCATAGTTGCTGTTTGCAGCGACCGAGAAATCCGACATGTTATGCGTAAAATCGCCCAAATGGACAGTATAGCTCAAATCGCCCGCATAATCGCCGCCCTGATATTTACCGTGAATGACGACATAGGTGGCATTCGCAGGCGCATTGACAAAGGTCTTCTTGCCGGTATCATCGTAAGTATTCTTCTCACGATCATTGAAGGAAGTCGGTGTCGCAGTCGTAGTCTGGACATTGGCCGGAAGATAGCATTGATAGCTGTTCTCTGACCAGATGATTCGGTCAAACGTCTCAAAACCTGAAGGCGCCACATTATTTCCGCGCATCAAGCCATAGACCTGAGGCACATTGTGAATCTCCATGTATTCCGGCTTGAATGTAACATTGCCTTCCGTCTTGACGGTTATCTTGTTCTTGGACAGGATTTTATACAGTTTCACACGCTTACCGTCATCACTTGTCGGATCCGTGATTTCAGCCTGAGTAGTACCATCTTTTCGCGCAATGGTCACGGGATCTCCATTATTGGCAAAGCCGCTCATCACGAAACGGTTGTCGGCAGGGTTTATGGAGCCGAGCTGACGGGTACAGGTCGCCGACAGGAAGGTCGTGCGGGTAATATGCGAAAGATTTGACTCATCGATATCGAGGATGGCATCGTCAGTGACCTTGTACTGCGAAGTCCTTGCATTGGCAATGGCGTAGATATATACCTCGCCGGTGGAGGTCGGGATATCTCTGACAGTAGTCGTGCGGTCGTAACCTGGCTGGGAACTGTCATCCGTAAAAGTCAAGTCGTCTTTCGAGAAATACTTGTATCCCACGAGATTGCCAGTAGCCTTGGAGAAAATATAGATTCGGAGATTCTCCACAGCACGCTCGTTGTCATCGTTCGGGTCCCACGGGCTCTTGACGATGACCTGATCCATCCCGCCGGAAAGCACATTGAGCGAGAGATACACGGTTCCTTCCCCGTGGTCCGGAGCGCTGATGTTCTCTTTCACGCAGGAGGCCAATGAGCATAAGGTCAATGCCGCAGCGACCAGTATGTTTACGATATAGTGTTTCATAATTTCCTTCATTATTCAAATGTCACGTCTCCGCCTTTGTCGCCTTCCCAGTTCATCACGGTCACTTGAGCGCCGATGGCGTCATTGCTGTAAACCAGGTTGTAGAGATATCTGTTGCCAGCATCCCAAAGCTTATCCTTGGTGATGTTCGCAAGATTTATGTTGATGGTCTTGGTGACAGTGGTTGTGGTAGATACTTCTAGAGTCTTTATATATTTTTTATTATAAATAGAAGATTTATATGCATTTACTGCTTTATAACTACCTTTATTTTTCCCGGCAAATATATATTTATAATCCTTAGGCCAAGAACTATCACTATAAGTATTATACCTGGTGGTAGTTTTCGTATAATCCCCTTTACCAGGCTCTACCTCCTCAAAAGTAACATAATACTGTCCAGTCCCATCAGTCCATTCATAATGCTCATAAGGCTCTATCTTCGTCACCGTTGTCTCATACTTAATCTCCAGCACCTTGGCACCCAGCGACTCGCCCTCGGCTCCGCCTTCACCAGGTCCCTTCGCCGCATTCGTAATGTCCAGCTGCTGAGGCCATATCAGACGATAATCCTCCACAGGGAAAGTAGCGCCCGTATATGTCTTGCCAGGAATCATAAGGTTCACAGTAGAGCAGGATGCGACGGTAACATCTGCACCACCTTCAACGGCAGCTCCCGGAATACCATCCGCAGGATCCATTACCATAGAGGTATATTCAATCTCAGGACTACCAGTATTGTTAGGATCCCAAGCCAAGCCGTAATTTATGGTCGCGGTACAGGAATTGCCCACCTTCAGCCTCACAGAGGTAATCTTGAGAGGATTAGGGCTGTCATTTTTCAGTGTGAACGCATATCCGGCAAACAGATGGCGGAACTGCAACTCTACAGGGCCAGTGCCCGCGCCAGTGTTCAGATTGCGCTCTGCTATATTGGAATAGATCAGGTCGAACTGCTCTTTGTCAGTATTATAAGTATTGAAAGTTGCAGGGACTGAAAAAACCTTATGTGCATTATCAAATTTCCAGTCTGCGGGAATAGTCTCGCCCGCCATTTTATTGGCCACGCCATAGAACCTGTGCGAGCCCATCTTGGTCCAGTAATAATGTTCCTGACCAGATGCCACATCAAGTCCTTTATAGAAAGGCCATACGGAACCGTCCGCAGCAGAATTGCAGACGGCATTGGCATTGCGGATATAGAATTCGGCAGTAGCCCAAGTAGCGGTAGGAGAATATATATCGAAGATTTTCAATGCATTGCCCACCTGTCTGAACGAACCGGCATCAAGCATCGCTCTCGTACCGGGTTCAGTGGAACCGGCGATGAACAGGATTTCATCACCACGACTCACCACTTCATCAGGCTCGACCCTTACAGTAGTACAGGAGCCAAGCGAGACAAGCAGCGCCGCTACAGAAGCCAAACTATATTTGATATCAGTTTTCATCATCTTCAACTAATCTGAAAGTCGCTCATCCCAGCTGCTTATGCCCGTAGTGTATTTCAGCACGAACGGGTCTCCGGTAGTATCTTCCGGACCAGGTTCCTGGATATTGAGCGTATATGTGTAGTGCCTGTCGGACAACCACTCCTTAAGCACTGCAGGTGTTTCAACAGTCTGGTTGCCAAGCCATTCGCTCCCGGCTGTAGAAAGAGCAAACGTAACTCTGATGGACGCGCCGCCGTCCTGTGGAAGGACAAACCAGCTGCCGCCCAAATAGGATGGAGACATCTTATATACTTCGACACCTTCTCCGTCAGCCTCAAATATGGTGAGGTCGCTTTTCTGCCCTGACGATCTCCAGTCCGGTGATGCCGAAGAATCGTAGCTTCCCTGCCTGAAAATGCCGCAAAGCTCGATTTTCTGAATTTTGACGCGGGTTTCCAAGTTCAATGTCTGTTTCACGCGAAAGTCCATCTTGGTCAATGCGTGGCGGAACGGAAATCCCACGATACTGTCGTTCTTGGTATAGGCCCTGTCGGTTTCTGCCAAAAGGATGTCTATGCCCTTGCCTTCCACCGTGTACGAATCGATCTTGAGATTGCATTCACGGTCACAGGTTACCTGAAGGTCTGTAGGATAATATCCTGCAAATGTCAATGACTGGTCATATGGCCACTGTGGAGAGTTCTCAGGGAACCAGCCTCTGGCGCCATGGGACTTGACAATGACATCGTCCAGATATTTTTCACCGGAATCCCGGGAGACCGCAGTTACGCGGAACTCCCTGTCTTCCGGAAAAGGAATGAAATCCTCTCCAGATCTGGTACCCAAGCCTACAACCGGTCTCAATCTGATTTCACCCGTAGTCTTGTCATATTTGAGATGTGACAAGCAACTTGATGACACGCCTGCTGTCAGAAGCAGTACTAATATTTTGGAAAGGATTTTCATACTATGAATAAAATTAAACTATCTGCAAACGCTTACTGAGCATTGATGCCATTAGCAGTAACATTTTCCCAGTCCGTGAGTGTAGGCTTGATGAGAATCTCATTTTCGCCGGCAGCACCCTTGATGTTGAAATTCAGTGTGTAGATATAGTGCTTGCCATTATCCCACTTGTACAGTGCAACAGCAGGCTCACCAACTGTACATTTATCAAGTGTGAAAGTAAGGGGCTGGTCTGCAGACCATTTGCCAGTAGGCATCAACTGAGAGAATACTACTGTAAGAGTAACATCGTTGCTAAGAGTTTGAGGGATAACTACAGTTCCTTTTGCATTATTCTCAAGTGCCTGAACAGGTTTTTCAGCAGTCGGCAGCTCAACAACTTTATAATTATTATCGCTGAAAACTGTGAGTGTCTTTTTATCAGTTTCAGAAGGGGTCCAAGTAATCGTAGCGCCGGCAGTCTTGAATGCTCCTTTATTTACGATACCGTTCAATTCAACTGATTTGATTTTGAACTGACTATTAGATTCCGAATTTGCAGCTACTGCCTGAACAGTAACCCAAGACATAGCGTGATAGAATACCATTGGAACAGCTGTAGTAGTCTTGTCATGAGATTCAGCTGTCATAGGACTCCAGAGAAGGTCCACAGTACTAGAGAGATCTTCGCTCTGAACATAGCTTGTCGCAGAGAACTCATCCTTCTGCTCATCATAAGAAAGTTCTGCTACGCTTGGCGAGTAAGCTGCGAATACAAGTGAACCGGTCTTTGGCCAATAATAACTTTTTCCATCACCGCCCCAGTTACCGGAACCTGCCCTGTTGACAAATTTCACATCCTTCAGATAAGCAGCTGAACCTGCAAGGAAATCAGCTTTCGGAGTGTCTTTAACTTTGCCAGCGTTATAGAAAGCATAAACTCCCATGTCGTTGGTGGTAGGGAATGTTGTTCCGGTAATGGCAGCTTTTGTCATATTGGCTCTTGTTACAGGAGCAAGAGCGATTTCACCAGGCTGCTCATAGCTTACCGATATTTTGGTGCAGGCTGCCAGTGCGGCAACTCCAAGCACGATTGAAATAATTTTTTTCATTTTTAATACAGTATTAAGAAAATTTAAATGTTTATGTTCGTATTGATGTCTTTCCATTCATCCACTGACGGCGCAAGTCCGCCTCCTTCCTTGTGTTCAGGCTCCGGAATCTCGATATCGTCAGTGTTCACGAGGATATACTGACGCGGATTGTCGATAAACTGGTCGGAGATGTCCACATTGAAAATATATCCTTTACCTGCGACGTCGGTGATGACGAGGGACAGGATCTGCCGTTCGCCACGCTTAGGAGACCGTCCGAAGGTATTGAACCTGGCATCGAGGAATCCGTCTCTGTCCAAGTTCCGGACATCAAAAAACACTGACGCGACTTCTTCGGAGCGGTTTCCCGGACCGAGCCTGTGGTACTGCGACAGGCCGGTGATGACGGCCGAGATGGAACCCACATACTGGGCGCCCTTGATCTTGTTCACGCAAAGTATCCACGACTGCACGACTGTCTGACAGTCTATTGTCAATGTCACTTCCGGAGACTCCACCGAACGGGCAGGCATATCCACATTCATCAGACGGCCTACGAAGAGGTGGTCAGGGTCGTAAACGATGGTCTCTTCTGTTTCGTCGCCGGGGCTTCGTGTACCGCGGCTCTTGAGCTTACTCTTGAACGAGTCGGCAATCTGGTTGGTCGTGGCGCTGATGCGGCCGAAGTTGTTTTCGTTCTGGATGAAGGTGACCTGCGTACCGAAGTTGTAGGCCAACACGTCATAGGACCTTCCCGGCAGCACTGACACCTGGCCTCCCTGAGGAGGGAGATATGCCTGGGCGACGAGGTTCCCGTTGTTATGGTCGAAGAACGCGACTCTCATCATTTCCGGTTCCGTCATTTCCGGACCGTTCAAGATGTTCTGATCTATGTTGAATACGACATTGACATTATAGTCAGCATCGCTGAGCAGACGCCTCTTGCAGGAAGGGGCTGAGAAGAGCACTGTCAATGCGAGTGCAAGTATCATTATCTTTTTCATCGCTCGCCTCCTTTCACTTTATGTTTCACGATGATCGGCAGGACAAACGAGATTCCGGCTCTGGTAGGACCGAAGAAGGTGTAGTACTTCTGCTTGATGCCAGGGTCCTTGATGAGCTGAGTGTAGTCATGGGTCGGGGTGTAGTGACGGGCCTGTGTCATCATACAGCCGACACCGATATTGAATTCCATACGCATCCACTTGTGGTCACGTCTTCCGATAGGCAGGCCGAAGGTGTAGTCCACACCGAAATCGATGTATTCACCCTGGTAGCCGCTCATCTTCTTCTGGTAGTCATAGTAGCCGCCGCCGGCATAGATTCCGAGCGCGTGCCCTTTGAGCTTGTCGGCACGTGTCCATTCATATTTGCCGTTACGTCCTGTAAACCAATATTTTCCGTCGATGAACCAGCCGAGCATCTCACCGCAGTACTTGTTGTTCTTGGCAAGCCACCAAGGGTACCAGTAGTCGGCTCCGATGGAAATATGTTTTCCGATAGGAATCTCGATGCCGAAGTTGAGTCCCGGAACGAGAAGGTTGGTTCTGCCGGCAAGTATCATCTGGCGCTCGTAAGCAGGTTTGCCTGTCACGGGCGGAGTAAATTCTGTAGAAACATGGGACTGAGGAATCAATGCCATGCTGCTCTCGGATTTCAGAGGCACGTCAGGTCTGACTGCTTCCAGCACAGGAACTTCCGGATCCACCCAGACGCAGATCCAGGTAGCGAGTCGGAGTTTAGGCATGTGGTTCACTATTATATAATGCCAAGTGTAGCCGTTGTCCAGATGCTGGATACGCCACTTCTTGGTGTCATTGCCCACCTTGGAATCGAGGATGCGGAGGACGCGGTCCTTGTTCTGAAGCTTGTAGTTGGCCTCGATTTCCGCTCTGAGTCCGTCCCAGTTCTCATTCTGCGGCCTGAGGACGATCTTGTCCCCGTTCAGAGACGAGCCTTCAGGGATATTGTTCACGATGAAACGTCGTGCAGCCTCTGCTCTCTTGCGGGCGAGCCATACGTTGCGCTCATACACACCCTCAGGAGATGCATAGGAAGAAATGGTGATGCTGTCTATTTTAGGGGAAATGAGGAGGTATTTGCGGATCTGCGCAATCTGCCACTCGTTGTCAAGATAATGCTCATCGATATCGACCCTGTCCAGCCAATAATATACCGCAAAGCGTCTCTCCACAGATCGTGCAGAAACCGAACGCACGGTATCAAGAGTTGTCGCTTCTTGAGCTGAAACTCCGACCTGACCCGAAAACAGGGCCTAAATCAGAAGAGCAACTGTCAGAAGCCGCTTTGTAATCCTTGCCATCTACTTATATCAGTTCTTAAAATATTACACTGTCGGGAACGGGTCCCGAGGATATTTCACTTGCTTTCGTTTTATTAAAGTGGAACAAAATTAGTTTTGAGAATCGAGATTTGCAAATATATTTTTTCTGAATACAGGGCTGCAAATTTGACAAAAAGTGCTATTTAGCCACCCCCCCCAGACAATTTTTGGCAAAAATCAACATACGCCATATTTTGGCGTAGAATATACGCGACACACGCAAAATACGGCACATAAGCCATTTTTTGGCGTAGGTAAAAATTATGTCCTATTGGTCGAAAAAGCAAAAACGAAAAAAGTTGTAACTTTTTTCGTTTTTACAGTTTTTGACAGGAAATGAACTCAAATGAACCAGTTTAGAGGCTTAAAATGACGGACTCCACGATTTCTGAAAAGAAACGCATCTCAAGCAAATGTTCTTTTTCTGCTATTGTTTCAGGGGTATCGTCAGGAGTCAGCGGAGTAGAGCGCTGGGCTATGATTTCACCGCCGTCCACGGTATTACTTACGTAATGAACAGTCATTCCGGTTTCGGTTTCTCCGGCTGCTTTTACTGCTTCATGAACGTGATGTCCATACATACCGATCCCGCCGAATTTGGGCAGGAGCGCAGGGTGAAGATTTATCATCCTGTGGTCATAGGCATTGATAAGAAAATCTGGTACGACGAGCAGAAATCCCGCGAGGACGATGAAGTCGATTCCGAATTCCTTCATCAGAGGCATCAGCTTGGACTCGTCGTTGAAGTCTTTCTTGGGCATGACTACTGTGGGTATCCCGTGGTTCTGCGCCCGTACAAGGGCATATGCGTCGGCCTTGTTGCTCAGGACTACAGAAATCTTGACTTTATCAGAGCCGCTGAAATGACGGATAAGGGATTCGCAGTTTGTTCCGCTTCCGGACACGAAAATAGCCACATTAATCATATATATGTCGAATTTGGTCGCACAAAGATAATGAAAGTTTCGTATTTTAGTAAGGTTTGTATATATTTGAAAGTTTTTGTGTGAAGAAAATGAGAAAAAAAATATACATAAATGTCATTCTGACGGCCTTGATGACCATATTTTTCTCCGTTTCAGCGGGAGCTCAGGCTACCAAGGTGAAAGGCAGGGTGACAGATTCGGAAAGCGGTGAAGGAATACCTTTCGCCGCCGTATATTTCTATGGGACGACCATAGGCGTTTCCACTGACCTGGAAGGGTATTATTCTATGGAGACACGTGATTCTACGGCAAATACGCTTTGCGCAGCGCTGTTAGGATATGAGACCCAGATGATACGAGTGAGCCGCAGGGCATTCAGCGAGGTGGATTTCAGGCTCCATCCTGTCACTTCTTCGCTCAATGCGGCAGTGGTAAAGCCGGACAACCGCTATATGAAATGGATTCTGAAGCAGATCGACGAGCGCAAGAAGGTCAATGATCCGGAACGCCGCGATGCCTATGCCTGCGACATCTACACCAAGATGGAACTGGACCTGACAAATCCTGACCGCAACTTGCGCAACCGTATGATACGCAGGAATTTCGGCTTCATCTTCGATTACATGGACACGTCTGTGGTTTCCGGACAGCCTTTTCTTCCGGTGATGATTTCGGAGACGCGGGCCAAGAGATACCACAGTATTTCTCCAGACATCAGCAAGGAAGCCATAGAGGCGACGAGGATTTCCGGTTTCAATGAGGACAATGCCATTTCGCAGTTTACCGGCAGCATGCACCTGAAGACAAATTTCTACAACAATTTCATCAATGCCTTCAATGTGCAGATCCCGTCTCCGCTGTCGTCCAACGGAAGCGTTTACTATAATTATTATCTGGTGGACAGCCTCAACATTGACGGAAGAAAGACTTGGAAAATCAGGTTCCATCCCGGCAGGGGCGTGTCCTCGACGGTCTTCGACGGGGAAATGAACATTGACTCGGAAACTTTCGCGCTGAGGGAGATTCATGCGAAAATGATGAAAGGGGCGAATGTGAACTGGATCAGGGACATGGTGATAGACCGTACTGACCAGCTGGTCGGGGATTCGCTCTGGTTCTACAAGCAGGACAAGCTGTACGTGGATTTTTCCGTGACGATGAGTGATTCTTCCAAGTTCGTGTCGTTCCTGGGCAACCGTCAGATAGATTATATGAATCCGGTGCTGGGTGAGCCGGCAAGGAAACTGGTCCAGCAGGCCCACGCGACTTCCGTGCACGTGATGAAGGATGCGGGGAAAAAGGATGAGGCGTGGTGGAGCGAGGCCAGGCCGTACAAACTGTCCCAAAAGGAGCAGAACATCTACAATATGGTGGACTCCATCAAGCATGTTCCGCTGTACAATACCGTATATAATATCGTGAATACTGTGGTTTCGGGGTACTTGGAGACGAAATACGTCGCTTTCGGACCGTATTCGCGGCTGTACAGTTTCAATGACACTGAAGGCAACAGGGTTTCGTTCGGGGCGCGTACCACATCTGAGCTGAGCAAGAAATTCAGGATTGAGGGCTATCTTGGCTATGGTTTCAAGGACAAGGAGTTCAAGGGCGGTGGTTCTCTGGAATGGATGTTCAGCAAGCAGCCTACCATGAAGCTGACTATAAGCGGAAAGCACGATATCCTGCAGCTCGGAAAGGGCAAGAATGCGTTCAATGACATGAATATCTTGTCATCGCTTCTTCGCAAGAGAGGCAGCGAGAAGAGGAGTCTTGTCAATGAATATTCAGCGACTTATGACTGGGAAATCCGTCCGTGGCTGAACACATCGACTTCCCTGGAGTTCAGGAGGATATTCTCGAACATGTTCGTGCCGATGGACAGGGTGGTTGCTGCAGCTGACGGATCTTCCATGGATACTGTAAGGGTCAATTCCGTGGGCTCCAATGATTTGAGGCTGATAGCACGGTTCTCCAAAGACGAGACTGTGGCAAGAGGAACGTTCGAAAAGTCGTATCTGCATTCGGACTACCCTGTCTTCACGCTGGACCTGATGGGCTCGCTGAAGGGTATCGGAAAGAATGAATACAGTTATTTCAGGAGTGAACTGTCCATAGATTACAAGCTGAGGATTCCGCCGGTGGGAATGTCCAAGATCAAGTTCACTGCCGGAAAAATCGTCGGCACAGTGCCTTATCCGATGCTGAAGTTGCATGAAGGTAACGGAACTTATATTCTCGACCACAGTTCATTCTCGTGCATGGAGTTCTATGAGTTCGCTTCAGATACATGGACTACATTGTTCTGGGAGCATAATTTCGGCGGGTTCTTCATCGGCAAGATTCCGCTGCTGAAAAAGACGAAAATCCGCGAGGTCTTCACGCTCAAGGCGGCCTACGGCACATTGTCACAGAAGAACAACGGCATTATCGGCAATCCGAATTCGGTCAATGCGCCGATGCTTTTCCCTGCGGGCATGAACATGCTGAACAAGCCTTATGTGGAGATGGGCGTGGGACTCACTAACATTTTTCGTCTGGTGAGAGTGGATGCTGTATGGCGCATGACGCACCGATATACGGACACTCCTGCCGGGAAGGTGAAGTCTCCGCATTGTTTCGTAGTGAACATGGGGCTGGGACTCAGATTCTAAGTCGCAGTCCCATAGCAGTTTAAGCAGCTTTCTTGGATTCGAGACGGTGTTCGATATTGATGAGCAGACTGCCGAGAAGTCCTGCACAGAGTGAGCCCATCAACACTGCAACCTTGCCCATATCACGCAGCATTGACGTAACCTCAGGTGCCTGGTTGCCGAACGAGAGAGTGTCCACGAAAATGGACATTGTAAATCCGATTCCTCCAAGGCAGGCTACGGCTATAAGCATTCTCCAAGTCGCTCGTGAAGGCATCTCTCCGATGCGGAGTTTGATGGCGATGAAACTTGCCAATGAGATTCCGAGCGGCTTGCCGATAAGGAGTCCGAGGAAAACTCCCATTCCTACTCCGCCGAGTGCGGCATCGAAACTGAAGACATTGAAATAAGACAGGTCAGGGATTTCGACTCCGGCATTGGCCAGCGCAAATATCGGCATGATGAGGAAGTTCACCCACGGAGAGAGCAGGTGTTCGAGTCTGCTGCTCATGCTGATGGAGTCGCGTGAGATGACGGAAAGTCTTCTGAGGCAATGTCTTTGAGGTCCGTTAGGAAAGCCGGAAGCTGTGGATTCTATGCCACTGTATTCGGCAATGCGTCTTTCGTACTGTTTGCGTTTACGCTGGAAGTATGCTTCTGAGAAACGCGGTGTCATAGGTATAAGGAAGGCCATTACGACTCCGGACATGGTGGAATGTATGCCGGCGTAGTAGAAGAGGCTCCAGATGATGATGGCGGGCACGAGGTAGAACCAGACGCGTTTTTCGCCGAGTTTGTTCATGAGTACGACGAGGCAGATGAGGACGACTGCGATCGCGAGCAGGTCCAGTCGGACGGTGCCGCCGTAGAATAACGCCACTACCAGTATAGCGATAAGGTCATCGGCTATGGCCAATGCTGTGAGGAACACTTTGAGTGATACCGGTACTCTGTCGCCGAGTATGGACAGGATGCCGACTGCAAATGCGATGTCGGTGGCTGTAGGGATTCCCCAGCCTGAGGCAGCTGCCGTGCCGTGGTTTACCAGTGTGAATATCAATGCAGGGGCTACGACTCCGCCGAATGCCGCGATTACAGGCATGAGGGCTTTCTTCACTGTGGAGAGTTCGCCGACTTTCATTTCTCTGCGGATTTCCAGGCCGACGGTGAAGAAGAAGATTGTCATAAGTATGTCATTGACAAAACTTTCGACTGTCATTCCGTGCGGGAAATAGACTCCGTTGCCTGACGGGGCGCTGAGGAACAGGGTTATGCTGGAGTTCAGGAAGTCGTGATAGAAGCCTTTGGTGAACGGGAGGTTCGCCAGCAGCATGGCCACGACTACGCAGGCGAGCAGGACGACGCCCTGTGCCCACGGCTGGTTTCTGAATGCTTTTCTTCTATGATCAAAATTCCGTATTCCCTTGGTCCAGGTGTAGATAGGTATAAGTCCCATAGCATTTGATATTTAAAAGTCCATTCTTATCATTCCGCAATCCTCCATTCCAGGCGCGAAAACGAGCTGCAAAAATAATCAAAACGACGGATTTTTCAATGACTTCCGATTTTTTCCGTATCTTTGCAGCCGTTCTATTGGAAATACGGAAAGATTATGGCAGACAGCAATTTTATAGATTATGTGAAGATTTTCTGTGCGTCAGGGCATGGCGGACCGGGTTCGGTGCATCTGCACAGGGCCAAGTATGTTCCGAAAGGCGGACCTGACGGAGGGGACGGCGGAAGGGGCGGTCACATAATACTGCGTGCAAATCCGCAGTTCTGGACATTGATCCATCTGAAATACAAGAAGATCGTGAAGGCTGAGAACGGCGAACACGGCGGCGCGGCGCTTTGCAAGGGCAAGCAGGGGCAGGACATCATCCTGGACGTTCCTGTGGGCACGGTCGTGAAAGACGGCGAGACCGGCGAGGTGTTTTTCGACATGATGGAGCCCGGAGAGGAGAAGATTCTCTGCAAAGGCGGCAGGGGCGGACTTGGAAACAACAATTTCAAGTCGGCGACCCAGCAGACTCCGCGTTATGCGCAGCCGGGCGAGGAAGGCGAGGAAGGATGGTTCATATTGGAGCTGAAGATACTTGCCGATGTCGGACTGGTAGGCTTTCCGAATGCCGGAAAGTCCACATTGCTCTCGGCCATAACATCCGCCAAGCCGAAAATCGCGAACTACGCGTTCACTACATTGGAACCGAACCTCGGAATCGTGCGCTACCACGATGACAAGTCTTTCGTGATGGCTGATATTCCGGGCATTATCGAAGGCGCACATGAGGGCAAGGGCATCGGTCTGCGTTTCCTCAGGCATATCGAGCGGAATTCCGTGCTGCTTTTCATGGTGTCCGCCGAGGAGGAGCATATCGGAAAAGGTTATAAGATTCTTCTGAACGAGCTGAAGATGTACAATCCGGAACTGCTTGACAAAGAAAGGGTTCTGGCTGTCACCAAGTGCGACATCATCGATGAGCAGACCAAGAAGAAGATAAAGAGGACATTGCCTAAAGACATCCCGACAGTTTTCATCTCTTCTGTTACCGGTGACGGACTGAACGAACTTAAGGACGAACTTTGGACTGCATTGCACGAATAACGTATGGAATTGGTATTCTGGGACATACTGCACAGATGGGATCAGATTCTGACGCTGTTCATCAACAAGTTTCATCATCCCGCCTCTGACCAGTTCATGCTCTTCATGTCTGATAGGGCCGTCTGGTTTCCGCTCTACGCCCTGATTGCATTTTTCTTCGTGAAAAGGCTCGGGTGGAAGAAGGGCCTTATCGCCATTGCATGCATGGGGCTTACGCTTCTTGCCTGCGACCAGACTTCCAATCTCCTGAAATATTCCGTGGCAAGACTTCGTCCGTGCTACAGTTCAAGGATGATTTTCGGAGGGCTGCACGTCCTGGAAACCAGAGGCAACTTCTACGGTTTCTTTTCCGCTCACGCTGCCAATGCATTCGGCTTCGCCCTGTGCTCATCCGTACTGTTCCGCTACGACAAGACGCATACCTACAGGGCCTACATCACGTGGATACTGATATGGGCTACATTGCTGTCCATCAGCAGGATATTCGTAGGCAAGCATTATCTCGGAGACGTCATTGTAGGCGCTGTGATAGGCTGCTCCTATGGTACAATCATAGCAATGGCCGCCAGGTGGTTCTTCGCCAGATTCATTGACAAAAAACGGCCGGCAGCCATCGGTACTTCTACAAAGGACGATTCTACTACAACGAAGGAATAGTCTTTTCCATCTGGATTCCTCTCGAGCCCTTGACGAGGGCGGTATATCCTGAAAACGGGTTGCGCGCGAGCTCATCAGCAAGCTCAGCTGAAGTGGCGAACCAGCTTACATTCTCAGGTTTCTCACTGTCATCCAATGCTTTACGAAATTCTTCCCCTACAAGATATATACGGTCAATGCCGACTCCAGACAGGAGTTTCAGAATCTCCTTATGCTCATTCACGGAGCCGTCGCCAAGTTCGCGCATATCCCCGAGCAGCACGGCTTTAGGAGAGGCATTGATACTGAAAAAGTTCATCAATGCAGCACGCATGCTGGAAGGGTTGGCGTTATAGGCATCGACGATCAGGGAGTTGCGCTCAGTGCGGACCATCTGTGAGCGGCTGTTTGAAGGACGGTATGATGCGATTGCCGCCAATGCCTTGTACTCGCTGATGCCGAAGAATTTACCGACACAGAGGGCTGCCAGAACATTGGCAGAATTATAATTACCTATCAATGAAGTATTTATAACCTTGCCGTCAGACAGTTTTATCCTCAGGAACGGAGATTCGGACGTGGTCTCGAGAATGGTACATCCGTCAGCATTCAGGCCATAAGGGACAATCGACAGCCCTTCACGCTCAGCACACATTGACCTGAGAACTTCGTCATCCTGATTGACAAAAACCGCCTTGCCGAAGTCATTGACATAATCGTAGAGGCGGCCTTTGGCTTTTTTGACGCCTTCGAAGCTGCCGAAGCCGAGCAGGTGGGCCTTGCCGACGTTGGTGATGATGCCGTAGTCGGGTTCGCTGACCTTCACGAGCTTGGCAATGTCGTCCGGGTGGCTTGCGCCCATTTCGATAATGGCAATCTGAGTGTCAGGCGTGATTTTCAGCAAAGAAAGCGGAACGCCTATGTCATTGTTCAGATTACCTTCCGTTGCGACTGTCCTAAGTCCAGCAGAGAGGACGGTCCTAAGCAGTTCCTTAGTGGTAGTCTTGCCGTTCGTCCCTGTTATTCCTATGACTGTCAGATGGTTGCCTTCGCCGAGAACATTTTCACGATGATAGCGGGCAAGTGCCTGCAACTGTGCCAATGTGTCGTCGACCTTGATGATGCGGCTGCCTCCGTTTTCTGAAGGGTAGCAGTCCGCCTTCCCTGCAACTGGAGCATCTGCATTGACCACGGCATAAGCGGCTCCGGCCTCAAGTGCCTTGACCGCATACTCGTTTCCGTCGAAATTTTCGCCTTTCAATGCGAAGAAAAGTTCTCCGCCACGTATGGACCGGCTGTCTGTCGCAACCGAGCCACATTTAACGAATATTGAATATAACTCTTTGATATCCATTACTTTACACCAGTACTTCCAAAACCTCCTTCGCCTCTTTCTGTCTCATCCAGGACTTCCACTTCTTCCCAGTCCACGTGCTCGTGTTTAGCCACGACAAGTTGTGCGATACGCTCGCCCGGCTCGATTACGAACGGCTCGTCAGACAGGTTCACGAGGAGGATTTTCAGTTCTCCGCGATAGTCCGCGTCGATGGTACCAGGGGTATTGAGGACTGTAATGCCATGTTTCACAGCCAGTCCGCTGCGAGGTCTTGCCTGACATTCAAACCCTTCAGGCAGAGCGATATACAGGCCTGTCGGTACGAGCTGTCTGTGGAGCGATTCCAATGTTACAGGCTCATTGATGTCAGCTCTTATGTCCATTCCTGCTGAAAGCGGTGTGGCATATGCAGGTGAAGGATTCTTGGATTTGTTTACGATCTTTACTTTCATTATTTTTCGAGATATTCCGGTTCTTTTTTGTCGTGAGGAAGCACGAGGTTCAGGATCACGCCCACGATGGACGCAAGACCGATTCCTGCCAATGAGAATGTTCCGAAATCGATGACAGCGCCGCCGATGCCTATGGTCAATATCAATGATGCGATAATGAGGTTTCGGGTGGAGCCCATATTGATTCGGGATTCTATCATATTGCTTACTCCGACTGAGGCGATGCTGCCGAAAAGGAGCAGCATGATGCCACCGAGAACGGCCTGCGGGATGGTCTGGATTACAGCGCCCACTTTACCGATGAGGGCAAGCACGACTGCCGAGACACCTGCAATTCTAAGTACCGAAGGATCAGTGACTTTCGTAAGGGAAACCGCGCCGGTGACTTCTGAATATGTAGTTACAGGGGCGCCGCCGAGGAACGCTGCAAGACAGCATGAAAGTCCGTCTCCGAGCAATGTCCTGTGCAGACCTGGATCTTTCACGAAGTCTTTTCCTGCAATGGAGCTGATGGCGTACATGTCGCCGATGTGTTCGATGATAGGTGCGATCGCAACCGGTGCCATAAAGAGGATTGCCTGCCAAGAGAATGTCATATGCGCGATTTTCGGCAATGCGAACCAGGAGGCCTCGGCTACCGGGGTGAAGTCCATTGAACTTCTATAGAAAATCAGGGAGACGATATATCCGGCGACTGCACCGAACACTACCGGAATAAGTTTCACGATACCTTTGCCCCAGATCGACGCTATTACTGCCACGGCTAATGATATGAGGGCCAATATCCAGTTGGACTTTGCCATATTGACTCCTGAGCCGGCAAGCGAGAGTCCGATGAGAATGATTACAGGTCCGATCACGATAGGCGGGAAGAGTTTCTTGATGAAGCTGATACCGAATGCCTTGACCAGCAGGCTCATAAGCATATATACGACACCGACTGCCATAAGTCCGCAGAACATTCCAGGAAGGCCGTAAAGTTCTGTCGCCTTGATAATCGGGGCAATGAATGCAAAGCTGCTGCCCAGATAGATAGGTACTTTTCCGCCTGTTACCGCGTGAAAGAGGAGTGTGCCGAGACCTGCCGCGAGCAATGCGATAGCAGGGTCGAGGTTACACAGGATCGGCACAAGGACTGTGGAGCCGAATGCCACAAACATGAATTGGACGCCCACAATTGTGCGCTTCATCGGGGAGAGAGTGTGTTCCGCCATGATAATGATATTGAATTGGTTATATGCTATTTATCAAGAACATTTTCTGATTATTTAGGCGCTATCCTGTACAGGACGCCGGCAATCACCGCGAATATCATGTTCGGGAGCCAGATCGCAAGCCACGGCGGCATAAGCCCCGTATATACGAACATCTGGCTGAACCTCATGAACAGAATGTACGAGAAACTCAGGGCGATGCCTATCGCAAGGTTCCACCCGATGCCTCCCCTCTTCTTTCTTGAGGACAATGCCACGCCCATAATGGTCAATATGAATGCGGAGAAAGGAAGTGAAAAACGTGTATGCTTTTCTATCAATGAGTATTTCACATTCGGGTCGCCACGTAGTTTCTGGACACTGATCAGCTCGTTCAGCTGCTCGAACGGCAGGTCCTCGACGGTGTTCTTCTTACGGAAAAAGTCATCTACAGTGAGGCTGATGACGGTATCGAGCTGCTCGCCGCATCTGACCTTGTCTTCGAGTCCGGCTTCATTGTATTCGCGGATGAAGTATTTTTTCAATGTCCATCCGCCGATGGAGGCGTCCCACACTGCACGCTCCGCTGAGACCTTGGAAACCAACTGGTTGTTCTCGATGGTCTCGAGTGTGAACTTGTACGCCGTATTGTTGTACTTGCTGAACTGTTCCACATATACGAACTGGCCAGGCGCTATCTGGTAATGGATGTTCCTCTCCATTTTTTGTGCCTTCTTCTTGGTGTATTCGGCCTCAAAGACGTGCCTCTCGGCATTGGCCCGCGGTATGACGAAAAGGTTCAGGCCCAACGACAGCAGCGCGATGACGGATGCGGAGAAAATATACGGCAGCATCATCCGGTGGAAACTGATTCCGCAGGAGAGGATGGCGATGATTTCCGAGTTGGCCGCCATTCTGGATGTGAAGAATATGACCGTTATGAACACGAACAGAGGGCTGAACATATTCATGAAATACGGGACGAAATTCACGTAATAACTGAAGATGATCTCCTTCAGAGGAGCCTGCTTGGCCACGAAATCATCGATTTTCTCACTTATGTCGAAGATGATCACTATTCCGATTATAAGGAGAATCGCGATGAAGAAGGTCAGCATAAACTTCTTCGTGATATATACATCCAGTTTTTTGGGAAACATAGTCAACTAAAGTCTTGTCATTATCCTTTTAACCGTAACGTCTTTCCATGCCTTGAAGTCGCCTGCGAGGATATGGGCGCGCGCCTGCCTCACAAGGTCCAGGTAGAATGCCAGGTTGTGCTCGCTCGCAATCATTGCCGCAAACATTTCTCCTGCCACGAAAAGATGCCTCAGATATGCCTTGGTGTAGGTTCTGTCCACGAAAGACGCGCCTTCCGGGTCAATGAGCGAGAAATCATTCTCCCACTTCTTGTTGCGCATGTTCATGATGCCGTTCCAGGTGAACAGCATTCCGTTGCGGCCGTTTCTGGTCGGCATTACGCAGTCGAACATATCCACGCCTCTGGCAATGCCTTCGAGCAGATTGGCAGGTGTTCCCACGCCCATCAGGTAACGCGGTTTGTCGTCCGGAAGCAGAGGACACACAAGTTCAAGCATCTCGTACATCTTCTCGGTAGGCTCCCCTACTGCAAGGCCGCCGATGGCATAGCCTTCCCTGTTCTGGGCCACGACATGTTCCACGGCACGTTTTCTCAAATCCGGATAAACGCAGCCCTGCACGATCGGGAATACGGTCTGGCTGTAACCGTAAAGCGGCTCGGTCTCGTCGAAACGCTTCAGGTAACGCTCCAGCCATGACTGGGTCATCTCCAATGACTTCTTCGCATAGTTGTAGTCAGCGTCGCCCGGACAGCACTCGTCCAGCGCCATCATGATGTCGGCACCGATAATACGCTGAGTATCAACATTATTCTCAGGCGTAAAGGTGTGTCTCGAGCCGTCGATATGTGAGGAGAAGGTGCAGCCGTCAGGCGTCAGTTTCCTGATTCCGGTCAATGAGAATACCTGGAAGCCTCCGCTGTCCGTCAATATCGGCTTGTCCCAGGAAATGAATTTGTGCAGGCCGCCAGCCGCCTTCAATGTATCAAGTCCGGGGCGCAGGTACAGATGATAGGTGTTGCCAAGAATTATCTGAGCCTTTATATCTTCCTTCAAATCCCTGTGGTAAACTCCCTTCACTGAACCTACTGTGCCTACCGGCATGAATATAGGTGTCTCTATCTGGCCGTGATCGGTGGTGATGATTCCGCATCTGGCCGATGACTGCGAATCCGCTGCTATCTTGACAAATTTCATCTATTGACAGACATTTTTTGGTTCCAACTTCCAAAGTTAGTAAAATTACCACAAAAACTTGTACATTTGCATATTCAAAACACTAATTCAATTACAATGAAAAACAACGGAATCAGCATCAGACTGATAATTATGAATTTCCTTCAGTATGCCATCTGGGGTGCATACTTGACTTCAATGGGAAGTTATCTTGTCAATATCGGATTGGGGGCGAAAATCGGCATTTTCTATGCCATGCAGGGCATTGTTTCCATTTTCATGCCTGCCATCATAGGCATTATCGCCGACAAATACATCCAGGCCCAGAAGGTTCTCGGACTGTGCCACGGCATAGCTGGACTTGCCATGATAGCAGCCGGCTACTACGGACTTGTGGCAGGTGACAGCGTGAATTTCGCCACTCTGTTCTCCCTTTACTCGATAAGCGTGGCATTCTACATGCCTACCATCGCGCTCTCAAACTCCGTAGCCTACTCCGGACTCGAGAAATTCGGCATGGACACCGTGAAGGATTTCCCTCCTATCAGGGTTTTCGGTACTGTAGGTTTCATCTGCAGCATGCTCTTCGTGAACTTCATGTCAATCGACGGAGTACAGTTCCAATTGTCTTATAACCAGTTCTTTACCTCCGGTGCCATCGGACTGGTACTGGCAGCATACGCATTCACTCTTCCTGCCTGTCCTGTAGCTAAAGGAGGCGAATCCAAATCTGTCGCAGAAGCTTTCGGGCTCAAGGCTTTCGCATTGTTCAAGAAAAAGGACATGGCGATTTTCTTCATATTCTCAATGCTCCTGGGAGTATCTCTCCAGATCACCAACGGCTTTGCAAATCCGTTCATCACCCACTTCAAGGAGATCCCGGAATATGCCAATGCCTGGGGTGCCCAGAATGCAAACGCATTGATTTCCCTGTCCCAGCTGTCTGAGACATTGTGCATCCTGCTCATTCCTTTCGCGATGAAGTTCTTCGGAATCAAGAAGGTGATGCTGATCGCAATGTTCGCATGGGTATTCCGCTTCGGTCTGTTCGGAGCCGGTAACCCGGGCTCTGGCGTGTGGATGTTCGTATTGTCCTGCCTCGTATATGGTGTGGCATTCGACTTCTTCAACATTTCAGGTTCACTCTATGTAAACATGAAAACTGACGAGAAGATTCGCTCAAGTGCTCAGGGCCTGTTTATGCTTATGACCAATGGTATAGGCGCGACAATCGGAACTCTCGGAGCTCAGGAAATCGTGAACAAATTCGTATATAACGCAGCCGAGCCGTCTTGGAGCACGGCCTGGTACATCTTCGCGGCTTACGCTCTCGTAGTCGGCGTGCTGTTCATGATACTGTTCAAGGACCCGAAGAAACAGGTCGATGCACAGTAATACCTTAATACATTGACAGGACTCCAGTTCTGTCGTTTAGGAATCAGACTTGGGCTCTATTCGAGTCCAAGTTTTTTCATCAATGCCTGTGGCTGCGGGTCCCTTCCGCGGAAGTTCCTATAGAGGGCAGCAGGGTCCTCAGTGTCGCCTCTGGAGAGTATTTCCTTTCTGAACGATTCTGCCGTAGCCTTGTCGAAGATACCGTTCTGTTCGAAGAGAGAGAAGGCATCCGCCTCCAGCACTTCAGCCCACTTATATGAATAATATCCGGCAGAATATCCGCCTGAGAATATGTGGCTGAAAGATGTGGAAATGGCGGTTCCGCTCACATAAGGCAACACACGGTAAGGCTCCAGAACGCGGGTTTCAAATTCGATCGTCCCTTCCTGAGGCATTGACTCAAGCGTATGCCAAGCCATGTCAAGGATTCCGAAATCAAGCTGGCGCACCTGATAATATCCTGAGAGATAATTCTTTGCATTGACAATACGCTCAAGCAGTTCTCCCGGAATCACCTCACCGGTACGATAATCCTTGGCGAAAGTTTCGAGAAACGCCGGTTCAAACGCCCAGTTTTCCATTATCTGGGATGGCAGTTCCACGAAATCCCGCGCCACATTTGTTCCGCAGAGAGAAGGGTAACGGCCCTTCGCAAACATTCCGTGCAGAGAATGGCCGAACTCGTGAAGGAACGTATTCAGTTCGTCATGGGTAAGAAGCGACGGAGCATTTTCTGTAGGCTTGGTGAAATTCGTGACAATGCTTACCAACGGACGCTGTTCCACACCGTTCTCAATCCTCTGGCCACGGAATTCTGTCATCCACGCTCCTCCCCTCTTGCTCTCACGCGGGAAGAAATCAGCATAGAACAGGGCCAGGTGGCTGCCGTCCTTATCCTTCACATCATACACCTTCACGTCCTTATGATAGACAGGGATGTCGTGACGCTCTTCAAAAGAGATTCCGTAAAGCGTCTCAGCCAGGCCCATCACCGCTCCAATACAGTTCTCCAACTTGAAATACGGCTTCAGCTGCCCGTCATTCAGCGAATACTCAGCTTCCTTGTACTTTTCCGACCAATAACTGAAGTCCCAAGGCATAAGCCGGTCTGACGGCTGTCCATGCTCCTGGGCAATCTGCCTGAAACCGTGATTCAACGCATACTCATACACGTTCTTCACATCTTTCTCAGCAAAGGGCAATGACGGGGTCATCAGGCTTTCCAGGAAGTCATTCACAGTCTTGCGCGTCTTGGCCATATTCTCTTCCAGCACATAGTCTGCCCAGGTTTCATAGCCCAGGATCCCGGCTATATTCAGCCTCAGTTCTGCAATTCGACGGACCGTCTGCGAATTGTCATTCTCACCTGAAGTAGCCCTTCTGTTATATTCGAGATACATCTGTCTGCGCAGTTCCGGGTTATCACAATACTGCATGAACGGCCCATAGCTCGGTCTGTCCAGCGTAAACACCCATCCTTCCAGATTCTTCTCTTTCGCAGTCGTTTTTCCCGCATCCCTCACATAATCAGGGAGTCCGGCCAAGTCTTTCTCATCAGTAATATGCAGAGAATAGGCATTTGTAGCGGCGAGCACGTTCTTGCCGAATTTCAATGTCAGGAGCGACAGTTCTTCCATATACTTTCCGTAGATGGCCTTGTCTTCATCGGAAAGATTGGCCCCCTGGCGGGAGAATGACTTGTAGGTCTGCTCCAACAGCCTTTTCTGGTCCTGCTCCAGAGCCAATGTCTCCCGCTGCTCATACACCTGCCTGATACGGCTGAAGAGTGGCGCATTGAGCGAAACATACATTGAATATTCTGTCAGCATCGGTGACACTTCCTCGGCTACAGCCTGCAGTTCATCGTCGGAGTCTGCCTCGAGGATATTGAAAAAGATGTCCGACACTCGGCCCAATGTCCTGCCGCTGAACTCCAGAGCCTCTATCGTATTGGCAAATGTCGGAGCATCAGGGCAATTCACAATATTGTCAATGTCAGCCTTGGCTTCCACGATGCCCTGCTTGAACGCGGGAAGGTAATGTTCTGTCTTTATCTTGTCAAATTGCGGTGCTCCATACGGATATGGAGATTCCACCAATAACGGATTGCTCATAGATGTCATATATAATAATAGGAGCACAAAGTTAGCAAGGAATTTCATCCGCAGGTCACTTTTCCGGCAATTCTGCGAAGATTGTATATCCGGCTGGGAGTCCTCACGAAAGCAATGTCATAGCAGTAGCACAGTTCCCTCTTGTTCATCCTCATGCAGCCGGTGACATATTCGGGATTGAATCCCTTGAGCATCAGCTCATCCCTTCCGATGGACGATATCTTGTCCGAGACAAGACCGGACAATATGGTGTAGTTCTTCTCGAGAATATGCCTGATCCGCAGCTTGACATTGCGGATTTCCTGGTATTTTCTGTTGTGATATCTGTTTTTGCAAGCCTCGCAGCAGAATACTTTATTGGTCCGTCCATAGAAAATCGTCCCACATTCTAGGCACGAGTCGATTTTAAGGGATTGGTCAATGATTTTGTAGTCCGTCATAATCGTTTACCATTAAAATTGCTTCGCACAATATAAGACTACACTTTCAAATGGCATCGGAAAACATGACTTTCCGGTGAAAATTTTCACGTTTCTTAAACTTTTCGGCTGATTTGCGGGAATTTAAAATTTGTTTTAAATGATTTTTTCATAATGCGGTGAAATTAAGGAATTTAAAAATCGTAAAAATCTCAGCGAGGATTCTTAAATTTCCTTTTTCCGTCGGTTTTTTCGCTATTACTTTGCCGCTGGTCAGTCCGGGAACGCGCGTCCGGACCGACGTAAACCAAACATATAAAACTATGGAACAAATTAACAAAATCGAACTGAGGGGAAACGTCGGGAACGTAAAGATCCAGGAATACGGCGGCTCCGAATCCATCAGATTCTCATTGGCCACCAATTACGCATATAAAGGCAAAGACGGCCAGCCTGTCATCGAGACCACCTGGCACAATGTAACAGCCTGGAGCGGTAAAGGGATGCCTGATTTCCACAGAATCGACAAAGGCTCTCTCGTCCACGTTGTCGGCAGACTCAGATGTCAGAAATTCGAGAACTCGGACGGCGTGGAGAAGCAGGTATATGAAGTGCTTGCCAACAGACTGACCATCATCGAGACAAACGAAAACGTTCAACCATCATTCGGACTATAATGAAAAGACTGATCTTGCTGACGACATTGGCTCTCCTGCTGGCGGGATGCGGTACGCATCGGAAAATCAGCAGCCTCAAATCAGATTCCGTTTCGGCTGAGCTGTCTATTCCAGACGAAAAATACATCCCATTGGAGACAGAAGAGCAGGAAAAGGATACGGTTGAGACCAGCGCCCCGGAAAGCGTGCTGATAATGAATGCCGTAAAGGATGAGAATGGAGAGATGGTGGCCACAGACGTCATCAGGGCGGCCAAAGTCACGGCAAGATTCAGAAATGTTGCTGAAAGACACGGAAAAGTGGATCTGAAGTTTCAGGTGACCGTGCCGGGAAGTATGCAGGACAGCAGATGGCAGGTAAGACTCTACCCTGACATGTATATTCTGGGAGATACCACGAAGCTTGAGCCTGTAATAATTACCGGCGCTCAGTACCGGAAGCGGCAGATGAAAGGTTATGAGCAGTACCGCAGGTTTCTGGAATCCATCATCACTGACGAGAACAGGTTCCTGAACATGACCCAGCTGGAGATTTTCATAAAAAGGAACATCCCGGCCCTGTACAAGTTCAGAAACGACTCGAGTTATGTTTCAGATGAAGTATTCGCCTCTGTGTACGGAGTCACGGAACAGGCTGCCATAGAGCATTATACCTACCGTCATCTGGTGCAGAGAAATGAACGGAGAAAATCCAGAAAGGACAAGATGTTCAGGAAATATGTGAAAGCACCCATCGTGACTGAAGGCATAAGACTGGACACAGTGGTCATGACGCCTGACGGGGACTTCATCTATGATTACACTCAGACCATCAACACTTGTCCGGGACTTAAAAAGGCTGAAATTTCCATGTCCGGAAAGATACTTGAAGAAGGACAGACACTTTACAATATACCTGAGAGCAAGCCTCTTACGTTCTATATAAGTTCGTTGAGTTCTTTTGCAGACCAGTCCGAGAAATACCTCAAGAAGGTTATCTCGAGGCGTGTTTCCGCCAATACTGTCTGCTACGTGGATTTCAACTCAGGAAAAAGTGACATTGACATGAATTTGGGGCACAATCGGGAAGAGACGAGCAGAATCAGAAAGAACATCTGCGATCTGGTTTCCGACCGGGAGTACGTCCTGGATTCCATAGTGGTCACGGCTTCAAGTTCGCCTGAAGGCAAAGAATCGTTCAACAGGAAACTGTCTGAGGCGAGAGCCGCTTCGATAGCGAAGTTCTTCAGTACGGAACTGGGCAGATGCACTGATTCACTGAAAAGGGAACTCGGAACGGAACTGAACCTGGACTCAAGTTACAGAACGGAAAAGAGGGATCTTGCGGTAAAATTCATCTCGGTAAGCGCCGGGGAGAACTGGACTATGCTGGATGCACTTATCGGGGCAGACACGACATTGACCGAAAAGCAGAAAGAGGACTATAGGCGAATCCGGGAAGAACCTGTACCGGACAAGCGCGAAGGACTGCTGGCAGAGATGGTATTCTACAAATACCTAAGAGAGCATGTCTATCCTAGACTGCGGACCGTCAAATTCGATTTCAGCCTGCACCGGAAGGGCATGGTCCAGGACACGATAGTCACCACGGTTGTTGATACAGCCTATATGTCTGGAGTCCAAGCGATTACAGACAGGGATTACAAAAAGGCGATTTCGATTTTCAAGCCTTACGGAGACTACAATCTGGCTGTTGCTTACTGCGCCATGGATTACAACGCAAGTGCACTGGACATCCTGGAGAAACTTGAAAAGACTGACAGGGTGCACTATATGCTTGCAGTCATCTACAGCCGCACAGGCAAGACAAAACTTGCTGCCGAGCATTATGAGACAGCCTGCAGCCTGAACCCTTCATATGTACACAGAGGAAATCTGGACCCGGAAATTTCAGCATTGATAAGAAAATACGGTTTAAACAATATCGACAATTAAAAATGAAAAAACAGACAATCAGTATGGTTATGGCGGCAATTGCCATAACTGCAGGAGCTGTATCCTGCAACAAGAAAGAAGCAATGCCGGCAGCGGAGAATGCAGGCGAAAAGACGGAAATGACAGTCAATGTGGACTGCGGACAGTTCACCAAAGCCGGCATCGTCGCTGAGAATGAAAAGAAAGTGAACAATGTACAGATATTCGTATTCCGAAAGGACGGCGAACTGGACGCCTATGCCAGCAGCGAAACCTCGAGCGGCATCAAAATCAGCTGCACGACCGGTGAAAAAGGCATTGTCGCCATCGTGAATGCTCCAGACCTGAAATCATACAGTACGAAGGCCGACCTGCTCACCGCAAAGTCACTGCTGGCCGACAACAGCCTTGAGAATTTCGTTATGACGGGAGAAAAGACTGACCAGCCGATCAGTGCAGAGGAAGTGGTGACTATTGAGGTGAAACGACTCGTGGCAAGAGTTGCAGTGAACAAGATAACTCCAAATTTCACATCTCCAGCATACAGGGACATGGAGTTCAAGGTAGTCAGGATATATGCTGTCAATGTGGTAGGCGACCTCTGCTACGGCGGCAGCAGCGAGCCGACATTGTGGCACAACCAGATGAAATACACCGCCGGTGAAACTGATGCGCTCTTCTATGAAGACATCGAGGACACTGCCATGACTCCAGCCAAGCCATATAGCGAAAGCAGGGCTTTCTACGTATATCCGAACAGGACTGAAACCGACTCACAGTCAAGCACTTTCGGTCCCCGCTACACAAGGCTTGTAATAGAAACCACTCTTGGGGGAAAGACATATTATTATCCGGTTTCCATAAAAGGAATTGAAAGGAACAAGACCTACAACATCACTGACCTCACTATCACCCGTCCGGGTTCACTGAGTCCTGATGTTCCTGTAACCGCCTACGAATGCACGTTCGGTATAACTGTGGTAGAGGAATGGCAGGAAGGAGCCGATTTTGAATACGAAATATAGACTTTGACATGATTTCGCGACCATTACAGATACTGTCCTTTTTACTTCTTCTGACACCGTCCTGCTCCGTAAAGGAAGTCAGGAGCGGCTGTCCATGCCTGCTGGAAGTGGATCTCAGCACTGCAGATAAAGGTAAAGGTGACATAAACATTTCCACTGACGGGTTCAATGAGATATCATTGGACTCCCAGTCTGCGCAATACACTACAGAAGTGCAGAAATCCGTTCATCTGGTAACATGTATCCAAGGATTGAAAAGCAGTATCCGTAATGGTCTTTATATCGGGATAATGGAAGGAGACGAGGCGGACAGCCTCATGGTCAGTTCACAATATGTGGACTGCACTGGAGAGACGGCGTTCACTCGGGCCGTGTTCCACAAATGGTGGAGCAAACTGACGATACATTGTTCCAATCCTGGAAAGGACGAATACCCATACGAAATGGTGGTGACGGGCGAAACCGCAGGTGTGTCGCTCAAGGACAGAAGCGCCCTTACGGGCAAGTTCAGATATGTCTGCAAATCAACCGTTTCTGACAGGAATGTATTCACAGCGGTATTGCCAAGACAAGATTCACTGGAACCGAACCTGAAACTGCTCCTGATGCCAAAGGACGGAAAATCAGTCGAGAAGGAATATGACCTGTATGAGATTTTCAGAAAGAAAGGATACGACTGGAATGCAGATGATCTTGATGACATATCCATCGGCATAAACTATTCCGGAGATCTCACATACCTTTCCATCATCGATTGGGAAAATGGTATGGAAACCTCCGTAATAATCTGATATCCGATTCCATAAAGCCTGACGGCTTCACGAAAGAGATTTATTTCCTGCTGTGGAGACCGCACTCGCGATGGTCCGGGTCCTCCCACCACCAACGTCCGGCGCGGATGTCCTCACCAGGCTTGACAGCTCTTGTACAAGGCTGGCATCCGATGCTCGGGAAGCCCTCGTTGTGCAGTTTGTTGAACGGCACGCCGTTCTTGCGGACATATTCCTTGACCTGTTCTTCTGTCCACAGAATGAGAGGGTTGAGTTTGATGACATTGTCAGCAGTATCGTACTCGACCATCTGCATATTGGCTCTGGTGACAGACTGTTCCCTGCGTAATCCGCTGATCCATACTTCCACTCCCTGCAGTGCTCTCTTGAGCGGTTCCACTTTTCTGACGTTGCAGCACAAGTGACGGAACTCCACGCTGTCGTAGAACAGGTTGATGCCATGCTCCTTGACCATCTTCTGGACATTGTGCCAGTCAGGGAAAAAGACCTCGATCCTGATTCCGTACTGCATATTGGTCCGGTCTATAAGGTCATAAGTCTCAGGGAATTGACGACCTGTATCGAGAGTGAATATTCTCGCGTCCTTGCGGATGCCGACCATCATGTCGGTTATGGTCTGGTCTTCATAACTGAGGCTTGAGGACAACGCGGATGTCTCAGGGAACTCATTCAGAAAATATTCAAGCACTTTCTGCGGTTCCTGATTCAGGAATTCTTCATTCTTGGCGGCAGCGAAGGCAATGCGCTCTTCCACTGTCATTGACTGGATGGACATAGTTTATGCTTCGTCAGGGACAATCATTCCGGCTCCGACGGTATCATTGGTTCCTTCCTCTACGAATATGAGGCTGCCCATCGTGCGGTTTGACTTATAGTAATCGTAAATGAGAGGTTCTGCTGTTCTGATTCTGACACGAGCTATGTCGTTCATCACCAGCTTCTCCACATCGTAAATCTTTTCTCTTGTATTGATATCGATCTTGTATTCGATTTCTTTTACGATTCCGAGAGTCTTTCCTGTAGCGTGGCGGATGACGTATTTCTTGCCCTGCTGCAATGCAGAGTTGCGGAACCAGCAGACATTCAGGAGGATATCCTGTTCCATCATCGGCTGCACACCGGATACGGATACGATGACGTCGCCACGGCTGATATCGATATCATCAGCAAGGGTCACATCTACGGACTCCGGAGTTACGGCAGTTTCCAACTCCTTTTCTCCCAGATAGATACCGGTTACTGTAGATGTCATCTCGGACGGATATACTTTAACTATGTCGCCGACCTTGAGCGAACCTTCGGCCAAGCGTCCTGCATAACCTCTGAAATCCGGGAATTTGGAAGAAATCGGTCTTATGACATACTGCACCGGAAAGCGGAGCCTGTCTTCCGCTTCTGTCGGAAGCTGAACTGTCTCGAGGAAATCCAGAAGTGCCTTTCCAGTGTACCAAGGCATATTCTCAGACTTGTTCACTACATTGTCCCCGAGTTTCGCGGAGATAGGAATGAAAGTCACGTTATCCAGCTCGATGGAAGCGGACATTGACTTGTAGTCTGCCACGATCTTGTCGAATACTTCCTGTGAGAAGTCCACCAGGTCCATCTTGTTCACACATACGACCACTTGCTTGATGGCAAGCAGAGATGCGATGTAGGTGTGACGGACGGTCTGCTCCATGATACCGTGGCGGGCATCTACGAGAATGACTGCCAAGTCAGCTGTGGATGCGCCGGTGACCATGTTTCGGGTATATTGGATATGTCCCGGAGTATCGGCAATGATGAATTTGCGTTTAGGGGTGGCGAAATATCTGTAAGCCACGTCGATAGTGATTCCCTGTTCGCGTTCAGCACGGAGTCCGTCGGTGAGAAGCGCGAGGTTCACTTCTTCGTTGCCTCTGCTTCGTGATGCTTCCTCGACTGCTTCCAGCTGGTCTTCAAATATAGATTTAGAATCATACAGAAGCCTTCCGATCAATGTGCTTTTTCCATCATCCACACTGCCGGCCGTAGTGAAACGGAGCAACTGCATATTCAGATATCCTTTTGTATTCTGTGTTTCCATTTTATTCTATGTATCTGTCAATCATCGTACTATATCTGCCGATCCTTCTGACCGGCAATCTGGGCCAACCGCTCCGTGTCCTAAAAATAGCCCGCTTTCTTTCTGTCTTCCATCGCGGTTTCAGAACGTTTGTCATCAGCTCTGCCGCCACGCTCGGTAACTCGGGATGAAGCTATCTCGTCAATGATGTCTTCTATTTTGTGTGCATGTGAAAGTGTCAGACCGGTACAGGTGATGTCACCGATGGTCCTGCATCTGACTTCCTTTTCTTCGACCACTTCTTCAGGACGTCTGAGAATCACAGCCGGCTCTGCCGCAAGCCATTGACCGTCACGGAAAAATACTTTTCTGGTGTGGGTGTAATACAGGCTCGGGAGTTCGATACCTTCCTGATAGATGTACTGCCATACGTCCATCTCAGTCCAGTTGCTGATAGGGAAAACGCGGAAGTGCTCGCCCGGGTTCTTCATTCCGTTGTAGATGTCCCAAAGCTCAGGACGCTGGTTCTTGGGATTCCACTGACCGAATTCGTCGCGGTGAGAGAAGATTCTCTCCTTGGCGCGTGCCTTCTCTTCATCACGTCTGGCTCCGCCGCAAGCTGCATCGAACTTGTATTTCGCCAATGTATCCAGCAGGGTGACTGTCTGGAGTTTGTTTCGGCTGGCATTGAAACCGGTCTCCTCCTTTACTTTACCTTCGTCAATCGAGTCCTGGACATAGCCCACGATGAGGTCAGCGCCAAGTTTCTTCACGAGGTCATCACGATATGTGATGGTCTCCGGGAAGTTGTGACCTGTGTCAATATGGACTAGAGGAAATGGTATCTTGGCCGGATAAAATGCTTTGTATGCCAGATAAGTGAGCACGATGGAGTCTTTGCCGCCTGAAAAGAGGATGCAAGGACGCTCGAATTGCGCTGCGACTTCTCTGAGTATATAAATGGACTCAGCTTCGAGTTCTTTCAAATGCGTTAAATGTTCGCTCATTTTCTATCTATTAATTTATACAATTTACAAAGATAACTAAAGCTATGCTAAATCTAAAATCCCGTCGCCCATACCATCAGAGCCCTGACCGCATAGGGGCTGACACACTTCAGTAACATGAAGGTTACTTAACTGAACACGCCGGCGAGATATTTTTTGGTAAGTTCTTCGCGAGGCTCGTTGAACACCTGCTTGGCGTCACCGGTTTCGATGACCTCACCGAGATACAGGAACACTGCATAATCGGCAATACGCAATGCCTGACGCAAGGTATGCGTCACCATGATTATGGAATATTTCTCCTTCAGCTTCACGAAAAGGTCCTCCACAATCTTGCTGGAGACAGGGTCAAGCGCACTCGTGGCCTCATCCGCGAGGATGTAGTCCGGCTCCACTGCAAGACTTCTTGCCAGGCAAAGTCTCTGCTGCTGGCCGATCGAGAGCCTCATGGCGGAACTCTGCAGCCTGTCCTTCACCTCTTCCCACAGTCCGACTTCAGTCAGATAGTGCTCCACAACATCGGCAAGCTCCTTTTTCTTCGGATGCATGCCATGTATTCTGCAGCCGTAGGCGACATTGTCAAATATGGACATCGGCAGCGGACACGGGCGCTGGGGCACGAGACCGATGCGTCGGCGAAGCTCTATCAGGTCACTGTAGCCGGCACCGATGATATTCTTGTCCCCGATCATTATCTTTCCATCCACCTTGACATTGTCCACATTGTCAATCAGTCTGTTGAGAGTCTTGAGCAACGTGCTCTTGCCGCATCCCGACGGACCGACAATGCAGGTAATCTTGTTCTCCGGAAACACCAGGTCAATGTTTTTGAGAATGGGTCTGTCGTCTATCGACAAATTCAGATGTTCGACCGACAACGGGTGCTTGTTTATGTTGTTTGTATCCATATCTTACATGTTGTTCTTGGTGAAATGATTTGTTATCCAACGTCCTCCCAGGCTAAGTATCAGCACCAATACCGTAAGCACGAGTGCCGCTGCATAAGCCCTTCCCGGGAACGGGTCCGGCATGGTTATCCAATTGAAAATCGCCAACGGAAGAGTCGCAGTCGGAGAGGACAATGAATCCGCAACCGAGTCGGAAAATCCTGCCGTAAACATGACTGCTGCAGCATCACCGATAGCCTTTCCTACTGCCAGAAGCGTAGCAGTGGCCATGCCCGGCAGCACCTGTTTCAGCACCACGCGCAGGGTTTCAAGCTTGGTGGCACCGAGCGAGTAGGCTGCGTCGATCATGTCATCCGGCACCGACTTGGAAATCTCATCACCGCTACGGATGAACATAGGGATAATCAGCAATGTGCTGACTATGATACCGCCCAGCACTGATGCCCTCATTCCCACCATCACCATCACCATAAACGCAAATGCGCCATAGACGATGGACGGAATGCCATAAAGCACGTCATAGACCAGTCGGGCGAGATAGGACAGCCAGTTGGAACGTCTGCGGTAAAGGTTCATATAGAACACCACCGGAACGCTTATGAACATGGCCAACACGGTCGCGGGCGCAACCACCATCAGCGAACCGAGAATCGCATTGAGAAAACCTCCGTCGTCCGAAGTGTTCCAGTTCTGGCCCGGCACCTGGAAAACCATCTCCCAAGAGATTGAACCGAAGCCTTTTACGAATATGGTCCAGACAATGGAAAGCACGACCAGAAGCACGATTCCCACGCACATCCACATGAGAACCCGGAAAATGTTTTCCTCTATGAATTTTGATTTCAACTTCGCCATAATCACTCTCCTTTCTGGACTCTGTACAGAATAACTCTGGACAATACATTGAAAATCACCACAATGACAAGCAATATCAGAGCCGCGAACATTATCGCCGACTCATACAGCGGCACCGACGCCATCTCGCCATAATTGTTTCCGATCAATGCCGGCAAGGTGTAGAATCCCTTGAACAATGACTTAGGAATCGCAGGAATACTGCCACAGACCATCATCACAGCTATCGTCTCGCCCATTGCCTTGGACAATGCCAGCACCACTGCCGCGAATATTCCGGACAATGATTTGCGCAGCACGACCCGCCTGGTGGTCTGCCAAGTGGTAGCGCCCAATGACATTGACGCGTCCCTGAGGTCCTGAGGCACGGTGGAGAATATCTCCACGAACAAGCTCACCATGATAGGAAGCACCATCACGCACAGCACCAGAGAAGCGGTCAGAAGCGTATAACCGGTTATAGGAATCAGCAGCAGGATACCCCAGACGCCATAAATGACGGAAGGCAGCGCGGCGAGGATGTCCAATGCCGGGAACACGAATTTCTTGACGATTTTCTTGGAGTATTCTGTCAATGATACGGCTGTCAGGAGCGAAAGCGGAAGTGCTATGGCTATCGACAGCAAAGTCACTGACAATGTTCCTGTTATAAATGGAAGGAAACCGAATTTCTTCTGTGAAGGTTTCCACTCTGACGAAGAAATCAGATCCCAGAATGAATTTTCCTGGAGAATCGGCAGCGACTTGTATGTCAGTCCCCCTATCATCGCTATCAGCAGGAAAACCGACGAAACCGTCAGCAGGAACATGAATGCCGAAGACAGGTTCTGCTTGTATATCCGCTTCTTGTTCAGGGACTTCTGGAAGACCGAACCGCTGCACAATGCCACGACGAAAACTATCAGGGCGATGAAGACAACCACTACATTATCGGTGGTGTTGCGCTTCAAGTCCATGGATTTGCGCGCAGTCCTGAGCAGCTTCATATTGTCATTATGAAGTTTTCCGGTAATCTTCACATAACCTGCCGGCTCATTGAACCTCTGCCCATCCTTGAGCGCATATTTCAGAAAAGCCAATGAAGCAGAATCCTTAGGCGCTCCCTTGGTCACGAAATACAGATTCCTTGCAGGTGGCGCAGGAAACTTGTCCAGTTCTATCGCATTGACCAGCTGTTCTTTAGAATCATAGAATCTTTCTTCCGGACCGATGTCCCCGTCGCCGTCAATGTCTATAGGCAACACAGCCAGACCCGGTCGCGCACGATGCGTCTGGGCATCATAGGCATAAGCCAGATTGTTGAAGCCGATGCCCCACTTGTCCTTGCTCACCGCTCCGGCAATTCCCGGGTCTCCGAAAACCGCCGTACCGTGCAGTTCTTCCTGCTTGGAATCGAACCATGAGGCGAATGTCTGGGCAGCTCCGCAGGCATCTGAACGTGTATATACATTAATTTTATGCCTGTCCCTGGTGCCCAACAGCTGTCCCCAGGTGGTGATTTTGCCTGTCACCCATATATCGCGGGCCTGCTTGTCGGTAATTCCGCGCTTGAGTATCAGGTCAATGTGGGGATTTTCCGAAGAGAAAACGGGGATGACGGCGTCACGGCCTACGACAAACGCCATTGCACCGGCATCCACTTCTTCCTGATGAAGTTCGCGGGACAGCATGGCGTAGTCCACCATTCCGTTCAGCACGTCGGTCATTCCCTTGCCCGCGCCGCCTGCAGAGACGTCGATTTTCACGTCAGGATACCTAACCTGGAAATCATTGGCCCACTGCACAGCCAAGGGGTACAGCGCGAATGCACCGGATACTGAAACTTGCCCGTGCAGCGCCTCAGAATCATCTCTGACAACGCTGCAGGACAATGCAGACGACCATAAGGCCAATGCAAGCAATCCCCTATATATCCTTTTTAAGGACATAGGCTATTATTTGAGAGTAAATTCCGCCTCAGAACGGACATCTGCAGATGATGCCGCTACGAGAACCTTGAACACTCCCGGCTCAGCTACCCACTGATGTTTCTCTGCATTGAAATAACTCAAATCTTCTGCTTTCAGTTCGAATTCGGCTGTCTTGGTTTCGCCAGGCTCGAGGAAAAGCTTCGCAAAGCCTTTGAGCTCTTTCACCGGTCTGTCCACAGAGCACTCAGGATCAGCAACATACAGCTGAACGACTTCTGCGCCTGCTACCTTTCCGGTATTCTTCACCGGCACGGACACCTTGAGAGTGCCGTTCTGTTTCATTGACTTGGACGAAAGTTTCACGTCGCCATATTCGAATGTAGTATAGCTGAGGCCGTATCCGAATGGGAAGAGAGGCTCGATATCCTTGTGCTCGAACCATCTGTATCCTACATAGATTCCTTCGGTGTAGGTCTGCTGAGGTGCAGGCTCGCCTTCTGTCCAGGTTCCAGGATACTGTTCCACTGTCTTTACAGGGCCGTCCTCCAGCGCAACCGGATATGTGAACGGAAGTTTTCCTGACGGGTTCACTTTGCCTGTCAGCACGTCAGCGAGAGAGTTTCCTGCCTCGCTGCCGATATACCAATCCTGAAGAACTGCATTGGCCTTGTCGATCCACGGCATAGCTACAGCATTTCCGGACACATTTACAACTACCAGTCTGTCAGTCACTTCCGCAAGCGCTTCTATCACGGCGTCCTGGTTATAAGGGAGCGCGAATCCTCTTCTGTCGCCACCTTCACTGTCCTGTCCGTAAGCCTTGTTCAGACCACCGACAAATATCACGTAGTCAGCATCGCGGGCAGCATTGACAGCATCGTCTATCAATGTCTGTGCATCTCTGCTTTCGCTGAGGTTCTGTCCGCTGGTAACTCCGTTGTATGATCCGGAAACGTCACCGACATAGCCCCTTTCGTATGCAACTTCCGCTTTTCCTTCCAGAGCTGTTCTGATTCCATCGAGAGGAGAAACTTCGTAACGTGCTTTGAGTGAAGAGCTTCCGCCGCCGACCGTCATCATCTTGACAGCATTTTCTCCGACTACGAGAACTTTTTTCACATTGTCAATGTCGATAGGAAGCACGCTTTCATTCTTGAGAAGGACAATGCCGTCCGCGCCGATTCTGCGGGCTGCCTCTGAATGTTCTTCACATCCGAAACGTCCAGGATTACGGTTTGCGCTGAGGTTCGTCCTCATTTCCAGACGGAGCACTCTTCTGACTTTATCGTCCAATGTCTTGAGGTCTGCCTCACCGTCTCTGAGTTTCTTCAGGTATGGCTGGGCGAGGAAATATCCGTCATAGGCATTACTCTTTCCCTCCGTCAGACCGTTGGTCCAAGTTCCGTATTCCATGTCGAGGCCGTTTGCGGCTGCCTGGTCGGTATTGTGCACGCCGCCCCAGTCGCTGATTACCACGCCGTCAAATCCCCATTCTCCTTTGAGGATATCATTCAGGAGGTACTGGTTATGGCAGCAATGCTGGTTCTTGTACTGGTTGTATGAGCCCATTATCGCCCACGCGCCGCCTTCCTGAACAGCGGTCTTGAAGGCAGGGAGATAGAGTTCGTACAATGTCCTGTCATCGACATTGACATTGACATTAGACCTCCAGTACTCCTGATTGTTGAGCGCATAATGCTTTACGCAGGCTGCGACTCCATTGCTCTGGACACCACGCACATACGGCGCTGACATATGTCCTGCAAGGTATGGGTCCTCACCCATGTATTCGAAGTTACGGCCGTTGAGCGGAGTACGGTAAATGTTCACGCCAGGGCCGAGAAGCACGTTCTTCTTCCTGTACTTGGCTTCCTCGCCGATGCATACGCCGTAGAGTTCGGCCAATGACTTGTCCCAAGTCGCTGCAAGACAGGTCAATGCAGGGTACGCGGTGCAGGAGTCGTTGGTCCAGCCGGCCTGGTCCCATTCGTCCCAATAGACTTCTGCCCTGATTCCGTGAGGGCCGTCGGTGCACCAGATCTCAGGAATTCCGAGTCTCGGCACGCCTGCTGAACTGAACTTGGACTGTGCGTGGAGCACTGCCACTTTTTCTTCCAATGTCATTCGGGAAAGGGCATCTTCTACCCTGGCCTCAACCGGCTTTGTATCATCGAGATAGACCGGCAGGGCTGTTTTCTGCTGTTTGGGAGCGCATGAAAACAATGTCAGCATCAATGCTGCAGGAAGTAAGAACTTCTTCATATTATTCTGTTTAGATATTATTCTGTTTAGTACATGTAATCAAATTCTCAAATTTAAACAAAATAGACAATGTGAGCAAATTTGATTTTCAAATGACAAATGTATATATTTGCAGAATACTATCCGGGGATGTTCTGGTTTTGACAGCATTGATGTCGGGTGGTAAGCACGTCGAGCGTATGGCACGTTTGCTCGTTAATATCAGCGGCCGTAAATTCAGTTGCTAACAACAACTATGCACTCGCTGCGTAATCAACTAGGTTGATCACCTTAATCGGGCCGCCAAGGTTGCGGCTCTGACGAGTATCCCGCAGTCTTTAGGCCGGTTCAGTTCTGAGTACGGGGTATCATTAAAACCGGATGCACGGAGGGACTCCTTTAAACTCCGCCAAGACCTAAAGGATAAGCCAAGGTTAGCCCGCCCTCCGGCAGGCCTTGGCCGACAACCAAAGGACGGATAAACGTGTAGAAAGCTACTTGGTGCGATGTTTGGACGGCGGTTCGACTCCGCCCATCTCCACTAAAAATACCTCTCAGAAATCTGAGAGGCATTTTTTCAAATCGCATCCCAAAAACACTCCACTATTATTCTACCTGTCTTCGGCCTGGTGGCCGGTGCGGTCAACCTGGTGGTAGAACTGGGTGTAAGGCACATCGGTGCGGCCGGTGCCTTTTTTCATGAGTTCCACGAGATCCTGGAACCAGGTCGTATAGACGTCGCGAGGCATTGAACCTCTTCTGCAGCATACTGCGGCGGCCATTCCCACTACCTCTCCCATCATTGCACAAGTACGCATAACCCTCACAGAGCCAAGGGCCACGTGTGTCACGCTGATATCGCGGCCTGCCATGAAGAGATTCGGCACGTCACGGGAATAGAGACAGCGGTAAGGAATCGCGTACGGGTCGATAGGCATCAGCTTTCCGTAGCTCATCCACTCTTCTCCAGGGTAATCGGCGGAGTTCTTCTCCATCGGATAATGCTGGTCAATGCGCCAGGTCGTGGTGCAGGTGCCGTCCTCGTAAGGAATCGGTCTCGTAAGATCCTGCTCGCGGAGAATAAGGTCACCCACGATACGACGGCTCTCACGTTTGCCGCTCACGTGGCTCACCCAAGTCAGATGGGTACATTCCCAATCCTCTTTCTTGGCAAGACGGTTCTTGCAATATGAGAAAGTGCTGTAGGCCACATACATACCGTAGTCACGGATCTTCTCGGCATCCGCTATCTGGTCATCACGCATTCCCACTTCCCAATACCAGTTGGCACGGTGCACAGGCTCGACAGTATCCTCGTCCAGTTTCAGTCCCCAGTCCACAGAATCAGGGAAAGAACAAGGCGTGTTCCAGTCCTCGCAATACCACTCGATGCTTACGCCCATCGTAAAATCATCCGCCTTTTCAGGAGCAAGCGTCTCACCGAACTCACTGCGCGCCTCGCGTCCCATCATTGTGGCAGCGCCCGCCATCACGGCAAGATTGGCGTCTCCGGTACAGTCAGAGAACAGATTTCCGCTTATACGGATAAGATTCTGATTTGTAGCCTCAACAGCCGTCACTGCTACTATCTTCCCGTCCTTCATCTCTGCATTGACCACAGTGTAGCCGGCAAAAAGACTGATGTTCGGCTCGGCGGCGATCACATCCCACTTCTTCCAGTCCTGATAGTGGTGGGCGCCCCTCGCATTGCCGATGCGGTCCGGACCGATTTCATTCAATATATATCCCAACGAAGGGTACGGAGGCATATTGATCTGACCGCCGAGACCCACGCGGACTTCAGAAGAATTGTTTCCGCCGAGGATATAACGGTCCTGGACAAGTGCCACCTTGAGGCCGAGACGTGCAGCGGCGATGGCGGCGCAAAGGCCTGACATTCCGGCTCCTATGACCACAAGATCATAATTTTCCTTGTCTTCAGGCTTCCCCGGACCGAGCAAAGCCTCGCGCAATGCCCTGTAATCCTCCAGGCTGTCACCAGGGACGTCGTCCGTCGAAGTCAGGATTATCGCATCGCATCGCCCGTCCAGACCCATCAGATCATGAAGGGAAATGCTGTGGCTGCCTTTGGTGAGGTGATATGTTTCGCCCTTCTGCCAGTACCATTGAGCCCTTTCGGCTCTCGCTTCGCGGGAAGTGTCAATGTCATCAGGAAAGTCAATGCCGGCTTTCACGTCCAAAGGCGTCTTGCCGATACCGAACTCTGAAGGGTCAGCCTTTCCGTCAATCAAAACCTGGAAAATGCCGGGAGTCTTGCCCTCTGACCAGAATGCGGTCCAGTTTTTCGTGCGAACCCATAGACGGTAGTCTCCGTCCTCAGGTATATTGATTTCTGTCTTGGCATCTTTTGCAAGAGGCGTTCCCAAACCATGCGCCATAAGATAGCTGGAACCCATCTGAAGTACGAACTGCTGTTCCAGAGTCCAGTCGCCTTTGTCATTGAATCGGGTGGCAAGAGCCATCACAGAATTATTGGTGTTCATATAAGATATAGTGTTTTAAATCGGTTCAAAGTTAGACAAAAAATTATTCCGGGCAAACAAAAAAATCATTATATTCGCGTCTTGTAATTTTTAAGACTAAAACCACATAATATCATATGGGCATCATAGACTGGCTGATAGTAGCCATTTTTCTCGGAGCATTGATAACGATAGGCTATCTGTTCTCCCACAAGAACAAGAACATTGAAGATTATTTCGTTGCAGGCAGGTCAATGCCGGGCTGGATCGTAGCTATAGCGGCAGCCGGAACGACGATTTCCGCAGGGACCTTCGTAGGCTCACCGGAACTCGGATTCAACACGAACCTCACATACGTCATCAATCTTTTAGGTTCAATCCTGGGAGGCACATTGGTCGCCGCCCTGATTATGCCGAAACTGTACAATGCCAAGACCATCACCATCTACGGCTTCATCGGCGAGCGCTTCGGCGAAAAAGCCAAGAGGACTAACAGCGTGATGTTCCTTCTCGGCCAGCTTTTCACTTCAGGATCAAGGCTCTTCATCGCGGCCATAGCCGTTTCAGTCATCATTTTCGGAAAAATAGAATTCACATTCATAGTATGTTCCATCATCATATTGGGTATAATTTCCACCTTCTATACAATGATGGGCGGAATCAAGGGCCTTCTCTACATTGACACATTCCAGACTCTCCTGATGACCTTTACCGGAGTGGTCGCGCTCGTGATGGTGTACTGCTCGCTGAAGGGATTCAGCCTGGCAGACATCTGGACTCAGCTGACTGCCGGCGGTATGGTGAAGATGCCTGGCGCAGACGCTGCTCTGCTTGCAGACGGCACTCTCCAGGGCTGGGAGCCGGGCAGCAAGGTGAAGATGTTCGACCCGAGCCTGGATTTTTCCAAGCCATACACCATTATAGGCGGCATGATAGGTATTGCATTTTTCAAGATTGCGCAGTACACCACTGACCAGGAATTCGTACAGCGTCAGCTTGCATGCAAAAGCGTGAAGAAGGCAGGAACTTCATTGATCTGGTCACAGCTGCTGGCGATTCCTATCGTCCTGACATTCCTCTGCATCGGTCTCCTGCTTTGGGTGAAATTCCTCAACGACCCTTACATCGACGGACAGATCAGCGCCGGATTCTTCACAGACGCGCGCGACGTGTTCCCTCAGTATATCAAGAACCATATTCCTGCAGGTGTACGCGGCCTGATGATCACCGGTCTTCTCGCTGCTGCGCTCTCCAGCTTCAACTCCGCCATCAATGCCATGGCGTCAAGTTTCGTGGACGACCTCTATCTCCCTATCCGTAAGGAACTTGGAAAGGCCATCAAGAGCGACAAGGACCAGATTTCATCATCACGCTGGATGGCAGGACTTATGGGAATGCTTCTGACATTGTTCGCAATCGTCACAGCCGTCATGCAGGAGGCCAGCGGTCTGAATCTCGTGGATTTCGCTACCGGAATCATGTGTTTCGCATACGGCGGTATGATAGGCGTGTTCCTCACTGCCATCTTCACCAAGAGGGGCAACAACAAGTCAGTCATCGCTGCCATCATCACCGGTGCTCTCATCGTGGTTCCGCTGATGTTCCAGAAACAGTTCTTCGGCCAGACCTACATCGCGTGGAGCTGGTGGTGTCCGATCGCCGGCATCATTTCCACTGCAGTCTGCCTTATGGGAACGCCTAAAACCGCTGTACAGAACTGATGAAAACGCATTTTCTTTATATCCTGGCCGCTCTTGTCATTGTCACGGGCGGCTGTGCCAAGACAGGCAATATCAGAGGCAAGGTCACCATCGACGGAAAGCCTCTTGCCGGAGTGCAGGTCAGCGACGGCGTGAACATTGTCCTGACTGACAGCAAAGGCAGATACTGCATTGACAGCAAAAAGGCTGACAGCGTGGTATTTATAACGACTCCTTCGGATGCGGTCGCGGTTTCGGAGGATGGGCTCAGGCCCGGTTTCTGGGCACGCCTGACCAAGTCTGCGGACGAGGTGGAACGGCACGATTTCAAACTTCTCACCGAGAATCAGGAGAGGTATTCCGTGCTTTTCCTTGCGGACCTGCATCTTAGCAATGATCCGGACAAGGATGACCTAAGGCGGTTCCGTGAAAGAGTGGTTCCGTTCATCCGGAAAAAGACGGCGGAATCCGACGGTCCAGTCTATATGATGAATCTGGGAGATTTGTCTCACGACATTTTCTGGTACGAGTTCGATTTCGATGTGGATGATGCCTGCAAGGTGATTGCGGAGCAGAAACTGCCTCTGAAAATGTACTCTGTGCCCGGCAACCACGACCACGACGGAGCGATTGTCGGGGACAATGTGGATTTCCGCTCGGGCTGGCTGTACCGCCGCACCTGGGGCCCGGACCGTTATTCTGTCAATATCGGAAACGAACACTGGGTATTCCTGGACAATATCATTTATGTCAATGATGAAGGCCGCGGCAAGAAGGCACCGGGAATCAAGGGAGCCCGCAATTATGAGACTGCGTTCCTCCCGGCTCAGCTGGAGTGGCTCGAAAAGGACCTGAGTTATGTACCTGACTCGTGCAATGTATTCATATGTACGCATTGTCCTTTCTTCGGCGGTTCCCTTAAAAATGGAGGGCGGGACAAAATGCCTGCGGAACAGCTTGCGTTCATTGACAGTCTTTGCACGCGTTTCAGGCAGAAGGCGCGAAATTTCGCCGGGCATATACACAAGTTCGACTTCTTCAGCAGGACGGAATATCCTGCGCTTTTCCAGTATGGTCTCCCCTGCTCTTCCGGCATGATGTGGGAAACCCCGAAAGAGAATCTGCTGTACTGCAACGACGGCTCAGAAGCTGGAATGATGTGCGGACGGGGCATTGACAATGCTCCTTTCAAACTGCATTTCGAGACTTACGAACACGGCGTGCGCAATTACAGCATCTACGACCTGAACTGTGTGGGCGAGGCTTACCGGAACTCGGAGGATTTCAAGCTTCTGCTCAAGGCCGCTCCTGAGCGTGTGGATTATTCTGCCGGCAAATTCCGGAATTCAGTGCTGGTGAACTGGTGGACCTGGATGCCTGGATACCATGTGGAAATATACGAAAACGGCAAGGCGTTGAAAGTCAGCACTCCGCATACGGAAGACCCGGTCAGTGTATTCACTTATGACCTGCCGCAGATGACTCATCCTGCCAGGCACCACGCACACCGCCAGAAGGCCGGATGCATCCATACTTTCGAGGCCAAGGCTTCAAGGTCGGATTCTCCTGTGGAAGTGGTTTTCCGCAATGAAAAAGGAGAGGAACTGTACCGCGAAACCATCGCGCGTCCTCTCCCGTTCGTATTCTGACGACTTTCGGATCAGTCTCCGACTATGTTCTGATCAATGTCCCGATCAGTCTCTGAACCATACGCCTTCTTCCCTGAGGGCAGACTGCAACTCCTTGACATCCAAGTCACGGAGTTCTTTTTTGTCCCTGACGGAGAGTGCAGCAGCTTTTCCTGCGGCTTCTCCCAGACACATTGCCGGGCCCATGACCCTTACGGACGCAAGCGCAAGATGTGTGGCGGAAATGTCTCTTCCGGCAGCGATCACTCCATCGACTTTCTTAGGGATAAGGCAGCGGTAAGGCACATCGTAGCAGTCCGGACACCACCAGAGCGAGCAGTCTCCGCCTACTGGATGGTGCAGGTCCACCGGATAGCTTGCCACCGCAATCACGTCATCGAAACGTGCGCAATCGAAGATGTCCTGCTCCGTAAGTGTGTATTCGCCCACGAGTCTGCGGGTTTCACGGATACCCATGAACGGAGCCACTCTATCCACGTAAGCATTCTCGAATCCAGGGATATATGCCTTGAGATAGCGTACGATTTCCTCATTCTGGAGCATACATTCGTACTCGCCTCGTGTATATTGCTGAGGGTCAGTCGCGTCAATGCCATTGACACGGCTCATGTTCACCCACCATTCGTCTTCCGCCATACCGGTCATGAAGATGGTTCTCTCTACCGGAAGGTGATATCCGGCTTCACGTGCCTGACGTATCTGGTTGCGGAATCCCACGAAGGTGCAGTTGTCCATCGGTCTGAAGAACTCATTCGGAATATAATCGATATCGTAGATTTCCGGATGGTCAGCCACGGCATCGCGGAGTTTCCTGCTGTCCACACCTCTCATGGAGAACATGAGTGTCGGCGGCTGCGGGATACCCTTTTCATTGCCATAATTCATCTCGGCCCCTGCACGGTACAGGATGTCGCCGTCTCCGGTGCAGTCCACGATGGTCTTGGCGAGTATCACTTCCCTGCCCTTCTTGGAGTCAATAATCACGCCCTTGCACTTGTCGCCTTCCATAATCACGTCAGTAGCAAAGACATAGAGCAGTACTTCCACGCCGCATTCTTCCATTATCTCCCACGCGAGGTGCTTGGTTCCCTCCGGGTCTATCATTGTAAGGCTCACGTGCAGCGGACATTTTCTGTGATGTGTGGCCTGGCCTCTTTCTCGGAGTCGCTCCACGAAACGCAGAGGCAGACCTTTGATGATTTCATTGCCCTTGCGGCCCAAGAAGCCGAGAAGCGGAAGGCCGATGGTCATGTTGCCTCCAAGATAGCCTCTGCTGTCAATGAGCATGACCTTGGTTCCCTTTACAAGTGCTGCAGCCTGGGCAGCCATAATTCCGGCAGGGCCGGCACCGACTACGAGGACGTCAACTTCCTCACGTACAGAAAGTTCCTTCGCCGGTTCCAAATAAGTTTTCATTTTGTGTAAAATTCTAATCAGTTCCACTGTTTGTTATGTAAATGTGGATTTGCGGGATCAAAATTAAATATAAAAAGATGAACGTCAAAGATTTTTCTTATATTCGCGAAAAACATAGACTTATGAAACACCTAATCTCAGCGCTGACCATTATCGCGATTTCAGCCTTTTCTTTCCAGGCCAATGCGCAGGAAACCATTTCCTCAGACGCTCCTGAGGCCATTCAAGAAGTTTACAAACCGGAAAAGACATCCCGCAGACACAACATGCCGGCATTCAGGAATGAGGTCGAGCTCAGCTACGGCCGCTTAACTCTTGCAGATATGGCACACGTGTTTTCCGGCGCATTTGTCGCCGTCTTCACCGTTGGTTATTCCCAGTTCGACAATTTCAAGGCCTATGGCTCTGTCAATGCTGAATATTACCGTGTCCTGAACAGGACATTCTCCGTGGGAGGGCTCGTCGGCTGGTCAGGAGGAAGCGCTGACGTAGTGGACAAGAACAAGGTAAAGACTGGCACATCCGATTACAGCGCCTATGTAATCATGCCTTCCACCAAGATATTCTGGTTCAGAAAGAACCACGTGGCAATGTATTCCAAGCTTTCAGCCGGTATCATGTTCATGGACGACTACGAGGAAGGTTCCAAGAGCGCGGACTACTCCCCTCTCTTCTCTTTTCAGGCAGGAGCAGTCTGCGTCCAGGCCGGCGGCCAAAGGGTACGCGGCTTCGTTGAACTCGGCATCGGAATGACCGGCCTCATAGTCGGCGGCATCAGCGTCGCGTTCTGACGGAACTTCCCGCTCTGACGGAGTTTCCCGTTATGACGAAGTTTCTCGCTCTGACGGAGTGTCCCGTTCTGACGGAGCGTCCCGTTCTGACGGAGCGTCGCGCTCTGACATAGAAGAATATCTTTCTGACTCTGCAGCGCCTATAAGGCTAGTTCCAGCGGCCCACAATGATAGGTGGAGTTGTCCAGAATCATCCCGCTGCAGCGCCTATAGGCTAGTTCCAGCGGGCTACCTCCCCCCAGACTGTCCGAAAAGTCCTTACGAGACTGAAATACTCCGTACCCCTATACAAGGCCGAAAGCGGATTCTCGATTCTCACTGAGGAATATTTGACTTTTCAGACAGTCTCCCCCAATGAAGCTGGTCGAATCTATGCGTACAATGAGCAGCAAAAAAGGCTTTCCTGCTCATTGCTTTTCCATGTATTTTTGTGGTCTCTATTACGAAGCACCAATTCCTGAAACAATTGACTCTCGAAATGCAATTTGTCCGTGAGATGGTAGGTTTCCACGGACAAGTTGTTAATTTTGAATAACTTATCCGGTGAAAGGCGGGGTTTTCCGGATAAAATCACATTCTGTGAGATAACGATTAACAGGAATAGCAGAGGTGCTCACAAAAAAATGCGGTGCGTTACGAAGAATGGAACAACACAGAATTGGATTGAATCGAACAACCTGCATGTCGTGATTTGATATATATTATTGAGTATCAAGAAGATATAGCAAACAGCCAAATGCAGGTTATGTAAAAAAGTGGGTAACCTGGCTTTCGCTTTATATGCTAACTGGTTATGAATCAACACTTTCGTCCGTTGCGCCAATTTCAGGTTGTTCGGTTTTTCTCGCTGATCATGCCTTACGGAAACAATCATCTCCGTTTACAATCTCCAGTTATGTCTGACTGAAGTGGTCATGCCCAGCAACAAGAAGCCTCTTTACCGTTTTTCTTTCCTAACAGACAGCGCGGCTGGCCGTGTAGCGTAATTCCTCAGGAAACCAAGGCATCATCAGATGCCGGGCCGGAGTTGGCGGGCAGTGGCAGCCATAAGGCGATGGAAAGCCCGCAGGCCCTGATGTGCCCCCTTGAAAAGGGGGTTAGGGGGATTGAGATAAGCGGGCAATGCGGCTGCTCGGCTTCACTAACTTAGTCGAGTCCGCATGGCTTTTTAGCCTTTTGCGGTGCGAGGCTGTCCTGCTCGCCACCATGAACCTTATTACTGTAAAAAGTTGACTCAAAATGCTCAACACTGTGCCTGAGGAGGTGAGACGTGAAAGCGAGCGGTCCTTCGCGATTGCAGGACGAATAAAGGAAATTCTTCAGCGCAAAAGATGGAGCCAGGCAGATTTCGCAAAGGCGGCAGGAAAGAAAGAAGCTGAAATTTCCAAATGAATGAGCGGCACTCACAATTTTACCATCCGCACAATCTCATTCATCGAGACTGTGCTTGGTGAAGATATCATTTCCATCAAGAGATACCATCGCCACGTCAGCGGATATGGCACAGCCAACGCTGACCGAACAGCCATCCTAAATGACCGCGGCAACCAGGCGGAATATCATTCTGTTGACTAACATTCTTTTATCCGCTTGGCATTGCCACTTCGCTGAATGCAGCTTGTCCGCGAAAGGACAGGATCTTACGGACAAGTGACTGATTTATACAAACACGACGGCGCAGATGGAAATCGCGCAGCAGAACACATAGAAAACGAAACGTATAGTTATTTTAATTCTTTCCAATAAGGGTCCAGCTTAGTTTGCAGGAAACTTACAACTTCAGGAAAAGTCAGTTTTTGTTGAAGTTTAAGTTTATTGACAAACGAGTTCCATCGTGTGTTTAAGTCCGTATTGTTGGCAAAATCATTGCTGAATACAATATGATTGTCCGTATAGACAGTCTGGCGATTTTCAAAAGTGGCGTTAACGGCCTCACTTAATATCTCACTGTCATATTTCCCTCCGTGTAAAATAGTGTATAGATCGTAAAAATCTTTCATCCTACTGTTGGCTTCCGCTCTTACAATCACAGTTTGAAACTTTTCGGCGATTACGGTTTCTAATGAATATGCCAAAATGTTAGTTGCCGGGAATCCGTCAATTAAATTTGGATAATCCAGTTCGGAAGGGCATGGAGTTATCACGTCTCCAAATCCGATATCCATTGATACGTCTTGGCGAATGGTATCAATGGAGGCACCCAGCGTGAGCCTTACACCCGGATATTTCTTTTCAACGGCAATGTCTTCGGTTCTCAGAGTTTCTGTATAAAATGTCACCCCGTCTTGTTGGTATGGAATCGCACAAATCTCGGCAAACACCTTTTTGACATTATCCTTGTCATTGTCAATATGATGCCCCATAAAATCAATATCCAATGTAGGCCTTGCCATAAAGCGTTCATGCGCATACAACAAGGCTCCACCTTTCAGGAAGAAATGGTCGTGATACTGGCTTATCGACAAACGATAGAGCAAACGCTCCTGAAGGTATCTTGTTACCAACATCTGGTACCCAAGTTTCTCATTCCGTGAGATATTCAACAATTTGGCTTTTACCGAACAGCCGAAATTATGTATTTCTTTTATTGCCATACTTCAAGATATTGATTCAGTGTTTTGCGTATTCTTAGCTTTGATGCGTAATCCATCAGCCGTGAGATATTTTTGTCCGGACGTCTTAGATAAGTTTGGAGGATTTCTGCCATTACATCAATGCCGACTTTGTTTCTGTATTTGATTGCATCGCATACAGAACGTTCCATATCAAAGATAGGAATATCGTATCCTTGCACATTTTTTCGGGTTGCCCCGATAGAGAGCAGATTGTCGGATTGATAAACCAGTTGAAATTCCGGATAATCAGGCAGAACGATCTTTCGTGTTCGTTCAATGGCTATATAGTAAGCATTGGGTATCTGTGTCGTCAAATTATAAACAGACCATGCCGACCAAAGGCATAGTATGCCACCGGGGACTATCATCCGTATATCCACCATGGTATTTGCCAAGGCATCAATATCTGCATATATGCCGTTTTTGAGCCTTACCGCTTCGCCTTTACGGACAGCATCCTGCAACTGTTGTTCTTGCCAGTCGCTCAAATTCTTAGTCGAGACGAAGCCTTCTTCTTTGAGTTTGTCTGTAATACACATCTGTCGAACATATTTACCTTGCAAAGATACTGCTTTTTCTCAAATATGCAGTATGTTTTATAGTTTACTTTATTCTTATTTCGGTTTACGTTTTCCCAGCGGCCCGCTGAACTTGCCCCGATTGAGCGAAACTCCGTATTTGTTGAGTATGCGGAACACGGAGCTGCGGCTGCTGAATCCGCTTACTTTCCAGATGTCATCTATTGAATGCCCGTTGTTGTACATCGCCACGATGGTTTTCTCCCTTTCCGCCTTGCTGATGTTATTCTCTTTGGACGGCTGGTTTATGTTCTGCTTTAGTTGGATGATATGCGCTGAAGCCTTTCGCAATGCGGCACACTCTTCCGGAAGCGCACCGAATATCTCCAAAACATCCGCAACTTTGGTTTCAGGGAACAGGTCGCCACGACTGTCAACCTTGTCGTGAATGGAGATAATCCGCACCACCTTTACACGGCAGAACTCGATGAATGCCGCCAGTTCACGAGAACCACGCAGGGCGTTGCTGAATTTAGCGAGTACGATTTCGTCCCCCCGTTCCAGACTTGCCATGAGCTGTTTCCATTGGGGACGCAGTTTCTCGTGTCCGTTTTCCTCCTCAATCACTTGTACACAACCGTATTGCTTCATCCACTCTACATCAGTGTCGAAACCGTCATAGCCGGCTGCTTTGAATATGTAACCTACTTTTGCCATAGTGCTGTTCAATGCTAAATTATACCAAGTGCAAAGATACAAAGTTTAATTCGGTTAAAATCATACTCAATAAAATATTTTTCAATTATTATACTTTGTATTTTCATTTGTTACGCTCTTGTTTATTTCGCAGGTTATACTCGTAAGTATGAAAAAGAAAATAAATTAAAGTTTTATTTTAGAGTATTATTATATAAACTTTTATACTTAACTTTGCTGCCATAATTCAATAAAGAAATCATGTATAAAGGTTTATTTAACGAGAAAATAGAACTGATAATAAAAGGCATGAGACGTAAATCATACTCAAAAACACATGGGCAATGTGCCAAACTCCTTGCCGTATGCTTTGCCACTATCGCACTGGCATCATGCGGTAATAAGACTGACAACTATACATTTCAGACTGACAAAGAGGCGACCAATGCTTATAAGTCATACCTGTCCGAAGTGCGGAATATGGGAACTATCTCAACCGAGAGACTGATTGAGTCTGTCAATGAATGGCAGATACTCAGGGATTCGGTCTATGCCTGTATTGCCAAAGGCACGACAAGCCGGCCACACCAAAATCCTGAAAACACGGTTCGGATGCTACATGATTCTTTGCGGATTGAATTTACCCGATTGGCATTGTCCCAACCACGGAGCTTCGCTGATGTGTTGCTCATCAAAGAAAAGACTTATCAATATCGCCAAGACACAGAACTGGCACAAGCGGTAACAGATGCAGAACCTTTCTTCAGGTCGTTGGACTCAGTAGCTCCGTGTCACGGAAACGCAAAACAAACTGTGTCAATCTATCAATCCTTTCTTGCCAATACTCTGAAATCCGGAATAAGCGGCAAGAGTGAAATGCTTGCTTTCATAAAGGAAGAGGACTGGCTGTTCCGTTCTTTCCTGAGCCATCTTCCGGAGCTTGCCGATGCCGACCTTTCTGCCATTACGCGCGACACGGAGAAATGCTGCCTGTCGATATTCCAGTCTGCGGAGAATGGCAGGCTCTCTTACTTGGATGCCTTGGTATATACAGTCAGGCGAACCAACCGAAGAATCATACTTAACGCTTTGGCTTGCCGTGATGACATCAACCAGGGCAATGTAAAGACCGAAGCGCAGGCAAGGGCTTACGTTTGGATGTTGCTGCAGCCGTATGTTGCCTTGGATGGTTTCAGCGTGGCTGTTCTGTCCGATATGGAAAGGACAACACTTCATGCAGTCGCTGACCGGACACCTCAGATGATAGCCAAACTCAACAAGACTGCCGGAACGGGCAATGACCAATGGCAGGTATTGCCCGGAGTACTAATCAAGATAATGCTCACATCCATTTGACGAACCAGAAACAAATAAACACAACAGTTATGCTACAACTTTTTTACGATGACTTCCTCTCCTTTGTGCCGCTCCAGCTTCCGCAGTTGCTGGATGTAACCACAATGGAACAGCCGCAGTTCTATGACGATTACGTCCTCCTTTCGTTTCCGCTTGCCGACCCGTACGATCTGGAAGAAGTAATGGACATCTTCGAGGACGACATGGAGCTGATAACCCTTTATCATCATATTCCTTCAAGCGCAACGACATTCGGCAGCAGCACCTGTGCCTATTCCAATCCGGCTTTCGGACAGATGTTCAAGATGAACGCGAGAGTTTCTGATACCGGCAAGGTTGACCGCATTGATGTGACCATTTATGAATCCCTGGAGTTCATGTGTTCTGACATCTGTCTTGACTTGAAACTTCACGAAAAGACTGGTCATTTCAAGTACCGTAAGACCAAGGAGGAGTTGCTTGCCGAATTTATATGAGACGGACGATATACCTGCAAATGCTATACATTATCAATATGTACAGGAGTTGGATAGTCGTGGATGACGGATATGGATACAGGCAAAGTGTCGTGTTCAGACGGGGCAGGCCGGTTTCCTGCGTGTGCCGTATGCTCCGGCTCCGTTCCACCTATAAGCACAATGGCTATGAGCGTGGCACGAAATGGAGCATATCCGAATACGAGCTGGACAATGCATTGGCAAGGTATCGTCAAAAGAATCACGAGCTAAAGGCACGGCTTAAAAAGGGGGCGTCATATCTCGAAGCCAAGGATGTGGAAGCCATTATAGAGATTGCCACCTATGGGCTGGTCAAACTGGAACTGACCGAACTGCCATTATTCAAACAATACTGATTACACAAAGGATTATGATTTGGATTATCATCGAAATGTCATTTCCGGCATTGCTCATTATACTGCCCATGTCATTGTACAGGAGCAACCGGCTTTTTATGGCAAAGTTTTACCTTAAAATGACGGGTAGCGAGAGTGCAAGGAAACTCTATGTGCAGTGTATGCTTATCTTCCTCCTGCTATATCACTATGTCTATGCAGGCGGATACTTCGGAGAGTGGGGAGTTCTGATATCCACCATACCTTGTGCCGTTCTGTTCTCGTTCAGACGTGCCGACAGGTGGATGCACAGACTCCACGAGAATAAGAAAAGATTCGTTATGGCAGCCTTGATCACATTGGTCATCTGCGCTGTACCACATCTGCACACCACGGCGTTCACGCTCGCCTTTCTTCTTTTGGCCGCCATGTTCTATCCCTCTTGCCGTGTGTTAGCCGAATGGCAGGATGAAGACACGCGCAAGCATTTGAAAGAAAATCCAAAAACAATGTCCGAACATTACTACTGACATCATCACGCGAACCTGCCACGAATAAGTGGATAGTGACAGGTTAATAGAATCCACACATAGTCAAACAAAAATCAAATGAAATGATGAAAGACAAGAATAGAGCCGCCAATCAGGTATTGGCAGATATGATGTTCTTCGACTACCTCAAAGAGAAAGTCGGTGAACGGAAGACAAAGACCGGTGCCTACTACGACCTGTTGGAGAAAGCAACGGCAGGTTTTATCGCTCCCTTTTTGAAGAACCACGAGTATGTGTTGCAGGCTGACCAGTGTCATGTGACCATTTCAGACCTTGCGGTGGAATGGCACTGGCACAGGGCTACCGTCAGGGCGTTCCTTGACAAACTGGAGGAGATGGGATATATTCGTCGGACAAGGTTCGCAAAGAGTGTGGTCATTACCGTGACTTTTGCACCATTCTCCAGTGGCGAAACTCCTGCCTCTTATACCGGTCAGACAGGGTCCGGACTTGCCGATGATTTGGACAAGGCTTTGTCCGAATGGATAAATGGCAATCTGTCTGACGAAGATATGGGAGAGATTTGTGGACAGTATCATGAAGCCGGACGGAAACGGCTTGCCGATGAATCCGGCAAAGTTCATTCGGGCGGCAAGCCGGCAATAAAGGCAGGTACAGAAACGGATTTTGCCCAAGAGATTGTCGAGCGTGTAGCCGTAGCCGGACTGAAACGCGCCATACGAAACTCACGCTTCGATGACCCGACCGATTTCCTGGAGTTCTTTCACAAGGAACTGGAAGGTGACTGGACTTCACTTTTGGAGGCATCCAAGATAACCGCCAAGATGATTCTGGACGCCGGAAACGACGGCACGGTCAATAGTTCTAACGAAACGGATATGCTCGCCACGCTCCGACAGCCGTTCAGGGCGTTGTGGGCAAAGTATCAGGAGCGTGATTCCACCCTTTTATAGACTTCACAACCGGTGTTGTAAGTCAAAAAACTATTGTATAACCACGGACGAGCCGTGATGCCCTACATTTGTAGGCTTGCCATTATAAGCGTGCAGCAGTGCTTGCACGCTGACCAAACAGAGGGAAGTATGGGTAACTCAATACCCCACACGACTACGGTCGGTGGGAGCGATTGCCGGACAAGCAGCAAGCTGGGGCAAATCGGTTGTCCGATAAAAACGGATGATATGACTGAAAAATCATGGCAGGTGATGCACATGAACGTGATGAAAGGCATAACCACTGCGCAAAGCAACGAACACCAGCGTAACTGGACGGAAAGCGGCTGGAAACACGCCATAGACAAGGGAACTTATGACCGCCAGAGGGAACGACTGAATTTTGAGGTCGTAAAAGGCGGGCGAATACAGCCTGTAAACAAGGACAAGTCTATTCCTGAACGCATGGCTGAAAACCTTGCCGGGCGTGGGATAAAAGATCCCAATTCGGATTTGGCAGAACCGAAATTTCGCACAGTCGTGGATTTTATACTGGGCGGATCGAAGTTTCAAATGCGGCAGCTTGCTTTTGGAGACCAGGCTGTTGTGTATGGTTCCGGTAACAATACCGCCAATGCTTCGCTTCAACGAAAGCCGGAAATAGAAGAATGGGCAAAGGATATGTACCGATTCATGAGTGAAAGATTCGGTGAGGAGAATATTGTCGGGTGCTATGTACATCTTGATGAAACGACCCCGCATATGCACCTTACCTTATTGCCAATCCAAGACGGTAAGTTTGCGTTCAAAAAGATGTTTGCAGGAAAGGACAAATATGAGTTTTCTGCAAGAATGAAAATGTTACACGATGAACTCTCGCAAGTGAACGAAAAATGGCAACTGGAACGGGGACGTAATGTTTCCGAAACTGGGGCAAGACATCGAAGCACGGAGGAATACCGCCGATACCTTTCGGAAGAATGTACCAATATAGAGGAACAGGTTGTCCAACACAAAAAAGCATTGGCAGACCTTAAAGTGGAAATAAGTCTGGCAGAGCGCAGGGTGAAAGGCTTGACCTCTATGGTGGATAACCTCCGAAAAGCGAAAGCGGAAAAGGAATCCCAACTATCGGCATTGGAACGCACCCTTCAATCCCATCAGGGAGATACGGCTACCATTATAGCCGAGAGGGAACGGTTGGAAAAAGAACTGGCTTCTATCCAAACGAAACTGGAAGACAAGCAAGATAAGCTACGGACGGCTGACCAACAGCTTGAAACCCTTAAAAGGGACATGGATGCCATTGGCGAGCGCACGGAGGAACTGAAAGGCGAAGCCTATAAGTACAGCCGTGAAATCCATTCCAACGTGGACGTGCTGCTCAAAGATGTAATGCTGGAAACATTGGTTGGAGAGCATTCGGCAAGAGTGGCTGAAATGGGAGTTGCGGAACAATCCGTCTTTGACGGTTCTTTGTTGCAGAGCCTGACCGAGCAAGGGGCGGAAGTAATGCACTGCGCCACGCTCCTCTTCCTTGGTATGGTCAACGATGCCACTACATTTGCCGAAACGCATGGCGGTGGAGGAAGTAAAAGCAACCTTAAATGGGGAAAGGATGATGACGAGGATAACCGTGCGTGGGCAAGGCGTTGCATGATGATGGCAAGCAGAATGATGCGACCGGCTTCCGGCAAGAAGCAAAAGAGGTAATCGGCAGAATATGTTTTTCTGCAATGGATAACAAAACAAAATAATGCGTTGAATATGACAAAGAAAATATTTTTAATTCTGGCAGTGGCAGGTATGAGCTGTTCACTGCACATGAAAGCGGCTGTACCACCTGTGACAAAGGACACTGTACAGCTGGAGTCGTACACGGATATCGAACAGAAGCTTCGGCCTTTGGAGCCGACTTACCGCAAGGGTGTATTCGTGACATCGCCTTGGAACGATAACTGGTTTGTCAGTCTTCAAGGTGGGCAAGTGCGTTCATTGGCAAACCTGTTGGTTGTGCCGACTTATTTGACAGGATAAAGCCAACTATTTCCGCATCGCTCGGCAAGTGGCTCACTCCGCAGATCGGAGCAAGAATCGGTTATGGAGGTTGGCAGTTCAAAGATTGCGGACTGGCCACAAATGACTACCATCACTTTCATGCTGACTTGATGTGGAATGTGCTTGGATATCGGTATGGCAAGGTGGAGAATCCTCGTTGGGGAATCATTCCATTCATAGGATTGGGACTATTGCACAATCCGCAGAACGGACATAATCCGTTTGCCGTTTCATACGGAATACAGGGGCAATACCGTATTTGTAAACGGCTGTCTGCATTGTTGGAAATCGGCAATCTTTCCACTTTTCAGGATTTTGACGGCTATGGCAAATCCAATCGTTTCGGAGATAATATGCTCTCCGTGTCAGTCGGCTTGTCGTTTACGATTGGAAAGGCCGGCTGGAAACGTGCCGTTGATGCGAGTCCTTACATCCGGCAGAACGAGTGGCTGATTGGTTACGCCACACAGCTATCGGAGAGTAATCGCAGATACACCGGGCAACATGACAGGGCGATGAGAACGATAAACGAATTGAAGAAGATTCTGGAAATTGAGGGCTTGCTTGATAAATATAGCAAGATGTTTGATGACCGGGAGAGTTTTGGCAATGTCTATCCAAGAAACGATTACAGCGGACTGAACTCACTCCGGGCAAGATTGAAAAACAGGCATTGGGATGGCAAGTCTCCATTGTCCAATGGCAGTTTGTCCAGTAAGTCTGAATTTGCCAATGCCATACCCAATAATGACGGTAGCGTTGTAAAAGGCTTCTATGTCACAGGTGCCGATTCCCTGCTGTATCCAGATACGAATAATGACAGCATTTCCATTTATAGACATTCGGATTATCTCACCTTTATAGGTTCCCGTGACGAGTGCATCGGTTCGCCTGTCTATTTCTTCTTTGAACTCGGCACGGATCAATTGACCGATAAATCTCAGTTGGTCAATCTGGATGAACTGGCGCGAGTGACGAAGAAATACGGATTATCCGTGACTGTTGCAGGTGCGGCCGACGCTGCCACTGGAACTGCCGATATAAACAATAAATTGAGCGCATCAAGAGCTGATTATATTGCCACGGAGTTGTGTAAGCGCGGAGTGGCTGTTGAAAGTATAACAAAGGTCTGTCAAGGAGGTATTTCCAATTATGTACCCACTGAAGCTAACAGACATACCAAAGTTATGCTATATATGAAATAGGGAAGTGATTGCCTGCTGGACATTGCTTAGAATTCACAGTAATTGATTGAAAGGGAGTCGTTTAACCACGGCTCTCTTTTCGATTTGCGCAATACGGGCGTCACCGGAGGCTTACGAAAATTTATTAAGATATAACTCTATTGACTGAACTAGCATTATTTAAATGCGATAGTGCCTGATAAATAGCACTATCGCATCTTCACAATAAGCATTTGAAGTATACAAAGTTCTGATAGTCTGTATATTACCTCTTAATCTAATGACTCTGGTTCATCTTTGGCCGACTCTGTTGTACTTGCGTCAAAAGTTAAAAAGACCTCAAGAAAAGCCGTTTCTCTATAGAAGTAATTAGGGTTATCCATCAATTTGTCTTCCATAAAATGGAAGCCCCAATTAGCATACTCTTCCATTGTTTGCATTAAGGCATCAACCGCTTTTCGAGGTGTTACTAGACCTTTATCAAGCGCGATAAAATCAAAATCGGTTTTAGCAACTAATGCTGTAAAAATAAACTCCTTCAATTTAGGATAGGCTTTTCTTCCTTTCACCGAATCAATATTACCCCAATATTGAATAGGTTGTCCTAACGATTTAATTTTCGTGCTATCATCTATGAGTTTCCGTCTTTGGTTGTAATACAGACCAATAAAAAATGCTATGATGAAAACTTCGTAACCAGCACCAAACAGTTTTCCCTTGGCCTCTCCTAATGTGGTTACACCCTTACCATAATCACTGAAGTTCTTAATGATAGAGTCTTCAAAACGTTTCTCCCAATTAGGATTACGTTTTGCCCATAAATCATATAGTTTCTCTGCCATAATCTATTTAATTCTTTCGGTTATTGTTCTAATAGTTGACAAATCTTCTTCATCATACCCTGGAGCTTTCTGTATACGATAAACAGAGCAAGAAAGCTGATTTATCTTATCAAAATCAAGTTCTCGCTTTTCCGTGTCCCTATCATATCTCAACAGATCTTTCGTAAAGATAACACATTGCTTATCAATATTATCAATAATATTATAGAATATATCCTCTTTGAATTCTCCAAACGATGAAGTCGGAGCATCAAAAATCAACGGATAATCTTCATCCCTCTTAAGAGTAGTAATCTTTGATATAGCGAAAAGGACAGACATGTACATCGTGGTTTTTTGAGCACCACCTGGATTAGCTATCAAGGTATCATTAGAGCTATATAGGTTTATTCGTGCTGAACCGTCTGCAGTTCTTTTTATCTTAATAACGCCACGAAAATCATCAGCATTGAGCTTCTTGAGATATATGTTAGCCTGCTCTTCAAGGGTTTGAATAAATTCTTCTACATTTCTATTCTTTGCCGCCTCAAACGCTTTCATGATTCGTTCAAGCGTAATATGAACTTTCTGATAAACTCTTACGATTCCATTTGATGGGACTATCTGATTTTGTCGTTCTTTTAGTTCCTGCTTTTGAGCCTCTAACACTTCAAGTTCATGATTCAATTCTTGGAGATCTAATGATGCTCGCTTGCTGCTATCAGAAAGGCCTTTAAAATCCTTAAAGTTCTTGATAAGCATCTCTTCCGTAAGATCAGGGGTCTGAATAAGAAGCTGCATTTTTGCATCTTCTGCCTCTGTCAGGTCTTTATTTACTCTCTCCAAATCCTGCTTTCTGCTTTGCACAAAAGATAACCTATCGGCAATAGCGGTTGCCAACCCCATCAATTCCTGCTCTGTATCACCACTCAACTGAATGCTACGTGTATGCAGCTCATTTATGTATGTGTTCTCAAAGAGAGGCTTAACTAGAGCCTCTTGCTGTTTAGCAGCCTCTGATTCTTTACGAATATGATCAAGATACTCATTAAGTTTATTAACCATAAAGTTATATGCGTCACTTCCCTTTTCTGCAGGCCGCCCGCATACTTTGCAGATCTCATCATCGATCATCTCCTGCATAGTCTCCTTATCAGGAAGATTCCACGGGAGAGGTGTGGCATCATTGGCCAATTTCTGGATTTCCTTTATTGCTTCTTGTTTCCCCTTATCAATAGCAATTCTTTCGTCCTCTGCCTTTTGTAATTTTCTCTTCTCACGACTAAGAGATGAAACTTTTTTCTGGTACTCGCTTAAAATAGAAGGAAATGCTCTAAGAATCCACATATCATCCAGCAGCATGGCATTATAGTCTAAATTGATATAACCCATCAGTCTACGCTGTTCTATTTCTTTCTGCTCAATTCGAGCATTTATATCCTGTAAATTCTCACAAGCATCCTGGTTCTCCTCCAGAACTCTTAATCTGGTCTCATAGTCTGATACAGCCTTCTCTTTGATACTAATATCATGGCGAACATCAGAAATATCAGATTGCACTTTACTCAATTCATATTCAAGTCGTTTAATAACCTCCTCCTGCTTTTTATCTTTTTTTAACTCTTTGGTAACTAAGTTATCAGATTGTTGCTCAAAATACGTAGTCAACTCAACAAGATTATCGAATTGTTTGATTCCAGAAAATGTGTCAACCAATGTCTTGAGAGCAGTATTATTATCAAAAACATTTAACTCTCGCTCCCCTTTGAATAAGCAATATCGGCGTATTACAGTATCAAAACATGATTCTAATAATATCTTTCCGTCTCGCTTATACCTTTCTGCTCCCACAATCTCATATCCAACAAAAGAAAAATCTCTTGTTCTAACAGATCCATTAGTATCTTTTTCGAAAATGAATTTTTTACATATTTCCTTTTCTCCACGATGGTCAAAAGTCATAGTTACAGATACCTCATCACTATCGCCAATACCCATCTCGGCTTTGCGCATCTCGGATATATTACTTTCGCTTTTATTATCCTTACTAGTATCAAATAACCACTCTAGAGCTTCGAAGAAGGTTGTTTTGCCGTCACCATTATCTCCAATAACAAGGGTTAAGCCATCCGACAGTTCAAAACAATTTTCACCGTAATAGCTGCGGAAATTCTTTATAATAATTTTATTTAGTTTCATATGCTAGAAGTAAGATAATTAGACACCTGAGTATATATTTCTTTAGAGGTATATTGATTCTCATTCCCATCAATAATCATGGCAACAGCACGTATTGTGGCATTTTCAGAATCAAGAGCGTCTGCAACTGTTTCATCTCCAGTTGGTGTATACTCGCCCAATTCGGCAAGTTTAGGATCGGCCAATACTGCTTGCAGTATTCTGTCTCCATTTGTGTAATGAGTAGCCATAGTAGTATCAATTAAAAAGTGATATTTGATATCGATTTAATACATCATCTAAAATATTTAGTGTGTCATTACAATTCTCGGAAAGGAGTGCAAAATCTCGGACTCGTTTTACTTCGGTTGAGACTAAACTCTTTTCCAACTCATAGCATTCCGGATCGAAATTCACACCTGGGATTACTACAAGATCATGAATAACAGCATATCGTTTATCTTTATGTGTTCTCAGCACACGGCCTCGGCGCTGAATAAACTGTCTAGGATTTCCCGTGCTGGCACAAAAGATTGCTAATTCGCTACGTGGTACGTCAACACCTTCGTCCAAACACTTCATTGACGTTAAAACATCAATATTCCCATTCGCAAAATCAAACAACATTGAATCACGGTCAATGGATTCTGATGTAAATTGACGTACAACTATATGCGGGTCAATATCTCTTACGATACGCGTATATTCATCAATAAGATGCAGTGTATCTTCATCATCCTTAATTCCTTCTACCGTATCGAAAATATCTGCGGTTTTATCATCTAATTGGTTCCCCTCAGGAACATATACTAACGTATATTTTAAAGAACCGGTTTCATTTAGATGATCTTTTAATATTGTTTCAAATTCTATTTTCTTATTTTCTGCTTTATGTATAATTTGCTTTCGTTTCAGCAAAAGTCGTTTTAAGATTTCTCGACTATCGTCATCGGTCCTATTAATGATTTTTGCAATTTTCTTCGACAGCTCAATGTACTGGCTCATTTCATCTTGAGTCAATTCCACTAGATGAGGATAATAATAATATTTACACAATGCTTTGTTTCTAATGGCCTCTGCCATTGAGTACTCAAAAGTAAATTCTTTATCGCATCCAAAGAATGACATTAATCGCAAATTTCCTTCTTCATCAAACTGTCGCTCAGGTGTAGCAGACAGTCCTATCCGCCGCAAATATTTAATATCATTCAATCGTTTTGCAACAAGCCCTCCTCCCATGTTATGAGCCTCGTCAGCAATAAGCAACAATTTAGCCTTTGGGAATTGATTTAATTCCCAAAAATTGGCCGGTCGAATAAAAGATGCATATGTAGAAATAATCACATACGATAATTTGTTGTTTGGATCTGACAACTCCAACATACGTATGTTTGCCAGCGAGGTCTGCCACCCTCCGTATTTGGAGCAGACTTTGATTACATTGCCAAAATTAAATTTTTCACATTCTTTTTCCCACTGTTCAACAAGTGTAATAGTTGGAACTAATATAAGTGCTTTATAATAACCTAGTTTCTTATAAATTTCAAGTAGACAGTTTAAGGATGTAATAGTTTTGCCTGTACCTGTTGCCATAGCAAATAATCCTTTCTGTTTGTTATCTTTCCAGTTCACAAAAGCCTGTACTTGATAGTCTCTTGGTCCAGATGGATATGGGAAATGTGGCTCGTGGTTTTTCAAAACATCTACTTTGTATTTTCCATCCTTGAGCTTATCAAGAATTACCTCCAATCGCTCTTTGGCATTATCTAAAGCTTTGGCAATACGTTTAGAGATATTTTGTGAATATTGATTCCTTAAAATATTGTATTCGGATTCAAGCAGTTCGGATATAGATTTATCTGGATAATTCTCTGTAATATGAGTCTTAATCTTGTCTGCCGATAAATAAACTACAGTGTCATCTCTCTCTTGAAAGACTTTCTCAAAATCATCCTTTATATATTTGATCTTAGCAACATCTACATCGCCGTCCCAATCACATGAAACGGTCAGACTTTCTATATTGTCCACCAATGCAGTCCGAGAAAAATTACACGAACCATCAAATCCAACATCATTAATACCATCAGAGAATATGCCTGATTTGGTATGCGATATGCCAATACCATTCTTAGGTGCTATAATTTTAATATCAAGACGATTATGCCGTATGAGCCATGCTAAACAGTTGAAGAAATGATTATCTCTTTCTGACAATGTTTCTTTAATCTTTCGAATGTCTGACACATCAAAATAAGGTATTTCAACATCACCAGTCCCATCTGCAATAGCATTCTTATCTTCTTCAGTTAAGATGTCATTAACTATAAGCCTCATCCTTCCTCCATTATAAAGGAATACTGCAAATCCATTAGCGAGCACGCTTATAGCAGATGAAGAAAAGAACCCAAGCATAAGATCAAAATACGTCGTATTGCACAAACAATCTGAGAAGAAACCTATCGGTTCCCACTCTGTACGCGATTTGTATCGCCGATGTTCAGGCCATATTATATCTGACTTAAGCATTATGTATCGATATGAGATTTAACTGTTCTATTGCGTCATCTATTGATATATTATGAACTAAAGCATATTTAGATCTCAAAGCCCTTTCTTCTTTATTCGTCAATATGTCATGACTGTACATATGCATAAACAGGTATTTTACTAAAGCTTGGTTCCTCATTACCATTTTATTAGTTGTCGGATTCCAAATCACCTTGTTCCATGGTTCAGCAGAAACAATCCTTTCAATTTCTTTAAATTGTTCCATGACGCTAATAACATTGTGCCCAGGTTCCCTTATCGCAAGCGTTGATATTGCTGATATAAATGGATAAAGTGAAATAGGCCTAAATAATATATTACCTCCGGTAACAGAATCTCGATACGATTCAGCGGCATTTGGAGAAGTATTCTCTATATAACTTTCAATCTCAGGGAAACAATTCTCAAAGGCTCTCCAAAATTCAGATAAAAAGTTATAGAAACCTGATATTGTTTCATCATCAGGTCGAACTCTGAGATAATCCTTTAGTTTACCACTCGAGATATGGCCGTTAAACTTATAATATTTTAATAGCTCCACATTACAATCATATAAGGTCATTAATGTAGTAAAACATTTCTTGTCACTAGCCGGAATTGACTTTGAATTGCTTGCTTTTATCCTATCGCCCATAAATAGGGGGAAACTCTCCAATAAAATACGAGTTGTAATGGCAACAACATCGTCTTCATCAAGAGCTATGATATCCCCAAGCCTAACAGGTTTAGCATATCGATTAAGGGTGGAAAATATTCTTCTCGACTTTTCCATTCCTTCTGTAGAATTACTATGCCCTATTAAAATAACACTTATTGTTTCCGAACCTATTTCTGGCTTTTCTCTTAAAGCGGCTTTTATTCCTTCTACACGATGCTGCCCATCAACCGGAAAAATCTTTTCTTCTCCGTTGAAATGTAAAACTCCGACATTATGATACCACTCTTCCTCCAACTCATATCTTATTTCAGTCCATATAGGTTGTCCATCGTAAACAGCTAAAACCAATGAGTTGAAAAAATGGTCTTCTCTATTTAAAATATATTTTTTTATCTTAATATAATTATCAGACAGTGAACGTTGTATCTCCTCTCTCAAAGATGTAGACGTATGTAACTCTGAGTCAACCCTTTTTACGAGTTGATTGATTTGTAGAAATGTAAGATTTGCTATATAATATATAGTTTTTCCTATTTTCCCTTTTATTGCTGGTATTTTCATATTCTGTTAACTAAATGCAGGAATACTATCGCAAATATCTATTTGATCAGGAATTACCTCATTATATTGGGGAAGTATTGCCCGAATTAATTGAATTTCATTGTTCTTTATCCTATCATTATCTGTATCTGGATAATATCTGTAATATAAAAAATCTTTCCATCTATTAAACATTTCCACAATTAAATCTCTAGTATCTTTATAATATTCCTTAGCTCGCTTTCTAATATGTTGTGTGTCTGTAGATTGACACCTACCAATATAGAGGATATAGTTTTCCATAAATGATAGGTTTAGTCCTTTTACATAAAACACATAAATACCACCCGTATCATTTGGCAAGTTTTTAATATCGTCTGATAAATCATCATTTGATTCATTTAGATATTTTATTTCGGCAGACCAATTCTCTACATTTCTTATAGGATTGTCTAAAGCTATAATATTATCTCTCCACCTATTTGGATTGTGATAATATGTCAAATTATATTTATAATTTTCTGAATCTTCAGCAAGAAAAGCCCTATAACCAGCCATAATAATTATATAAAACAATTAGCACAAGGTATTTCATCGTCATCGTCAAACATATCCACCAAAAGACCACTTGAATTTTTACCTTTCAAATTAGCCTGCTTCTTGATGTGATCAAGCTTGATCTGGCGAACTCGCTCTGGACGACTTAACTCCTCTAGCGTTTCACCTTGAATCCATGTATAGCCATCCTTTTCATATTCCATCGCTTTTTTATAAAGGTCCGGGTGCTGTTCCAAAAGCCATATCCATTCTATACGTTGCTGAAAAAAACAGAAATAACATCCGGAACGACTTCTATTGTATGTCCCTACTTCTCCATCAACTTCAAACGGAATCGGATTGTAATAGGCTGGCACCTCGACTCCATTATCTTTTAGAATATTGAAAATATCTTCTTTTACCAAGACATCTTCATTATCTATTAGAGGAAAATCCTCTAACTTTCCTACGGGATAATCAGTTGTCTTGAGATATTCAAAGACTACCTTATTAAAGGTCTTAACACTCAAATCCAATAAAGCATTGAACTTCCGGCTTAATAAGAATTTTTTTGATGTAGGAATCTCTATAATCTGTATGGCTTCATCTAATATATCATTAGACGCATACTCTTTGTAAAGAGATGAAATCATACCTATGTTGCTATTTTGCATAACATTATGAATCACATCTATACTCCAAATGTTTTTCCGGAATGGGAATATTGCCTGAATATTAGGTTTGGTTGAAACATATCCCTCTCTATCCTCATCACCTCGAATCCCGACATACGATATTGTAGGATCATCACCCACAAATCGCTCAAACTCTGCCAGCTTCATTTTTTGTGTACACCACCGAGCTTGAGGCGACGGCAAATATCCCCCACTAATTTTAAGAAAATGATCAAATGGAGTTGGTTCAGGGCTATCTTCGGCCGCAACCAATATCTCAATATGCCCTAAATATGATTTTAGATTCTCAATCAATTTTTCAGTTTCTGCCAATTCGCATTTTGTATCAGTATTATAATACTCTATAGGAAGCTGAGGATACAACCGCTTCAAATAGATCGCCAGTGCTGCACTATCTTTGCCGCCTGATATACCTAACACATGTCTTACCTTACTCATCTCCCAACCTCCTTTTAAGAATCATTAATAAAGCATATGCATCTATCTCACTGTCTCCCGATAACAGTTTATCTATTTGTTTTTCAATTTTTTGTGCAACATCAATCTTGTTCTTATTAAGCCGTACTACTTGAGGTGATATTGCTCCATCATTTGAGATCATTTCTATCCGAATAAAATTGTCCTCATGTTCAAGATTCTGACGACTAATATCTATGTATTTATCCAGCTCTTTGAACAAATGGATCAAATTATCTATCAGATACGCTTCTTCTTCATCAAGCAAATTTTCAAGCTGCTTATCTAATATGACATATGCCAACGATTGATACCAAGAAACCTTATCTGCTGCCGGAGATACTATTCTGTTGAGTATTGCCTTTTGTTTATCAGTTAGCAAATATGTTTTGAGGCAAGAGTATCGTTCCTCTAACTCTTTTTTGTATTGAATAAAGTCTGTCGATTTTAAACTCAACGAATCGACGAGCGCATTCTCAATGCGCCCAATCAGATTAACATAACAACTCCGAAGTTCTCTTATCGCATTCTGCAATAGATCTACATAGCTCTTCAAAACCTCATCATTACTAGCGAGGACACTATCCTTGAAACCCAAAGCACGAGGCAAATCCTCAAAAAAAGTCTTTTCGGGGTCTTTGGCGGTAGATAATACATTACGGAACTGCAATGTTGTCTTTTTGAGTCGCTTTGTTTGCTTAGTATATTTATTAAGTTTCTTATAGAACACCAAAAAAGGTCTAATGGTTTCTATAAGGCTAGCAGCCGTAAATTCACTATCTTCACTAAGGTTTAATGCTTCACGATATTTATTGTATAAATCCAGCTTAACTCCTTCTACATTAAATGCTTTAATTTGGAATCCGCCCGGTGATTTCTGCATAATATCCAATACCTCTCTATTAATAAAAGGAATAAAGACTCCCGAATCATTATATAAAGAGTAATCATTCTTCTTAATAATGAGATATGTTGGTATCCACAAATCAATCACGCCTTGTTTGAGCTTAAATGGACGCGCCTTAAGTGCGTTAATGAGTTCAGCCAATTTGCGAGGCTTCTCTTTACTACCTTCCAAGAATGCATCACAAACATTCCAAAGATCACTGAAAGATTCTTCTTTGGGTGCATCTAACTCATATGTACCGAGGAACAGTCTATGTATGCCGGTATTTTTCAACAAAGTCAAATAGATGGTTTTTTCCGGTTTAAACATACTGTCCTCAAATCCCAGATTGTATTCAGTAGAGTTCGCTAGTAAATGAGATAAGTAGTTGACACGAGCTAGAGACATTGCACCGCTCGGCTTATGCTTATTCACCATCTCATTGATATATATAGGTGTAGAGAAATAAACCTCATCACATATACGAGATAAGAATTTATTAAAGCTGGTCTTAGAATCAATCTGGAACTCATTGCCTCGATACACCCAAACGACATCTTGGCTATATCTAAATAATGCATCCAACACACTCGCATTAAGCAACCCTCGTTCATGGTTCATCAAAGCTTTTAATTCTCGATGTGCGACTTTGTCTGCGCTATCAATTATATTTTGAACATAGGCAAGCTTGTCTAACATCCAAATATGATCAACAACTTTATCAGTTCGCTTGAAATAAGCATATAATATAGCTTCTTCGACAGTACTAGTCTCTTGTTTGAGCTTCTCTAATGTCAATGATTCATTAAAGACAAGATTAATATATCCGTCAATCTCATTTTGAGGTTGTTTATTAATTGGATAGTCCGATATAACATACTCAAAATATCGAGGTGTCCCCTTATGATAATATGCAGCATTAGCAAACTCTACAGGAAGAGAGAAATTCTCAAGAAGTTTATCAACAACATCTTTAGAACGGGGCACGATTCCAGAGGCTTTTAGTAATTCACTTTCAATGTTGACGTCAGTACCCTCAAACAAAACATATTGCGACTTATATTCTGCATAACGGATTATTTTGTGCTGTGCTAACAAGTCAATCACACCCTCAGGAGATATAATTCCTAACGCATTCTTAGCATACAATGACAAATCTTTTTTAGTAAAGCTTACACCAGCATTACCGAATAAATTTATCATGCCAATAGTCTTGACAAGCTTAATTGCATCGTCTGCAACTTCTGTGTCAAACAGTCCTTCTACTCGCTCCAAAGAGACTCGAATACCTGCCCATGCTGCCGAATCGAGGTTAATCTCAGAAAGGAAAGAGTGGAAGTTATATATGTCATAGTCGTATACATCCGCTAGATTATAGGTAGTATGTTCACTATCTTTAAAGGACTGTAAAGAACCTCCGCCAGTCGATTCAAGAAATGAAAACAGAGTCCGTTCATTTTGGCCATATCGTTGAATCGACAATGTTAATGCATGGGCAGCAAATAAATCCAATGGATATAATCGTTCTGCTGTATCTTCATATTTAATTGACGGACTCGCAAACTTTGTATTTTGCGCTAAATCATATATTGATCTAAAACCATTGTTAAGGACGGATCTAGATGTACGCTCTATTCGTTTGGCTGCTAGATATAACAGTTGTTCAACTGGCTCATTGAAGACAATTTCCTGAAAGCGACCTTTCACCTTATTCCATTCATGACGCTGAGATTCACTTAATGGGAGAGCGTATGAATTGAAATTCTGATGAAGTGTTGTGAGTAAAATTACATTACGTTTCTCGCTGTTAATAAACTCAGTAAACTTCTGAAATATATACAGTTCTCTCTCTGGATTATTTTTCGCAGCATACTCTAATAGCTTACCAAACTCGTCTATGACAATAAAAACAAATTCATCCCTTCTCTGATTTAGCAAAAAATCGGGATAGATTCTCAAACAGATTATCAGAAGCCGAATCGGGGAAGAGATGTTCAGTTAACAGGCTATGTAATGATGTATAATCTCCAACAATTTTGTGGAATCGGAAACGACTATATCCATTAAATTGGCCCTTATTTGCTACTAGAACATGAGAGTTATTCACCAAAGAATCCTCTAATGCCAAAAGAAAACTAGATTTACCTGTTCCATAAGAGCCAATAATATTAAATGAGTGAATCCCTGTATTGAATGCATCAATAATGCGTCCAACAACGCCAAGAGCATTTGGCGTTACAATATAGCTCTCAGGATCAAAAGTGCTATGTTCAATATTTATAGAGAGGGTATATTTCATATTACTCAGTCAAGTAGTAGTTATTGAGTATCGTATCTTTGGATAAATATTCTCTAATCTGTAATTCTTTAATACCCGCAACATCAGAAAATACTATTTGGGTGGGGTACGCAGCACACAACTGTTTTATAATACTTAACAAATCATTATTTGTTAAGCAAAACATTAGTGCCAAGTCTTTCATAGCCTCAAATGATATACTTTTGCTATCAGGAAATTGAACAAGCAATGCATATAAAAATATATTCGCTGGAATGCTATTACGAGTATCATAATTGAAGATATACATGCCATCTTCCGTTTCTTGAATAAGGTTCAACGGAGCCAACAACATATTCGACTCTTCAATGCTTCCATTACTATGGCTACAATAGTTATGAAATAAGACTCCTATATCACGTTTAACTGTATTTTCGTTGTAAAGGTTTTTATAGCTCGTGCCATCAAAGCATAAATGCTTAATGAAATTTTGAAGTTTTATACCATCAATTAAATTACGCTGTTTATGATAATCAATAAAGGTGCTTTTATAAATTGTTGCATAATCTTCATTTATAAGATTAAAATGCAACAACCATAAGCTACCCATATCTTCAAAGAACGGATCATAGCCATTTCTATCACTCATAAGTTCATGAGCTATTGGAGTTAGTTCTCCCTCTGGTTCCAATAAGCCAAAAGCTCGCATCCAGAACTTAATGGAATTGACCATATTCTTACCAACTCCAAGGTGCACAACAGCATCTTCATTGTTAAAACTATGCTCTGCAAGCACAAAGTCATATCCGCGTTTTAACCAATGTGATTTGCACGCAAATGATTCATGCCCCGAGAATACAGGCCTTTTCATATATTGATTTCTATTTATCATTTATTAAATCTTTAATATCAACATTTAATACTTTAGCTATATTGACCAATGTATCTAATGTCGGCTGTGTAATATTAGAGCACCATTTCGAAACAGTAGATGGATCTTTACCTAATTGTTCCGCTAACCATTTTCCTGTTCTTTTCTGCTCAACAAGAACCAGCTTTAATCTATTTACATCTTTCATGTAAGTACTAGTGACATTTGACATTCTGCAAATATATTGAAAAATATTCAATTGAGAGCATCTATAAGCAACAAAATAGCGATATAGCATAAACATTTGGCCTACCTCCAGATGAACCTGCATAGAGATAAGCCAAGTTTCTAATTACTACAAACTCGTCAAGCGATGGGGTTAACCTGCTCCTCCGGCTGCCATTCGACAAGCAAGACGATTGCCTGATATTGCTCCTTAGTCAGAACCGAATTAGTATCGTCCGCGCATTCATATTCCCACGGTAGTTCGTATACTCTACCCTCTTCTTGGTAGCCCATATAATTGTGGAAAGACTCAGGAACCAGTCGCACATAATCTTCTTCCTTCAGGATCTTCAGGAACTTTTCCGCGTCGTATATCATCAGCGGAACTCCGGCCTTATACAGAGCCGTAGCAACCTCAATAGCTAGCTCGACTTTGGCAGAATAACTGTTGGAAACAACAATCTTCCACCCATGTTGCCGATCGTTTGAAGCAAGAATATTCAGACGCGACAGTCCCAGCTCACCATAGTGATCAGTTGCGAACCTTCTGAAATCATCCAGACTATCAATGTCGTACATTTCCGTCACATCCACGAACTTCTTCCGCTTGTAATAGACCACATCACGCAGTTCTTCCGGGACATCCTGAGGATCTACGTAGAGACATTCACCAACTCCCCTATTCCGATAATACGTTTCATACGCCTCATTGGCAATGCGGTAATAGGAGCAATACTTTCGAATAGTCATTGTTTCCAAAAGAGGGACAGAACACCCATTCACTGAGTCCTCCAATGCCTTGATGGCCGTTTCCATATCGTCTACCTCAATCTTAAAAATCGGTACAATGTCGTCAAATTCTTTTTGTGAAATGCGTCCTGTTCGTTGCTGGTACGGCAGGTTGTGCGCCACATAATCATTGAATCCATCAGGATTTGCGACAATGACATCAATCAGCCGTTCCAGATAGTCAAAGAGGCTGATTAGGATCTCTTTGTACCATAAATAATCTGACTCTGCATCCTCACAATTGGAGCGATTCGCAATGATAAAGCGTGTACGCTTTCTGTCCGTAATACGGATAGACCTGGAATCCCTGTATCTACACGAAGCAACATGGAACCACCTGGTTTCCATAGGATTGCATGCAAGCCAATCCTCGAGAAACGACTCCCGGCTTTCATATTCCCCAGTAGCAATCAATTCCTCGGCATCGCCCCACTCTTCCGGCGCAGGCCGTGGTACTTCGATATAGAATCCCCGATAATCATCGTCGCCCATTACGGCCAGCCGCTCGAACCGATGTTGAATCTCAACCAGACGTTCAAGCATATCGCCACCAACTATAATCTCCCATTGGCGGCTTTCGCCCAACGCCTCCAAATGCGAGGTATTAAGCCCGACCTCCTTCGCCAAATCGGCAAGTAATTTTCTATCTATTATCTTTCTTTCACTCATTTCTATATACCCATTATATTTCAATAAACTTGGCCGGATCAAATCCGTTCATCAGGTGTTCATTCTCAAAAATATATCCCATTTGATTGCTGATTATACGGGTACCGCCAATCTCAGTGTCAATGTTGGTGTGCGAATGCCCGTAAATCCAGGCATCAATCCGGCTGTCGGCAATCAGGTCTCCGTATTCACTGGCAAAGGCGCTGTTCAGCACGGAACCTCTATGATACGGAGCCACTACCTGAAGTGTCGGCAAATGATGTGTAACCACGACAATATGGGCCGCAGTGCTCTCCTCAATGCTTTTCCTGATAAAACCAATACAAGTCTCGTGCATCCGGTTGAAATCATCCACCTGAAGCAACTTCCCGTCGAACTTTATCTGGCGGAAGTCATTCATACCTTTCCACACGAAATACTCGTCGCTCGGATTGATTCGTGACCACAGCGTACTCAGGATGAAGTCAATGTCATTGACACGAACAACCTGATTCTGGTAGTAACCGACATTTTCCCGAAACATCCATCGCCATTGCAGGCCTCGTTCCATCACGTCTGAATAGTTATAATATTCGTGGTTGCCCGGGACAATCAGAACCTGCCTGTAGTTCTCTGAAGCCCGTTTCCAGAACTTCGTCAACGGAGCTACCTTATTCTTGAGATAGAAAATATCCCCGGCCAGCACCAAGACATCGCCCGTTACAGGCAATTCATTGTTTTTCAAATATCTGCTGTTCTCCTGGAACTCCATGTGCAGATCACTCATGTATTGTATTTTCATCTTATTGTTCTCCTTTCTTCGCTTGTTCAATTTGTTTCTCGATGATTGCCTTCACCTGCGCAAAAGAGAGTGGTGTGAAATCATTGTTGTCCACTCCGACATCATATTGTGTCGGAAGAAGCATACTTAGTCTGGGCGCATCCTTTCCGGTATTGTTTCTGCTGGTATGCACGTGTCCGAAAAGCTGCCATGTACCATTGTATGAGCCGCCATAGCAAAGGAACGGACAGTGATTCAGATATATCTTCTGTTTATCTACTTCTATATACATCTGCATTGATATATGCTCGAAGTATTTCGTATAATTTTGCCTCAGGTTCTTGATGTCGTGGTTGCCGGAAATAAGGTAAATTTTCCCGTTCAGCCTGTTCAGTACATTTATCCATTCGGCAGAACCTCCCAGACAGAAATCTCCCAGGTGGAATACGATATCCTCCGGCCCAACCACGCGGTTCCAGTTGGAAATAATTGCTTCATTCATGTGTGACACATCCTTGAAAGGTCTGTTGCAGAACCTGATGATATTGACGTGGTTGAAGTGAGTGTCGGATGTAAAGAACACCCTGCTTCCATCAAATTTAAAATTCATATTTTTTTCATTCATGCGCATCTCTGCGCGGTTAATAATATGTTACAATTCTACCTTTGGACGGAATTGACGGAGAAGAGTTCATCGCCCTAACGTCACCAACAGGCACAAAAATAAACTGCAAGCCGAATGCAGATCCGGGCATTGTCCGGAATATGCTGAGGCGTAGCGTTTATTGTAGATCAAAGATCTAAAATAAAACCGTCGAAAAGTTTGGTAATGACTCTCCGACGGTTTTCGTATATCGCATCAATGGGATACCTGCATCATTGTATCCCCGATGGTTTATCAAACTTTAGTCGGAAAATTTCGCAATAAGTTTCAATGCCCGAAGTATGGACATGCGACATCCCTTCAAGGCATTTGCTACCTTGATCAGATAAGTTTGTCCAGTTGTTCATCCTTCTTTGCTGCATTGTAAACTTTATTTATTTTGATTCAATCAACTCTACAAAATTATGGTTTTTCTTGAGAACCCGCAAATTTCTTTATAAAAATACCAGGCATTCTGGATAATACGAATCTGCTATTTATATTTTTAGCAATAAAATCAATACATATTAGTTGCACATTGCAATCATTTTGCTATCTTTGTGAAAAACATTAAGAATTATGGCACAATCAGCTCTTACAATTAGATTGGACTCCGATTTGAAAATGCAATTCGACAGTCTTTGCGAAGAATTCGGTATGAGCACCAACACTGCATTCAACATTTATGTGCGCCAGGTGGTCAGAAGCCGTCGTATTCCATTCGCCATTGAAGCTCCTGCTAAGGATGACATAATGAACAAAGGACGTGCAGCATTCTATGAGATGAGACAGGCTGCTGCGGATGCAGGCATTCAAGATATGTCTCTTGACGAAATCAACGAGGAAATCAGACTTGCACGGGAGTCGAAGTAATTAACGCAATTGTGGAAGCAGGTATAGAATCCGGAAGAGTTACAAGCTCTGACGAAGTCATTGACCCGAAAGATGTTGTCTTCTACGAAGTGGCCATGTCAAAAGACAACTCTGACCTCGTTACCGGAAACACAAAACACTTCCCGGCAGTAAGAAGAGTAGTTACCCCCAACGAGATGTTGGAAATTCTCAACTCGCTTGATAACGAGTAGCCTTCTACATTGACTTTCAGATATTTAGGCGTGTTGCTTCGGGCATCAACTATACGTTTCATCTTCCTGTCCAAGAATCAATGTTTTCTTCGCGACAAATAAAATGCAAAATTTGCGGATTATCTGCCGCAAATATAGTCTAACTTCTGCCTCTCCTTGTCTGACAACTCGGGTTTTGCTGAAAGGAATTCCTACAGTTCGGTAATGAGTGAAGTCTGCGCCTCGGGAGTGAAGTCAACTTTATCAGTCTCGGCCGCTTTGTCCTGAGCGATGGAATCGTCTATCTGATCCAGCAGAGCACGTTTCTTTTCCTGAAGCTTAGCCCGGTTCTTCTCCACGGTCTTGCGCCATACAAAGGTGGACTTGTTGGCTTTGATCTCTATTTTTGTACCGTCGATGTACTCCACATCAAGAGCAATTAAGCCTTTGTCGGCCAGCACAAGCACCACTTGTGTGAAGATGTTGTTTATCCCTTTCTTCACGCGATTGCGGAAACGGTTGATTGTCACGAAATCGGGCCGTTCCTGTGCGACAAGCCAGATAAAATGGATGTCGCGCCGAACCGCCCTTTCCATCTTGCGGCACGAATAGATGTTGTTCATGTATGCGTAGAGGATGATTTTGTATGTAACTTTATGAACATTTAAATCGCTATATATCACTAAGTTGCAAAAATTTCCCAACATAACAAAGCCCCAGTTTGTGAAAGTCAGGGCTTTGTTTTATGTTTTATGTTTTATGTTTTACATCAGGTTAAAAAAAATTCTGAACGAACTCTATCAAATATTTTTAACTTTTTTTTCGGATTTTAAAGTGTCAAACTTCCGGCCTAAAAATCGCTAGTTTTTATTTATATTTGTAATGGTTTGAATGAATGATACTATGGAAGAAAGAAACGACATTGTCATCTATAAGTCCGAAGACGGGCTGGTCAAGATGGAAGCTATGGTCGACCCGGAGAACGAAACAATCTGGGCCAGCCAAAAGGCCATTGCTGCGCTTTTCGACTGCACCAAGCAGAATGTTTCCTATCATATGGGAAAGATATTTGCGAGTGGTGAATTGGAGCGTTCCACGGTCGTCAAAGAAATTTTGACTACCGCACAGAGTGGCGCCAGAGGCCTATCTGAAGACAAAGTGCTTTACTATAACCTGGATGCCATAATCTCTGTCGGCTATAGAATCAACTCCCTTCGCGCAACCAAATTTAGGATTTGGTCAACGTCTGTCATCAAGGAATATATGCGGCGCGGGTATGTCGTAAACCGCAACGCCGTATCCGAGCAGAAATACGAAGACTTGAAGAAAGCTGTCGGCCTTCTGGAGAACGTATTCAGCAAGGAACTGCTCCTCACATCCGACCAGGCAACCGACTTGTTTGATGTGATTCGCGATTACACCTATGCCTTGGACACATTGGACGCCTATGACTACCAAAGTCTCAAAATCGCTGACACGACAGCCCCAGAACGCTTTCACGCCACCTACGAGAACGCCATTGAGGCCATCAAAAGCCTGAAGGAAAAGTTCGGAGCAAGCTACCTGTTCGGTGTCGAGAAAGACGCGTCATTCCACAGCAGCATCGGCCAGATATACCAAACCTGGGAAGGTCGCGACCTCTACCCCAGCATTGAGGAGAAAGCCGCAATGTTGCTATATCTTGTCGTCAAGAACCACTCCTTCGTTGACGGCAACAAACGAATCGCAGCCACGCTCTTCCTCTGGTTCATGCAGAACAATGGAATCCTTTACCGGCCTGACGGATCGAAGCGCATCTCCGATGCCTCCCTTGTCGCACTTACCCTGATGATTGCCGAGAGCCACACCGACGAGATGGACACGATGGTCAAGGTCGTTGTCAGCCTGATCAACCGGAAGAATTAGCCCGGCGAACTGTCCCCTGAAGGAGTTCCCGGAAAGATTTCGAGAAACTTCCGCGCTCCGAAAATGGCTGCAATTCAGTCCGGTTTTATTACCCGCCAGGTAGTCTGAAATTTCCGCAACGCTGCATCCAAACGCATCAATATCGTGAAGCGTTGAAAACCCCTGTGACAGAGGAAACGAGATGGCGGTCATACTTGAGCAAACTATCCATCAAGGATGGACTTTGCAAAATCATTGTTCATATCCCGCATTTTTAATCATTTCCAATGCCTTCTCGTGCTTGGCGTTTATGCGTTTTAGCTCTTTGATTTTGGCCGCGTCATTTGATGCGACGGCTGCTTCATAAGACACTTTGCCCCGCTGCAGATTGTGGTGGAGGTCATTGAGTTTGACATTAATAGCCAAGCGATTACCTGAGAGTATTATTTTATTGACGTACTCATCATACGAGTCCTCATCTTTACGATGTGTTAAAATATCCACAGCTTCCACCACTTCATCAAGAAAGCCAACAGTCTGAAGGTCTTCAATGCTCCAGTCACAGTCTTCAATCAAATCGTGCAGGAATCCGACTGTTTTCTCATTGTCATTTACCCCCATCAGACCGACAGTGAGAGGATGTAGTATGGCAGGATTTCCGTCAATATCCTTTTGACCTCGAAACTCATAGGTAATGATTTCGAGTGCCTCGTCAATCCCGGCCGCAAAGAAGTCCCTAAGAAGTTCCTCTGTCCAATGCTTTTCTTCTTTCATTTCCAACAATTTGGACATCGCGTCCATCAAAGTGATGACCTTCAGGCGTCTTTTGACCGTTCTCATCGGGATTTGAAATACCGGGATAGGGTCAAGAGGTGACTCCGGATTCAGTTTTACGAACCAGACGGGAGTCATCGGATCTGACTCCGTAAAATAGACAAATATATCCCCCATCACCACTCCGAGAGGTACATGACGCCCTTCATCATCCAACGCCTCGTCAGCCAAGGCTCGGACTTGTATCTTTTCATAATTCACATCCGAGTATAAGACATCAAGCATTTCGCTTTGATAACCTTCCTTAGTATATTCTTGAAGGAAATTCTCATCGGCACCATCCATAACATAGTCCTGAAAACTGGCATTTGAATCCGAATCTTCTTGGAATCCAAGTATTTTCATTTCATCGAAAGTATTCTCATTATAAGTTCCCATCAATACAATGTACTTTGGATGGCGGTCGCTGGACTTCTCGTAGAAATCCGCAAATAAATCGTAAAGCATACGCTTAGTCGTTTTGTTACCTGTGCGGTCACAAAACCCATCTTGCTGCCTCGCGCGCTGGCAGCCAGTAAGGTTTGTTCCCGCTGCCCGGTATGTTAATAAAAGGAAATTAGTCAAAGAGGAGACCCCTCTTTCATCTTTTGCGAATATAGCAAACTTTTATCAAAGTACAATTTTTTTTGCAGTCAGTATTTACCAGATTAAGTCGTATCTTTGACTTTGCAAGCTGAATAATACAAACACATAATGAACCGAATAGAGTGGGAGAAGACCACAGTACGGCACATGATCGAATTGTGGTGTAGAAAAAAGCATGGTAAAAATGAACTCTGTGTGGAGTGCAGAGAATTACTGACGTATGCAACTGCCAGACTCGACCGATGCAAGTTCGGTGAAAGAAAAACCAAATGCCATAAGTGCAATGTCCATTGCTGCCGGACATGAAGTCGTCTCTTATTTATGATTTCTGCAATCTGTTCCGTTCCGCATAATGAAGTTTCGTCTTGATTTCTTCGGAAAAAAGTCCTACCTTGCCGAATCAGCATGCAAAATGCGAACAAACTAAAACTATTTAATATCTAAAAAAAATGAAAAAGAGTTTATTTATACTTTTGGCGATTTTCGTAGCGTTACTTGCCACACCTTCGTGCAAAAAGGAAAAAGGCGCAGAAGGGCCTCCAGCTATTAAAGTGAGTGGTGTTTCACTGGACAAATCACCTCTGGGACTGATGGTTGGCGACAAAGTAAAACTTGTCGCAACGGTCATTCCGGATGATGCGACAAATAAAAATGTGTCGTACGAGAGCGATGACAATAACATTGCGACTGTGACACAGGACGGCGAGATCTGTGCCGTAGGCTTAGGATCTACTATAGTCCGGGTAACCACCGAAGACGGTCAATTCAAAGCCCATTGCACGGTATACGTAATCGACACCGCCCCTCTCGTGAAAGAAATCGAACTTAACGAGACTGAATTGACACTCGCAGTCGGGGAGACTTTCCAGCTGACAGCCGACATAAAACCGAGTTATGCCAACAACCGGAATATCGTCTGGAGCAGCAAGAATGCGCAAATCGCCACAGTAGATGAAACAGGGCTGGTGACAGCAATCGCAGGGGGGTGGTGCCCGAATCTTTGCCAGTTCAGAGGATGGAGGAGCAGTCTCTGTCTGCAACGTGAGGGTATCAAATCCTGGTGAAAATGAAATTAGAAAATTCGAATTTTCGCCGAATCATGGCATAATAGGAGTCGGCGAGAAATTGAATCTCAAACCTTATTTATGGAAGGTATATAGATCGTTTTTTAATAAATACCCCGACTTCCCAACTCTATTCACATTCAATAGCGACGATCCTGAAGTCGCCACAGTTGACAATGATTTCAACATCATCGGCAATAAAGCCGGCACAGCCTTAATCACCGTGACAATGAACCTTTTTAAAAACCCGGAAATCGGTTCATTCACCATTGAAGTCGAAGACACATTCCTCGGCAACGTAAAAGATGTCTATAAGGTTAAAGATAAGGGATTGGTGCTCACGAGTAAGATTTTATCGGGAAAACTTTATCCCAACGACAAAATCAAAGTCCTCCAGAGATCGGATAATAAGAATAACTATAATATGACCGTCGGTCAACTCTCACTCTATGGCAAAGTATTGGAATATGCCGAAAAGGGTGACGAACCGGGGGTTTTATTAGCCGGAACTGAGCAAATGTCAACTTCCGACATAGAAAGAGGAGCGGTCATCACATCACCTGAGACTAAAAGAGTCATCGTGACACGGAAAGTCGTCGGAACAATCCACATTACAGGAAAGACAGCCCCTATCACTCCGGGCCACAAGCTACAGTTTTTCGACGGAACAATAGACGTCAGTGCAGAATTCAGCGAAATTTTCAAAGAGGAAGAAATCAACCCGGACAAAACATACCATCTCGTCACTTTCACAATTGCCGCACCGGACAAACTAGTCTGCTGGTATGGTCAAGTTTTCAAAATCCGTGAAGGCGGCCGCGAAGTCGGAACATTCACAGTATCCGACGCCGACCCGATGGAAGTGGTATTCTGACAGATTGACATAAATAAATTCCTGCAAAGGCCACAAAAATTCTTGTAGAACGATGCGGGTATCAGGTTTGCCTGGCGGTCGGCCCACAAGCTGATCCGCCGGGTTTTCATTTGCGGATTCCATCCAGAAAACGTAGTGGGTCAGGTCAATGTAAAAATGTCCCATCGGAAGCACATCGGATAACTGTCAAGTCCATAAAATTCACTAACTTTGTATTGAGGCCATACGTGTGGTTTCAAGCAGAAATAGTTGATATGGATCGATAGGTATGAAAACTTTTGAACCTAAGCCGTGGGTAGTACCGCAGCCTGTGCTGATTATCGGCACATATAACAAAGATGGAGTTGCCAATGCAATGAACGCCGCCTGGGCTGGACAGTGGGACGTGAATGAGATTATGATCTCGATGGGAAAGCATGCCACCACTGACAACCTGAAGATTGACGGCGAGTTTACTGTTGCCTTCGCGACCAGGAAAACCATGGTGGCCGCTGATTTCGTAGGCATTGTTTCCGCCAAGAACGACCCGAAGAAGATGGAAAAGACTGGATGGAACATCGAGAAGGCGACTAAGGTCAATGCCCCTGTGTTCACCGATTTTCCGATGACTTTGGAGTGCCGCATCAAGGAGAAGTTCAATGAAAGCGAAACGGGCTATTATCTCATTGCCAAAATCGTCAATATCCTTGTAGATGAGAAATATCTTGCCGAAGACGGAAATCCAGACATGGAGAAGATGGAACTGATTGTATTCGACCCTATTCATCATGGCTATATCCAGTTGGGCAGCAAAATCGGCAACGCTTTCTCCGACGGCAAGGCATTGAAATAATCTGATGGAAACTGAAAGAATTTCACTTCGACATTGGCAGGAATCTGATGCTGAGGCGCTCTTCAAGTACGCCTCAGACCCTGACGTAGGGCCACGTGCAGGATGGCCGGCACATAAGTCAGTAGAGGAAAGTCGGGAGATCATCCGGACATTCTTCCATAATGACACGACATGGGCAATTGTCTTGAAAGAGACTGGTGAGGCTATCGGCTGCATGGGCTACTACACCCATGAATCCAGCAATATCCCTATCGGAGAAAACGACTGTGAGGTGGGCTATTGGGTAGGAAAGCCATATTGGAACAGAGGTATCTGTACAGAAGCATTGAAACTGATGATCGACTACTGCATCCAAGTGAAGCATTTCGAAAACATCTGGGCAGATCATTTCACCGGCAATCCCGCATCGGGAAAGGTCATGGAGAAATGCGGTTTCACGGACACCGGAATGCTGAACAGATGCAGCCAGCTCGTTGGTGGCGACAAGGACATGGTTAAGATTTTCAAGTATAAAAGATAACAGACTAAATGTCTGGCATCGTGCGAGCCTTAAAAACCATTTCAACTAATGTTTCAATTTTGAACTTTTATTATTATATTATGCCACATAAAGTATCAAATTTAACATGTTAGACAATATCTACATGCTTACATCAAAAATGCAGCACGAATTATCGACGATGTCTGCCAAGCGGCATCAAAATGGCCGGAGATTGCCCAAGAGAATGAAGTGCCGCAAAAGATGATTGAAGAGATTCAGTCAAATATGGTTTTCTTCTAATTGATACAAGAAAAACAACAATATCCCATATAGAATATAAAACAATAATCTTATGCGAATTATAGGAAACTTACTTTGGTGGCTTTTCGGAGGTCTCGAAGCAGCCATCGGTTATTTCACTGGCAGTCTGGCCCTTGCATGTACCATCATCGGCATTCCCTTTGCGTTGCAGACTTTCAAGATAGGTCTACTCTGCCTATGGCCATTTGGTTCCACATTGAGAGACACGGATTGCCCGACAGGTTGCATTCGCATCCCATTGAATTTACTCTGGCTGATTTTCGGCGGATTGTGGTCCTGCCTCATGCATTTGTTCTTCGGTTTGCTCCTATGCCTCACGCTCATCGGCATTCCTTGGGGAAAGCAGCATTTCAAGATGGCTGGGCTTTCGCTCGCACCGTTCGGCAAGGATGTGGAGTTAGGATTTTAGAGGGAGAAGATTAAGTACCGAAAATGCAATTCGACAGTCTTCGCACAAAAATATTGAAATTCAAATGATTGACAAATTACTGAAATATATCTTTGCTAAGGCTGGATACATCATATGCACTCCATATGGGGATATATACTTGACTTCTTCGTTAGTTGAAAGATGTTTAGGATCTACGCAACTTCTCATTGGCATATGTGCACATGAGATGACTCATTATATCTGTAAACATTCTCTAATTGAATTATGGCAAAACCGGCAATCAACTATTTACATTGATTGCCGGTGCATCACCCTACTATCAATTCAAGTATTCCCGTTCACAAGAAATTGAGGCTGATCTTGCAGCATATAGATTTTGTGAAGCTATCGGGATTGGTGGCTATTCATATATTATAGCCCTACATCTAATCAACACTAATACCACTGAGAAGATGAAGGCCGCCAAAAATTCCACACACCCATCAATGTCATACAGAATAGAACTTCTAAGATATCTTTATAATACAGAACATCCAAAATCATAATATAGTTGCTGCTGCCCTACTTTTTGTGTATTACTTTATTTCCACCCTTTCTCCTTTAGTATTAATGAAATACTCCTCGCCATCCTTTTTCACTTTGGCAACACCATTTTTATCGAAGGTCACTTCATCATCGAATTTACAAGGCACTACAATATCACCATGACAATCAATAACGCCCCATCTTCCATGACTGTCTTTCATCGTTGCAAAACCATTTTGGAAATCATTAATATCATCGTATAACACTGGTACTATTTCCTTGCCCTGCTTATCCACAAGCCCGGACTTTCCAGAAACCCTAACTTCACAGAAGCCATGCTCATTAAATGACCAAATATAGTCGTATTTGAACGGTATCACCCCGTTTAAATCTCCATCAACAGCACCCCATTTACCATTTCTACAAACCTTATAACAGTCATTCCCACAACTAACTAAAAATGGTTTATTGTTAGACTTAAGGACTGGAATACCGTTGATTGCTTTGAACTTGGCATTTTGAGATGAAATAATAAGTTTTCCATAGGACAACATTTCATCGAGGTCATATGGATGCTCGCAATCGAAGTGTTCGCCAAGATAGATATATGGACAGTGGTGATGAATGTCAATGATGATATCGAAATCGAAATCGTATCTCATTAACCAATTATGACGTCTCCACGTTCCATCCAACCCAAAGGTATTCGTAGCAGCGTCGTAGAAATAACGCGGTGGATAATTAAATACATTTTGCCAATTCGGCAATACGACCACCGGGTTCGCATTATTCTTGTCACATTGAGGGGCATCAACGATGATGCTACCGTCCACATTTTCAGTCGGACACATCGGCCTTTCTGCAACATACACTTTATACCGCTCAAGGAACTGACGGATTGTAGAATTTTGCCCCTCTTTTGTATGACGGTCCATCAAAGCGGCACCAAATCTATAGCAGGTTTTCTTATTTTTGACATTATCATAGGCCCAGCCATAAAACTTATGACCTGATTCTTTCAAGAAAAGAAGCATCCCGAACTCTGCCAAAGGCTCTTCTATAAATGGAATATATGGATACATTTCGTGGCCATCACGATCAAAATAGGCGTGCATCGTCTCATGAACGAATGTTGACACGAGAAGTTGATCAAAGTGAACCATATCACACTGCCTCATGGCATCTGGATACAAAACAATCTTCTTCTCACTAGAGATATATTCCCCAAGTTTAAGCATTTCCCCCCACTCGAAGATTTCCTTACAGATTTCCTCATACCTGCGAGAAATATCCCAACAATCACAATTGCGCTCCCGACATTCATCTAATTTTTCTTTCCAATAATTCTTCAAGTCTAATAGTTCCTTGGGAATAGGACATTTATCTACACCTTTTCGAGCTTCCACCGCCACACAGCAACCATCAATAATACATCTCAGAGATGCAAATCCGCCCAATACAAATGGTGTGACAGAAATGCTCGAAAGCAACTCACAGTTCTCTTCTCCAAGTAATTCTTGATTTTCAATAACCATCATGCCATTAATCCCCATAATACAAATGTTTTAAAAGTTATATAATCCAATGACGAGGTTGAACCCCAAATTATCGATTTGAATGAAAATACTGTTCAAGAAACATACAGAACTTCGATGCAACATCTTCCAGATCGAATTGCGGATCTATTCTGTTAACGTAAGTTTCTGTGCGTCCTACCGCCGGCACAGCCTGAAGAAAACCAAAACTTGTTCCGACTCCTTGATATTGTGCATTGATATAGTCATAATACGCTTTCCTTTTCATTATAGACGCCAGCTGCTTGACAGCTCTATTCTTCCGGATACTTATGGCGTTCTCGGAAATACCGAGATCCTCTTTTACATCGGCAATGTATGTCTTCGGATTATTAATGTAATATTTCAGGACGATCTGATCAATCGCAGAAAGTTCGGTTGTTGTGGATTCATTGCCCCCACCCTATGACTTCGTTTCAACAACTTGACAAATGCGAGAGCGTCAGCCGTCGAATAAACCTATGTGGCATATTCTCCGACGCCAAACTCACATTTGTCGCCACAATTGTTTCAACCATCCATCAAAGATACTAAACTTTCTGCTGATTAGTAACAGGTATTCTCAACCTGTGGAGCAGGCCCCAATGTCATGAAGTAATTGCGGTCATTTTCATACTTCTCCAGAAACAGTCGGACAATCATGTCGCACTCGTAGAATTCATTGTTTTCTACCAAAACGATTCGATTAATTTCGCCTTGCTGTCGAACAGCTTTTTCGGTTCATACGAATCCAGTCTCTTGCCTTCGTAGTAGACGACATACCATTCTGATTCTGCCAACTTAAGATTCATCTGGCTGATATAGTGTGCACAATAAATGCTTTCGATTGTACCACAGATTGCCTTGTTATTATGCATCAGCCATACATGGTCTCCGATGCAGTATTTCAGTTCCTTCTCCATAACTTACAATGAATTTAATAGTTCCTTCTTGCCAGGAAACAAGGTTTCTTCCGCCAAATGCGATTCATCGTTATTAAGCCTGTATTCAACATTGGTTCTTTCCTGATCTCCTTCACGTGTGACGTTGAAGAAGATACCATTGACAATACCGCTCTGCACATAGTTGTTTGAAAAGTACCAAACGGTGTCATTGAGATTATATCTGCTTTTGACTTTCATAATATTTAACATTTACTTATATTACTGCAACACTTCAAATTTCTTTCACATGATGACAAATAATGTCGTACAAATACCGAACATTTGATTTTCCCGATATTCTTTTCGATTTTTCATAATTTTTTGAAAGAATTTCGAAACATGGTGGTAAACATATGCAGAAAAATAAATCAACTACTATGATTGATACAACTACACAAATCCATCAGATTGAAGACATCTTCAATGTCGGAATACCGTTTCTCTATAAAAGGTATGATACGGAATTTGCCTGCATTCCGGGCATCACCTACGTCAGGACACTTGCATCCAATGGGGTGAAGACGGTGGGTGAACTCTATGACGGCAGCCGCAAGCAGGTTAAGAAGCTTCTGGACCTCAAGAGCGGTCTTGAAATGCATATTGACCTCATCTAAGATATATTCAATTCATTTGAGTCAGACCCTGAAACGGGCAACAAGATTGTGACTCTGCCGATAGCATACGATGACAGCAAGCCTTTTGTAGAGAATGCTCGTGCATTCGTCAGAGACCTGTATGAGACCATCAGCAGCGGAAGTGAGGCCCCAGCCTACAGAAACGCTTTTACGACAACTGTTAGGGAAATATACGTATACAACAGATACCACCCCGATTGCACTTCCATTGAAACACTCAGCAAGGATCTCAAGTGCACAGGCAGCAATATTGATTTCAAGGTTCAGACTTTCAAGGGATACATCAGCTCCACCCTACCCATTTCGTAAGGGACTGCTGGAGAATCATGCCTGTCGGGAAAAAGGGATACTGGCGTCTCAGGAACTCCGCGTATGAATCTTTTGACATTGATGCATATGCATCGGAGTATATCACCAAGGTATCTTCAACGGATCTTGACGGTTTCCTTCATCGGGCTGAAGAGGACGGCATTGCCGGAATCTATGATATTTCGGGTCTGAGGACCGCCTTCTCAAGAAACGGAGGCAAGTCTTCTTCGAAAGGAAAAATCGTAAAGAAAGTGAAGCACTGGTCAGAAGAACAGATAAAGGACATTCTCGCCTCTGACAGGGAATACTCTCTCAAGAAGGATCTGCTGATAAATGTCGAGCCGTTCATGAAAAGTTTCTATAAAAAGAGATTCTCCTCAGATATAGTTGACGAAATCATCATACACTGACAATTATTGTCTCATTGTCATCCACCAAGGGTTCCTCAATCATTTTTCTAGCCTGATTGATATACTCAATCAATTTGCTCAAATCCAGTATCCCTGACTTGATTTCAGGAGTTGATTCCTTGTTGTTTTTTAATGGAAGGAAATACATTTTGCATTTATATCCTTCCTCTGCGAAATGACCTTCAACAGCTTCATTATCTCCGGGATACAATAATGCACTGTGTTCGGTATCCCAATAATGATGATATACATACATCTGTTTCAAATCCGAATCACTTGCTTTACTGTCTTTCGGACACTTCCATTTTGTATCCAGGACTGCTATGCATTTGTTTCCATCAGACACCACAATATCTGGCCGGACTATCTTCACGCCCACATCATCTGACATCCAGAAATCTTTTCTATTTTGTGCTGTAACCTTAAGGCCGTCATCGCGAAGACTTCGTTTCAACAACACATAAACATACTGTTCCCACAGTTTATTCATATCAAACATCAGAGCAAGAACACTATTCCCGCGACAATATCTCATGTTCGGCATATAGTTCAGCAAGATCATTTTTGTCAATTCTATCGCTTCTCGATAATCTTCTGTCTTCCTGTCAAAACAAATATGGTTGAATGTTGCGTCGTTTACATTGATGTCATCGACTTCGGGGAATTCGAACATGAGCGCTTTAGCTCTCTGAACCGAATAATTGCCGGAGGCGATGTCCGGAATGACTTTCAATGTTTTATACAACAGCCGGTTGAACAAATGGTTCCGGTCATACGTTGTGTAATCCACGTAGAACCTTTCTTTGTGGACTATATTTTTCACGATATGCTTGGTCATTACCAGGCGACCTTTTAGAGCCGTATTGTTGCTCTCAACTCTTCTGTAGGTCTTAACCAAGCCGATATGAAGGATATTCTCCACCTCATCCATAAAGTGTTCGAGAAAGACATCCAATACACGGTTACGTCTGATCTGCTGTTCAGCTTTAGTTGGCAGGTCCACCTTCATTTTGAACACGGCCTTCAACATTTCAACAAGGTGGCTCTCCCATGTGTCAGCATCATTATCGCCTGCGACTTTATCAGCCTTGGGGAGGACCTCAATTTGGATATCCCCAACGCTGATAACGCCGACATATTGTTTGAACTTGACACCGTTGTTGATAAGTGAATAATAGGGGAAATCATCACCTTCTTTGTCGCCCAAGTACTTGGACAGAAGTTTTAAATGCTTTTCCGTAAACCCTTTCTCACCTATTTTGAGGGATTCGTGTTCAAATATTCTTATGAATTGAATTTTCATCTGATGAATCCTATGTCTATTTGTTCATCAGTTTCTTGATAGCATCTTCTGCTTTAGTTTCGCTGACATTCCTTATTGAATATACATTATCGGGAACGTCGTCATAACTCTGGTTTCCGGCAAACTTGACAGACGCAGTTTTCCTTTCAATGAAGCCATCGCCAAGCACAAGCAGAATTTTCTCATAGTCGCCGTAGAAATATTCCTGCAAGAGAGGTATAATGTTGTTCTTAAAAACAGGGAGTAACTCCTTAGCCTCAATTTCGCACGCTTCCACCTTTACAAAACCCATAAAATAACTGTGTCCGATCTGGTGCTCACGGTCCTTCAAAATCTCAATTCGTCCGTTGATAGTCTCAAGAAGATCTTTAAGGGAAATGTCCAGATTTTTTACGTTAACATCTTTAAGCAGATCCGGACATGGCATCATCTCTTCAAAGACAAACCTTCTTCTCAAAGCAGAATCCAATGCCTCCACACTTCTGTCAGCTGTATTCATCGTGCCGATGATGTACAAGTTGTTCGGAACGGAAAACGTTTCCTTAGAGTATGGTAATTTTACCGATATCGCCTCTTTCTCCCCCGCCCTCTTTGAGTCCTCGATGAGGGTGATAAGTTCACCGAAAATATTGGCAATGTTTCCGCGATTTATCTCGTCGATAATAAGCACGTAATTATTCACCATATCATTCGATGCCTTGTCAGATATCTGCTTAAAAAGTCCATCCTCAATTATATATCCTACAGGCGTCTTGTCCAATGTTGGTTTAATTCCCTCAATAAAGTCCTCATAACTCATAGACTGATGGAAGGTCGTAAAGACAATGCGATCTTTATCTCTATAGCTTTTGAACGCCTTGAGCTTTTCAGCCCTGTCGTCCGGTCCTTCATACCCGAGAATTTCCAGTGCCTTGTCTATAGCGTGATATGTTTTACCTGTTCCCGGAGGGCCGTATAGTATCAGATTTAAAGGAGTACTATTCAACTCAATTGTGACAGCTTCTTCCGTAGAGGCAAGTGTCGAAGAAGAGCTTGATGTCGATAAAAATTCCTTATACTTACGCAAAACGGTGCAGATATCTGGTGTCCCGTCTGAATTTACCCCAAATAACGTTTTGTGAGCATTGGCCCAATCTAAGAGATCCTGTATGCCTTTTGGATTTGTAATATCAAAAAAGGATGAAACTCCGGGAAATAAACTTACCAATGCGGGGTCCGTTGCAAGTTGTTTATTTAAAATATCTTCTCCATTAAAATTCCCACTTTTATTCAGGTAACTGCGCTTGCCCGTTTTCGTACGTTTGTAGTACGCAATAAATGCTTTTTTGTTCATGTATATTCAATACTTTATTTGTTGTCTAATTGTTAAAAATTGTTATCTATTGAATGAAATTGGCCAAAAAGGCTCAATATTGATTTAGAGTGTCATATTTTCCTCTCACCACCATAAAGTGGGAGATGCACCCAACCATGGTCCCAATGTTGAATTATTTGCTTCATCATTTCCGCACCTAGTATAACCAAAAGCGAAAATACCGTCAAATCAGGATTAAACTGAGGGGCAATCCTATGGGTATATTTTTCTTCTCCACCTGTTTAATCCAAGAGACTTCTGGCACCTTGCAAAAAATTCTCACGTATATATACCGCGTGCAAGGTCATCAATAGGCATATCAAGTCATTTATTTGTTCCAATTTTATAGACTTTAAAGTTAGCAAATATTCTGATACAACAGCACCACATCTAAAACAATTTATCATTTGGCGATAATGGCTGTGGCAATTAAAACAACCCACGTCGAAATAATCACGTCGAGCACTAGCAAAGTAGTTGGAAAAAGCGTATTTTTGTTCATGAAGAAGCATGAAATATTTATGACACCACTACAAGAAAGGCTGTTCGCCATGCAGGACAAGCAGTATGCAGAGTTTCAGTCGAAACTGACGCCGGGCATACCGCCGGAAAGCTTTATCGGAGTCCGCGTGCCTGTGCTGCGCAAGTTCGCTAAGGAGTTCGCGAAAAAGGATGAGGTCAATGATTTTGTACATCAGTTGCCTCACAAATACTATGACGAGAATATGCTGCACAGCTTGCTTATCTCACAGGTCAAGGACTATGAAGAATGCATCAGTTTGACAGATGCGTTCCTTCCCTATGTGGACAACTGGGCAGTCTGCGACATCATGTCTCCTAAGGTCTTCGCAAAACATAAGTCAGCATTGACAGAAAAGATAAAGATCTGGATCAGTTCTCGACATACTTTCACTTGTAGATTTGGTATAGAGACACTTATGTCGCATTACCTGAATAAAGACTTCAAGGCTGAATATCTTGAAATACCGGCTGCAGTGAGGAGCGAAGAATATTACGTAAAGATGATGATAGCGTGGTTCTTCGCCACAGCTCTTGCCAAGCAATGGGACGCAACGATTCCGTACATCGAGCATAAGCGCCTTGCCCCATGGACTCACAACAAGACCATCCAGAAAGCTATCGAGAGTTACAGGATCACGCCTGGGCAGAAAGAATATCTGCGGACATTGAAGATAAAATAGTTCAAGGCTGCCTTGAAGGAATCACGCATTTTCGAAGATTATTCTATAAGTAACATGAAAATAATAAGTTGCCTCAGATTAAGAGAAGATTTCCGAGGATAGATCTGTTTTCGAAGAAGGAGTGTGCCGGTGGCACATGACTGATGAGAAAAAAGATATAGACCGAAAAGATTCCTTAAGATGGTGCAGGTTATTTTTTGAATGTTACTAAATTTGTACGAAAAGCAAGATTTCTCAAATCGACAGACATTGAACCATGCCGGACCGCATGACACCCGATCAACGCCACGAGTGTATGGCGAGCATACATTCGAAGGACACACGCCCAGAACAGACTGTCAGGCGTGAATTGTGGCATCGGGGATACAGATTCCGCAAATGCGTCCGCACATTGCCCGGGACGCCGGACATCGTGCTGCCCAAATACCGCACCTGCATCTTCGTGAACGGCTGCTTCTGGCATGGGCACAAGGGCTGCAGCAAATTCGTCATGCCGAAAACGCGGACTGAATTCTGGAAGAATAAGATTACACGTAATCAAGAGCGGGACCTTATCAATATCCAGCGCCTTGAATCCATCGGCTGGAGTGCAATCACAGTCTGGGAATGCGAACTCGGCAAGCCCGTCATTGACAACACCATGGACAAGGTCGAGGCCATGCTTGCGGAAAACAAAACGAAATGGGAAGCATATCAGCAGCACCGCAGAGAAAACCGCCAATTCGCCATCGAGCAGGCCCGCAGGCGTCGCGAAATCAATGCTATCATTGAAGCCGAGCTCCAAGAACGGTTCGACATCCCCGAAAGGATAAAACGCCTCTCCCGCATTGACGAAGACCTACCTGATGATGCCCCTGATTGCCTCAGTTGATGAAGCAGCATTATGGATTTTAGTCCTCTTTCAATAAATTTGGACATTCGGTCATTTATTGCAATATTTGCAGTGCAGACGCCACCATCAAAGGTTTGACTTTTTAAAAAAAAATTCAAACCCTTAGAAACCTCGCGATAGTATTAAGGTCAATCGCTTTTGGGATATGAATACATTGAACAATATTGCCGGTGGTATGAGTGTAGTGGATGCTTATGCAGGAATGACCTGCAAGGTCGAACAGGAGCCAACGATTCTTGACCTCTACGACCCGGAGTTCCGCGCTTTTCTGGATTCAGTGTTGCGCGACGCACTCAAGAGCAACTGTAGCACGGCTGCATAAGGGAAGAAGTCTTTGGACTTTTTCCCTTATTTTGTTTTGAGCCGGTGTTATCCAGATATTTTCATCAATAGAGCTCTACTTGAACCGCTGAGTCCAATTGGAACAACAGGACATTGCCTGCATTGAAAGGCCTTTCCCTAAAATATCGAATTCAGCACTGTGGCGAGGCGGTATCCGGCTTTTTCGATCTGGGAGAGCGCCATTCGGCAGTGGTCGTACATGTATGTGTTTGGCACTTTTTCACCTTCCTTGATTTTCCAGATTTCGCATGTGGAGGTGGCGGTGTCAGTTCCCCAGTCGTAGATGGTGCCGGAACAGAATTTCTTGATCTGCTTCTTGCCGGAGGTCAATGCGAAATGCGCCAGGTCCTGTATGCCGCCGGCGAAAGTTTCACCGGTAACCATACTGTCCCAGACTCTGTGATAACGTACCGGAGTACCGCGATAGATAATGTCGAAACCTCCGATGTGGCGGTCCCTCTTGTCCGCATAAATGACATGTCCGGGACAATGCATGTCTCCCACCAGGTGAATGATGTTCAGCAGACATTGAGTCCTTGTGGAATCATCCAGATCAGCCCGGTTCTTCAGTTTGTCAATGCTTTCTTCAATTACAGTTATGCAGCTGTGCTCCGGATAGCGGTATGCCCTGAGCGAAGAGTCCACCTGGAACGTGTGCGGGATAGTTCTCTGCATCTTGCCTTTCTGCGGCTCAGTGAGCTTCATCATCATCTGCGGCTTGTAGTAGTCCAGCCATGATGCGTAACTTGACATTGTCTGCCCCTCTAAAATCTCCGACACGGCCTTAGCAGCCCTTGGAGAAAGGTTCTGCTCCGCAATATATGCGATAGCGGCATGCTCTCTCTTGCCCCATGCAGAGGCATCATTGACATTGGCACTGAACAGAAGCGCAGCGGCTGTTCCGAAAAGAAGAATCCTTGATCTGATCATAATTATAGTGTTATAACATTACCGACAAAGTTAATGCATTTGCTTAAATTTACAGCAAATAATGTAACCAGGCTCCGAATTATTCCTGCACGTATGACATCTGGACGCGCTGTCTGATACGCATGTGGGCGTCACGGTAAATGACATTGACATAAGCAGGCAGGGAACCTGGGATGAGATCGACGGTCTGCCAGAGGTGCGGGGACGGCTTGCGGCGGAGAGGAATGAACTCGTCGCGATGGGTCTTCCGGTAATCACGGGAACGGGAGGCATTGAGGCGGATCACCTGCTCCACTTCCGGCGCAGCCATCTGACTCCGCTGACACGCACAATTCCTACGCCCGAGACCGGAGATGCGGACAATGCCATCAGACGATCCACCGAAAACATTGATATACAGACGATAAGAACGACCGGCAGAGTCATTCGGAGCCGCCCAGACAGACAACTGGTCAGAAGCAGGCCTGTCGATGCATTTGTAGGTCAGGTCATAAGTTCCGTCGCGATGTATATCTGCCACAAAGTAGCCTCTCGGAGCCCCGCAACTCTGCAGAGCATAAGGAATTCCGTCAGAATCCTTCACACCGCGCCACCAACTGCCGCATGCCGCACCGACAATGAGTTCGCGGAGGGAATCATCCCGGGAAACGAAATGCGTGTGACCGCTGACAAACAACAGACGCGAGGTGTCCGGAACCAATGCTAGCACGGAATCGCGGCCCTTCATCTGACTGAAAGGAATGTGAGTAGCCAGTATTGTCAATGATGGATTACGTTCGGCACGAGACGGTTTCTTGCCGCTGGTCTCCCCTACGCACCTGTTCAACACAGAATCGAGCCAATGCTTCTGCCTGTCCGTAAATCCTCCGACATAATCCGTCATCCCGGAATCAGAATGGCGGACGTTATTCATCAGGACAAAACGCACACTCCCACGGACAAAAGACGTGTCCACATAGCCGACAACCTTACGCCATGTGGAAAGGTCACGAGGCCTATATGTGGACGATTTAGGGCCACGGTAAACATCACGGTCATGATTGCCCGGAACCATGAAACACTGATATGGCAGCGAATCGACAACTCCCACAGACTCAGGGAGCAAGGACATATTGTCATTGACCATATCCCCGAGGAAAATGCACATGTCCAGGTCACGACGCCCATACAGTTCCCGATAAACCGAACGCCGCGCATAACCCATCTCCGTCGAATCGTCCACCTGCGGGTCACCGACCAGCGCCACACGCAGGACACGACCGCGGGCCTTCCGGCCTCCACCACCGTCAGCACCAGAAAGACGCACGCTCCCGACCAAGGTACAGGTCAATGCCAATGCAAGCGTCAATAACATGTATTTCAAAGACTTATCTCCAGTCATACGCCTACGGAAACGAAAAGAACCGGCCACAGAGACATGGCCGGTTCATAATTTACAAATCAATTACTTCGCTGTCGAATAAAGCACATACTTCGTATCCTCGCCGGCAGTCTTCCTCGTAACAATATACCCTGTACCATCCTCAGCAAAGACAATGTCTGAGAAATTCGAATTGGAAGCCAGAGTAACAAGTTCCGACCAGGTCTTGGTCTTGGAGTCAATATGACGTACAGCTGTCTTCATCACATCGCCATCTTTATATGAAATGGAGACGTATGGGACATCATTGCTGTCCAATGCCATGGATGCAGTGGTGCTGCTGGTCATGTTAATTGTATCAGTCATTACACCACCGACTATAACCTGCTTTCCTGTAGCCGGATCATACTTGACAACGCCTATCTGATAATCGTCGGCAGCATTGAAAAGAACGCAGAACAAAAGATAAACAGTACCATCTGATGCAATGTCAAAGTCCGAGAAGAAAGCGGAGTAACCTCCGACAGGCTGACCATCTGTGCCAAGCACTTCAAGATTCTCAAAGATTGTTGTCCAGTTTCCTCCTTCAAGTTTGTAGAGAGAAATATGGCTTGGAACTGACTTTGTCTTTGTTCCATATACATAAAGATAAGGCACTCCATTTATAGTCCTTCCGAACACACCGTTCGCATAAGAAGCAGGCTCCCTGCCGGCAATGGCAACACCGTTAGTCCAGCCAGATCCGTCATAATGTGCAAGGTTCAATCCCCTCCTAGGCACGACTACCTTATTGGTGTTATTAAAATGAGCACACCAGACATCATTCTCTGAAATAGGGAAAACTGCTGATACAGAGTTAAAAGTGGCAGAAGTACCGAACATCTTGCCTCCCTCACCTACATAAGTACCCTTACCGTCGGCCACCCGCTTTACAGAAAACTTGTTGGTGAAAGCACCATCAGCAAAAGCCACATAAGGAACTCCGGCGGGATCGAAGCTGAGACTTACTCCATCAGCTTTGGCTATCGCCAATGCACCTGCAACATCCTTGAGTTCTGCGCCATCCAGTTTGAAAAGATGCGGTGCAGCCTCGCCATTTTCATTAGGAGAAGTACCGGCCACATAAGGCACACCGTCTTTAGGATTGACAGCAAGAGCAGGAGTGTACTTGACATTAAGCGCCGTCTCCGCCACCTTGCTCCACTTCGCCGGCTCGGCAATCTTCACCGAAAGTTTGTAAGCCTTGTAGTTGTTCTTCAGGAACACGACAAGCTGGACATCAGAAGAACAGTCAATTGCAGAAACGCCGCTTACGAGGTCTTTTCCGTCCGGTGCACCGCTGGCATCAGCAACATTGACAGAAGCCCCTTCCGTTACCGTGAACTCAGGGACGAGAGTCTTGAGCGCCTCAGGGTCAGTACCGTAAGGCAGGGTGAAACTGATGACATCAGAATTGAAATTTTCTTCAATATAATCAGTCTTGAGGACACCTGCATTGTCCTTGGCATAGAAGCCGAAAGAAGAAAAAGATACGGGGATGACCTCGTCTTCTTTACTCTTGTCACAGGCTGCAAGGAGTGCTACACTCGCCAGGGCAGCCAAAAAAGTTCGTTTACTCATAAGTTTATAAAGTTAATTAAATCAATCATTTAGAGTTATACTTACGTATCACCAGGTCCTTCATAAGCCTGTCGGGTCCAGGATAACCGAGCGTAACCCCTTCAGCCGACAAAAGACTTATCGTGACCGTATTGTCCTTCGTTTCATCAATATCATGCGGCAGCCAGTCAATCTTGATTACCTGCTCATAAATGCCGGGCATGAACGTAATCTTCCCGCCGACAGTAGCCACCTTGTAATCAACGCCTTCCGACAATCCGTCTCCGCAAGTCACAGCAAAACTGACAACGATCGGAGCGGACGGCTTCGGACCGGTGTAATGTACTGTATATGAGCCGGTAAACTCACCTTCCGCATCAATGCTGACCACCGACGATTTCGCGGTGTCAAAAGCCACGAAAGCACCGTCAAACGTCGCAATCTTATTGCAGGCGATTGTCAATGCCAATGCTGCCAGAAGGCACGGCAACTTCCATAAAATTCTATCAATCATCCTCATAACCATTAAATTTCAACTACCTCTGTGTACTGTTTACCGGATTGGGCTGCATCGCCTTGTTCGCATCCAGTTCGACAAGCGGAATCGGAAGAACGAACCTGTCGTCCGGATAAGTCAATGTCAATACTGACGAACCGCAGGCCACATCTCTTGTCAATGTCTCATGCCTTCTGGTCAAGTCAAACAACCTGTGGCCCTCAAGGAAAAGTTCCTTGATCCTTTCCCTCTGGACAATCCCGGCCAAATCATCAATGCTTGAGAACGTGACATTGATGTCAGAAGTCTGAACTCCCCTTGCCCTGGCCTCCAGAGCCGCTATATCCGAAACTGCAGTATCAGTATCCCCGTCATGGCAAGCCGCCTCAGCCCGGATGAGATACATCTCGGAAAGCCTGAGAACAAACGGGTCATATCGCTTCTGCGTCTCATCAACATCTTCAGTATCAATAAATTTCATACATACCCCGGAATACTCCGTTCCATCAGCAGATTTATACGAAAGCAGTTCGGAACGGACATCTGAACCGGTCCAGGCATCAGCGTCAGAAGCAAAAATGTCCAGAAGTTTGCCGGACGGATACATCTGAGGACTGGTGTAGCCAAACATTGACCTCAACTTTGCGCCTCCGGAAAGGCCGTTGAGACGGAATATCGCTTCCTGACCTTCCTTGCGGCCGCAGAACATCGCCACATAATCTGCACGCGGTGTCAACGACAGACCATAGTCAGATATGACTTCCGAAGCGTATTTCTTGGCGTCTGCATAGTTTCCCATATAGAGGTACACCCTGGCCATCAATGCCTTGCAAGCCGCTGGAGAGGCATAGAAACAGCCCTTGGTCCAGCCGTCAGCAAACATATCCAGCGCAGTCTGGAGGTCGCTCAGAATTTGTTTATAAGTAACTGATGCAGAACTCCTTGCTATCCTGGACTTCACATCAGGTATCGTAGTCATCACGGCAGTTCCGAGATGTGAAGCATCACTGCTGTACGTATAGGTCTGGCCATAGACGAGGCAGAGGTCCAGATGAACCAAAGCCCTCAGAAAATAGGCCTGGGCGATATAATTCCGGACAGTCGCGGCCTGCTGCGGAAAACGGTCAGACACGGAAGGTCCGTACTGGATGACCTCATTGGCATTGGCAATGATCTCATATCCGTTCTTCCAGATATATCCCACTGCCGTAGTCTCCTCGTTCTCGTCCGAAACGAAGTCGAACTGCTGCCGCCACTCGGACGTTGCTATCTGAAAATGGATCAGGTCGCCGGCCACTTCCGGATACAGGACCATATAGTTGTCATAGAACTTGTACGTAAGCCCATAAATGCCGTTCACCGCAGCATCCAAAGCATAAACATCCGAGTAAAAGTTCTTTATGGAAGTCTTGCCGGTCTTTTCCACCTCCAGGAAATGGCATGAGGCCATCACCGGAAGCAGCATCAGAAAAGCAAATATATTCTTGAAAGTCTTCATATTGTCATTGATATTCATGTTCAATCTCCTCCTGAATTCTGCATTGACCTAAAAACCCACATTGATGCCCAGGGTCAATGTCCTTGTGCGCGGATAGCCGTACATCATTGTCTTATATGAGTTCAGGCCCTTCTTCTGGTCCGGCGTGAACAGATAAAGATTGTCGATTATGAGGGAGGCGGAAGCGCTCTTGAGCCTCATCTTCGCAAGCAGACTCTGCGGAATGTTGTATGTCAATGCCACATTGGTCAAGTCGAAGTTAGTCCTGTTGTAAAGGAACCTTGTGGAGTTCATCGCAGACTTCGAAGAAAGGTTGGAGACCTTCGGGAACTTGGCAGGGACGCCTGCAGTAGTCCATCTGTATTTATATACTTCCACTGCCTGGTTGGCACTCACGATGTCATATCCGTCCTTGAAGTAGATGCCCGCATAGGTAGGCAATGCATAACCACCTATCAGATAATTGATTTGGAAAGACAATGTCCAGTTCTTCCAGCTCATGTTGTTCACGAGTCCTCCGCTCAGAAGCGGTGTCCTGGTCTTGCCCGGGACACGGTTTGCGGTGCTGAATGTACGGGTGACGTTGCCGTTATTGTCGTACCACATCGGAGAACCGTCGCTCGGATCCACGCCTGCCCATCTCACAAGGTTCCAGGTCTGGGAATCATAGCCTTCCATCCACGCATAGGAACCGAAACTTGTCGGGACTCCGTTATACAGTTCAAGTATCTTGTTGGTGTTGTGCGACATGTTGAAATTCGTCGTCCATGTGAAGTTCCTGCGGGCGAAATTGGTGCTCGAAAGGGAGAGTTCAATGCCGGTGTTCCTCATCCTTCCTATGTTGGAAGAGATTCTGTCAGAGGACAATACGCGCGAAACATATATCTTGCTCAGCATGTCGCTTGTGACATTGTCATAATATTCCAGTTCAATGTCGAGAATCTTCTTGAGTTCGATACGTACACCCGCATTGATCATCCTGGTCTTCTCCCACGAGAGTCCCGGATTCGGCACGGAACCGATTACGGCTCCGGTGTTTCCGGCATAGGAGTAACTGCTTCCGTAAACGTAAGTTCCATCGGCTCCGGAGGTATCTACACGCGAGTTTCCGGTGAATCCGAACGAGGCCTTGAATTTCAGCATCTTTACCAGTTCGCTATGGAAAAACTTCTCTTTGTGGACATTCCATGACAGACCTGCAGACCAGAAGTTGGACCAACGTGAGTATTCACCGAAGTCGGAGTTGCCGTCACGCCTGACATTGAAAGAAGCGTAATACCTTGAATCGTAAGAATATACGGCTCTTCCGAGAAAAGACATTTTCCTCTCGATATTGGCCGAACTGTAGCCCTTTCTGGACGACTCGTCAGCATAACCGACTTCCTGGATGTTGTCATTCATGAAGCCGCTGCCGGTAGCGTAAAGAGTCTGGTACTTTACCTGCCTGAGTTCAATGCCGGCATACGCGCTCACGCTGTGCCTGTCCGCGAACTTCCTGTCGAAATTCAGCCTCTCGACATTGGTCCAGTTCATATATGAGGCGTCCGCCCTTCTGGAACTTCCCTTCGGATTTCCGGCGGAATCCATGCCGTCAAGAGTCATCCGCGAATAGTAGATATCCTCATGACTGTGGGTATAGTCAATGGCATATTGGGCCGTAAATTTCAGTCCGTCAATGATTTTCACCTCAGCAGAGAAGTTTGCCGAAGTCACCACGGAACGCTGCCTGTTAGTATTGGCCTCACGGTCAGGGACCTCGTTTTTAGTGAACTTCTGCATTGACCATCTTGTCGCGGAATCATATACCTTATTGTACAGGCGGAACGAACCGTCGCTCAGATAAGGCTCCAAGATAGGCAATGTTTCCAGATAACCCCTGTAGAGAGGGAACAGGTCATTGTCATTATATGAAGCGGACAGCTGGGCATTGACTTTCAGCCAGTCGGTGAAGTCATAGGTGTTTCTGGTCCTGAATGAGAAACGCTGCTGACTGTCCCCTTTCACGGTATTGTTCGTGCGATAGTAAGAGCCTGTCACATAATTGGAAAGCTTTTCCGTCCCGCTGGTAAGGGACAAATCCGCATACAAGTTCGTCCCCACTCCGAAATACTCCTTGGACCAGTCCGTATCTGTCGTAGAATACGAGTTATAGTCATTGTCCTGATAAGGGAACGTATTGAGATTCTTGCCGGCATTGACCCAAGCCTCCTTCGCGACTTCGAGGTACTGCTGCTGGCTCATCATACGGAATTCGGTGCTCTTGTCGATGGTGGCGACGCCGAAATTCACTCTCGCGCTCACTGCCAGCGGCTTGTTCTTGGTGCCTGATTTCGTGGTCACGAGGATGACGCCGTTGGAGCCGTCGGCACCGTAAATGGTAACCTGGTCTGCGTCTTTCAGCACCGTAATCGATTCAATGTCATCAGGATTCAGATACGACAGCGGAGAAACTGTATATGATGTCCCAGCCATCTGGTTGGTCCTGCCACCCGTATAGACAGGCACGCCGTCGATTACCCAAAGAGGTTCGTTAGACGCGCTCAGCGAAGCCTCACCCCTGATCCGGGTCTCGTAACGGCTTCTGGTCGTACCCGCAGCATCCGTGTTCGGTTCAATGCTCATGCCAGGCACAAGTCCGCTCAGGAGATTGTCAATGCGGGTTTTCGGCTTATCCTTAAGTTGTTCGGCATTGACCTGAAACGCACTTCCGATGAGGTCTTCCCTACTTTGTTTCGTGCCATATGCTCCGACTATCACAGAGCCTTCCAGTTCATTGTCCTCTTCCAGACGCACGTCCAACAATCTCTGCCGACTTACCGTGATTTCTTGAGTTTTCATTCCAAGATACTGGAACACAAGCACATAAGACTCGCCTTCTCCCGGCGCATTGATGCTGTAGTTTCCGTCAATGTCAGCTGTAGTTCCGATTTTGGTTCCGCGTATCATCACGCTCGCCCCCGCCAAAGGTTCCCCGTCAGCGGTCATGATTTTGCCGGTCACCTTGTCGGCGACCTTCTGTGTCATATTGCTTGGATTTGGCCCTGACACGAATTCAGATGCCCAGGAGCCCCGTGCAGAAAACAACAAACATAAGATAGCCAAAACATATTGGCTATAAAGATTTTGTCTAGTCCATTTCATACACCCAAATAAAAGAATTTTTTGAAAAAATCCGTATATCCGGAAAAAATGTCAAGAGTCGCGATACATGTAGCCATACCTCCTTGACAGGCTTTCTACAGACACTCCAGAGAAGTACTCACGCAGCATTTTCCCTGGGCGCGCCGCATCGCCCGATAGCATTTAGCTTCCATAAAAGTTTACTTTTTTTTGGTAAACTTTTTTCAGAACGATACACTTGGCGCACCCTGTAAAGCGTTAAGTATCAGTGATTTAACTATTTTCAGAGTAGAGCAAACCGCAACTCTGAAAATGATTAAAATACTAGTATTCAGAGAGTTACGCGTTGCGCCCGGAAAACAAACTATCCGACCGCCATCCCTCACCACATCAGAGCAAACTACATCCACCGCATCCGACCATCGCAACCACGCCCCTACAGCAGTCCTGCGATCTTCGGGATCAATGTAATGTCGGCGGGTAGCCAGGCTACGGAGTCGAGCTGGTCTGCTGAGAGCCAGCGGGCGGCCTCGTGCTCGAGAAGGTGCGGACTGCCGCCGGCGATCGTGCAGGCATAACATTTCATGGAAAGGTGGAAAGCCGGATAATCGTACTCGATCGTATCGATAAGGTCACCGACATTGACCTCAACCTCCAGTTCCTCACGGATCTCACGACGGAGCGCTTCTTCCGGGCTCTCCCCCGCCTCAACCTTGCCGCCGGGGAACTCCCATCCGTCCTTGAACTCACCATATCCGCGCTGCGTCGCGAACACCTTGCCTTCCTTCATAATCACCGCAGCCACCACATTTATTGTCTTCATTGTCAATATTTTATAAAGTCATCACACATTCTCCGGCCCATCACACATTCTCCGACGTCAGATAATCATACAGATTCTTCCAGTTGTTCCTGCTCTTCGTGTAATCATCCTGTGCGTTCAGCACGCCGACAATATCAAGCACACTGTACAATGGCCCTGACTTCGCGGTCGTCGAAGAAACATATTGATATCTTGGTCATTATCTTCAGTATTAACAATTATCTGTATACAATCAAATATGTTCTATAAACCTATCTATTCTTTTTTGTATAAAGGGATGTTAAGAACATCTGTTTCATTTGGTGTATATACAAATGCAACACTATACCTCGCCCTTGTTACAGCAACATAAAGTTTACTCCTAGTCTCTGGTTTAAGTTCTGCTCCTTTCAAAATCCAATCAATGATTGAATGCGTTGGATATATAAGAACTCTGTCAAAAGATTGTCCTTTAGATGCTCCGAAATTTATTACTGGATACTTGCTAGATACAGCTGTGGTTTTGTTGTTTCGTAGTTGAACAGGACTAAAAGTATCTAGATAAGAGTCGACATCATCATCTTTCACGATATAGACCCCCATATGATTCACTTTGGTCTTATTTCCAGAGACACACTGACTATACTCAGGAAAAATGGAATTGGCAAAATTACAAATCTCTGGAACACACCGATAATTAGTTTGTAATGTCGTATCATCATATTCGATAATTCCAGCAGTATATAGTGCTGAAAAATACGTGTTTATCCTTTCTTGACGGTACTGTTTGTTTTTACTCGAATTATTTGTTGTAAATGTTCCTTGTCGATGATCTCCGACCAATAAGATGTTGATTGGAGAGTGGAGTAGCAACTTTATAAATTCCAAATCATATCCGGCCAAATCCTGTACTTCATCAATAAAGATACTAGAATAGATTTTAGATAATCTAGAAATAACTAAACCATTAGTTTGCTTATCAATTTTGCAGACCAGTTTTGAAATCTTATCAGAATATATTTTGCCATCGTTATTTAAATAATGATGACAAAAATCAGATTCCTTTGTCATGGGTGCCGATTGTTGGTTCATTAAAATTAAATTATCTATTCTTTTATCTGCATATACCATACTCTGATATGGACGGACACCATGTTTTAATAAGAAGGAGAACCACGGAATAACAGTTATATTTATTGGAATGTGATGAACTTCTGCAATTATTCGTGATTTTATCTCCTCTGTGTTTTTATCTGTGAATGTTGTTATTAATACATTCCCAGAGGCTCTTCCTATAGCCTCCTTGACAAGGTGTTGAGTTTTTCCAGAGCCGGCCGCTGCAATTATAACTTTATTGCTCATTGTATTGCATCCAAGATATATTGAGGATAGTTTATTTTTGTTTCACTCTTAAAGATAGCTAAAGCGCAATCGGTCTTGTTGCTTTTCATATACTTAAGCAAATCCTCGTCTTTTGAGAATGACTTGCTTAGAACTCCATTAAAAACCTGTAAAGAATTTGACTTTAATAATTTGGGCTCAAGTGTATTACAGTTGTATGGTTTTCCCTCAATCTCTGTTGGAAATGAATCAACATTCGAATCAAAACATATCTTGATGTTTAACCTATTCAGGTATGCTGCATACTTATTCTGCAAGGCAGACACATCTCCATCGTTATCCGTAACCACACATACATTTAGAGCTAATTTATCCGCAATTTCAAGGAAACGTAAGAAAGATAAATTGTAGGCTGAAATTACATCAATGCTGTCTTCGATTGGTAATTTCCCATGCTTGTCAAGATAAGCACGTTGAACAACTAATTCATCAGATGGGCCTTCCACTAAAATAGCTTTCTTGCACAAGATGAGTCGAAGCGTGTTATAGCCGGGTAAAGACTCGAAGTATGCTTCGGTATTTATATCCAAATTTGACAATTTAAGGACATTATTCTCATTTAGTAATAGTAATTTTGATAGGCCTAATTTATTTGCAACAAAACTACTATGCGTGCTTATAATTACTTGTTTTCCAGAACAATGTTTTCTTATATAAGAAATTAACTCGTTCATCTTTGCATGAGAAAGATGATTTTCAGGTTCTTCTACAAGAACGACTCCTGCCGTTGATGCTTTTTTATTACCTAATGCTAAGTTTGTTTTTATGATAGCTTGTTCGCCTTTACCAATATAAGTAAAAGGAATATCATCGAGATATGTCATCAAAAACGATTCCCATGCATTTCTTGATGACATATCAACTGAAATTTCTATCTCTTTATTGGTGATTTTGGAAGTATTCTTAAGGTTCTTGTTGATGTCAGATACCGATGGATTGTCAGAAAAATCATCTTGCAAACTTCTGAATGCTTGAGTTATCTTAACTATATCATCAGTTTCAAGGCTATCCTTGACAATTCGTGAAATATAAATATCTGAGCCATTGGGCAACTTACCACTCTCGGAATCAATTAATGCTACCTTAAGGGGGATAGACCGGCTGGTAATATTGTCCCAAGCGAAAGAAGTCCAAACAATATCATAATACTCTATAGGCAAACTTTTCAGCTCTATTGAGTTTTCAATAATGGAATTATATTCATCATTATATTTTTCATTAAATTCAATTTCAAAACGCACTCCACAATCATTTGAATTTTCCGAATTATGAGAACCATTAAATAATGCCGGCGCATCTTCCCCACCAAAATACACTTCAATAAGAACCTTAGGTGGCTTCTGTGCATTGCCGGCTTTTACACTTGAGATGTAATCTTTGACAATGTCTTTGTTGAATAAGTATTGACTTAACTCATTACGAAGATATTTCCCTCTGAACATACCAGTGAGAGCTAAAAATATTGCTTCGATGATGGTCGATTTGCCAGCCTCATTGTTGCCTACGATGATGTTTAAATCCTCGTTGAGTTCAAGATCAAAAGGTCCCTTAAATTTCTTGAAGTTTTCAATATGAATTTTCTTGATATACATATCATTACTCTTTTTAACATCTTAACATCCTCATTTCAACCTCTCCCACCTCGCAAACTGCGCATCATATCGCGTCTTAGGTGTGCACTCAACCCGAGCGCAATCCAACTCAGAGCTATCCACTTCTTGCTCACCATCAAACTCCACTACCAGATAAATCTCACAAGTCCCAACATTCCTGTAAACACTATCATCAATTGCCTCTTGACCTATCACCCCGCTACACGATTTCACAGCGAACAAGTGCTGTCCGTCTCTTCTCCGATTATGGAACATCACATAACCGATTTCCCCGATGTGCTCCGCAATATCCATAGACTCTCGTGAAAACTTCAGTCCCACGGCAATCCTCCCATCCGAAAGAAACCGCGAAGCCTTTGCTCCGAAGTTCTCCATCATGACCATCAGCACACCATCTTTTCCAGAAGTCACAACCATCGGAACAGCACCATCACTTGGTGGCAGCACTTCTTCCGGATTCCGCCCGAGTTCACAGGCCTCCACATAGAAAGATTTCCGAAGAGATTCTAGAACCGCAGCATTCTCTCGCGCCACATCACATCTTCTATCCTCCGGAACTGCCGAGGGATCTTCCAAAGCCAATGAATATATTCCCTTGTCATCAAACGGAGTATAGACCTTGCCGAGCAACTGCTTAAAATGCTCCCGAATATATCCAACCCCATCCACACCAGGATGATGCCTCATAGCATAAAACTGGTACTGCTTTCCAAGAATCTCCTGAATCTTCTCCCTGAATATGTCACGAACTTTGTTCCTCCACGCCACTTTCTGTCCAGCATTGTCTCTCGCATAGAGCGACACAACATAAAGGAAATTCACATCATAATGGAATACTAACAGTGTATCTCGGTCAAACAGCCTGTTCTCGAACTGACGGCTTACAAAATATGGATGTCTCCTCTCCGTCTCATCAACTCTGTCCGCATAGGATAGTCCGGAATCCATCTTCGCACTGATAAAGAAGTTAGGAATAACATTGTACCCCTCAGTCACATCATCCCTCAGCTTCACATCGGAAGACTCCTGCTTCCCGTCCATAAACAAATCAAGATTCCACTGGATCACATTCCGTGCGTATGTGTATTGCTTATAGACCGACTCTTTCCCGACATCGTTCCCCAACTTATAATACTTGCTGTCGCCAATGTAGTAAATCGGCTTTTCATCATTCTCGATGAGCCCTTGCCAACTGTACATATGATCGACCCTCTTGCCGTCATACTGTTCCTTAAGCCCCACAGGAATATTTCTATCCCCAATCAGTTCGTCGATGATAGCCTCAAAGACAATGTTGAAGTTCTTCACCAACAAATACTCCTTCTGTTCGGCATTGATTCGTATTTGGTATGCCTTGTCAAAGAACGCATAGCACAAATCCCAAATCTGCAAAGCCTTGTCAGAAAAATACTTGTATTTAATCTGCCGCAGTCTTACCTTACCTTGACCATCTAGCAACTGTTCAAATCGCTTTCCACGAATCAGTTCAAATCCCAATGTTATAGAAACAGGGAATCCGTAAGTCTCACTGATGTAGTTCAGAGTCGAAAAGAATATGACAAGCAATTCCTCATCGAAATTGATCTGTCGTTTCTTATTCACCGGAGAAATATAGACAGGAGAGCCGTCCTGCACGATGGCAGCGGAGTGAGCGATGGTCCTTGTCCAATTAATCTTGTTCAGACCGGAACGCAGATTCTTCATCGTAAACATAAAGAAATCCTGATTCTCGCGGTTGAAACGGACCAGTGAAAGCAGCACATCAAGGAACGTCTGACTTTGATGTCTCCTGTTCCCTCCCATCTGAGTGACCTGTCGATGATATACGATGTCATTGTCGCTCTTCGACTTATTGAACACCGTAATCGCACGGTAAATCCACACTGCAAACTCGTAGATGAAGTTCCGCTCCACCGACGAAACTCCAACGGCATTGTCGAAGTCAAGGATCTCTTCCGGCTTCAGATGCCCGAATACAAGATTCTCCTGATTCATCAGAACTTTCGGCAAGATAAAGACGCAGTCTCCGATAGTGGGATTGTAGAAATATCCCACATAATTCATGCTGACCAGATGGTCGATATTCTCCAATGCGTCAAGTCCCGAAAGACTCTCTTTGACATCGGAGACCTTATATTGATATTCTTCTATCAGCAGTCTCATATCCTATCAAAAGTTTCTTCAGCAAGTTGCCGGCAAGTTGAAGTCAAATTGTCCGTGTGCCTTGTAGTGGCTTCTATTGGCGTTTTCGCCTTTATCCCTCTTCGGAAATCAAGTTACAAGCAAGTTAAAATCAAGTTGCCGTCAAGTTAGATTATGCCCAAGTCGGAATATATTTCATATATCGTGGTGCCGTGTCCGAATCAAGAGGTTTGACAAGCCCTTGCCCTACCGCTTCCTTGATTAGCCTCGATATGCTACCGGCCAATGATTCCTTGACCCCGAACCTCTTTCTTAGCGAAGCATTAGTCAACCCGTCACCTTGAATATACATCAAGCAAGCGTGCAGATAGCAAGACCATAACTTATCCTCCATCGGGATATTAGCAAACTCCATCCGTGAGAACAAAGTCACTTTTGTTGAATCTGTAAAGATCTCGATGCGAGGAGCCGGCATATATAGCATCTCACAAGCCAAAACCATTCTATCCCAACCTCTGCCAAGTTCCTCGCACATCTTGAGCCTACGCATCAGTGAGGCAAGTTTCTCATTGCGTGACTTCGGCGGATTATCGACAATCCTCTTGATGTCAACCAAAGGAATTCCAGGGTTCGTCACCTCAATGCGGTTCTCGAATATCTCCACCATCGGACCTGCTCCGGAAATGTAGAAATCTTGATGAATGAGAGCATTAGCGATAGCCTCTCTGATGACTGGAATAGGGAACTTGTTCTGCATTGTCAGCTGAATCGCTGAAATGTCCTCCTCACTCGGCAGAAGTGCGCTAACATAACGCACTGCGTTCTCGAATCCTACGGCATATCCAGTGCTGAAAGTCTCTTCCTTCTGTATCGCCAGACGATTGACACCTAAATACTGCACTACCCTCAGTGCTTTTCTGCCGAGCCTCGAAAACTCACTCAAATCCTTAGCGAAAAGCAATGCTCCGAGGTTTGTAATCGAATATAGCCCGTTTCCAGTTTCGCAATAATCCCGTCTTCCAGAAGATAATGTGTAATGCCATTCTCGTCTAATGGTTGAGGTATTCCAAGAAGCGAAAAGTACGCATCAACATTTATCAATCGGTTCACATCGGTAAAATGAAGATTTTCCTTGGTAAAAACATCCTCAAACTGGCTGTGCCGAAGTTTGTCCCAAAGCTGAGTCCTCAACGCCGGAAACTCGTACAGTTTCTTCGTATAGCTTCCGCTTCGTACATAATCCACATTCTGGAATGCCACAGGCTCATTCATTGCCTTATGGATTTTCAGAACCTCAATGTGCTTTCCGTCAATCTCTGTGCTCAAGAACTCGAAATCAGCATTCTTTGATAACAGGTATCTAAGCCAATTCTCCAGCTCCTGATTCCCTTTCTTCACCTGCGGAAGTCTGACGGTCGTACCGACGATGTTGTGGCGATCATCCTCAACACCCCAAATCATATAAGCGCAGTCGTGGTCAAGCAGAGTCGCACTATTTGCCAAAGCACTGATGTCAGCTCCGATCATCATAGGATCGCAGTTGTTCTCCTTGAACTCTAGCCAACCTGTCTCAGCCGGTAGTTTGCAAAGCTCCTTCACGAGCAGATCAATGTTCTCTCCCATATACGCTAATTGTTTTCGTCATCTACTTGAGGCAAACCTGACGGTTTATTGTCAATGCTATCAAGCCCAAGATTCCTCAAGAACTTCTCCACCATCATTTCATTAGCCTTCCCGTCAGCAAGGAAGAACTCCTGAAATGCAATAGTCTTTCCATCATCTCCCTTAAATATGTCATTGTCAAACCCGTAATCTTTGAAGACATCGTTCCAAAGATAGAACGCCACTTTCCCGACAAACTTATCCGCCGAAATCACGCCATTGCTATCAGCCTTCGCAAAGAAATATCCGAGTTTCTTATCCTCTGAAGACGTTGTATCGCAAACAACGCCGTTTATCTTATCCAAGAATGCCCACCAGTCATATATGTTTCCGTTTGTCTTGATTACCCAGCCTTTCTCTGCATTGGAAATAGGAATATACTTCCACTCCCAACGTCTCTTGAATGCTGAATCAATAGGGAAGAGACTTTGGTCACTCGTGTTCATCGTCGCCCAAATGAAAAGATTGTTAGGCAACAGCAGCACTTTCCCCTCTAAGACTTCAGCGATGACATCATCGTACTCTTCCGGGTATAAGCCATTTATGCGCTCTTTTGCCTTGATTTCCAGATTCCCCAATGCCTTCTTCAGATGCTCGGCCATATCATTGTCCGCCTTGATAGGGTAATCTGAGAACCCTGCATCATTCCTGTCAAGCAACTGGAACAAGTCACCGAAAATCTGTGCGCAATTGCCTCGGTTGATTTCCTCGATGATAAGATATTGTTCTTTCGGCCGCTCTCCATCTTTAGCCTCAGCATACTTCGTCCACGCATTGATATAAGCCTGAAGAAAAGCCTGCTCTACAAACTCATAGACAATCTTGTCTTCAACAACTTCTTTTCCATCCTCCAGGACAACGTGTCCCGATACATCACGAAGCTTAACCTCTTTGGTCGTAGGCTTGTACGCCCCGACAAAAGTAGAATAATCGCTGTCCGGATGGAATGTTGTCCTAATAACATCCTTCCCCTTCGTGTAATCCTTTATCGTGTGCGACTTGCCCGTTCCTGGCGCGCCGTAGAAGATTTGTTGTAGGGGAAGAAGAGAAACACTAGTAAGTGATATTCTTGAACATTCATTTTTACCGACAAATTCAAAAAATCCTTTCTTATCATTGATTTCCAATTCCGGTGATACGTCATTGAACCTATCATGCGGAGCATTAGCTTTTATTGAGATAATATCATTATTGATTGTTACATCAGTAAAGTTATTAATCATGTTAACCAAGATATCAGTATTTCCAATGTCTTCAGTGAACATTGACTTAAGTGCCTCGCTAAACAATGGATTCTCATGATCCAGCACCCAATTTACAAGAAATCTATTAATTACAATAGGTTCCTTAGTTGTTGTCATACTGCGTGTGTAAGGGTTTGGGGCATAATAATGCTTTCCCCAATACTCCATATAATCAGTTGCTTCTTCTATTGATATGAGTTTATGAAATCGAGGATAGAAGAATTGGTCATCTTCATAATAAAGTCCCAGCTGAGCAGCTAATTGGTATGGAGTTTGAAAAAAATCTTTTCCTCCAAATACGTTCCACCTATGTTCAACTACTTCTCTTGCTTCTACTTTTGTGCAAGAAGAAAGAGGTAGCAAAATATTGAATTCAACTACTTGTTTTATCGATGAATTTCTCCATCTGCAAATTGGATCAGCCATAACTATATTCCGTATTTTGTTATATCCATTTGTTTTAATAATGCCATCAGCACATTCACAATAATGCTATTGCCCGCTTGCTTATATGTTGCAGTGTCAGAGACAACTATTTTAAAGCTATTATCAAAGCCCATAAGACGCAGACATTCGCGCGGTGTCAATTTTCGGTATCTACCATGGGTTGGATCAATGTCATTGTCGCCTTTATTAATCATCTCTAATGAGTCTTTTCCTTTCGGTACAACAGCGTACTTTCCACAGCCTTCCTTTATGAAATACTGCTCTTCAAAGTCATTGGTGCAAAAATAATTCTCGTCTGTTATGGAAGTGCTTGTATCTGATTTCAATGCTGGGTGAAATATGAAGTCTCCATGCCAATTAAACTGCTGGTTTCTTTTCTGACAAAGTTGTATATCTCCATTGATCTGAGTATAGCTCTTCTGATGATTAATGCTCTCAGTTATAAACCGAACCCCTTTCTGTTTGAGCAAATATTTTTTGTCAAAACTGTGCTCTAGGAAATCGAATACGGTCATCCTTAGAGAAACTGGCTTCGGATACTTAAACTCGGTTTCTTTCTTGAATCCAATACAGTAAATTCTCTCTCGACTTTGGGGTATTCCATAATCCTTACCATTTAGAACCTGATAATAAACATCGTAACCACAGTCTTCTTCAAAAGTCTGTTTAATTATACTCCAAGTATTTCCTTTGTCATGACTTAGCAGACCTTTTACGTTTTCAAAAATAAACACTTTTGGCTTGCACTCGATGACAATTCTAGCAAATTCTCTGAAAAGTGTTCCGCGTGTATCTTCAAAACCTCCTCGTTTACCTCGCATCGAAAAAGCCTGACATGGAGCCCCGCCTACAAATAAGTCAACCTTCCCTCTGAAAGGTTTGGCATCGAAATCATGTATGTCAGTATGCCATTTATCTTCTGAGATAGTATAGTTTGCAAAATACGATTTTCTACAGTCTTCATCAATGTCTCCAGCAAATTGTATATTTACATTCAACCCCAATCTGTGAAATGCATGCTCAATTGCACCTATCCCACTAAAAGACGTTGCAAGTCGAATGGGAGGCTGACCCAAAAGGTCAGCTTCTTGCGTTTATAAGGATAGTATCTGAATGTGATGATAGGTATTGCAGAGGACACCATTCGCATTATTCGCTCCAGATCATCCCAAAGTTTCCTGTGTGCTGTTCGATGACCACTTGTCGCTGTCGGGCGCCCTCCCGATACCCGTATCAGCTGGTAGACACGCATACTCAATCCCTATCATCCTCCCGCCATAGCCACGTCAAAAAATATAGCTACTCTTTTGATTATCAAAGGAATAGCTATTGTTTTTGTATGAAATATTTTGTATATTTGAAGTGCAAAAAACAAAAAACAAATATCACTCATACGATGACAAAGATACAATATAAAGATTACAATC